>RCUU01000154.1_pt1 | contig 39462 bp, 37 predicted proteins | sample 2166211 | NCBI WGS metagenome assembly RCUU01 (sample SAMN09932620, study PRJNA488358) | compost metagenome | feature: garden; material: soil; isolation source: compost soil in phenylacetic acid-enriched culture | place: Germany: Experimental Botanical Garden Goettingen | collected 2016-01-27
TGGCCGTCAGTGGTGGTGACGATGCCGGGGCTTCAGCGAGCGCAAGGTTCCTGGCGACGTTTTTCAGAAACCATTGAAATGATCAGCCTGATAAGCCTCAGGGCGAGGGAGATTAATTCACAATGAAAAAAATGCTATTTCAAAAAAATAGAAATGGCGAACTTATTTTCAGAAAATGATGACGTAGGCTTGATAGCTAGCACTTTTTCGAAAGCTTAGAAAGGATGTTGATGTTATAAATTTGCCAGCTTCAAGTGAAGCAACTTGCTTCCGTTGCGCTTGTATCGACTGATGGCCTTACGAAGGGCTTTGATTGAGACCATGGTCGGCGTTGGATGTCCGCCAAGTGGGATTTTCGAAGCTTTAATGGCTTTCTTCATTAGCAGGCCCTGCAAGTAACTGCCGGGTAGTCCGGTGATTTTACTAGCCTGTTTAAGAGTGAAGTTGGATGCATAGAACTGATCAAGGACTTTGTAATTGACTTTGCTTATATAGTGTTCAGTGCCGATGCAGAGGCTCTCGATTGAATTGTTCCGGATGAATCGACACTCAATTTCTACTTGCGAAACGCCGTATTCAACGCTCAGGGTGGAAACCGACCTTAACGTTCCAATAAAGCGACGAATACGGTTGGCTTCAGACTCTGATAAGTAGCGCCTATGTCTTTCGGTGCGGTAATGCTCCGGGCGGGCGTTAAATATATGGAAAGTGATTTTGTGGAACTCGTGAGGAATTATTTCAAATTCTTGACGAACCTTGGAAACTCTTATCAGTTTTTTTTCTTGGCGCGCCCGCCCATAATCACTTTTACTTGGATTGAGGGTTGCGAGGCGCTCCTCAGTGAAATCTGAGCGCCTATATAAATATTGAACTTGACAGTACGGAAGTACAATCGCTAAGTCAAGCAGTCCGTGATGTGCTAGAACTTGAGGTATGTAGGCGCAATGAATGTCCAGATGCTTTGCAAGCTCGGTTCCAGTCATGAATTCTTGCCTAAGTTTTTTAAATGAATCGAGAGTTACATGCAGTTCTCGGCCTTTGCGATACGCATCGAGAAAGCCCTTATGTATCAGTGCATAAATGTACTTGCGATGTGTGCGCAGGTGTAATGCAGCGTCGTGACTGCTCAGAACTAAAGTGGACATGGATGTAGGTAGCGCAGGGCAGCCATGAAGAATTGCTTGCGCTGTAAGTTTTGCGTCTGCTTCATGACTTTCCTTGAATTGATTGAATGTCGCAATATCTTTTCGCTTGATAAAAGAAGCAAGGGGCGATGTGGACGACACATAGCGATCAGTTTTAATAGTATTTAGTTTGCCTTTGCTGATAATTTTTCGGACGGTTAGCACGTTAAGGCTGTATTCTTGAGCTAATTGCCAGACTGAAATATATTCGCGGTGAAAAACTTCAAATTTTGCAGCTTCGAAAAAATGTTGCGTGGCTGCTCCGAGTTGGAAAGTAGGGCCAAAGAATCCCTGTTTGCACAAATTGGAGAAATTTGGTTTCGGCATTTTTAGTGTGGTATAGCATTCCCTCAGCGAAATTAATTCGTGCTCATAAGTATGGGGTCTGTGAATTCTTATGTCTTCGTAAATCGCTAAGATTGTGTTGATGTCGGAGTTGTCATAGCGCGGGCGCGTCCTGGAAGTTCGTGGGAATTTAGGGTGGGCTTGAATCTTGTTCCAGTGTGCTTCTGATACCTTAATTACTTTTTTAACCTGTTCGGTATTAAGTGTTTCGGTGCAGCTCTGGCTGAAAGTTTTGGTTTTCTTAGCAAGTATTTTTGAAATTGCATCAATTTGATCGGGGCTACTTGGAAGTTTTGCGAGTAGCATTGCATTTCCCCGTGTTGAACTGGTGTTGGAAAGATTGGCCAGCGCTTCGGCGCATAGTTCCAGATCATTAAGTGCTAGCCCTATTGCGGTTTTAACAATGTTGCGATTGCGTACGGGGTCTTTTTGTTTGGAGGCATAGAAGTCCATAGTAGTTAGTGTTTGCGAAAACAGATCAAGTCGCTCCTGGCTTTCCGATCCTAGCAGGCTGGCGACAAGACTTTCTGGATATACATCGGCTGAGCTAACAGAGGGTGATTGAATTGGAGTGCCGCAAATGCATTTAATTGTTATCTGGTTGTACCAAGTAAAGTGACGTCCGCAAGATAAACAATAGGATAAATATTGCTTGCGGTGCCGCAGGCAATACGAAGAGGATCTTAAGTCTTTGATTTTGTTCTCCAGTTCTTCCTGCCAGCAGTCAGTGCAGATAGCGGCCTCGCTATACCGAAGTAACGCATTCGGGATGGTGATATTGTGTAGCGAAATGATTCGTGTTTGATTGTTGGCTTTTAATTTTACCTGGTAAAATCCCTTGAGCAATTCTTTGTCATAGGGGCGTGCCTGTTCGGCTAATTTGCGCGCTAATTCGCCTTCTTGGAATAGAAGGTGATTGTAATAACTGGTGCCAAGGAAGTGCCTCATAAACATCGTGCAGCTGGAATAGCCGTTGTGAATTGCCGTTCGGCGAATCATGCTTGTAGGCGATTCGTCAGGTTTAGCGAGGGGGAGGTAGTGTAAATTCATGATATCGCTCCAATGCTCTAGGTATTTCACTGCCTGAAAGTGTAAAAGGATTTTTTCCGGGGCATAAACTTAATGATAGATGTATGGAGTCGGCCGCGTTGATAAAGTCCGTAAATAGCATTTTCCGGTTCCGGTGCAGGCAGACCTCAAGGACTTCGCATGTTATTTTTTTAATGTACTCTAAACTACCGTTGCTGGCGATGAATAGTCCTGTCGCAAGGCGATGATCCGTCAGGTGTACTCCTGCGTTCAATTGGCCTATCTCATACAGCTTTGAGTCAAGGCTGTTCAAAAGTTGCATGTAGTCAGAGTTTTCATTTGTGCTGAAACGTAGGTAGCCAAAGTCGACACGGTACGGGTAGCGTCGGGCCAATACCTCTCTGCTGTATACCACATCAATGCATGCCTCGGTCCCGAGGATGATAATAGGTATGTTAATGCTATTTAGTAAGTCGTTGAGGCAGTTGATCACTGCGTCTCTTGAGTGCTGAGTATCAGGGCTTGTAAGGAATTGAAGTTCATCTAAAAAACACACCTTCACGTTGCGCTCTTTGAATACCCTGATGGCCCGTGCCTTCAAATCGACTGTGTCACCCTGTCCATCTTCGCTGCCCAGAGCCTTGATCAGCGTTTTGAGAAAGGACTTTACTGTGGCTGCTGATGGTAAGCAAAAGTAGAACGCGGGTAACTCTTCTATTATACTGTCTTCAGGGGTGATGACACGTGTAGGAGGCGGAAAAGAATCTCGGTAGAGCATAGCGATTGTGGACTTCCCAACTCCCGAGGGTCCCGCTATCACACAGCAATTGGGTCTCTGGCGTGTACGGGTCGACTCTACTGACTTAACCATCATCGCGTACGCTTTGCGGTAATGGCTGAAAAAGACGATCTGATTGGAATAAAGACTTATCAGAGTATCTATATCACTCATTTTGCACTCCCGTTTTGTCAGTGATGACTAGGATTATTCAGGGTAAGGTTTGAACTGCATAACTTCCATGTCGGAAGGCACATTGTTTTCTACATTCAGTGGCATGGCCAAATCGGTAGATTGAGAGGGCATCTGAGGCGCGCTGCTAGGTGGAACAGATTTTTTCATCATTTTGCGCATTTGCTTTTCAGATCGCTTAGTCGCCTGGCTACACTCTTCATTAAGGAGTAACCGCTCTTGTTTGGCAGAGGAGAAATCAAAGGTCTTCGCCTTTTCAAGGAGTTTTCGGTGGATCTCCTCATGCGTGGACATGGTCAGGCCACACTGGTATTCAGGATCGACCGCTTCCAGTTTGAGAATTTTCTCAGGGTTTTTTGGGTGGCATGTCCATGCGTACCCGAGCTCGGAAATGTCGTAATAGAGGTCCAAATCAGGTGAAGAATTTCCTTGGGTGCCCAAGAATGGTACTGCCGGAAGGGTCCATTGCAGATTGTTGAACCTCAGGCGTCCATTGGATGGCGCGGCTGTGGTTTTACTGAGGAACAGTTGGTGGATGTCCTCGTCAGAAAATTTCCGCGGTGGGAATACAGGATCAAGATGTTCATTCCAGACGACGGTTGGAGACAAACCGTTGAGGCTGGAGTGAGGACTTTGATGGTAGATCTTTTCCAGCCAATTTGAAAAAATTTGCTGGAAGCGCTCTAGGGTGTAAATCGCGTGTTCAGCCGATTTATAGTCACCGCATTCTCGGGGGTTAGAGTACGTGGTCCCTTTCATAATGTGGGGTAGCTGCTCTTCAAAAGTATCAAACCACTTTTCTACATGTGGTTTTTGATCAGGGCTGCCGGGTGCGCAAAAAGCCATCTTGGCCCCCAATAAATGAAATTTGTCTGCTAAGAGTTCGGCGATAAAATCAGGACCATTGTCAACTTTGTAATGGCTACCAAGCCCGTTGTATTCAAAGTCTTTCGAGAGCGACATTTTCAGTGCGCGAAGCGTCTTCTCGAGACTCGGTGGGTTGAATGACAAGTCGTAACCAATGACGCGACGGCTTTTTAGCTCCAATACAACGGTCAAGTAACATTTTCCAACATTTACGCCTTGATCATCCACGAGCTCCAAATCCACGACATGCGTGTCGCATTCCAGATATTGCAATAGATATGCTGACTGTGGCGTTCGTTTGCTCCACTTCTGATGCTTCGACGCCTCGCGGTAGCCTAATTGATGGAGTTCTTTCGTATAAGTGTCAAGCTCGCTGATAATGCGCCACAAGGTTGTCTTGGATGGAATCTTCAAATGTTCAATACGCTGACGATTGATCATTTTAATTTTTTCCTGAATGGCATCTATGACATCTGACAGAGAGGCGGGTGGACGCTTATAGTAGAGTTGGTCAAGAGTCTTTATGATCGTCTCTTGAGTTTCGATATGTTGCCGCCCAAGACGATTCTTGTGTTTGCGAGGTTTTGGAATAAGCGCGATCGGACTTCCTCCGGATATTTTGAATTTTCTATTCCAGACATATAGCGCCGAATAGCTGGGAGGATGTGTATCACCAATCCTTTGCGCAACTCGATCAATGAGTTTACGTGTCTCATTTATAGGGAGTTTTCCATGCTGATCGGTCTCAACTGCTAGCGTATAGGCCGTCCGGCGATCCAAGTGGGTACGCTCTATATGAGAAAGCCCGGCTACAATCTTATTGGCTGCTCCTTTGAGAGGGGCTTCTTGAATCCGGACGAAGTTTCCGCGTTGCCACGACTGCAGCAAACGCTCATAGGATTGGAAAATGATGTCGCTCGAGCGCCGAAGGCTTCGTAGCTGTACCGTATTCGCGATGATATCTACCACTTGATACCTGTCCTGCTGATATACATAATGTTCCCCGACCTGAATGACGAGTTGAACTTCTGCAGACATGATTGATACTCCATCATCATACAAATAGATATGCATGTGAAAACTGGTGCAGCATGTGTACGTGTGATTCAGCGCTATTACCTCGGTATATTGGGTCTGTCAGCGTGTAGTCCAGGAAAGTGAAGATCGCAATGGGACCATGCTGGCAGTACTCCTTGGCTTAAAAGTCGAATGAATTGGTTCGGCTCGACGTTGGCGCGCAGGATGCTACTGCCACTAAAGTTAGAATAATTCTCAGTGGCTAAGAGCTGATAGAACAAACCATAGGCAACCTCATTGATGGTAATGTTTTCATCGAGAAGTGAGCTTAGTGGGGCTCCGGCGGAGAGAGGGTGGAGTTTTTCGACGACAGGCCAGGCCCTTTGGGGTGTTGAGTGGAAAGCGTACTGGTACCACTTTTCCAGCGCTACCAGTGATGGGCCTTCTTGTATTTGAGCGCTGGTTACCGTTACTAACGTTGCCCCGCAAGTAGCGAAAACAGGCTCAAAGACAGTGCGCGTCATCACGCTTCGTGGTGATGTCATACGCTCAGTAATTTTCACTTCATAAAAGATTTCGTCACCATTGGAATAATGGACGCAGAAATCGGGTGTGTAGCGCGCGCGGTGTTCGAGGGAGTGTACCGTCACCGGGTGAGACTCGTATTTGACTACCCTGGGATCACGTTCAAGGAGGAGGCAGAAATCGGACTCCAATAAGGAGTCGCACGGAACTGAGCAGTGATTTTTACGTGAAGGAAAACGAGTGACTCTTCGCCCGTATCGACCGCGCTTTGGCGGATGTGCGGGATTCAAGTTGATGATGTTGCTGAACTCAGCGGGTACTCGGAGCATGATTGATCACTCCTGCTAACGGAAAACCGCACTGAAAGAGTTAAAGGCCTACCTGCTATACCGGACACCCTATTTTTTTATTCAATCCGAAAGAGGAGGGAATGGAGGTGTTTCATCAGGTGATAATTCGGCGATAACCCCGAATGCCTTGTATTGATTTCGATGCGCAACGTCATTCTGACTGGACTCATGGAAAATCCAGAGCTTTGGTTTGGGATACGTTGACCCAGGATTGAAAACTTGCTATTCCGATCAAGGCCGAAGCGGGCCTGAAATGCACTCTGCTTGAGGGACTTAGGCATGACGGTACTCAATTGCCCGTGTGCACCTTCGCTCATTTGCCACATCGGCCCCGGGTGAGTCGAGTAAGCCCGATTGACAGGCCGTCTGCTTCTGTCATCGTTTCGCAATGGCGGTCGTTTGCTACACCGATTCAGACGGATATCCTGTTGGCCGCTGGCAAACAGGTTGTAGGGAACAATCTGACGTTTCTTCAGGGGCTTGTTCCAGCGCCCGCAGACAACATCGAACGCAGCATTTCCGTTACGGTCACCAAATCGCTTGCTGGCAATGGCGGCTAAGAGGACGTTGATCGACGGTTTCATGTCAGCTCTCCGAGCTTAAAGAATAGAATTGCGATGCTATGCAACACGGTTACTGAAATCGAGAGCGGTTAACGCGTCGCTAATCCGAATATCTCTTCCAGTACCTTGGTCAGCTTTAGCCTCGAGCTGTTGAAGGCGCTTCTCTTTACCGCGGGGCGATCTATCCTAACGCTCCATTGCCCAAGAATTGCGATAGATGAAATTGCCCAGATTCTATGGCAGCTTTTTAAAAGGGGGCATATTGGTGAAAGTCACGTCCTTGAAATGTTGATCAAGCAGTTGATTGCTGAACAGTGATGGTTCGGCGTGAATCACCACACGGCATCTTGGCGAAGCAAGCAAACTCGAGGACAAAAATTTCAGGCTCACAAGTGGGTGTGATTTTGACGGACATTTCGATGTAACTTGATAGCACAAGGGGGTGTTTGAGTGAATGTGATACATCAAGCTCAAATACGGGCGACAGATATGCTCTCTCGAAGACAGATCATCTGCCTCTGCCATCAATATATCTAAGTGAGTTACGTCTAACCCAATGTGCAATTCCGGTGTTTTGAGCCTGGCTGATGGGATCGCAGTAATGTTCGGTTTCATTTTGGCCTCACTGTTGACAGCAGATCCTTCTAAGCCTGGAGCGGTCAGCTAATAAGTAAATCGCATCGCGACTTTCCTCTCAATAGCTTTTGCAAATTTCCTTCAAGACCCGGCTTGATTCTGGGTGTCAATCTTATTGAACATTTGCTGTACGGGTTTCATTATGAGCTGAATCGCTGGAGCAGAATAGCGGTCGTCGGAATGCGTTGAATCGCTGCTCTGTTTTTTCCGCGCAAGGCTCTAGCTCGCGTTTCCCAGTCGTAATTTCTGGTGATCAAAAACCGCGCAAAGTGGATCGTGAGATGAACGTAACGGAGGTGTACGACATGTACCCTGCTAAAAGTGAATGTAATTTGTATCGGATTCGCAGCATCGCTTTGTTCCATGCAACGGCCGAATCGATGAATTGCGCTCACGCGCCTTGCGCCATCGCCAAATACTGGCGAAACCTTTGGCCCTGGGGGGATGGCAGGTCGTTCTGGAGAGGCATGCAGCGCGGTGCAACGCCCCGTGATGATCATCTGAAATGTTTGTTTGAAAATTTTTCAAACCTGCGGTCACTGTACGAAAATCCACTTTGGTTAGTGACCTCGCATCCTGAGTGGACGAACGAGTGGGATGAATTGGCCGATACGATACGTGTGGGCGGAAAACCTTTGGATAGGTATAACGGTAAGTTAACTCGTCTATTGTATGATCGCGTGGATTGGCCTTGCCTGGCTGTTCATTTGGCATTGTTGCAGACGCGCGGCACTCGCTTTGAATTTCATCGGATGTGGCTGAAAAAAAATTTTGTGACCATGGCGGGTCTCTACTGCATGCAGAGACCGATTAGTGACATTTGTACTGAGCTCCGAGATTATCTGTTCCCCACAATATTTGGCATTGAGTCTGCATCGCAAGCCGACCGGCAGTGGTGTCTTTCGAGCTGGGCTGCCAATGAAACGCTTTTTGAACTTCTGCAGGGACGGCAGTGGGTACATGGCGATGATCAACATCTCGCGCTACTGATCTGGAACTTCCGTCAGCAGCTTCAGCACGAGTTGGATGTTGGTCCTCCGCAGGCTATGGGGCCATCAGGTTGTGGATTGCCCTATTCCTTGCGGAAAAAGTGGTGCCGCAAACGCTCGCAATGGATGGATCACCCTATCCACTTAAATGGTGTTTGCTGCGAATTCTCTGACCAGCATGCATAGCTTGCTGTTTCTTGCGATAAGCAAGCAGCCTCGCCGGTGGTGGAGCCGCCGACGTATTGTTCACTCAGGGAGTGGCGTTATCGGGGCCTGAGGCTTGGCGGGGGGAAACTGTTGGGCTGGGCAGACGGGCCAACAGCTGATGAACCTGGTGCAGTTGTTGCGTGAGGTCGCGAAGACTGCGACGGTCCTGGCGACGATCGAGCAAATACCGGTGTGCGCGTTCCCGTAAGCTGGTCGCTTCAAGCTGCAGCAACTGTTCCTGCTGTTGAAGTTGGCTGATAACTGTATCCAGCTGTTCGTGACTCGCATGAAGCTGCTTGACCTGTTTCTGTTCGGCCTGCAAGGCGAGGCGATGGGCCTGGTGTTCAGCGTTTTGACGCTCCAGATCACGGTACAGGTGGGTCAACTCTTCCTGCTTGCTCATCAGTTGCTCCTGCAGACGCCGCTGCTCATGCTGGAGCTGCTGTACCTGTGCTTCATGGCGCTGGATGTCGGCCTCTCGCTGCTGACGGCTCTGCTCCCGGAAGTGCACCAACGACTCGCGCGCCTGTTGGTACTTTTCCTCCAGCGACCGAAGCTGTTCGTCACGATCGCGCACGGCTTGCTGGAGATGGGATTCAGTGGCGAGCAGTCGCTGCCGGTCACCTTCCAGCTGTTCGATGCGCGTGGCAAGGCTGCGCTCTTGCTTGCGAGCTTCCATGCGTTCCTCTAGAAGCATTTGATGATTCTTTTTCAACTCGTCATGGCGGGCGTTATCGACCTGGCGTTGCTGTTCGTAAACCAGTCTTTGTCGTTCAAGGCGAGCGCGGTCGGCGCTGACCGCTGCTTGTGCATCTGCCGCCAGGCGCTGCACTAAACCGCCTATATAGGTCTGGACCTCTTCGTTCAAGGTGACCGCAGGCGGTCGCGGCTCTTCGCTCGCCAGTTCGCGCAGGTAACGGCTGATCGTGGTTTTCGAACCCGTGTCGCCCAGTTCGACCCGCACCGCGTCAATGCTCGGCGCTTCACCCCGGGCGAGCAGTGCGTCGCGCGCTGATTGCACCAGCGCTTTGTTGATTCCGCTACGGGCCATGGCGTTGATCCGTCAGGGTGGCTTCTACACAGTATGGTGCAAACCGGATGCGCTGCTTTGGTCGCGGTCGCGTGTTAGCTGGGTGGCGCCTTGAGAAGGCACTTTCTGAGTGCCGTTCCCTAATTAGCGAGTACCCGTTCGAGCAGGGAGGGCAGTACCTGTCCGGCATTGCCAATCAGCATCAGCTCCTTGGGCTTGTCCATGCTGACGTCGATCGGGTTGATGTGGATGACCACGGCGCCTGCCGCCAGGGCGAGGTCCGGCAGACTGGCGGCCGGCATGACCACGCCGGAGGTGCCAATCGACAGCAGCACGTCGCACTCACGCGCCGCTTGCGCGGCGGCCTTCCAGGCGCCTGCCGGCAGATCTTCGCCGAACCACACCACCCCCGGACGCAATCGGCCATTGCAGTGGCCACAGCGCGGCGGTTCGACCAGCTCGCCTTGCTGGGAGACGGGCTGCTCAACGGCACTGCGCTCGGCGGGGCGGTGACAGGCAAAACACTTGGGCGTGATCAGGCTGCCGTGTAGGTGCACGACGCCTTGACAGCCAGCGCGCTCATGCAGGTCATCGATATTCTGGGTAATCACTGTGAGGTGCCGTCCGCTGCCGGCCAGGCGGACAATGGCGTGGTGTGCCGCGTTCGGCTGGGCCTGCAGCATCTGTTGGCGTCGCCACAGGTACCAGCCCCACACCAGCGCCGGGTTCTCGCGAAACGCCTTCGCCGTTTCCAGGCGCTGCGGATCATGGCGCGCCCATAGCCCCGTCAGCTGATCTCGAAACGTCGGAATCCCGCTTTCGGCCGAGATCCCCGCGCCGCTGAGCACCACGACATGACGCGCCTGCCGCAAGGCAGTGGCGGCGTCTGCGAGCACATCCATCGACAGTTGGCCTCCTTCGCTAGGGCCTAGATCAACTCAGCGGGGCTCGCCGGTCATACCGACCCACAAAGCGAGTGGTCTGGCGAGTCTAGGGGGCACCTGTCAGCCACCGTCGCGGAACCAATCGTTGCGGCTGACCAGGCCCAGTTCCGCTTCGCTGGAGTTGGGGTCGCTGTCAAATAGGTGCGCGGTCCGTCGCTCCTGTTTGAGGAAGGCGAGGGTGGTAAAGAAGCAGCGCTCGCACAGCTGCACTTCATAGCGCTCGCCGTCGTGCGCCGCCCCATAACCCCACTGCGCCTCCAGCGTCCCGTACTGCAGGTTGTTATTCGGCAGCCGAGTGGATTCATCACAGATATCGCAGCGCACATCGGTCACGGCGTGCTGTTCCACGCGTCCCAGGATTTTCATGGGGCTGTCTCGTTTGCCAGCGTTCCTTTAAGCGTAGAAGTCGACGGCGTGCGCAATCGGCCATCGGTCGCGCGGAGACAGGTGTGGCGGGTGGCATTGTCCGGGGGACTGCCGCGACGTTTGACTACACTGAACAGTGGATGCGCTCCTGGCGCTGTGCCGAATGCACGCAACCGGTGCGCCCCGCAGCGTCAGTCCAAGTTCGGCGAAGGCCGCCGCCGAAGGCGTGTTACAGCTGCCCTCGCGGTGTTACGGCCGATTATTTCGTGCCGATTGAGCGGTACGAAATTACAGGTGTACAGCCAGCCGCCCTGAGCGCTCAACGGGCCGGATACTGAGGTGTGAGAAGCCCAGATTCTCAAACTCGAGGCGGCAAATCGACGATTGATGAAGGTTGAGGCGGTACGGAGGACCAAGGCATGAGCGATCCCGAGCGCTATCGTCAGGCCGGTCGGCGTGAAAGCACCGTCCGCCGCTATGCGCGAGTGATCGAACATTTCGAAGGGGAATGGGGCGGGCTGCTGCCGGCCAGTCACGCCAGTGTAGCGCGCTACTTGGCGGAGCATGCCGAACAATTTTCCCCGGGTACTCTGCGTACCCACCTGGCGGCGTTGGCCCGCTGGCATAAAGAGCATGGTTTCCTCGACCCGACCAAGGCACCGGCCGTGCGCGATGTGCTGCGGGGCATCCAGGCATTGCACACCCGGCCCGTCCAGCAGGCTGAACCGCTGCAACTGCAGGAACTGGAAGCCTGCATCCAGGTACTGAAAAATGAGGAGGAGGGCGAGCAACCAGCTATGCGTTTGCGTGCTTGTCGCGACCGGCTGTTACTGTTGCTGGGCTTTTGGCGTGCGCTGCGCAGCGACGAGTTGTGCCGCTTGCGCATCGAGTTCACCCGGCTCGAACCGGCGAAGGGGCTGACATTGTTTCTGTCCAGCAGCAAGACGGATCGCTCTAACGTGGGGCGACAGCTGAGTATGCCGGCGCTGAACCACCTATGCCCGGTACAAGCCTATGAAGACTGGCTGGTTTGTAGTGGGTTGTGTGAAGGTCCATTGCTACGCAACGTCGACCGCTGGGGGCGGTTGGGGGAGGGGCTACACAGTTACAGCGTGTCCCGAATCCTCCGGCGGATTTTGCAGCGCAGTGGGCTGGAGGCGGTGGGTTTCAGCGGACATTCGTTGAGAAGGGGCTTTGCCACCTGGGCCAGTGCCAATCAGTGGAGTGCCAAAGCCTTGATGGATTATGTGGGATGGCGCGACGTGCAGTCGGCGATGCGTTATGTCGAAGCGGACACCCCATTTGGCACATTGCGACGCTGATTCTAGGGCCGGGTTCTATTTAGGGGCGTCAGTCAGATTACCAACTGCCCAACAAAGCTCTGATTGGGTATTGAGTGACCATTGCAGCGTTGGGTTAGTGGGGACGCCCTCAGAGGGAGGCCAGAACCTTGAAACAGACAGTCACGCTAAATGCAGATACACAGCCAAGTTCGTCGGAGTGCCGAGGCGGCAAGCCTACGGTGTTTTTGATCGGCGATCAGCCGGTGCCGCCCAGTTCACTGCAGGTATACCAGCTGGTGTGTGCTGGCTTCACATTGACGGATGTGAAAGCCATGGTTTCGTCGTCAGCGCTCTACTCCAGTTCAGACACTTTGAAGCGGGTAGTTGGACGGTCTGTTCGCACGCTTCAGCGTAAAGCGCAGGAAAGTGGCAAAGTACGATTGAACGCTCAGCAAAGCGCGGTCGCTTTTCAATATGCCCGAGCACTTGAAGATGCCATAGCGGTTTTCGGCTCTCAACTACAGGCAGAAGCTTGGCTCGGGCGGCCATGCCCGCATCTCGAAGGTTGCGTGCCGTTGGATATGGTTGAAAACGCGGTTGGCTTCCAGATCGTCGAGGCGTATCTACAAAGGTTAGAAATGGGTGTCTACCAATAAGGCTCTACGCCCAGAACGGCACGCGCCTGGTATTCAGTGAGAGCCATCCCTGTTTCACCAGGGGCAATTGGCGAGCTGGCGGCTTCGCACTACGCCAGCGAATCCGAGCGTTTACTGCTCGTCCGCTGGACTGATATTGACTGGAGTTACCCAACTCCAAAGTAACTCCAGCAAGCTTCATCGTTCGCGGCTGCACCTGACCTATCCAATTCGGGAACATCGAGACTGCGATGGTGTGGGTGAGCTCACCCGAGTCCTCATCCACATTGAAGGGGCCACTGTAGGAGATGTACGACAGGCCTTGAGCGCGGTATTCCGCATCAGTGCCCCCAAACCAGTCACCTGAGGAAAACGATGCCCGATTGGCGCGCTCGGCTGAGCCGACATATAGCCATCTGCCGTGTAGCTTATGAAGCCTTCAGGATGTTGACCTAAGGGATGTACAGGGGCAGATCCGTCCACTGGGTATTGTGTGTAGGGCTCGAGCACCCAGGTTCCAATCAGTTTTTCACGCATGCTCATGGTCGTACCTCACATCGTCTGCTGCATGTCGTTGTCGAAAAGCTGTCCAGAGATGGACTTGCCTGCGTCCGGTGCCAGGAAGACTGTTAATTCTGCAATGTCCTTCGGGTACCAAGCGTTTGAGGGAAGCGCCTTGCTACGCTCTTCCTCCAACGAGCTGCCGCTGAGATTGGCCCTACCTGTGAGCACGTTCTCGAAGCGTTCACCTTCGACTGCCCCAGGCAAAATGGCGTTGACACGAATCCCATACGCGCCAAGCTCACGTGAAAGGCTCTTGGTGAAACCAATCAGCCCTCATTTACTGGTCGAGTAGGGGGAGCGATCTGGGTAGCCCAGTCGGCCCGCAACAGAAGACATGTTAATGATTGAGGGGTGTAACGAACGTTTGAGCGCAGGGACGGCCAAGCGCGTAACGTTGAAGGTACCTTCAAGTTTATCTGCATGACCTTGTCCCACTCATCGGGCTCAAGTTGCTCAACGGGAGCGGTGGGGCCGGATACTCCGGCATTGTTGACGAGCACATCTAAACCACCCATGGCTTCGATAATGACTGCAATATCGAGTTCAAGGCCGCGGCGATCAGATACATAGCATACTGCAGTGCGAATACCAGGATGCTCTAGATGAAGGCGGTTTAAGCCCTCATTGTCGATGTCCGCTACCGTGACGTCAGCGCCGCGGCTGCTGAAGGCCAGAGCGGTCGCATACCCGATACCAGATGCTCCCGCCGTTATCAGTACTTTCTGCTTTGTCATGGTCGATCCCTAAAGCGTGGGTCTGCCAAAAGATCAAAATCTTGCGGATCTATCCATGAAATTGTTTATCGTTATGCGACCTATCATCGGGGTGGATTGGTTATGGACCTGTCGCGTTTTGATCTCAACCTTTTGGTTTCGCTGGATACGCTACTGGCTGAGTTGAACGTGACCAAGGCAGCTTCACGCCTTCACATCAGCCCGCCCGCGATGTCTGCAAAGCTTTCACGCTTGCGCGAGCTGATGGGCGATCCGCTGAAGTGGCATTCGTTATCAGCGCTATCTGCGATGATCAACATTTAATTCCAAGCGATAAGCTACAGCGATGAACAGCGCTTGGCATAGGCACATGGTGGCTGAAAGCGACCGGAAAGCAAACGAAGCGCCTTCGTTGACCAACAGTACTGCATCTGTAAGAGATGCGAGCGGAGATAGATTGCTGTCCGTTACCACCAGCACTTTTGCCCCTCGCTCGCGGGCTTCAGCAAGATAAAACTGCGTTTCTTCAGCGTACGGGCTAAAGCTCACGGCAATCACTAAATCGTCCCGTCGCACACTGCGTACTTCTTGCAAGAAGCTCGCGCCCAATCCGGTCACTAGGTTGACGCGTTTGTCCGTGTGCCGAAGGCTGTAAACCAGATAATCCGCTACAGCAAATGATCGACGCGCGCCGATCACATGAATGCTGTCGGCTGCCACCACCATGTCAACTGCCTGATCAAAAATGGCTTCGTCCAGCTCATTCTTGAGCCTGTGGATGCCCGCAAGAGTGGCATCAATGCAGTCTTCTGCCAGATCGGCGCTGCTCGCCCTTTCCGACTTGTTCGCAATCACGTTACGTATGCGCTGGGTGTAGCTCTGTGCTGGGGATGTCTTGTTGGTGTAGGCCTCTCGAAACAGTGCTTGCATCTCGCTGAAGCCACTAAACCCTAAGCGTTGGCAGAATCGCACAATAGCCGACGGCTGCACGCCACAGGCGTGGGCGATATCGCTGATCCGTTCGACCATGATGCGTTCGCTTTGCGAGGTCAGGTATTGCGCAATCAGCTTCTGCTGGCGAGGCAATGCTTCGAAGGTCGCTTCGACCAAACGCAACAATTCTTCGGCATCGCTGGGGGGCACGGTTTTCAGCTGGGTATCAGGCATCGTTTTTGTTTTCCATGAAGGTCGCGGATGCATTATGCCGCACAACAGCAGCGGAATAAAAATTCCAAAATAAAAAAAACAGAAAAATAATTGCAATGCTTGGGCAGCAAGCGTAGCCTTGATCTCACACAGCGGCCACAGCTTCTGCTGGGTCGCAGGCTTACAAAAACAACAGGAGCCAACATGGCACAGTCTCGTTTTGCCCCAGGCCGTCGCCTCGACGTGATCTGTCTGGGGCGCTTAGCCGTCGACCTTTATGCCCAGCAGATCGGCGCTCGCTTGGAAGACGTCAACAGCTTCGCGAAATACCTTGGCGGCTCTTCCGCTAACATCGCGTTCGGTAGTGCTCGTTTGGGATTGAAGTCCGCGATGCTGAGTCGTGTGGGGGACGACCATATGGGACGTTTCTTGACCGAATCATTGCAGCGTGAAGGGTGCGACGTTAGTGGCATCACTATCGACAAGCAGCGCCTAACAGCCCTAGCGATGTTGGGCATCAAGGACCGCGATACTTTTCCGCTGGTTTTTTACCGAGACAACTGCGCCGATATGGCTGTTTCGCCGGAAGACATCGATGAGTCGCTCATCGCGTCCAGTAAGGCGTTGCTGATTACCGGTACTCATTTCTCGACTGATGGTGTGTATGCGGCCAGCAGTCAGGCGTTGGACTATGCCCATAAGCATGCGGTGCAGTGCGTCTTGGATATCGATTATCGTCCCGTGCTGTGGGGCTTAGCTGGAAAGGCGGACGGCGAAACCCGGTTTGTCGCCAGTGACGATGTAAGCCGTCATCTCCAAGGCCTCCTGCCACGCTTCGATCTCATTGTTGGTACTGAAGAAGAATTCAATATCGCTGGGGGCTCCAGTGATCTCATGACTTCGTTGCGCCAAGTACGTCGGTTGACCGATGCCACTTTGGTGGTGAAGTTGGGAGCAATTGGCTGCACGGTGTTGCACGGGCCAATTCCCGAGCAGCTCACCGATTGCCCTCTTTATGCGGGCACTCAAGTTGAAGTTCTCAACGTTCTCGGGGCCGGAGATGCCTTCATGTCCGGTTTCCTCAAGGGCTGGATTCATGAGGAAAGTGATGAACGTTGCTGTCAGATCGCTAATGCGTGCGGTGGGTTGGTTGTCTCGCGCCACGCTTGCGCGCCGGCGATGCCCACATTGGCCGAACTTGATTACCTGTTCAGCAGCCCAGTGCCGATTACGCGTCCCGACAAAGATGAACACCTGCAGTGGCTGCATCGCGTCAGCGTGCCTAAGCATCAGTGGAAGCAGTTGTTTATCTTCGCCTTCGATCACAGAGCTCAACTGGCGGAACCAGCACAGCGAGCTGGTCGGAACTTGAGCGACATCAGCAATTTGAAAATGCTCTTCATCCAAGCCATCGAACAGGTCGAAGACGAGCTTATCGAGCGTGGAATCGACGCCGATGTTGGTCTGCTCGCGGATCAGCGCTTTGGGCAGGATGCACTCAATGCCGCTAGCGGGCGTGGGTGGTGGATTGGACGTCCAGTGGAAGAGCAGGGTTCGCGACCATTGGCTTTTGAACACGGTCGTTCCGTTGGCACAAATCTGATTGCGTGGCCCAAAGAACAGATCATCAAATGCTTAGTTCAATTTCACCCAGATGATGAACCTGGGCTGCGCGAAGAGCAGGAAGCTCAACTAAAAGCGCTGTATCAGGCGTCCCAGGTCAGCGGCCATGAATTGCTGCTCGAAGTAATTCCTCCCAAAGCGCATCCATCTGCTATGGGCCACGTGCTGTACCGTGCCATCGAACGAATCTACGACATCGGTATCCAGCCTGCGTGGTGGAAGATCGAGGCACAAAGCTCCGAACAGTGGCAAGCATTGGACGCGCTCATTGAAAAGCGCGACCCGTACTGCCGTGGTGTTGTGCTGCTTGGGTTGAACGCACCTTTTGCAGAGCTTGCTGATGGTTTTGCACAAGCCGCTGGAAGCCGCACATGCAAAGGATTTGCAGTTGGCCGCACCATTTTCCAAGAGCCTAGCCAAGCGTGGTTGGAGCGGTCAATCGACGACGCCGAACTCATTAGTCAAGTACGTGGCCGATTCACTCAGTTGATCGACGCCTGGTGTGCTGCCCACTAAACCCCACCTTTTCAGGAGACATATCCATGAGTGGTATTCCAGTGATCGGTCATTACATCAATGGCCAGTTGCATCCCCAGCATGAAGGACGATTCAGTTCGGTATTTAACCCCGCCACCGGTGAAATTCAAGCAAAAGTGGGACTTGCAACATCGGCGACCGTAGAGGAGGCCATTGCTTCAGCGAAAGCTGCGTTCCCGGCTTGGGCAGGAATGTCCAGCTTGCGACGTGCCCGCATCATGTTCAAATTCAAGGAGCTGTTGGACCAGCACCACGACGAATTGGCACGAATGATTACGCGAGAGCATGGCAAGGTTTATTCCGACGCTCGCGGTGAAGTCACCCGCGGCATTGAAATCGTCGAGTTCGCCTGCGGTGCACCGAGCCTGCTGCAAACCTCATTCAGCGACAACATTGGTGGAGGCATTGACAACTGGAACCTTCGCCAACCATTGGGTGTTTGCGCTGGGATCACTCCATTTAACTTCCCGGTGATGGTGCCTCTGTGGATGATTCCGTTGGCACTGGTCACGGGTAACTGCTTCATCCTCAAACCCTCAGAGCGCGACCCTTCGCCAAGTCTTCTAATGGCGCGATTGCTGAGTGAGGCAGGATTGCCGGATGGCGTTTTCAATGTGGTCCAAGGCGATAAAGCTGCGGTCGATGAATTGCTCCAACATTCGGATATCGAAGCGATCTCTTTCGTAGGTTCGACGCCTATCGCTGAGTACATCCACCACGAAGCCAGTCGTCGCGGCAAGCGTGTCCAGGCACTCGGAGGAGCCAAGAATCACATGGTGGTTATGCCCGATGCTGACCTTGATCAGGCGGCCGACGCTCTTATGGGCGCGGCGTTCGGTTCGGCAGGTGAGCGGTGCATGGCTATTTCCGTCGCAGTAGCAGTAGGGGAGGTCGGAGATCGCCTGATCGAGAAGTTGCTGCCCCGCATCGATGGGCTAAAAGTCGGTAACGGCCTAGACCAGGCCAGTGAAATGGGGCCTGTTGTCACTGCTGAGCATAAGTCGAAAATCGAAAACTATATCCAACAAGGCGTGGCCGAAGGCGCGGAGCTGTTGGTCGATGGCCGGGGCTTGAATGTGAAAGGACACGACCAAGGCTTTTTTGTTGGGGCGACATTGTTCGATAACGTCACCCCACAGATGACGATCTACAAGGATGAGATTTTTGGCCCGGTGCTGGGCATTGTTCGGGTTCCAGATTTTGCCAGCGCTGTTGCTCTGATCAACGCCCACGAGTTTGGAAATGGTGTCTCCTGTTTTACTAGCGACGGCGGCGTAGCCCGTGCGTTCGCTCGCAATATCAAAGTCGGCATGGTGGGTATCAATGTGCCGATCCCTGTCCCAATGGCCTGGCACTCGTTTGGTGGTTGGAAGCGTTCTTTGTTCGGCGACCACCATGCTTATGGTGAGGAGGGGTTGAGGTTCTACAGCCGCTACAAGAGTGTCATGCAGCGCTGGCCCGACAGCATTTCCAAAGGCGCTGAGTTCGCCATGCCAACAGCCCTGTAAACAAGCTAATCGGAGCAAAAAAACAATGAACACCACTGCATTTATCACTGGCGGAGCCAGCGGCTTGGGTAAAGCGGCTGCTAAGCGCCTCTTGAGCATGGGATGGACCGTTGCGATTGCCGACTTGGGAGCAGAGCGTCTGGCTGAAGCCGTAGGAGAGCTTGGCCCCTTGGGTAAAGTGCTTACGTTCGAGCTGGATGTACGGGATGAGTCTGCGGTAAACGCTGCTATCGACAGTGCAGCTGAGCAAATGGGCAGTATTGGAGCATTGGTCACGAGCGCGGGTATCAGCCATCAGGGCTCGCTCATGGACAACGACTCGCAGGCATGGCAGCGAGTGCTTGATATCAACCTGACAGGTAGCTATCTGTGCGCTCAAGCAGCATCGCGGCATATGGTGAAAGCTAAGAGCGGGAGCATTGTGTTCATCGCCTCAATCAGCGCAACACACGCCTGGTCGTCCCGAGTTGCTTACTGTTCCTCGAAGGCGGGTGTTCTTGGCTTGATGCGCGCCTCTGCGATTGATCTGGCGCCGTTCGGCGTACGCGCGAACTCGGTTTCACCAGGTCCCGTGCGTACGCCGCAAACAGATGTCCTGCATAACGAACTGGTTCAAAATGCCGTCAAAAGTGCAGTGCCAATGGCACGGTACGGTCTTCCAGATGAGATCGGTGATGTAATCGCGTTTCTCTGTACTGATGATGCGCGTTACGTTACTGGGCATGATCTGACGGTTGATGGAGGGTTGACCGCCGCCGCGATTTTGTACGACGCGTCGAAAAATCCGCAGTCTGCATAATATTATGTAAGCTGCCGGTTTGCCGGCAGCTCACCCACAAGCTCCAAGACAAAAAAACAAAACTCTGGAGAGCGAAATGCCGTTAATTATACTGGCAGTAGGCATCGTTGTTCTTTTTCTGCTGATTGTTCGATTTCGAATCAATAGCTTTATATCACTTATTTTTGTCAGTCTCGGCATCGGGTTGGCAGAGGGCTTACCATTAGGAAAGCTTGTACAATCCATCGAGGCCGGTGTAGGAAGCACTTTAGGGCATCTGTCCATTGTTGTGACGTTTGGCGCAATTTTGGGTATTTGGATGGTCGATAGCGGTGGGGCACAAAAGATAGCTTCAGTGTTGATCGAGCGATTCGGACGCAAATACCTTCGCTGGGCATTGTGCCTAACTGGCTTTATCGTTGGCATTGCTTTGTTCTACGAGGTCGGTTTTGTTTTGATGATTCCGCTCGTTTTTACTGTTGCAATCAGTGCGCGGGTACCTTTGCTGGAGGTTGGCCTACCCATGGTGGCGGCACTCTCTGTCACTCATTGTTTCCTTCCCCCTCATCCAGGTCCAACGGCCATATCTGTTATTTATGGCGCGGATATTGGAAAGACACTTTTATATGGAATAATTATTGCAATCCCGGCAACGATTTTAGCGGGTCCAGTCTTCTCCGGTACACTGAAAAGCTTGCGACCTGAAGTTCCAAAGGGCATGCACAGTGAACGAGACTTTACTGGTGTCAAGACTCCCAGTTTTACCACTGCCGTACTAACAGCTTTGACACCTGTTATTCTGATGGGTGCTGCATCAATCGCAACTTTCATTTTGCCCGCTGAATCGGAGCTTCGTACGGTTGTTGCCTTTATTGGTAATGCTGATATTGCACTAATCTTAGCTGTGTGCGTGGCATTCTTCACCTTCGGTAAAAACTGCGGAATAAGCACCCAGCAACTGATGGATGGCGTGCAGAAAGCAGTTGTGACGATCGCCATGATCCTATTGGTGATCGGCGGAGGCGGGGCGTTCAAGCAAGTCTTGATTGACAGCGGAGTGGGCAAATACATTGAAGGTCTGATGACTGGGTCAAGCATGTCACCTCTAGTCCTGGCCTGGATGACCGCATGTTTGATTCGGTTAGCAGTCGGCTCTGCAACAGTCGCAGCGCTCACCACCGGTGGGATGATGTTGCCTTTGATTTCATCGACAGGCGTTAGTCCCGAACTGATGGTCCTGGCAACCGGTGCCGGTAGCGTCTTTGCAGGCCCTCCAAATGATCCTGGTTTCTGGATGTTCAAAGAGTTTTTCAATTTGACCGTCAAAGAAACAGTACGTTCTTGGTGTGTGCTGGAAACCATTATTTCAATTTGTGGGATTGCAGGTGTTCTTGCACTGGATGCATTGATAAGCTGACTACAGTCCGGCCTGTTTTTGGGTTTTGTGGTTCTAATAACGCTGTGCTGAATACCCGAAAGCAGGCAGTTCGATTTTATCTCGCCATGGGTGTGTAAATCATGGTTGGCTGTCCTTGGTCTGGATTTTTAATGGCTACCCCGCGACGAATCCAGATGGCTGGTTGAATTTATTCTCAGCACGCTGTTTAAGGTTGTCCAGCATCCATGCTTGGCCATTTCACTGATTGGCATATTCTGAACGGAAACAATACTATGTTGCGAAGAACCAAGATTGTCGCCACCCTTGGTCCTGCGACTGAGTCGCCCGCTGTGCTCGAAAATCTCATTTTGGCCGGTGTCGATGTTGTGCGCTTGAACTTCTCGCATGGCCAAGCCCATGAGCACATCGCTCGTGCAGAAATGATACGCAAATTCGCGGCGAAGCATGGCCGCTTCGTTGCAATTCTTGCTGATTTGCAAGGTCCGAAAATTCGGATCGCCCGCTTCGCTGATGGCAAGGTTACCTTGCATAAAGGGCAGCGTTTTATTCTCGATGCAGGTATGGACAAAAAAGGAGGTACAGCTGAAGCCGTTGGAATTGATTATGAGGCACTGATTAGCGATAGCCTTCGCGGCGATATTTTGTTGCTTGATGATGGGCGTATAGAACTCATTGTCGTCGAAGTACACTCCCAACACTTGGTGTGCGAGGTTTTGATTGGGGGGGCGCTATCAAACAACAAGGGCATAAACCGTAAAGGTGGTGGTCTTTCCGCCTCAGCGCTAACCACCAAGGATCGCGAGGACATTTGTACAGCTGCGCGGATGCAGGTGGACTACCTGGCTGTTTCGTTCCCTCGCGATGCGAGCGACATGCATTTGGCTCGTGAGCTGATGCAACAGGCTGGTGGCGAAGCAGGCCTTATCGCGAAGATTGAGCGTGCCGAAACAGTCGCCGATGTAAGCATCCTCGACGCAATTATTGAGGCATCTGACGTCGTGATGGTGGCGCGCGGCGACCTCGGCGTGGAAATCGGCGACGCCGAACTGGTGGCGGTTCAGAAGCTGATCATCGATCGCGCCCGATCGCTCAATTGCGTAGTCATCACCGCGACGCAAATGATGGAATCCATGATCACCCAGTCCATGCCAACGCGGGCAGAGGTATTCGACGTTGCCAATGCCGTGCTTGACGGTACCGACGCAGTGATGTTGTCGGCGGAAACTGCGGCCGGCGCTTATCCCGTACAAACGGTCGAGGCGATGGTGCGCATCATCGTCGGTGCCGAACGTCACCCCCAAGCCCAGCGTTCCAAGCACCGGGTAGACGAAGTATTCGAGAGCATCGACGAAACCATCGCGTTGTCGGCCATGTATGCCGCCAATCACCTGCATGGGGTGAAGGCGATCATCAGTCTGACGGAGAGCGGTCATACGCCGCGCCTCATGTCGCGCATACGTTCGCACCTGCCGATCTACGCCTGCTCCGACAACCCACGCACACAAACGCGTGTGGCCTTGTTTCGGGGAGTTCAAACCTTACCCTTCGGCAGCGAGGACTTGTCACTCGAGCAAGTCAGTCAGCGGGCTATCAAAGCATTACTTCAGCGCGGAATTGTCAAGGTCGGTGACCACGTGTTGATCACCCGCGGCGACCACGCACATGCACAAGGCGCTACCAACACGCTGCGCGTACTGCGTGTCGGTGATGAAATTTGCTGAGCACCAGGAGCCTTACTCATGAACCAGTTCACACCCAGGATTACATGCGATCATCAGGCGCCAGGCGAATGGCCGCGTGACTTTGATTGCCGCCAGGCATACGCAGAACAGCAGGAGCTGCTGGACCCCGCATTCGTGAACCTGCCTGCAGACAGAAGGCCAGTGAGTGCAAGGTTGGTCATTGCTAACTGGAAGATGCATGGCAGCCGAGCCCATAACACCTCCCTGATAAGTAATCTGCTTCCCGCACTTCATGGGATTGAGGGCGTGCAGATCGCCATCTGTCCGCCGCTGCCGTACGTTACTCAGGTCCACGACTTACTGAACGATACACCACTCGCGGTAGGCGCGCAGAACCTCAGTGAGCGCACGCAAGGCGCTTTCACCGGCGAGGTCAGTGGCGCAATGCTCGCCGACCTAGGTTGCATTTTCGCATTGGTAGGGCATTCCGAACGGCGCAGCCTTTATGGTGAAACCGATGCGCTGGTTGCGATGAAGTTCGAGGCAGCTCTTCGCGCAAAGCTAGTGCCAGTTCTCTGCGTCGGCGAAACCATTCACCAGCGCCGCGCAGGCAATACCAACGCAGTGATTGGTGCGCAGCTGCGTGCCGTTCTACAGCAAGTGGGCATCGCGCAACTGGCCCAAGGCGTCATCGCTTACGAGCCGGTTTGGGCAATTGGAACCGGTGAGACCGCTTCGCCCGCTCAAGCTCAGGCAGTACACAGCTACATTCGCAAGCAACTAGCCGCGCATGATGCTGCAGCCGCCGCCCGCATCCCTCTGCTCTATGGCGGTAGTGTCAATGCTGCGAACGCTGCGCAACTGTTCGAGCAATCCGATATCGATGGTGGCTTGATCGGTGGTGCTTCCTTGGACGCCGCAGCGTTTGCAGCGATCTGTAAAGCGGCTCAGGCCTGACCATCTTCGCGCAATCGCGCCTTAGATAAGAACTACAAAAGAGTAAAAGCATGAACTCCATTGCCCCACTGAGCACTCTCTTCCCCTGCGCGGAGGACGTTCCCGAAGCCTTCCGCCTGGGCGCGCCGATTGAGCAGCGCGAATACCTGGTTGATGGCCAACTTCGTCACTGGAATGGTCCCGTGGTTACCGTACGCAGCCCGGTACACTTAGCAAGCGATGTCGAGGAGACCCAGGTTATCCTCGGTACTGCCCCACTGTTGGACGCCGATACAGCACTTGTCGCGTTGGACGCCGCAGTCAAGGCTTATAACAACGGCCAGGGCATTTGGCCGACCATGCGCGTAGCCGAGCGGATTCAACATGTCGAAGCCTTCCTGGTAGGCATGCGCAAGCAGCGCGAAGTGGTGGTCAAATTGCTGATGTGGGAGATCGGCAAAAACCTCAAGGACTCGGAGAAAGAGTTCGACCGCACCTGCGATTACATCGTCGACACCATCAATGCACTCAAAGAGCTCGACCGTAGTTCCAGCCGTTTCGAGCTTGAGCAAGGCACGCTTGGCCAGATTCGCCGCGTGCCACTGGGAGTGACCCTGTGCATGGGGCCTTACAACTACCCGCTGAACGAAACCTTCACCACCTTGATCCCGGCATTGATCATGGGCAACACCGTGGTCTTTAAGCCGGCCAAGTTTGGCGTGCTGCTGATCCGTCCACTGCTTGAGGTCTTCCGCGACAGCTTCCCGGCCGGCGTCATTAACATCATTTACGGCAGTGGTCGCGAGACTGTCAGTGCGCTGATGGCCAGCGGCAAGATCGACGTTTTCGCCTTTATCGGGACTCACAAAGCCGCCAGCGACTTGAAAAAATTACACCCACGTCCGCATCGCCTGCGCGCGGCTCTGGGCCTGGACGCCAAGAACCCCGGCATCATCCTGCCGCAGGTGGATTTAGACAACGCAGTGGAAGAGGCAGTCACCGGCGCACTTTCGTTCAATGGCCAGCGCTGCACGGCTCTGAAGATTCTATTCGTGCATGAAGACGTGGTCGAAAGCTTCCTCGACAAGTTCAACCACAAGGTAGCCGCCCTCAAACCGGGCATGCCCTGGGAACCAGGTGTGGCTTTGACCCCGCTGCCCGAACCTGGCAAGACCGATTATCTGGCAAATCTAGTCGCTGATGCTCAAGCCAAGGGGGCCAAGGTAGTCAATGCTGGCGGCGGCGTGATCCGCGGCTCATTTTTCTACCCGGCAGTGTTGTATCCGGTCTCCGCCGAGATGCGCGTTTACCACGAAGAGCAGTTCGGCCCCATCGTTCCAGTCGTACCGTACCGTGACTTGGATAACGTGATCGATTATGTGCTCCGCTCGGATTACGGCCAGCAACTGAGTATTTTCGGGAACGACAGCGCCGAAGTCGGACGGCTGGTCGATGCCTTCGCCAATCAGGTGGGTCGGATCAACATCAATGCCCAGTGTCAGCGCGGCCCTGACAGCTATCCATTCAATGGTCGGAAAAACAGTGCTGAGGGAACCTTGTCGGTCCAGGACGCGCTCCGAGTTTTTTCAATTCGGACTCTTGTAGCAACCAAATTTTCCGAGCGCAACAAAGCGCTGATCAACGACATCATTAGCAGACGTGAGTCGACCTTCCTCAACACTGATTATCTTTTCTAGGAGGCATCTTGTTGAAAACCCAAAAAGCGGGGTGTGACCTCACCAGCCACTCAGAATTTCAGGCAGTTATATTCGACTGCGACGGTACGTTGGTAGACAGCGAGCCACTGGCGATCGAGGCTTTGCTCGCTGAAGCGGCTTTGCTTGGCCATCACATGGATTTTAAGGACACCTTCGCCTGCTTCAAGGGTGTGAAGATGGCGACCTGTGTGGAGATGATCGAGGCGAAATTTCATTGTGCATTGCCAGAGCATTTCGTGGACAAGGTAAGGCAACGGGTTGCTATCTCTTTTGCGGAGAATCTCCAGGCGATCTCGGGCGCACGCGAACTTTTATCAGAGCTTATTGTGCCTTATTGCATTGCATCCAACGGGCCGCGGGAAAAAATTCAGCAGTCACTTAGTGCATCCGGGCTCCTCAGTGTTTTAAAAGGGCCGATTTTCAGCGCGTACGACGTAGGGCATTGGAAGCCATCGCCTGGTCTATTTCTGCATGCGGCTCGTGCAATGGGCGCTGAGCCTAGGCGCTGTGCGGTGGTGGAGGATAGTGAGCCTGGAATAGAGGCTGGGCTCGCTGCAGGGATGACAGTCTTCGCCCTGCAACTCACTCCTGCCGAGCTAACCACAAACCCTAGACATGGCGTTATCTATCTAAAAAGCCTGGAAGCGTTACTGGAGCATCTTTAGGGGGGCAGGTTATGGATTTGAAGCGACCACTTAAGGCGACGATGCAGGCTGCGGTAATTGGTTCCGGACTGATCGGTCGCGCTTGGGCTGTTGTTTTTGCCCGAGCGGGTTGGGAGGTTCAGCTCTATAGTAGGCGATTGTCTGCTGCACAAACAGCTATGGATGCCATTGCACATACGCTTGATGATATGCAGAGCGCTGGCCTTTTGGACGAGCAGCCAGAGAGCATCTGTCGAAGGATTTTTTTGACCGGCTCGTTGGCTCATGCCTGCGCTCGTGCCTCGCTGGTTCAAGAGAACTTGCCGGAGGACGTGGAAACCAAGCGCGAAATCTTCGCTAAGTTGTGTGCGCTGTCGCCACCTGATGCAATTTTAGCCAGTTCTACGTCTTGGTTACCTGCCTCACGATTCACTGAAGCCCTGGTTGGGCGGGACAGGTGCCTGGTAGCTCATCCGACAAACCCGCCGAATCTGGTGCCATTAGTGGAAATATGTCCGGCACCGTGGACCTCGGAAGAGGCTATCGAACGCGCAATAACATTGTATACAGCAGTTGGACAAAAGCCTGTGTTGGTGCGTCAAGAGATTGAAGGGTTTCTTTTAAATCGTATTCAGGGTGCCGTCCTGAATGAGATGCTCAACCTGTTCGAGCAAGGATTTGCAACGTCCGCAGACTTAGACAAAGTCATGAAATATGGTCTGGGATTGCGGTGGTCGTTTATGGGGCCTTTTGAGACTATCGATCTCAATGCTCCATTGGGCGTTCAGGATTACGCGAAGCGCTACGGGGGCACCTACGCGCGGATCAGCGAGGGCCAATCATCCAACCGGTGGGCAGCCGGGACATTGGCTCAGCTAGAGTCTGAGCGTCGAACGGAGTTGGCTGAAGGCGACTTGGCGAGTCGCGCTAGTTGGCGTGATCGACGTCTTATGGCGCTGCGCTCCCACCAGAAACATGCCAAGGACTGTGGTGATTAGGGCGCATCAACGCGATCACTGCTGCCTATTTCCGGGCTTTCTATCGCGCAGCAGTGATCGGGCAAGCCTCAGCTTGTTGTAAACGCGGCGCAGCCCATTTGGGCGGCGGCATTGAGGGATGTCAGTTTGAGTTAGCGCTTGAGTAGCGGGAAATACTCAGTCCCTCACTGCGAATTTACGTCGGCTTGTTGGCAATTAGATCCGCCAGTAGGCGAACCGATCCACATGCCATCCTCCATCTCGAGGTCCATGGCCTGTGCTCAGGAAAAGATTACGTAATGGAGCTGCCCCCGACTATCGGGGTGCCATCAGGAGTGGCCGGACGAAGCTGTGTCCAGAAGCTGCCTTTATCCAAATGCCTCCTGGATACAGATCAGTGGTAACCATTTCCAGCGTATCTCGACGGCGACTTTCCAGATGAAGATCGAACCCGGCGATTTCAGCCATCCCACTCACACGGATCCGATCATCAAAACGTGTAATCGCTACAATAGTGGATTCATCCAGAATGGTTGAACGAAGTGCCAGTTCTGGATTGGCGACTGGCACAGTGAGTGAATACCCTTTGAGTGGGTAAACTGGGGCTTTTATACCTAATGGCTTGAGCATCTGTGGGCTGTAGCTGCCCAGCGCCATGACGTAGCGATCTAAGTGCTCCAGTCGCCCGTCGATCCAGACGCCATTGAATTTGCCTGCGATATGCTCTAGCCGCTCGATGATCTGACCGAAGCGGAACTCGACGCCGAGCTGCATTGCCAAGTCGGCAAGTTTGCGAGTAAACATTCGTCAATCACCGGTCTGGTCGTTAGGGAGATGCCAATCCGCTGCGAAATTGTGCTTGACCGCTGCCAAGGCGGGTTCAATCCGAGCGATACCCTCTCGGTCAGGTAACTCAAATGGAACATTGGAGGACTTCAGCACTGCTTTGTCTTTAGCTGCTGCACCCAGCTGTTCCTGGGTTCTAAACAGTTGAGTGGTTCCCAACCGACGCCCCTCGTAGCTGATGCCCGTATCAATGCGAAGCTCATCCAGGCGATCACGGCTGTATTTAGACATGCGACCATGCCCAGCGATTCACTTGCGCGGTTCAACGACGTGATGAACGAAATGCAAGCCTATGGTTTCGACAAGGTCTGCGGTGAACAACAGGTCCTGGGCGAGCGGGTGCGCGTCATGCTGGCCGGCAAAGGCTTCAGGAGCTTGGCCGCGGCTGACTTCCAGGCCCTGGGCGTGGTAGTGAGCTAAACCGATGATGCCGACATTAGGAACGGTAGAAAATTTGTCGAGCGCGGGCTACAGATAGCCGCCGGCGTGCAATTGCAATGTAATGAGCCGGCGGACTTCCAGACATTCTGTTCGGGCTGGAGAAGCTGCACAATATCGAGCGCACGGTTTGCCTTCTAGAGCAGGCACCAGACGACGTGATGGAGAGCTAAGCTCTCGAACGTAATCGAATGCCCGGGCGCGGCTTGGGCACATAAAACTTGACAGTGATCACCTTAGCTGGGGGCCACTGTAATGGTTAACGTAGGAGGACCTTTTTGGGGTCTACCTTGCGCCGAAGGACATCCAGCTCTTCTGTCGTTGGGGGGGGAGTGATATCCACCGCGGAGGGGTCAAGATCTAAGAAGAACATGTCTGGATTTTTTCGGTCACTCGCGTTATGGACAGACTTGTAGCGAATGGCACCTTTGGTCCTGTCGAAGTCTAGGATGCATTTCGGAGTGACCACCCACTCTGGACCGCCTCCCCTCAAACCCAATTCAGCACGCCCTGCCGCTCCCCCTGGGTGGCCAACACCGGAAATGAAGTCGACCTGGTCGACAAAATTTCGCTGATGGTGATGGGGTAGCATCACGTACTCTCGGCCGAACAGCGCCATGTGTTCAGGTTGCAAGATAGGGCCGACAAGTCTGACTTTTGGGTGCTCGTACTCGCCTATGCAAACACTGTTGATATTGCCCACACGATCAACCTGGACGGCGGAACTAAAACCAAAGTCGATATCACCACGTCTAATTGCCCAAGTGCCGGGGTAAGACATCATGTGCGCTTCGCAAGGAAGATCACGCAGGAGCGAATCGAACTCGGAGTCTGGCAGCTGGTCCAAGGCACTCAAATCAGGGTTATGCGACCAGCCTGCTAACAATATGGTGAGTCCCGGAGCATGCATCTCCTTCGCCAGAGACATGGCTGCTAATGGAATTGCTGTGCCATAGAGTGCAGCAGCCCCCCCCGTCACTAGGCCTGTGAATCCAACCTCACGATCTTTGAACGACCGCGCGAGGTTGACCGTCAGCAGTTCCGCAAGCGTGTATGAGGTGTTCATAGCGAGTCCGTTTCAAAGAGGTTGAGGAGGCGATGGGCACCGACTTTTTCCAGATATGCCTGGTGGTCGGGCAGGTCGTAGACATACTCATCGAGGTAGGCCTTAAAGGTTTCGACAGATTTTCCTGCCGTGGCGTACGCTTCAAAATGCGCGATGTCTGTATCGTAACGACCGAGCACTGGACAGGGGTGGGCACCGAACGGGGCTTCTACAATCATGGTGATTTTGTAACCTGGAAGCAGGTTTTGTGCCGCGTGCCGTTTGACGTAGCCTTTCGAGACGATCTTCTCCACCGTGACGATCACTACGTCACACCCACGGCCCATGTTTAAGTCGAGACCTTGTGGTAAGAGGTGGCGCTTGGGGAATAGGACGTTGCCATCTTCGTCAGCAGCTATCGCATGTAACACTACGACGTCCGGATCCGCCGGCGGTACAGCATAAAGTGTGCGCTGCGTGATTGGGCATTGGAATGCTTTGATGGCTGGATTTTTGGCCAGCACATCGGTACCGCCGAGGTAGTCGCATGGCCAGAAAGTCATTGCTTCCTGGCTAGCACGGAAACGATCAAAACTCAGCACCTCAGGGTAATCAACCACCTTAAGCTCACCGGCTTCGACGGCCCTGCGGAAATTCGGGGCAAGCCCGAAGCGCTCCAGCCCAACGTAAGACGTCTCGACTTCCTTTAAGCAGCCAGCACCGGCCAGCAGGTCGACGTCGTTGCCATTCACGGTACCCACGACCGTAAGCTCTCGTTTGCCCTGCTTCACGAGTTCTCGCAAAAGTGCCATGGGATGCTGATAGATCGCGAAGCCGCCAATGGCTAATCGAGATCCGTCCGCGATGAGCGCGGCCGCCTCTGCCAACGTACCTACCTTTGATTTTGAATTGTTGTTATTCACTGCGCCTCCTGTGACGGTCAGCGAGAGCGCTAACCGGCCTTGGTAAATCTTCGAGGAGCGTCTGCCATCTGCGTCCGGGCCGACGGCGCTCCTAATCGGCATTAAGGGCTGGAGCCCCTGTTTTTCCTGGGTGAGGAAAAATTTAAAACGTTTTATGGAAATGGAGCCTAAAACGTTTTATGATCGGCTTCAAGCGTGAGATAGCCGGTGATAAAAAAATGAAAAATACGGACCGTCAAAGCATTGCCTCAGCAACGAGTGTTAGCACTTCCATTGGGGCGGGGCGCAGGGCAACCATTCTGGATGTGGCACAAGCTTGCGGCGTGTCGCCTGCCACCGTTTCCAATGTGCTGGCGAACAAGCCGCACGTTTCTGAAGCCACGCGCAAACTTGTCCATGAGAAAGTCAGTGAGCTGGGCTATCGCGCCTCTGCCACTGCGCGTGGATTCCGGCTCCAGCGCAGTTGGTCGGTAGCCTTAGTCATCGGTGACATCGCCAACCCCTTCAACCCCGAAGTGGTTCGGGGCGTCGAAGACACACTCTGGGAAATGAACAACAACCTGATCCTTTGCAACACTGACTCCAAGTCCCAGCGCAAGATTGCCTACGTTCAATCGCTGTTGGATAAGCAGATTGATGGCCTGATCATGTTGTCGCAGAGCTTCACCTCGGATGAGGTGGCGGCTTTGGATCTGTCCCAGTTGCCGCCCATCGTGACGATCAACCGAACCAGTGAATTCCTCTCTAGCGATCACGTTGCGCTGAATAACGAATCCGGTACTGCGGCGCTAATGGGGCATCTGATATCGCTAGATCACCAGCGAATTGCTTTCATCAAGGGCCTCGCCTCCTCGAGCGCTGCCACCGCTAGGTTCGACGGTTACCGCAAAGCGATGGAGGAAGCAGGCCTGCAGATTTTTGATGAGTACGTTGCAGGAGGGGACTACACCATGGAGGCAGGGGCTGCTGCCGCACGCTATTTCCTGGATCTGCAGGAGCCCCCTACGGCCATTTTCGCCGCAAACGATCTTATGGCGCTCGGTGTGCTCGGGGTATTGCGCGAACGTCAAGTGAATGTGCCGCAGCAGATTTCCGTGGCTGGTTTTGACGACATCGATATGTCGGCTCACCCCTTGATCAATCTCACTACGGTTCGCCAACCAAAGCGCGAATCAGGAATCGCTGCCGCTCGCCTGCTGTTAGAGCGGATCGCAAGCAAGAACTCGCTTCCCCATCGGTGCATCACTATCGAGCCTGAGCTGGTCATCAGAGGCACTACCGCCCCCCCCGGCAGCTAGCCCACTCGTACTAGTACTCCGAAACAAAACATCTAAAAAGGAGGAAATATGAAGTCCAAACTTGTGAGCCTCGACGAGGCTCTGGCCCCTATTCAGTCTGGATGCACCATTGCGCTGGGCGGTGCGCTACTTCGTCGGCATCCCAACGCTGCAGTGCGTGCGTTGATCCGAAATGGCGTGAAAGACCTCACTGTCCTCGGATGGGTAACTACCACCGCCGTTGAACTGTTGGCCGCTGCCGGGGCCTTGCGTCGATACGAAGGCGCCTATGCGGGTATGTTCAGTTATGGATTGGCGCCATGTTTCAGAAGGGGGGTCGAAAGTGGTGAAATTGAGGTTGGTGATTTTTCCGAATCGACCATTATCGCCCGCTATCGTGCAGCCGCCGCCAATCTGCCGTTTTATCCCACTACGGCTTTATTGGGCTCGGACATCGCGCGGTTGAACCCAGATCAGTTCAAGACAATTGAGTGCCCGTTCACCCAACGATTGTTGCATGCGGTAGCGCCTGCGCACGCGGACTTCACCATTATCCATGGCTACGCTAGCGATGAGTTCGGGAATGTTCAATGGCCAGTGGTCCGCGATTCCGATGATATCGACCAACTGATGGCCAGCGCTGCCAAACGACTCATTGTAAGCGTGGAGAAAATCATTCCTCACAGCGAGGTACGGAAGCAGCCGTCTTTAACCTACATTCCGAGCCATTGGGTAGAGGCCGTAGTTGAGGTGCCATTTGGCGCGCATCCTGTGGCCTGCGACACCGTTTATAACGAAGACCATGAGCACCTGCGGCGCTACATGGCCTCGGGCATCGATAATGGTGAAGTGCAGGGATACCTCGACGAGTTCGTGAATTCCATAGCCTCGCATGATGATTATCTGGCGAAGATTGGACGTGCTCGACTGGACCAATTGGCTGCGGAGGTAGCGGCAAATGACTGATTCGGTATTCAGCACCAATGAACTGATGGTCTGTGAAGTCGCCAGACATATTCAGGACGGTGATCTCGCATTCGTTGGCGTAGGCTCGAACGGTCGTGCCTTCACGCTGGCGGTCGGTATTCCACTGGTAGCCATTCGCCTGGCGCAACTCACTCACGCGCCCGACTGTAGCGTCCATTGGGGCAACCTGTTGGGGCCGGACTTATCGATTCAACCACGCAGCATTGACCAGGATGTGTTGACGAGGTGGCCGGCGCAAGCGTGTCCCCTCGACACCGGTATCAAGTGCGACATGATTGCACGCGGTGCCTTCGATCTTTGCTTCGATTCGGCCGCCCAGATTGATCAATATGGCAACCTCAACATCACCGCCATTGGCGACTACCGCCGCCCAAAGGTCCGTTTGGTCGGTAGCCTCGCTCAACCTGAGCACCTTGCTTACATTCGACGCCCGCTGATCATGATGGACCTCGGGCGGAAAAGCTTCGTAGAGAACGTCGATTTCATTACCAGCGTTGGACACTTCGCGAATGGCCAGACTCGTGAACAGCTCGGTGCCGCTCCTGGAGGACCAGCTCTCGTGATCACTGATAAAGCCATTTTCGATTTCAACCCTGTTACTCATCGCATGCGTTTGAGGAGCCTCCACCCTGAAGTGGAACTGCAGCAGGTACTCGACAACATGGCGTTCATGCCTGAAGTGCCGGCGCAAATTGCGACCACGAAAGCACCGGGAGCTCGTGAGCTCGAATTGATCCGAAGCTCAATCGATCCTAATACCACCTTCCTGATTGCCTGAGATCAAGCATATGAACCAACCTATGATTGGAACCAATACAGGAGCTCTTCGCGGCTTGCGAGTCCTGGACCTGTCCCGATTCATCGCCGGTCCGCATTGCGCGATGCAACTGGGCGATCTGGGGGCGGATGTAGTGAAGGTCGAGCGTCGCAAGTCGGGGGACGATACACGCCAGGTATTCCCCCAGATTGAAGGGGAGAGCCTCTATTTCATGATCTTCAACCGCAACAAGCGAAGCCTGACCCTGGATTTTCGTAATCCGGAGGCGCAGGAGCTGTTGCGAGAGTTGATCAAGGAAGCAGACGTCTTAGTGGAGAATTTCCGCCCAGGCACAATGGAGCGAATGGGCTGCAGCTGGGATGAGGTCCATAGGCTCAACCCTCGTTTGATCATGGCGCGCATTTCTGGGTACGGCCAGACCGGGTCCATGGCCGCTGAGCCCTGCTTCGATGGCATCGCGCAGGCGAACTCGGGGTTAATGTCCATCACTGGGTACGCCGATGGCGCACCTACGGTTGCGGGGTCTTTTGTTGTCGATTACGCGACGGCGCTATACACGACCATCGGCATCATGGGTGCACTGCAGCAACGCCATCAGACCGGCCTTGGACAACTGGTAGACGTCAGCTTGATGGGGGCGGCGACCTCGCTGTTGATGACTGCGATACCTGAGCAGTTGCTCTTGGATCAGACAATGCCCCGTTGTGGTAATCAGGACCGCTACTCGGCGCCGGCTAATGTATTCAAAACTGCAGATGGCAAGTGGCTTTATATGATCAGCGGCAACGACGCGCTGTTCCCCCGCTTAGCCAAGATCATGGGCCGAGAAGACCTACTCCAAGATGAGCGCTTCAGCACGCTTAGAGCTCGCTTGGCCAATCGTGATGCAATCGAATCGATCGTCGCTGACTGGGCGCTCAACCATCCTTCGACCGAGATCATGGCCAAGCTCAGTCAAGCCGAAATACCTGGTTCGATCGTTGCTACGCTGCAGGATGTTGCCCGCAATGACTACCTTCGTGAGGCGGAGCATATTGTGACTGTTGACCATCCAGTAGTAGGAGCATTTCCTATGCAGGGCATGCCAATCCGTCTCAGTGAATCTCCAGGGTCCATTCGTCATGCAGCTCCGACGCTTGGTCAGCACAGCAGAGAGGTTTTGCGCGAGTGGCTGGGCAAGTCGGACGGGCAAATCCAAGCTATGGAAAACGCTGCAGTAATCTAGATAGTTACCCGCTTTTTTGTGGGTGAGAATAGGAAAAACTATGATGCATCATATATCATATGGCGCATCCTGAATCGGTGAAAGGAAGCATCGTGACGCCTCGGTTTGATTCGGCGGCGAAGGAACAAGGCGCGCTGTATCCGCGATCCCAGTGCGCCTGCTTAAAACAATGATCGCACCTTATTCCGACCGCGCGAGCCGGTTCTGGAGGCACTATGAGTCAATCATCCGCACAGACGTTAGAAGCTCTGGAAGTTGAGGAGTCTTCAACCCCAACCCAGGGTGATGTCAAGCGAGTGGCGTTCGCGAGCTTGATCGGCACCACGATCGAGTTCTACGACTACTTTATCTACGGCGCAGCGGCAGCCTTAGTCTTCCCGCAGCTATTTTTCTCAAACCTTTCCCCTGTGATGGCGAGCGTAGTTTCATTCGCGACGCTGGGCGTTGCCTTCATCACCCGTCCAATTGGGGCCATTTTGTTTGGCCACTATGGGGACACCTTGGGCCGCAAGGCAATGCTGTTGGCATCATTGCTGATCATGGGGTTGTCGACAGTGGCAATCGGATTGCTTCCCACGTATGAGACAGTGGGTATACTGGCTCCGATCCTATTAGTGGTGCTTCGGCTCTTCCAAGGACTGGCTGTGGGAGGGGAGTGGGGGGGCGCGACAACGATGATCATCGAATATGCGCCTAAGGAGAAGAGAGGGTTCTATGGCACCTTCGTGCAGCTCGGTAACGCCTTTGGTGTGTTGATCTCTACTGGCGCATTCGCCATCGCCTCTACTTTGCCGTCCGATGCATTTCTGTCGTGGGGCTGGCGAGTACCATTTGTGGCCAGTGCCTTGTTGCTGTCCGTTGGCATCTTCATCCGTCTGCGTATTCAAGAACCACCAGCATTTTTGAAGATGAAGGCTGAGCGAAAGGAGAAAAGCATCCCGCTTAAGGTCGTGCTGACGAAATACCCACGACAAGTACTGCTCGCTGCGGGATTGAGGATGAGCGAAACAGTCTTTGGCTACATGGCAATCACTTACATCCTGCAGTACTGCACCAAACACTTGGGTATGGCTAGTGACAGTATCCTGGTCGGTGTGATGCTTTCAGCACTGCTCGGGGTCGGTACCTTCCCGCTGTGGGGAATACTGTCCGATCGAATTGGGCGCAAGAACGTCTTCATCCTCGGTTCAGTGTTGGCAATGTTGTTCTCGTTCCCTCTCTTCATGCTCCTCGACACGAAGAATCTGTTTGCGATCTACCTTGCGACCTGTATCTGCTACAGCGGCTTGGTTGGTGCAATGTACGGAATCGAGCCTGCCTATTTGTCAGAGATGTTCCCCACTGAAATTCGCTACACCGGTATTTCGCTTGGGTCGCAGCTGACCGGCATCGTTGGCGGTATGAGCCCAATGATTGCTACCGTTCTGCTCGCCTGGGCGGGTGGTAACAGCTGGCCGATTTCGCTGTTCTTGATTGGCTGTTCGATTGTGACCCTTATCTGCGCACTGCTGGTAGGTGAAACCAAAGATCGTGACCTCAACCGTCCAGATACTTGGTAAGGCAAGGTACGTTGCGAAGCCAAAAGGCACGCACGGAAACATGATGCATCATGCATCATAATTAATACTGCTGATGCCTAGTACTCAGGTGAACAGCGCATGGTGAAAGGAAAAAGTGTATGGCTATCCAAAACGAGGGCAGTAGTGTGCAACTGACAGCGTCCGAACTCGCGTTCTTGCGGGGCAAGGCACAGTTCATCCGTCTTGAGACGATCCGCTTGATCGAGATCGCCAAAACGGGTCATTACACATCGGTGTTTTCCGCTGCAGAGCTGTTTGCAGCGCTCTATTACGATGTGATGGACATTCGCAACGGGGAGCCGGCTTGGCCGGATCGCGATCGTTTCACTATCGGTAAGGGGCACGCCGCTGTTGGGATCTTCCCAATCCTGGCGGAGTTTGGCTTTATTGATCGTGAAACGCTCGATGGTTACACCCGCCTTGGAAATCCACTCGGTGATCACCCAGACATGACCAAAGTGCCTGGTGTCGACTTCAGTTCTGGATCTATCGGCCATGCATTGTCTAACGGTGCAGGTATGGCTAAAGCCGCGCAGATTGCAGGCAAAGACTTCAAGGTCTTTACCATGATGGGCGACGGTGAGATGCAAGAAGGTCAGGTCTGGGAAGCCGCTCTGTTTGCGGCTCACCACAAGCTTTCCAACCTGATTGCGATCGTCGACCGTAACGGCTTCCAACTCGATGGTGCAGTTGATGACGTTATCGGTGTTGAATCGCTGGTCGACAAGTGGACCGCATTTGGGTGGGAGACGCACGAAGTCGATGGGCACAACCTCGGCGAACTGGTGCCGCTGCTGCGCCGATTGAAAGCCGACACTACTCGGGAAAAACCCGCCTGCATCATCGCGCGCACCATTAAAGGTAAAGGGGTCTCGTACATGGAGACCGAGCCAGGCTGGCACTTGGGCTACCTCGCACCAGACGATGCTGCCCGTGCAGTAGAAGAAATCTTGAGCAAGGAGATTTGATATGAACACCCCTCAGAATCCTGATTCTTGGCAGTACCGCTCGCTCAATGCGAAAAACCCTGGGTTGGACTATCTGTCTGATGCTCTGATTAAATTGGCCGATGAAGGCTACCCAGTGATAGCAGGCTCTGCCGATCTGCAGTACTCCAATGGTCTAAATAAATTTGCCGGCAAGTATCCTGAGCGCTATGTGCAGTTCGGCATCTCCGAGCAGAACATGGTGTCCGCAGCTGCGGGCATGGCTACCACGGGCGTGATGCCATTCGTGGCTACTTTTGCCTCGTTCCTCGGTCTGCTGTGCTGTGAACAGATTCGTATGGACGTCGCCTATTGCAAGCTGCCAGTGCGTCTGATCGGGCACCACACCGGTATCTCCCTGGGTTTCTACGGCACCTCACACCACGCCACGGAAGATATTTCTACAACCCGCGCGATTGCTAACCTCACGGTGATTTCGCCGGCTGATGGGCCACAACTTGCTGCTGCCATCAAGGCATCGGCAAGCTGGCCTGATCCGATCTACTTCCGCATCGGTCGCGGTCGTGACCCGCAGATTTATGAAGAGGGCGTAACGTTCGAAATCGGCAAGGCCATTGAGCACCGTCAGGGCACAGATGCCACTATCATTGCCTGTGGTATTACGGTTTCAGGTGCGCTGGAAGCGGCGGCAGCCTTGGAGAAAGAAGGCAAATCCGTTGGTGTCATCGACATGGCAACCATCAAGCCTATCGACCGTGATGCGATTTTGCGCGCTGCTCACCGGTCTAAGATTCTGATCTCGGTCGAAGAGCACAACGTTATCGGCGGCCTGGGTGCCGCTGTTGCCGAAGTACTGGCCGATGAAGGGGCTGGGGTACGTCTGGTTCGTCACGGCATCTACGACGAGTACAGTCTCATTGCACCACCGACGCACCTCTATGCGCACTACAAGCTCGACGGCCCAGGTATCACCGAAGTGACTCGAAAGGCCATGGCTCAAGTGCTCTGAGCCCTTAAAAGAAACGCCGGTGCATGCACCGGCGTTTTTTTTATGGTGCGCCAGGCATGGCGCGTTGCGCGCAAGCGCAACCAGCTTGGCTGTGGTGGCCTCGCTGGTGACTTGGAGGTGAAAGTCCTCTACACACCCGGCAAGGGGAAGTGTTAGCCGGAGGCAAGGGTGTCGCGGGTGACTGCGAATCTGAAGGAAGCCCGAGGCAAAATGCTGGCCTGACGAACAGGAAGCGGATGAGGCGGCGTAGCGGGGTAAGGTAGCCATAATTGCCAAAGCCCAATACTTGCACGGAACGCTGCGACGTATTTCCGACAGGCATAAGCAGGAAGGTCGCGCGAATTACCCTTCTGTGCGCTTGCCAGTGTGCTACCGAGCGTCGTGAGGCGACGGGATGGGTGTACAGAAGTCAGCCGAAACAGTAGTAAGTGGCGGTTAACCGCGCTACCAAGGGCCGAACAGGTTATGCCGCCAGTAGGCGCCAGAGTCTCGTTGAATACCGAAATGCCGAAGTTTCTCCCAGAGAAGACTGTCACTCCGAGTCCCGGACAGAATCCGAGGATGAAGGCTGACAGCGCACAGGTATCGACGGCGTCTGTGGCGTGGACGAACGCGGAGCCGGACACGCTGATGACGCGGGTGCTCGCACCGGCCAACCTCAAACGTGCGTATCATCGCGTAGTCAGCAACAAGGGTGCACCGGGTGCCGATGGCATGACGGTCGCCGAGCTGGCGGGCTACGTGAAACAGTATTGGCCGACCCTCAAGGCTCGGTTGCTGGCCGGCGAGTATCACCCGCAAGGTGTGCGCGCCGTCGAGATCCCCAAACCCAAAGGCGGGACACGGCAGCTGGGCATTCCCTGCGTCGTGGATCGCCTGATCCAACAGGCACTGCTGCAACAGCTCACGCCGATCTTCGACCCACTGTTCTCGGACTACAGCTACGGCTTCCGTCCGAGCAGAAGCGCTCATCAAGCCATTGAAACTGCCCGCGCCCATGTGGCGGCAGGGCACCGCTGGTGTGTGGAGCTTGATCTGGAGAAGTTCTTTGACCGGGTCAACCACGACGTGCTGATGGCCCATATTGCGCGTCAAATCGATGACAAACGTGTGCTCACGCTGATCCGTCGCTACCTCGAAGCGGGGACGCTGTCAGGTGGTCTTGCCAGTCGACGACAGGAAGGGATGCCGCAAGGCGGCCCGCTCTCGCCGTTGCTGTCGAACATCCTGCTCAACGAACTC
>RCUU01000155.1_pt1 | contig 39394 bp, 48 predicted proteins | sample 2166211 | NCBI WGS metagenome assembly RCUU01 (sample SAMN09932620, study PRJNA488358) | compost metagenome | feature: garden; material: soil; isolation source: compost soil in phenylacetic acid-enriched culture | place: Germany: Experimental Botanical Garden Goettingen | collected 2016-01-27
GCAGAGGATGATCTGCATGAACTGGCCCATCTTGATCTGCTTGGAGCGCAGGCCCCGCACAATCGGGTTGTGCAGGATCGCCGGGTCCTTCATCAGGACTTCGGACGTTCTGTCCATCGCGTTACTGATGGAGAGCTGGTTGTCCTTGAGCGTGCCACGAATCTCCACCAGCGGTGGGTAGTCGTACAGCTCGAGCAGGTGGAAGGCGTTGATGTGGACGTGCCACTCTTCCAGATTGACCGACAGGACGTTGTAGATCTCGTTGCCCACGTCCTTGACCACGCGCCACATGTCCTCCCGGTCGTAGCACATGTCGTGGTTGGGCACTTCCCGTCCTGGGGTGAAGTAGGTGTAGTGCAGATCCCGGACGATGTTGGACAGCGTCTTGGGGATCATGTCCGCACTGGGGAACCCATTGCCGATGTGGTGGTTCATGTTCAACGGCGTGCGGGGGAACTTCCGGTGAAGCTCCCAGCAGAACCAGCTCGTCGTCGTGCGGCGAGTGGTGGTCTCCAACACCCCGTCGTCGAACTCAATGATCAACTTCTCATCGGGCAGTGGCCATTCCGCGATCACGTCGCGGTTCATGAACTCACGTGCTTTAATTCGACGCATTGCTTACTCCGTTATTCGTTGGTGAGTTGCTTACCGGAACACTCGAACATGTTGCGCATGTAGGCCAACGGTCTGTGTCCGCCCACGGGGACCACTTTCCGATCGAGGACCTCTTCGATGTTGGTGGGGGTGGGGTGAGTCAGCAACCGCCGCAGAACGAACTTGTGGGCGATCGGGTTGTTGGACGCGTCTTTCTGATCCGCAATGGCTTCGCCACCGCAGGTCGCAGCTTCCGAGCGGTACTCGGATTCGCCAACCCGGATGGACGACTGACGGCCAGGGGAATCGTACTTGTCGTTGTTGCTCAGGCGAGCCGTGGTACCGAAGACGTTGCACTTCGCGGAGGATGCCGCCATCCACGAGTCTTCTGCGGTTTTCTCCAGGTTGATGTAGTACGACGGGGCGATCAGCATCGGTTCCCGTGAAACCTTCATCTTCCCATCCCGCCCACGGAACCGCACCGGGGTGATGAACGGCGGCCAGCGTTCCTGGATGGTACGGATCACGTCCGGCATGTGCACCGGGTTGTCCGTCGGCATGGCCAAGTCCAGGCCCAGCATGTGATCGAGGATCACCGCTGCCACTTGCGTGTGCATGTACTCCGGGTTGATCGCGTGGTAGTCGGGGCTCGACAGGTCCTCGTGCTGGTACGGCGCCACGACCTTGTAGAACTCCATCAGCTCCGCGAACGAAGCCTCCACCAAGTCCCGGTTCTCCGGGGCGAACACGACGTCGTTGACTTCGTCTTCGGTCAGCTGGATGTTCATGTCGAACCCGAAGCTGCCCTGGATGCGCTTGCCCAAGTCACGGGCAGCACCGGAGATGACCATCTCGATCGGGGACGCCGGGGTCACCCGGTTCCAGCGGGAGTTCGGGTCCACGACGATGTCCGCCACGATCCCGTTCTCATCGACTGGCATGTCCTCGTCTTCCACCACCTCCACGACCACGGACTTGTTGCCGTTGATGTCGGTGATCTTATAGCCCTTGTTGGGGATCGACAGGTATTTGAAGGTGATCTCCACCCGCCACGCATCCAGCTTCACGCCCCGGTAGACCTTGTCGACTTTCCCGCCCGGCACGGCGTCATCGACCTTGCGGTTGAACCCATGGTCCGACCGGATGTAGTCTGGGGTCACACGGCCAATGGCCTCGTACACCAGGTGGCTGAACTCCGGCTCCATCGGCAGGTCTTCGAACCCACGACGGCGGGCATCCCGGCGCTTCTCGCTCCAGAAGTCCACAATCTTCTTGTAGAACTCGGTGTCGGCGTTGTAGTACTTGTACAGCTGGTCTTCCATCCCCACCGGCAATGGCGGGATGTTGATCGAGGTGTTGCGCTCGACCTTGATGTCCACGACCTCGGCGTCAATGTGCTGGACAAAGCGCTTGCGGTCGAAGATGTAGTCCGGCTGCTGCAATGCCTCCACGGTCATGTTGGCCACGGCACTGATCGGGTCGTAGCGGCGCAGGGCCACCAGCAACCCGGTACTACTGACCTTCTCACCCAGGTCCGGCATGACCTTGTAGATGTCCGGGTTCGGCGATTGGTTGGTGGGGAAGAACTCCCGACCGAATTCGAAGACGCGGGTCTCAAATCCTGTGGGGGCCAGCTTCTCCAGGTAACCCCGACGGGCCTTCACGCCGTCTTCAGTCCCGGCCACGTCCGACGCCATGAGCACGTTGGTTTCACGGCCGTACATGTAGTTGCCGAACTGGTCGATCAGCGGGCTCTGGGCCAGCTTGGTGCCTTTCTTGAAGTAGGCGTTCTCACGCATGATGTCCAGGACGTCACGGTTGCGCTTGAACTCGGTGCCGAAGTGCTGGTGCGTGACGTGGTAGTCCGTCAGCATCTTCACCCCGATCTCGCCGGTGCGGTTGTTTTCGTAGATGATCGCCGTCTGGGGCGAATGACGGATGCGGTTGGCGCCAGCGGTGTGACCGAATCGCGGAATGATCTTGAGGACCTTCACGTTGTCATCGAATTCGATCGAGAACGTCGTGTCAGCGAATGGTCGCTCCATCAAGGACATGATCCGTTTCCGGCTTGGTTCCTTGATGACCACCATCTGGGCCAGGTTACCGGTGAACATAGCCGCACGGGATGCGGAGATGTGCCGGATAAGAGGGTTGAGTCCGTACAGTGACATCAGCTCTGGATGCAGCTCAACGGGGTTGCGGCCCTCGTTGGCATAATACATCGCCAGCTGTTCACGGACAGATGGGTTAACAATCATTGGTGACTCCCGTACACTACAGGTGGGCATGGATTCCACCTAGATAATGTATCTCTGAAGAAAATTCAAACGAGGACTGAGTATGTCTGCGCTTCTAAACACCCTCATGGTTTCCAGTGGGGACACAATGTTCCACTCGCCGGACTTCCTAAGCTTCGTGCACGCGCATGAAGCCTATCTGAAGGCGAACTGTGTGAAGACCCCTTTGGACCCAGGGCCGGTTCACAAGTTCGAGTACAACTTCATGTCCCTGATGATTGAATTGGGGTATCCGATCGAAAACTTGTTGATCTTCATGGTTGTTAATGATCTCGACTGCCCTACGCAGATGACTGTAGCGTTTAAAGAAATCATGGTCCCTGACCCGGGTGTGGTCAATAACCTGAAGAACCTGTACCGGCAGACGCCGGGGCGAATCTGACAAAAGAAAGAGGAGAGGGGTCACCCCCTCTCCTTTATGCCGTGCCGTCAGAAGCGACGGCCGGTATCCCGTTGACCAGAGCCGAATGCCCGGCGGTTCGACGGCGAGCGTTCTTCACGACGGAAGTCCTGAGTGCTCCAGCGGCTACCTGAGTCGCGTTCCTCACGGCCCAGGCCCAGGTCGTAGCGACGACCCCCATCACGATCATCACGGCCACCACGGCCCCAACGGTCGTCACGGCCACGGTCATTGCGACCCCAGCGATCATCGCGGCTTTCTTCACGACGGCCACCGGAGAGGTAGTCGTCCAAAGACTTGCCTTGACGGCCGGAGCTTTCCGGTTGACGACGGGCAGGTTCTTCACGACGGGCCGGGGTGTCACGAGGGCTGTCTTCCCACGGCAGGTCCACCACCTCTTCCTTCTTACGGGATTCGACGGCGGCACGGGCCGGTGGAGCCAAGCGAGAAGCGGCACGCTCGGTGACGGCTTCCTTCTCTTTCGGTTCTGCCACGATGATGGCGCCTTCGTTGCCTTCTTGTGGTGGCACGGTGCGGCGCAGGGCGGCCAGTTCGGACATCCCTTCTTCCCAGGTCAGGTCGAAGAGAAGGTCGTCGGCGAGGTCATGGGTCAAGGTGGCCCCTTCATGGTCCACGGCTTTACCCAGCAGCTTGCGGTGACGACGGGTGATGTCGTTCAGGTGAGTCGCCACGCCGTGGAAGCCCATCATGAGCGCATCGAAGTACGGTGCGGTCATGTTCTTGCTGCCGTAGTCGTAGGCGGCGCGTTGCTCTTCGTTGCCCAGCACGAACTCGAACAGGGCAATGAGGTTGGCACGGACCTTCTTCGACGGGTACTTGACCCCGAGGACTTCGTGGTCGTTGGTCAGCAGCTGTTCCATGACCGGGAACTTGAACCGGGCCGAGCGCAGCACGCCGTCCGCGTTCTTGCCCTTGCGCAGGCTGATGGACACCAGGCGTTTCTCGGGCTCCGGGCCGACACGCATGATGATCTTCTTCAAGAACTTGTAGGTGTTCTCGTCCATGCCCGGCAGCAGCTTCAGGAACTTGGCCGATTCCTTGTCCAGCTTGGCGTGCAGGCTGTCGGTCGCAGCCACCCGGCCCAGGTTGTCGATCAGGTCGACGGCCACCAGGGTCAGGCGGTACATGATCTGGTCACGCATGGACTTGATCATGTCCGATTCGCTGCGGGTGATGTTCTCGGACAGCGGGTGGAAGATGATGATGCTGTCGCTGTCATCGCTGCGCATGTGTTCGCTGGTGGGCAGCACCACTCGCTTGCCACCGATGGTGAACGGGCTGTACTGCCCGCCCCCGATGGAACGGCTCAGGTGACCCTTGCCGGTTTCGTCGATGATCCCGATGCTATTCAGCACCCGGGTGTTGAACTCGTTAAGATCCATGATGACTCCTTAGAATTTAAAGCCTTGAGAGCTGGTCAGAATGCTGGGGGCGTCGTCCAGGCCAGTGTCGTCGTCCGAGCGGTACGTACTGCCCAGGCTGTCCACGATCCCCGTGATGGTTTCGCTCATGTTCTCGATGGTGCCTTGGCTGTCCACGACAACCGGAGCCACCAACGAGTCACAGAACACTGGGAAGGTGAAGCTGCCTGGGTCTTCCCCTTCCAGTTTGATGTCGATGATGATGCTGTCGCTCAGGCCTGCCCGAATGGTCACTTCGAACATGCAGTTTTCCCACGGCAGCATGTCCACGAACAGTTCGGTGATCAGGCGCTCTTCGAACGAGACGAGCGAACGCTCCGTGACACGCTGGCCCAGCATCGGCAGGACCTGTGGCATGACCACGACCGCTTCGCCCATGGCCGACATGTTGTCAGCCTCGATCTCCACGTACCCGATGTGGTGGAACGCCATGAACGCCGGCAGCGCTCGGGCGATCTGGGTCGCGGCGATGGTGGTGTTGTCTTTGCCACCCCAGCCCGTGGTGTTGCGGAAGTCGCGGGCAGTTTCCGGCGTCTCGAAGTACACCTTGACGTCGTCCCACTGGAAGTCCGGGTTCATGGTAACGAGTTCACCGTACGTGATGAACCCTTGTTCCATGATGTTGGTGTCCCGGGCAATCTCGGCCATGACCGGGATACCGCTGATGGTCTTCTCGCGCACCTGGGAGCGGGCATCTTTGAGGATGCGGCTGGTGTCCCGGTCGAACTGGTTCTCTTGACCGAAGACTTCGCCTTCGTTCGCCGTTGCCAGCGCTCGCAGGGAGCGGTGCAGGAAGCGGGTCGAGCTGTCGTTCAGGCGGTTGGACATCCGCAGGCCCGAGCCAGTGAAGCCGTGACGCATGTCCAGCCAGTTCTCTTTCTGAGCCCGGCGCTGGAAGGCGTTCTGGATCACGTTCTTCGGGTTGTTGTGGAAGATGTCTTCCGGACGCATGGTCATGGTGCCCGGGGACAGGCGATCACGGCTGAAGTCCGGCAGGGTCTGCGGGGCGATGATGTGGTTGGACGAGGCAATCTGCGTCCGCCAGCCACCGCCGGTCGGGGTGTCCATGTAGCTCTGGTTCACCTCGGTCACCGAGTTGAAGTACAGGGCCATGTCTTCGTCCAGCTTGATACCACGGATGCTGTTGACGGCACCCACGTGGTCGGTGTAGCCAGAGATCTCCAGGATCGAGATGGCAGTCCGGGTCCGGCGGACTTCCACCTTCATGATGAACATGAAGCGCTTCTCACCCCAGCCGTTGGTGATGAGGGCCGAACCGTGGGTCTTGGAGACCGGACGGATGATCCGGCCTGCTGCACGGCTCAAGGCTGCTGGGGCGATGTCGGAGCCGCCTCGCGTGTCGTGGTCGAGCATGCGGACCAGTTCAGGTGTTGCATCGCCACCGTACGGACGCAGTGGCATGTCGCGGTAACCGGAACGTTCACGAAGTACGAGTTCAATTAATTGCATGTTGGCTCCCCAGATTGGTGTTGACACGAATGATCATGTCGGCTAGTTGACGGCGAATGTCGCCCGAGATGTACAGGTACCCAGTCTGCGACAGCAGTGGGATCTTCTCGACGATGTCGCGCGGTGCGTGTGGTTTCCAAGCCCGGCCGCTCATCATGTCGACCACCATGTCAATGGCGATGACGGTGACGTTGCCGCGTTTACCGGGTTCTTGGCGCTTCGACTCCTGACGGTAGTACGGGTACTGCTTGTCGAGGATCTCGGCTTGCTGGCGGGTGATCTTGTTGCGGGTCTCCATCGGGATGAAGGCCTCACCGTCTTCGTGGATGTATTCCTGAGCCGAGACCAGCACGGCCAGCTCATGGTACCCCCAGTGATCGAGGATGGCTTGTGCAACACCCATCAAGCGGAAGTGGGTCCGTTTGAGCAGCAGCTCACGGGCTTCCGGCGAGATGGAACGGATCACCCAGAAAATGATGGCTTTCTGGAACGGTTCGACAGGGCGGTCTTCGTGCCGGGAACAGATCGAGATGCACTGCTGCACCCGAGCCAAGTCCAGGTCCGGGGCTGCCCGGTTGACCATGACCGCGACGTTCTCACTGAACACCTCGATCATCTGGCGGTCACCCTCGGTGATGTCCGTGGTCTGACTGAAGTCATCCCACACCGACGAGTTGTCTTCGTCCCCTTTGTCCAGGTTCCGGGTGCGTTTGGCCTGTACGATGCCGGTTACCGATTGGAACCGACCGTCCATGCGCAGGTGCGTGCCCGTCACGTAGTTGAACAGGATGCGGGCGAGGCTGTCCCGTTCCATGGTCGTGGACAATGGCCCGATCGAGATCTTCCGCACCAAGGCCATAGCCATCAGGTGACGCGGTACTTCTTCACTCGACAGGCCGGCCATGACCATGGTCATGCTGACCTCTTTCTCCACGCTGGCGTCGATGTACTCGACCATGCGGGCATACGGTGGCCACTTCTCCAACCCAGCCAGCTCGATGAGCTTGACTGCTTCGGACTCCTTGTACCCGTTGCCGTTAATGGACGACACGTTCTGGATGTACATCCCCCAGACCGGCACCATGAACCGCAACCCCAACGCCATCGCTACCAGGTCCAGGTAGTCGGGTTTGATGTAGGTGCGCGAGCGGTAGTTCCGCCCCCGTTCGTTGAACTCCTCGAACTTCTCGCTGACGTCACCCGGGATGTCCACCCGGATCTTGTCAATGAAGGCCCGCAGGACCGGGTAGGTAATGACCTGGTACAGCTCCTTCACGACCCGTTCCACTTCCGCCCGGATGAAGAACGATGACCGAATCTCTTCCGAGGTCAGGTAGTCGTCCACCCGCTGGTAAATGTCCCAGAGGCGGTCGTTCTCTTCGTCGGACAGGGACTTCAAGAATTCGTTGGTTTCCTTGAACAGCACGTCGCGATTGATGATAGCCGCTGAGTGGTAGCTGCCGGCGGACAGCAGCATCTGCTCACCCTTGTGCTCAAGCCTGAGCATCGTGATGCCCTTGCCTGACAGTTCATGGATATGAATCTGCATCGTCTAACAACCTCAATGGTTACTGTTGGTGGTGGTCAAGGTGATAATGTAGGACCGTAAAAAAATGCAGCAGAATGCCCTCGATTGGGTATAAATGTCGACACTAGGTCTGATCAGACCTAGTGTCGATTCATCGCTTAGATGATTGGATTAGTCCTCAAAGAGGCACGTCTTCTCCGAAGTCGAAGTCATTGCCGCCCGATACCGATGCGGACTGCTGACCTCCACCTTGACCACCCCAGCCACCGCCGCCTTGTCCGCCGCGATTGCCGTTGTTGTTACCGCCGCCCCAGCCGCCACCGCCCTGACCACCACGGTTACCGCCGCCGTTGCCGCCCCACTGACCACCACCGCCTTGCTGGCCCTGCTCACGACGAGTCATCCACGCCGGCTTGGCGTAGTGCTTCTCGATCACTTTGCCCATGTACTCGCGCATCACGTCGATCCAGCCCAGGCAGTACAGCTTGGACGCCATGCTGACCGGCATGCCACCTTGACCATCGCGGAACTGGTGGTAGGTGTCGTCGAGGAACGGGAACTCGATCAACGGACGGTTCTTACCTGCACTGATGCAGATGGAGATCACGCCTTCGTTGTTCTTCTCGAGCTTGATGCAGCTCATGATGGACGGGTTCGGGTCACGCTTCTTATCAACGAAGCGGTGGCCTTTGTTGTCCATGTACACGACGATCGGACCTGCGTTGTCCGCCACCAGTTCCAGAGCACGGAGGGTAGAGAAGAAGGCACGGTTCGACATTGCCGCTTCGATCTTGCCGTGGTTCTTGTCGTTCGGCACCTTGGTCTTCACGACCAGACGCGGGTTGTTCTCGTAATAAGCCGGACGCAGAGTGGGTTCACCCTCCATGCCGTCCTGGCGCTTTGCTTTGAGGGCCAGATTGGGATCGTCCAGAATGGTTTCCGGGCGCTGGTTCTGTTCACTCATTTACTTATCTCCGAAACAGGTGTGATAGCTTTTATCCAAAGGATAGGACCTAGAGTTTCTTTTTTACCCGCGGGATTCCCCTCAGGCTTTCGCGTACAGATTCATCACCAGTTTCTCAAGTTCGGGCTCGTAAGCCTTCTTGATACACTGGACGATGTAGTCCTTGGTCGTCAGCGCTGTCCAGCGGTTTTTCTTGGCGATGTCAAGGACGATTCGACGGTACTTTATTGGAAACCCGGTGAACAGGTTGCCGTTGTCGCCGAAGAACTGCAGCGTCATCCGGTCAAACGGAATGTGCTCCAGCTCCTTACCATTGGTGAGTTTGGTGTACCACAGGGCAGGCGGTTTCGCCGCGCCGGTGTGGGACTCCAACAGGGTCAGAGATGCGAACTTGTAACGCTGTAGCAGGTCGATCGCGTAGCTGGTCATCATCAAGGCCTTGCGGCTGTCCGGTGACAGGTCGATGTCAGTCTCAAGGACTTTGATCGACGGGTGCTGCGGTAGCAGGTGCAGGAACTCGATGACCGTGTTCTCTTCCCGCAGGGCAGCCAGCTTTTGGCGCTCGGTGTTGGCATTCTTCAGGATGGCGTACGGAAACTTCTTCGGGATGCCCCGGTAATTGCACAGGTAGAACTGCACCTTTACCCGTCCGTGCGTCACCCGGGTGACCGCCCCTTCCAGGACCGTCACTTCGTTCAGCAAGGCACTGGCCAGGTCTTCGGCGAAGACGTAGGTCAGAAGCTCACCGTTGATCGCCCCCACCATGTTCCGGATCAAGGTCCGGACGTTGACATATAAAACGTCGACTTGGTTGATGATTGGGTGGGGGTTGGGGTTGTCTTCGAGGATGCCGAAGGCACCCTCTAGGGCAAGACTGCTGCCGATGGAGATGGGGATCTGCCCCATGTCTCGGCTGGAGACGGCCTCGTAGGCCCGAGGGTCGCTCATGGAGCCTCCTAGCTTACCACTTTATATTTGTCCAGCACAGCCAGCACTTGGGTGATCCGGTGTTCCTGATCGTCCCCGTAGAGGCGTCTCATCCGCTCGGCAATCAAGTGGGGGACGTTAGTGGGCGTGATGCTGATGGGCTTGATGGTGGGCGACTGTGGCTGCGTCAGGGTGGCTTCTTCCTGGGCTTTCAAGTCGTCCATCTGGGTGGTCAAACGGAAGTGCGGGAACCGCTTGCGCAAGTCACGCATGCCATGCTGCACCGTGCTGTTGCGCTTGATCATCAACCGGAAGAACGAGTCGGCCGGGTAACTCTCGTACTGCTCCAGGAGTTCGATGGTCTCGGCGACCGACATCTCCCGGCAATCAAAGGTCTTGTAGACCCGTGCGCCCAGGTTCTCCACAAACCAGTGGTAGTTCCCGGCAGGTGAGATGCACGCCCGGTAGTGACCCTTGGCGGCTTCTTCCCCGTGGGACAGGCGATCGAACGACCCCTGTGCCAGAATCTTGTTGCCCTTCTCGGTGCGGATGTGCACATGACCAATCACGATGTAGTGCTTGACCAGCGCCATGTACGCATCGCTGTCGTGGTTCTTCACCGACTCGATGGGGAGCTGGTAATCAAACGACCCGTGCATGCAGGCCACATCGACCTGGGTCATGCCGTGGATGGTCAGCAGGTCTTTGGTCTGCTGGAGTGTCACGCTGGCGTCAGCGTTCCATTCGTCCGGGACGTACAACACGCTCAGGTTTTTCAGCTCACTGATGACCTCGACGCTCAGGGTATCGACGTACTTCAGGTTGGCCGGGTTATCCAAGGTGTTGTTGACGTTCACGAACTGTTTGGACTGGCGCCAGTCGTGACTGGGAGTGCCCTCGAGGACCCGCACCAAGATGTTGCGCTTGGCACAGATGCGAAGAAGATCACCGATCCACTCTTGTATCGCGTCCACCTCGTCCTGAGGCAGGTTCATCAGACGGTCAAAGACGTCGCCTGCAAAGAACAGGATGTCCAGCTTGCCCGTGGTGTCATCGTCCGGAAACGCCTTGCGGAGGTTCTGGATGATGTGGTACGTCGAGGTACGGGGGTGGGCCAGGTGGATGTCCGAGATGGACGCCATCACTAACTCAGAGGGGTTCGACGTCGTCGTCGCTAATCTCATCAAGTTGAGTCCTTTTCGATCCAACGTCCTGCTCAACAGTGGGGTCCAGGCCCAGCTGTTTCTCAACCTCGGTGGCGTGTTCACCGTAGAGGCGTTCGAGCGGGATGTTGTAACGGCGGTAGATCTTGGCCCACATCAGCCCGTAGACTGCGGAGATCGCGTCAGCCGGGGAGTAGTTGAGGGCCATCAGGCGGTGGACGTAGCCGTCGATGATCGCACCCGGGTGGGCCGTGGTGATCTGGGCATCGAACTGGGCGGTCAGTTCACCGATGTCGGTGTCTGGGTTCGCTTGGATCGAGCGGATGACCATGGGGGTCGGGCTGAGCAGCGGCGGAACGGTGTACAGGACCTTGGTGGGGTCGGTGTCGCTGACCACGTCGATCATGCGTTGGGCGTGGCCAGCCGCCTCCAGGTAGATGTCTACCCGGCGGTTGTTGACGCTACCATCGGCATTGGGGATCAGGTGGGGCAGAAGACGGTTGACGAAGTCACGCTCGGTCAGGCGGGCGTTGGCGTCACGGTCCATCTGCTCCAGGCGGTCGAAGTCATCGGCAGTGAGTTGCATAGCAGGCTCTCCATAAAAGAAGGGAGGCCGAAGCCTCCCTCTTGTGACGACTTACTCAGCAGCCGGGGCTTCGCCGACAACCGGGGTCACGGCAACGATGACTTCTTTCATCACCGCGCCATCGCGCTGGATCACGGCGATGTCGCCGGCCTTGACGTCAGCGGCCAGTACTTCGACCACGCCTTCTTCACGCTCGATGTGGAACACGGTGCCAGCAGGCAGCTCAACGGTCATGTCCTGACCTTCAACAGCCGGCTCGTCGCCCAGCGGGGCCGGACGGGCAGTGACCGCGACCATGGCGCCAGCAGCAACGGTTTCGACCGCCTTGACCACGCCCAGGGCTTGTTCGGACGCCTTGGCACGGAACTCTTCCAGGTAGACGTCTTCGGTGATGAAGTACGCCTTGCCCACTTCAGCGGTGTATGCCACCAGCAGGTTGCCGAACGCGGTCTGGATTTCGTCGGAGCGCATGGCTTCGGACAGGTCTTCGCCGGACATCCACTCGTGGGTGGCCTTGTCCTGCTCTTCGATCAGCACGGTGCCGTCGTCGTGCAGGGTGGCACGGATGGCGCCAGGGATGTACTGCTCGATCACGACCAGCTGCGGGGTGCGCTGACGGGAGGTCTTGGCCTTGTGGGCGATGGCGTTGGCGCCAGCGATCAGCATGCGCTGGGTCAGGCTGTCGATCATCACCGGGTCGTTGAACAGGCGGTGGATGTGGTCAGCAGTCAGGTCCACGATGGTGCGCTGCAAGCCGAGGATGACGGCGTTGGCTTTGGTCAGACCGGTCTCGAGGCCAGCGAGGCGCTCCTCTTGTTCGTTCAGACGCTTTTGCAGGGCTTCCAGTTGGATTTGCTCGGACATGATGGTTCCTTAGGTCAAAGTAGGTCGGCCGGAATGAAAGGACGACCGTCGTTTTGCAGATCGATGATGCTGCGAATCTTGGAATCAGAGGCAGTAACGACATGCGCAATGTCAATCGTTTGGTCCCCGTCTCGTAAGATAACAGAGATCTGTAAATCAATACCAGATCCACCTTTGGAGACGGCTTTCACGTCAAGGATCGCCTCTTCAAACTGGCGAGTGAAGTAGGGGTCCAGGACTTTGCGGGTTTCGTTACCCAGGTTGATCGGGTCGTTACCGTACTTGGCAACGATGTCCCCCAGGCTGGCAATGCTGCCACGGTAGATGTCAGTCTGTGACCGCTGGGAGATATAGAAGTTGGACAAGGCTTCATCGGCCTTGATGGTCAGGTCGGTGGCAAAGCCAGCACTGCCTAACACAGGGACTACACGGGCCATAGGACGCTCTCAGGACGAAAAAAGAAAGTACCCGAGGGGTTAGGGTACGCTGCACATACCATTGAGGCATGTGCAGCGCAGAGCCTTACAGGGACCCGTTGTCAGGATCGGATGGATCATCCAAGCCTGCGTCGAGGTAAGCCCCGAAGTTGGCCCACATGCTGCCATGAACCAGCGTCTGGTCATGGAAGTTCAGCGGACCACGGTTGTCATCGTCGCGGTCGGTCAGGTACTGCGTTGCAACAGCACCGCCTTCTTCATTGAAGACCACCAAGCCGTCCATGACAGCGCGGTAATCCGGGTTCTCTTCGCCGTGGCGGCCTTTATAATGGTTGGTGAAGGATTCCCTCCAGCCAAACATCATGTCAGCCTCAAACAGCTTCTGAGCCCGTGGGTTTGCCATCAGCCAGCGGACTTGCTCAGGGCCGGCCTGTTGGAATTGCCCGATCTTCGACATCGGCCGGATCTCATCCCGGTCGAACAAATGGGTGACTTTCCGCTTCAAGGCGTCGAGCTTGCGCTCTACCTTCTCGAAGTCAAACGATTGGAACCGGGACATGGCCCGATCCATCAGACCCGAACCGCTCAGGCCAAAGGACCGTGCCGTGTTCTCCATGCGCTGCCGGATAGCCGCTCGGTCTTCCGATCGAGGGAGTCCGTAGTGCATGACCCCAAATTCCTGATCGTCAGCATAGATAGCTATCGCCATAACTCACTCCTCATGTGGATACCAGGTCACCCTCGATGAGCCAACTGGTCATCGTCGCGATCAACGGCGGCGGAAGCGTCGTGTTGCGCGAGATGGTAAATGGTTTATCGAGGTCCATGACGCCGGTCACCGGGTCCAGGCGGGACATGATCTTCGCATTCTTGTGGTCGAGCGGCAACTCGCCCCAGAGTGCGTCACCGTCGAAGTCCGCGTTCTTGTCGATCAAGTTCAGCGGGCTAATCGAAATGGTGTTGTCCGTCGGGTCCGGCTTGATGGTGTCGATCTGGTTGTAGCCGATCGAACCACGGGTCAGCGTAGGGTTGCGACCGAAGGTGGTTGGAATGGTGCCGTTGGGTGCTTCTGCCAGCAACTCCTTGAACAGCCGGTCCAACTCCGGGTGCCACCGCAGGGTGTTCTCGTAAATCAGGGCTTGCATCTCGTTGGGGATGTAACCCTGGGTGATCAGCTTGTTCTGCAAGTGCACCTTAAAGAGCAGCGTACTGGCAGACCAAGGCATTTCCATGCCGTCTTGGCGGTGAGGCTTTTGACGGGAGGTAATCACCGCTCGGAACCCGAAGTACGGCCGGGTACCGTAGATCAACTTACGGGCAATGCCCGGCTTCTTGAAGATCACCTCGGACTCGAAGGTCTTGTAGTAATCGTTGAAGTTCTGCAACGAGCTGACGACCCGACCTTCTTTAATGGCCGGCGACAGCTTGGGCTGATTCTCGGAGGATTCGCGGTTGTCGATCCCGATCAGGATGTACGCAGCGTTGACTGCGGCCACCATCTTCGGGTCGGCGGTGACGCGGTTGTTCGCGTTCTCCTTGATGAACCCCAGTCGAGTGGGGAACGGCAGGTACTGCGAGAACGTCCGGTCGAAGTTCTCTTGCAGGAAGCGCATGATCTTTCTACGCTTACGGGCAGATGCTGACGGTCCGACCAGTCCCGCTTTGAACAGTGCGACCAGGATGGCCTCGTAGTTCTCCACGAAATGGTTGTACCCTCGAGGGATCTCGAGCTTTTCCAGCTTGCGCATCTTGTCAGCGGCTAACTGACTCGGTGCATTGTACCGCGGGTTACACAGGTACTCCAGGATATTGAAGTTTGAGTGCGTCAGGTTCTTCGACAGGACGCGCCAGATGGTCAGGTTGATGAATGCGCTGATCCCCGCTGGCACCTTGATCCACAGGAGGGTCTCCAATGGTTTCTCGGTGATGGGCATGACCAGGCTCAGACACTCGTTACAGCGGATGCCGTAGTTGTCCATGCCGGTGATGTGCCCGCAGTCACAACTCGCTGTGTTGTTCAGCGAATCGCCGTCGAGGGATGCGTAAATGAGGTTGTTCAGCTTGAGCCGATCAGCCTCAAGGTCGATGTTGAAGTCGTTCATCAGGGTCGCTGGGTGACTCTGATGGAGGAACATGGTGTCGTAACTCACCACGCGCAAGTAAACGCCATTGCGTTCTTTCATTGGCCTTTCCGTGCTCCGGTGAAAATAAAAAGGAATAGCTAGGGGGAGCTACTGCTCCCCCTTGCTACCTAGTGCTGGCGCCTACGATCAGTAGGTGTTGCCGAAACCGAAGCCGTTGCCGACTACGGAACGCAGACCACGCTGACCGTCGTTGCCCATGCGGCGGCCCGAGAGCATGCCGTGGGTCAGGTCACCGCCGACGAAGTCGCGGATGCGAGTGTTACCACGCAGACGACGATTGCCGAAGGTGTAGTGCGCCGAGCGCTGGTCGATGTTGATTTTGCAATCAGCAACGGCCATTGCCAGGGCCTCGATGAAGGCCGGGTTGATGAAGGCCAGGTCAACGTAGCGAGCGAACTTCACGTTGCTCGCGCCGAGGGCGCTGGTCAGTTGGTCGTACTGCTCGGAAACGCGGATTTCCACGTCCAGGTCAGTGCGATCGATCACGTCCTGGTAACGCAGAGCGCTTTCGCCCTCGTCGTTCGGGTTGGACGCCATCCAGCGCAGCAGGTCCCAGTCGCGCAGGTCGCGCTCTTTGCTGTTCTCGTCGATCCAGGTACCGGTCAGGTAACGAGCACCGGACATTTGCAGCGGAACTTCGACGTTCAGCTCCTTGGCACGACGGGTGAAGTTGCCGTTGGTCAGGCGGTCCGCGTAGTCGTACAGACGGCGGATGCTGTCCTTGTTCGGGCTTTCGTCGGTGGCAGCGTCGCTCAGCAGGGAAGTGATCCAGCTGTTGTCGCCGCCTTCTTCCAGCTCGATAGCCCAGGCCAGGTTGTCGTCAACCAGGGAGAAGAAGTACTGCGCCCACTTGTTGGTGTCCAGGCTCGAACGGGAGTCGAAGACCACCGGCTGGCGATCCTGATCCGGGCCGAGGATGTTCAGCAGGCCGGCATCGCGGAAGTCGATCTCACCGCGCTGTACGTCACCCGGCAGGAAGGTCTGAGCCCAGGCCTGGTCTTTCGACACGACCGAGGAAGCAGCCATTGCCAGCAGCAGCAGTTCCGGGGTGATACCGTTGGCACCGGTGTCCATGCGGTTGATCACGTAGACCGGAGTGAAGTACGGCTGGTCACGACGCTGGTTGCGAGCCCAACGGTCTTCGTTCGCCGGCGGGGTGTACATGATGCTGACGTAGCCACCCAGGTTGGCCAGAGGCACCGGGATGTTGGTGTCGCCCTTGCGAACGATACCGGCTACTTGCACGGCGATGTCGGAACGACGCGGCAGGCCATCGGCGCTGAACACTTCGCGGCCGGACAGGTCGACGTTGATTTCCAGGGTGGAAGCCTTGGTCAGCCATTCCAGCGAGAAGTACATGTTGCTGTTGAACATGTCGTTGTAGATGGCTGCCAGCGCCGCTTGGGCGAAGAAGACCACCTGACGCACTTCGGTGTTTTCCGGCTCGGAGAAGTCGACGTGGGTCGACACTACGCGCCAGCCAGCACGAACGACTTCGACGTTCTTGCGGGTTTGCTCGAAGTTCTTCTTGACGATGTCGTCGATCAGCGACAGGTAGCTGTCGGTGATGTAGTCCGAAGCGATCACCGGCAGCGGGTAGCTGCGATGGTTGATCTCGGCAGTACGCACGGAGACGTCGTCGGTCAGCGAGCTGGCCAGGGCGATGGAGTGAGTCAGCACGCGCACGGTGCCGTTCTCTTCGACCGGGTAGGCCAGGATGGCGGAGCTGATGCTCACGTTGTGCTCGGAAGCTTCCAGACCCAGGACTTGGATCTTGGTCAGGTCGATCAGACCGCCGCCGGCTACTTGACGCTCAGGCGAGAACCAGTGCTTGATCGCTTTGACAGCGTTGACCAGGACTTCACCGGAGATACGACGGCTCATCGGGGCGCCGAGCAGGCGGTTGATGTCGAGCAGGCCGGCGTTTACGTGGGTCTCACGACGCTCAGCGCGTGGTTGTTGCTCACGGCGAGGTTCTGCGCGGTCGGAGCCGTTGTCGAGAGTTTCGTCGTTGTTTACAGCCATGGTGTTACTCCTTGGGATGTTTAGAATGTTACTAGGGCCTAGTGAACATCTTGAAGCGTAGCTCCGATATTCACGTTGATTATGTAGCACCGTGAAAATTTGGAATGGAATTGGGATTCCTAGCCTCAACATGATCACGGTCATGCGTTTAAATTTACGGGCGGGGGGTGGTTGATTTCCGCCCGACCTGTCCAGGAAAAGGAAATACCCTCCCTTTGTGCCAAGGCTAACCCTGGCCGGAGCAGATCTCCTATACCATATGCAGTCTCCAGTTATTTTTTACGATTCTACTCCCGGCTATCCTTTGAGACTTTAACCGTCACTGGACACTTCCGCCATGTACACACTCTTCAACAACGAGGCTCCGCTACGGCAGACCAACATCTCCACGATGGGGTTGGACTATGTCAAGCGCGAGCTGATGAACGTACAGGTGAGCCGCTATATAGAGTACCGGCGGATGAACCCCGGGTACATCAAGAGCGACCACCTGCTGACCAAGCTGCTCGCCATGGTCGACATCGAGTTCGATGGCAACCTGCCTGACTACTACCTGCGCGTCTCCAGCATCGTTGACCGTATCGCGGGGCAGATGGGCTTGTGCACCGGCGCGCACCACGGACGAGTCCGTAACCACAGCCACTTCTACGGCAAAGGTGTCAATGAGATCGTCATTGCTGTAGCGGACGATTCCCTGACTCCCTTGGACATCTGGTTCAACTGGCGGAATATGAGCCCAGTGAGGGTACTGTCTCATCCTATATCTGGGTGCGGTATTCTTGAACTGGATGGCGACCTTGCGTTCAAGGGTTTGCCTGCGGGTGCCACGGCGGTGTTGGAGATCAACATTCCCCTGCTGGCCTGTCAGTACCACCTCTGGCGCATGGCGACCTCCTCGCTGGCCCCTGAAGGGTTTGCCTTCCCGGTGAGCCACTTCATCTCCCAGATCATCATCCCGAACATGTTGCCCAGCCATCTGGACGTGGCGGTGCTCAACACCCTGCACAGTCTGATCGGTGGGACCGGGTACGTGCAAGTGCCGAGCGGCATGCCGTTCTACACAACCGACCTGTACCCCAAGCTGGAAACCGGTCTTAAAGAACTGGCGGCCCGCTTCTCTCGGGAAACGTACACCTACGCCAACATTCTGATGAACGTCCCGGTGTTTGGCAAGGACAACCTGTTGCAAACGGTTCGGTTGCCTGACATTGCTTTCACCAACCAAGCCCTGTGGGCCCTGACCATTGCGCGGTTGCCAGTGGTGGCCATGCTGCTCATGTTCGACCAGCTCAGCAACAACCAGAAGAACGACGCGGACCGCAACCGCATTCGACGTTCCCTGATTGAAGCAGAGAGCGGCAAGTACCTGGTCAACCAATTGCCCGGGGACGTGTCGGCTCAGGTGAACGCGTACATCGCTGCCAACATCAAACCCTACCTGTAACGGCATAGAGAGCAGCCCAACCGGGCTGCTCTCTATGTTGCCTCGCCTTAATCAGCCAGCCAGTCTTCTCCGTCATCATCAGCCTCGAACAGGACCTCTTCATCTTCTTCGATGAGGCTGTTCGCGTCCGTGGCTTCGGGTTGCAGGTTGACTTCCCCTTCCGGGGTATAGATGTCACTGATCAAGCGGACGTAGTTGCTGTCCACTTGGAACACCCCGAGGGATTCCAGGATCATGTAGAAGGACTCCAGGATCTCGTAGGTGAGACGACGGATGTCAATGACAGCCATCACCTCATCCGGCATCCCGATCCCTGCCAGAATCGACAGAGGGAGCATCAGGGTGCCGATCTGTTCCCGACCAGAGCGGGCGCAGTAATCCCGCATCCGCACACCGAACTCCGGGTCCACCGAGTCGATGTGGGTCATCCAGTTCGCCATGTCGGTCTTGTTGTTGATGGCCAACGGGACCTTAATGACGGAGTAGGGCGGGCTTTCCACGTGACCGTACTTGGGTGCAAAGACAATCTCCCACAGGTGGTAGTGACGAAGGTTCGTCTTCTCTTTGTAGGGGTCGTCCTTGTTCATGTTGTTGTAGAAGGCCTGGATCTGGGCGGACTTCAGGTACTTGTGCTCCCCCTTCTTGATGGAGGTGTAGATGTCCTGTTCCAATTTCCAGACAGTCAGGTACAGCTCTTCCAACGTGAACTGCCGGTTCTGGTCAGCCCGGTTCATGACCTCCTTCATCATGCCCTTGGCTTTCTTGATGATCTCGACCGGGACGGTGGAGGACCGCAGGGCCACGCCCTTGATCTCCATGTCGTAGTCCTTGTACACGTTGCCCTCACGGCAGCTCATGAAGGCGTAGTAGTGCTTGGCCCGGTTGGTCAAGGTGAACACCGGGAAGGCGTACTCGTTCTTCATTGTCAGGCGGTGCAGGTCTTCCTGGATCACCCCCATGTTGGCGGAGAGTTTGGCCAGGACGTGGACAATGCACTGACACGCCACGTAGGTCGTGGTGTACCAGATGCCGTCACCCTCTTTGGTCCGCTGGTCATTGCCAGTGTACCAGGTCACCCATTCCTGCGTGGTGAAGATGGTGGAGTCGGTGTCGGATGCCAATACCACCCGACGCAGGATGCCCTTGATGTTGGCCACGGTGGGCGCCAGCAGGACCGGGGTCAGGAAGGTGCGGATGAAGGTGAAGTACTTCTGCAGCACTTCTTGGACGTTGAACGCGGTCTTGGCCACCATGCCAAGCACGTCGTGCATGCCCTTTTCCTTCATGGAGTCGAAGTTCTCGCCACGGGTGAGGTCCGCGTTGAGGTACGTCGCCAGCATCTTGGTGTCGTCGTCGATCTTCTTGCCCGTGAGGATGCCGTAAGCGTCGTCCAGCTGGGCTGGGTCGGCTTTGGGGTCGTACTTGATGATGCTGTCCATGAATCCACGGACAAACCCATCGTTGTACTTGGCAATGTGGTACAGGTCACCGGTGTAGACGACAATGGCCCGTTCCAGTGGGGTCAGGCGGACGATGAATTCCACGATCTTCTGGAAATGGTCAGCATTTCGCCAGTACAGGTCGGTGGAACGCTTGATGCACGCCGCGGTTTGCTCGACATCCGGGTACACGAACCCGCATTCGTCCATGCCACGCTGGAATTCGTCGTGGGGTTGGCTCTTGATGAGCGCCAGCATGTTCGCTAACGCTATCTTGGGCGAATGGTAGTGCCGTGACCCTGCCAGCAGCTTCTCGTTGTTGGCGTTGCCGTAGCCGGTGGCCGAGCGGCACATGGACGTCAGGCTGGAGTGGCCCGATTTCACGTACAGGATGTTGCCGGTGAAGCCGTGCATGCCCGACAGCGAGTTGATCGCGATCTTTTTGGCGTTCTGCTCGGCGTCCTTGATCTTTTCGAGGACTTCGTCCCCGGCAACCTTGGCGTAGAACATCTCGTTCTTGGCTTTCTTACGGCCAGCGATGCCCGATTCCACGAATTTGGCCGAAGGGGACTTCAACACCTTCGGGTTTTCATAGCAGACCATCGACGGGGAGAGGATTCGATTGGTCGTGGTCACCGTGTTGACGTACGAGAGCATGGTCATCTCGTCTTTCACACGGTTGCCGGGGCTTTCCTGCTTCAGGACCAGCATGTTGGGGTCCCGGAGCGGGAACTTGCCCCCTCGAGACAAGGTCTTCTTGAGGAAAGCAAGGCATTTCTCTTCAGGCTGCCCGGTCATCCGGTGCAGGAAGTGGGTGTTCTGTGCGAAGTACCCCTTCAGCAGGTCCAGATCACGAGTGTAGGCTTCCTTTGGAAGTACAAATGGGTTTTCCATCGTCAGTGCCTTGTCCAAACAAAAAAGAAAAATACGGGAGTAGCTCATAGTAGAGCTACCCTCCGTTTTTAATCACCATCGGACATGTTGGTGAAGACATAAACCATCGAATCGTCTTCCCGTAACGGGACGACATCCGTGATGACAAAGCCTTCTTCCTGCACCATGATCGTCCGCAGCGTCTCGAACCCGTAGGGACGGATGCCGCAGTTGTGGAAGTTGATCACCTTCTCGATCAGGGCGGCCGCCACGGGCTCACTGAAGGAGACATGGGCCCGGTTCATGAAGTCTTCCGAGCTATCGCACCCACTGTCGTTAAACGACTCCTCGATCATGATGTCGACGTGCACTGCCAGCGCACACATCGACCACATCACTTGCGCCTGATCATGGGTCAGTTCGTAGTTATGGACCAGCTTGTCCACGTCTGCCAAGAAATCTCCGTACGCCGTGAGGAAATCGCCGTCGTACGGGAGGATGACGTGGTTCTCCGTACCGGCGGTACGGATAAGGCGTTGGGGTTCACGCCGTGGCTTAGGGGGCCACGGTCTCTGGATACTCGATCTTGAAGTTCGAAATGCCATTTTGAAGGAGCGCCTGTCTGACCAGCTGTTCGGTGGTGTCACTGACCGTATCGACGGTGATGATGAGCTTGCGATCGGTGATGACTTCGATGGTGTTGTTGTCGATCCATGGCACGCCGAGGACTTCTACCTCGCCATTGCCGTAGACCAGCTTCACGTAACTGTACGCCCCGGCCGCTTCGGGCAGGGTGGGGATGAGGGGCTTGACCTGAGCGTGCTTGGACCGCACATCGCTGAGCAGTCGAGCCGTGTCCAGGTCGAGGACGGCCTTGACGGTGACGTTGTCACGCTTGGCGCCCAAGACGCTGGGCGCTAACGTGTTGAACCGCACCGTCTTGCCGACGTAGTTAGTAATCATGCTCGCATTCCTCGATAAGTAAAACGAATGTCCCGTCGGTGTCCATCAGATCGACGTCCACCCAGCGCCGGTTGGATACGGCCATGAGTGCGCGGTCGCGCCGGATACGTGCCAACCAGTCATGGTCGCAGTGCAGGTCTTTCTGCACTGCCATGAAGAAGGCCTGCATGATCAACGCCCGGAAGTACTTGCGCACGTCCAAGGGAAGCTCATCGTAAAATGGCGCATCCGGGTCTAAGCTGTGGCATACCTCAGGAATCAAGTCCGCGAGGACCTCTGAAGTATTGATGATGATCATGGTGATCCCTTAACGCGTGGAGATGATCAACGCCTCGTCACTGGGACAGTAGGCCGCATGAACAACGCTGCGGCGGTCTAATCCCGGCGTTGCCCGATCGAACGCGCAGTACAGGTCGATCATAGCATTTCGCAGTGCTATGAAGTTGTCTTCGGCTTCTTCCTGCTCTTCTTTCGCCGAACCCGGGAAGACCGGGTACAACGGACGAGCATACTGATCCACATGGACCTGGCCTCGCCTGCACCAGTCAGGGTACATCGCATAGATCTCATCGATGTCGTACTGGTGGTCGAACACCCGGGACAGGTTGTCTAGGAATTGCCGGTGAATCCAGGACCCGTCCAGGATAATGCTGCGGTCAGCCATCGGATATTCTCACTATCATCGAACTGTCGTCCGCATCGTACGCCAAGACCTCGGTCATCAGAGAGTCCAGGTGACGGTAACGGCCTAGTTGGTTTGCGAGGCCTGCAAACAGTTCCACTGCCAGCTCGAAAGCTTCATCGACTTCCACCATCAGGCGGGCATCGGACACTGGGCGATTCGCAGACTTCCTCATCCAATAACTGAGTGCAATCCCATATTCAGCCGCGATAGTGTTCTTAATTACCCCACGAAGGGCCGTGGTGGCGACCACCAGCAGCAGTTCAGGGTTGACGCTTCTGAGCCAATCTCCTTCGACGGGGATGCACAACGTGATGGGGATCTCCTGTGGGCTCAGGGGCGAGCAGGTCAATTTCGACAACGGCAAAATCATCATCTCCGTTCACCTCCAGCAATCGGACAGGGCCGGCCCGTTTGATGAGGGTCTCAGTGTCGGCCGTCAGTTGCTCAATCAGCGAACTGATCGAAGACTGGACGTCTCCTTGCACTGAGCTGGGCAGGCGATCGTTCATGAGCAGGCCGGGTGGCATCTTATCGGCCCGGTATGCGTCGAGAGCGTTTGAAAGGTAGGAAAACAATTCTTCGAGGTTCATCCCCGTGGCCGCGCAGACCTTCTGGACGTTGGCTAGGAAGTCGCCAGACGCTTCCATGCTTATAATCACGCGGGTCTCTCGAGGCGGTAATGTACATGTCTTCATCGGGTTCGTGGTAGACGACCTTGAGCAGACGGAAGGACGGCTGGTTGACCTCGAAGCGGCGGCGGCAAGCTGGAGAATGAGGTCGAGGCCTGTCATCGGTGGTTTCATAGAAAATCCTAAGGTTCTGGAGCAAGGTGTAATGCTCGGCGTAGAAGTCATCACACCACCACGTGAGGTCTTCCTCAAGGTCGGGGTAATTCTCCGACAAATCCTCAAGGAAGAACGCATCATCAAACACAAAGTACGCCACGGCGGCATAAAGTAATGCGGAGGCGCCAATGATGTCGGCCAGCTTCCTGCCGAGCATATCGAACGCCTTCTCATACGGTAACGTCAAAGCGATTGAGCTTATCCCAGTCGACAACTCGTCTCACCTCTATAACCATCAAGCCATCACAGTACTCCAGTACCTGACAATCGCTACACGCATTGCGCAGAAGGCCTTTGAAGCCTGCCTGCATGGCTGAGTTGATCGTGCTGATCTCCCGCCGAAGGAGCGCTTGGCGCTCGTCGGAGGTACGGTGCATCCATGAACGGCCAGCGCGGGTGTCGAGGACGTCCCTGCGCCGGATAGCGCAGTTGATCATCTCGACCATCGGAATCATCACCCCGATCTTCCCGAGGCGCCGATAATGTTCCTTGAAGAGGTCGTGCTCCATTGGTGACTCGACCAGCACGTACCGTACCGTGTCAGTGGCAGGACCCACAGTGACACGGCTGACAGCGTACGTGTCATAGGCCTGAGGATACAAGCTCTTCATAGGCGCGCCGAAGCCGTTCGGGAAGGAAATCGCCCTGCGCTTGGGCATGATTGAAGTCTTCCTTTATACGGGTTGTAGGGTTCGGCGCCGGGCGCCTGTGCGGACGGATCACAATGGTGTCGTTGGACACACTGTATTCCAGCACAGGGCGGTACGTCCTCATGTCCACTGGACGCTCCACGAGCGCCAAGAAATGGGCAATGATGGCGTCCACGGGGGAGTAGTCATTCAAGGGGATCTTGAATGACTCGATCACAGAGTCGAGCAAATCTTCCGACTCTGTCCGGTTGTACGTGTCGACCAGGCGGCCGATCACGTTGGTTGCCTCCATGGTGAAATAGCCGCCAAACTGCGCAGCCAGCATGTCCATGACCATGCTTTCGATTTCACTCGTCGACACGAGGAACGTGACCATGAGAACACCTTACTGACGGCTGAGTTTTTCCGCGTACATCCGCTTGACTTCGTCGTGGATGGCCGGGTTGTGGATGTTCGAGAACACCTCGTTCAGGCTGTAGTCGATGTACTCCTCGAACGCGTCTAGGTCCTCGATCTCACGGACATTGGTCGGCGGGGTCAGGCGCTTGACTTTCATCAGCATGCGCTTGTAGCGTTCTGCTGTGGCGTCCTGCTTGATCTCGATGACCAGGTCTTCGGTGAAGTTGATGTAGCGGAACTCGATGTTTCGGTTGCCCACGGTTTTGGCGATCTGATCCACGTACGGGTCGAAGATCAGGGTCATGTTGAGGTAGAAGTCGTCGACCTCGTTGCACAGCTCGTCCACTTCGGCATCGCCCATGGTGCGGACGGGATACCCCAACTCCCGCAACAGGGTGACCAGTGGGTCGGGTCGGTGACGCAAGTGACGCATGGAAGCCAGGATGTAGTCTTGAGCAAATTCTGCGGCTGCTCGCACCAGCGCCTCACCCCGCTCAGGCCCTTGGCGTTCCACGGTGTATCCACGAGGCCACATGTTCAATGTGTCGTCGAGGAACGCGACTAAGTCGGAAATGGGGACTACGATATTCCGCACGACTCACTCCTGCTAAGTGTTTTCTCTTTAAAGATGACGAGGTAATCCAGCGTCATCTCGATTGATAACCCGTACTGCCGCAGATGCGCCAACAGGTGTTCGTCTAACTGCTCAACGAATCGCATCTTGTATCGGTCCTGTAGGCGGTCGATCAACCGGTACTGGGACTCCAAAGAAGGACAGTGGGGTGTGGTGAGCACCATTGACAATCCGACTTTCTCGACCAAGTCCTGTTCGATCACAAACTGCCATGCCAGAGGCGAAAGCTCGCCACCCCTATCTAGGGTATCCGTAAGAGACGAAACGTCGAAGATGAGCGCCGTAGGGCCCTTATATTCGATGTTCATATCCTCCCCCTACAGGATAGGCAGCCGGGGTATAATTTAACTGGGCAGAAGCCTGAAAAAATAAGGGCAGAGAGCAGGGATGTCCCTGCTCTCTATTTTGCCGTCAGCTGAAGGAAGGCCAACCGCCGCCATCAGACGGGTTGGACTTGTTCAGGGCAGGGCCGTGGATCTCGAAGGAGTAGCGCTCCTCCGGGAACTGGTGATGCCATTCGCCATGTTTGCAACGGTGGCATTCGTAGCCAACACTGTTTTGCTGGGTGGCGTTGATGGAGTCCACGTTACCGCAGCGCTCGCATTCAAAGATATTGCACATGGGGGTAACTCCTTAGAACAGGCCGCCGTCGAGCAGGTTGTTGATGGACATGTCGAGCACCGCTCGCTTGTACTTGACCTTCATGGCCAAGGACGCGTTGTTCAGGCGACGCTGGACGTTGGAGAAGTCGGGGTCGATCTTCAGCTTGGTAGCGAGGTCTTGCACTTCTTTGCTGAGCTGGCCGTACGGGGTCATTCTTGTTTATCCAGAGAAGGGGTGATGTAGGTTGGAGACGGGGTGCCCAAGGTCTCGACCGTGGACTCGGAAATCACGCCGGTTTCGTTACGGCGCTGGCGCCCAAACCCAGGACGGCGGAACAGCGGACGGACTTCGCCCTGCGAGTCAGGGCGGCTACGGGGTACGCTGATGCTCAACCACAGCGGCAGGACTGCCGATTCGTCCAGCGCCTTGTCCTGCACGTACGGGATGGTGCGGATGGTGTTCATCTGACTGTCGATGAACTGCAAGCAGCCCTTGTTGCCATTGCGGCAGTCGACGATGTAGTTCAGGTCCGGGATGGTCCACGGTTCCAGCGGTTCTGCCGGGACGAACCGGAACTTGGTCAGGTTGTTGCTCAACGACATGTGATGGATGACGTTCTTCAGCACGATGCGGCGCACGGCTTTGGGCTTGCGGCCCAGGTGCACACGGCCTTTATCGCGCATCTTGGCCTTGAGCTTCTTGCCAGCCCAGCCGATCAGCAGGTCTTTCTCTTTCAGGACGTCTGCCCCGAAAGCGTCGAGGTAATTGTGCCCGGCACGAGTGGCGTATTTCATCAGCTTCGCATTGAACGCTTCTTTGGTACGGGTCTGGAAGTGCGGGTACTTGTCTTCTTGGCGCAGAACACCACGCCACAGCTGGCGGCGGTACAGTTCGACGTTCTCGCCGTAGGTGAAGTCCAGACCGCGTTCTTTAGCTTTATCGAGGGTAGCAACCATCAGTAATTGACTCCGGCAATATGGGTGAATTCGCTCCACGTCGGAGCTTGGCGGCACATGTGGGAGGTGAAACGCTTGAGCAAGTGATTATGTATTATCACAAGCTCGTGGGTTGAACCTCGGCCATCGTAGTGGCGCAGCACGACAGCCGCCATGAGCTGGTCGTCGTAATGGTCGTTCAGAACGCTGTGCAGTGGGCGGCATTCGGGAACGCAGGTGTCCCGGAGCCACGCGAGCACTGGATAGAAATCCAGTGCCCCGTTACCATGGCTCACCGCTCCAACAACAGGAGTGGTGCTACGGTACATGCGGCCTCCTTAGAAGCGGAAGTTGGTAGGCAGGTTGCCTTCTTCGTTGGAAGCCTGGTAGTGGAACTTGTACAGCTCGTCGTACTTGGCCTTGGCGGCGTCCATGTCCTTGGTCGGGTAGAACTCGATGGTCAGGTACTGCCAGCCTTGGTACTCCGACATGAACTCACGGTCCTCGTGGGTGCCGTACTCCAGCTTGTGGTTGTTCAGCTGGACGGCGTAGTCGACATCGTCGCTGTAGCCGATGATGTTCAGGACATCGTTCTCGGCGTCGTAGATGCGGTACACACCGCACTTACGTGGAGCCACGGTGAAGGACGGGTCATGGACTTCCGCGAGCCAGGATGGTTTCGGGAAGTTGGCGTTGAAGCCGTAGCGCGTGGCGCCTTCTTCAAACACGGTGATTTCGGTCGCTTCCGGCCAGTAGACCTTGACGTCTTCCAGCTTCTCAACGTAGGCCATCATCATGTTGGCGTCGTCGGACATGCGGACGATCCAGTACGGGTGGAACAATGGCCAGGCAATCGGACGGGAGTCGTGGATGAACTCCGAGTCATTAAGGTGACGCTTGGGCACCGGGGACAGGAAACCGACCCGGATCAACGGCTGACCGCCGAACACGGGTTCCCAGATCATGGCCTGTTGTGCACGGGTGGTGTCGACCAGCTCGTACATGGGTTTACCGTCGAGGCCGTAGATCAGTTCTTTCTTCTGGGACATGAGGTGGTGCTCCTGTGGGACTAATGGTGGGTAACTAGGTGAAACGGCATAAGGACTGTGGAGGGTTAGCTCCACAGTCCGTGTGGCTTACCAGACCAGGCCGTGGGCCGAAGTCTTGTCTTTGTCACCGGCGAAGGCTACGGCTTCCACCGCGGCATTCTCTTGGTCAGCGATTTCTTTCTCCAGCTCGGAGACACGCTTGCGCAGTTCAGCCATGCTGCCGTTCTCGATACCGAAGAACAGGCTGCCTTTGGCTTGAGCGATGGCAGGCATGACACCGTAAGTGCTGTACGGCACGAACAGTTCCGGGGTCGGATCGGTGGACTCTTTCAGCAGGGCCGCCGAAGCCAGGGCGCCGGTGCGCATCAGCTTGGTGAAGTCCTCGACGTTGTCGGAGACGTGGATGCGGCACAGCTGCGCTTGGGCCTTGGTCGACTTGGTGAAGTTGAACAGCGACTTCAAGTCTGCAGTGTCCAGGCCGTGGTTGCGGCGCGAGCACAGCATGGCCAGCGAGGTGATCATCAGGTGCGCTTCGTTGTCGACGGCTTTGTCGGTGACTTGGCCGTTCTTGTTGAAGCCCAGCTGAACGATTGCCGGTGCGCCGGTGGAACGCGAGATGCTGTCCAGGGTCTTGACACCGCCGATGGTGTTCTCGGCGTTCTTGATCGCCTGCTGAGCCCAGATGACGATACCGACCGCCATGTGACCTTCTTCCAGCAGCTTCTTCAGGATCAGTGGACCTGCCACCGAACCAGTGCCGCCAGCCAGGGTGAAGACCACGACGTTCATTTCCGCCGGCTGGAACTTGCGGACGATGTCCGGCACTGCCTTGGCAATGGCGTCAGCGTTTTCCTGACGGATGGCGCCCGAACCGTCGAGGCCTTCGAACAGCCAGGTCTTGTCGACCAGACGGTCTTCCAGGTTGGAGTCGGAGGTGTCGATGAAGCAGACGTCGATGTTGGCGATGTCAGAGCTGTGACCTTCTTCCAGGTATTCCTTGGCGATGTTTACGCCGCCTCCACCACAGCCCCATATTTTCATGGTGCCGACTGGACGAGTAGAGAGACCGTGACTCATTGTGACTTCCTCATTGAGGTTGATGGATTTGGTATTGCGCACAGAGATAATGTATCCCTGAGGAATTTTTGACTAGCTGCCGATTCTGGCGGCTGCGGCAGTCAGCTTACGAAGGCCCTTACGTTCACGGGCTTCGTTGATGATCATGAGCATCTGGGCCTGCAAACGGTCACCGTAGATGTTCTTTTCTTCGATGAAGTTAAGGCGGTCGTAGATGCGTTCAACCAAGGTTCGTTCGTCGTCACCGAAGTAGGAGAAGATGCTGGTGTAGCACTTCATCATTTCCTGCACGGCGCCAACGACCTCACCGATGGGGTTGGTCTGGGCCATGTGGTCGATGTCTTCAATGGTCTTGGCCAATACACCCTGCTGACGGATCAGGCTGCTAATCGAGAGATCGAATGCCCACGGGTGGGTCGCGCTTCTCAATCCGCTGTATGACTTGTTGGCCACGTTGAGCATAGACAGGCCCACGACCATACCGTCCACGCACAGACCTTGGACCAGATTCTTCCCGTCCTCGTCACCGTCGAAAAGAGGTCGACCTGGTTTGCAGAATTCCTGACGGATGTACAGGTTGTGCAGACCGTAGATCTTGCTCACGTACTTGCAATGGTGCAGGACCAGATGCGTTAACCGGTGCGGCTTGGTCAGGTTGTAGATGTCGCCGTGGAACAGACGGTCGTGCAGTTCTTGACAAAACTGGACCTCATCCCACAGACCACCGATGTCATTCTCCACGCTATGCTCCTTTGCTATTATCCAATCATGTGTACCATCGTCATCGAGGCATACAGCATGGACCTTATCACCATTAGCCTTGACAGGCTGAGAAACTTTGAAATTCCGCAGGAAGTGTTGCGTTACGCTTTCTCCCCCACGCGTTACGACCCCAGTAAGAACGGACTGATCCGGGACTACAGCACCGGGGTCAGTACCGACACCGTCATCCGTCGTCAGATCATTGATGGTCGCGTGCTGGTGGATATGAACCTGTGCTCCGGTGTGGAGGTGTTCCTGCCACTGGACACTGTTCGTTCCGAACGGGTGGACAACTGGACCTACATCTACCGCATCCCGAAGGAACTCACCCAAGGGCGCAGTATCACGGAAGTCTACGGGCTCAGCTACGGCCAAGGCCACACCTTGGGCAACGTGGGCGTGGTCTCCGAAGACCGCTCCATGGTGTTGGAAGCCGCCGGGGCCATCATGCAGTCCAACTCGGCGTGGACCCAGATCCAGTCGGCGTACTGTTCGCTGGTCGCAGACAACGTGGTGCAGGTCACCAACATGAACCGCGTACCGGGCATCAGTTACCTGCGTTGCTTGGTCACCCATGACCCGAACCTGGCCAACATGTCCCCACTGTACCTGGACAAGTTCCACGAACTGGTGGTCATGGCGTGCAAGGCCTGGATCTTCAACAAGACCATCATCCCGTTGGACGAAGGGGCGATCCGGGGCGGTGCTTCGCTGGGCCGTATCCGTGAGGTGATTGACACCTTTGCCGATGCGAACCAGATGTACAAAGAGTTCTTCATCGAGAAGTGGCGGAAGGCTGGGGTAATGGCAAACAAAGACCAGCACCGCAGACTCCTTCGGTATACTGTTGGCTCTCGTCGTTGAGAATAACTAGAAAAAGAAAAAAGAAAAGAGAGGAGCCCGAAGGCTCCTCTCTATGCTGTCAGCAAGCCACGGCAGGCTTGTTGACGATGTGACGCAGTACCAGAGCCAGGGCCGCGTAGGCTACCAGCAGGACGATCGACACGTTGATGAACCAGAAGTGGCCATAGTACGCTAGGGCGCCGTAGCAGACAACACCCAGGCCCCAGTTCAGGGCGGTCAGGAAGTTCTTGCCGCAGACGGTCAGGTTGACCGAGTACATCAGCAGGTCGTACACGGCCCGCAGGGAGCAACGGTCAGTCTTGTAGACCCAGGCGTACATGACCAGGGTGCCGATGAAGCCTACGATGGACAGCAGGGCAGCAGCGATGTCAACGAATGCGATAACAGAGTTCATGGTGTATCTCCAGTAGATAAGGGTTATTTCGTGATGGGGTCAGAGGCGGATCATCCGCCTCTGGTGCTACGTCTTACGACGCAGCGGCTTCAGCAGGCTGAGTCGGGGCGTCGCCCTTCTTCAGTTCTTTCTTGGTCTTTTCTTTTTCATGCTGCACGTATGCGGCCAGACCCAGGCCACACAGTACACCGAACAGGAACTTGCCCATGGTGTCTCCTTTAGGACGCCTTAACGACGTCGGTGATTTTAGGCATGGTGATCACGCCCTTACGGTTGTTGTACACTTCGACCCCGTAGTCGAGATCGCCACAGGGTTCGATGGCACCGCCAACGGACCACTTGGACAGGTGTGGAACACCGTTGCTGTCCAGGTAGATGTTGTTGACGCTGTAGTACGCGTAGTCCTTGTACAGGGCCACGACGTGCACTTGGTCGTCCCGGGTGTGGATGCCCACGCCCTGAACTTTGCTGGTCCCGCCATCGCGGGAGTGGTCATCGATGACTACGAAGTCATTGGCTTTGACGGCGTCGATGATGGCTTGCAGGGAAGTGTTGGTGCTCATGGTGTAATCTCCTAAGATCTGGTTATGGCTGGATTAGCGGTTGATGGTCTTGTTGATCAGCATGCCTACGCCAGCGCCGATGGCGGCAGCGACAGTGCACTTGAGTACGAAGATGCTGGCGCTCTTCAGGGTGCTCGGGCGGACTTGGGCAGCGGCGGTTTGAACTGGGGCTTGGGCTTGGTTGTTCATGGTGTATCTCCTAGGGTGCGGGGGTATGGTGCGGAGAGGTCATCCTCTCCGCTGGGGGTGGACTGGAATCAGTTGGACTCAACCGATTTCTTGATCAGGTAACCAACGCCAGCGCCGAGGGCAAAGCCGACTGCTGCGATACCGGCGAAGGCGGCGGTGAGTTTAACGGCTTTAACTGCTTTGGCTTTCTTGCTCATGGTGTAATCCTCATTACAGGGTAATTGGTAGTTAGATTATTCTCCCTACTCACTTGTACTATGTATTGTTGAAAAAAGTTTGAATGGAATTTTCGAGACGGCATAAAGGCGGGCCTGAGCCCGCCCCTATGTTTACATCAGGTAATTGCGGGCCGATTGCAAGCCAGCCTCGACCGAGTAATCCCGGTAGGTGGACATGTGCCGCACTGCGTAGTACATCGAACCCAACGTGTCCTTGACGTCCTGCACCACGTCCACTGCCTTGTGCCAATCGCCCACTGCCGACAATGACTTCTCATGGGCTTCAGCCACGAGAATCCCAAAGACCTTCTCCGCAGCCAGACGACGGTCGCGGTTCTCCATCAGCAACGGATGGGCCGGATGACGGACGAGTTGCTTGAACAGGTCAGCGCCCAAGATCTCGGTCATCTTCGCCGTGGTGACCGGGTAGGCCAGGAACGGGTCATCGCCTTGACGGGCTGCCAGGAAGGTGGCACCGACGGCCATCCAGACAATCTTGTCGTGTTCCCATTGGGGGTCGTTGGCCACGGGCTCCAGGATCGAGCACAGGGTGAGCAGGTAGTGGTTCAGGGGTGCGGTGTAGGACATGGACGATTCCTGTCAGGAGGAGAAAAGGGAGGGCTTATGGCCAGCCCGCAGAGCGACGGCGATCACGGCGGTGGCCTGGAAGAACCAGATCGCCAGTGCCAAGCCGACCTTGGGCAGCGATGATGCCGCGAAGAAGCAGATGGTCAGGGTAGCCGTGACTTCCAACGTACGGGTCATGAAGACCGTGTACAGGACGTCGAGGTAAGCCTTGCCCATTTCGAGGGCCATGCCTTTGACTTTCCACTTGCCCCACCAGAGACTGTAGTACGGGTACACTGCCAGCAGCAGGACACCCGTCATCAAGATGAGTTCAACGGTATTCATGATCGCCTGAATCATTGTCTGGGTCCTCCAGTAGGCCGAGGTGCTCGGCGAGTTCTTTCATGCGGCCTTCGACACTGACCTTGACTTTACCATCTTCTGCCACCAACACCGGGATGCCTTCCGATCCGTCTTCGGGCACACCCTTGTAGTAGAAGATCATGGCCGGTTCACGACCATCGGGTTCCGGGTCTTTCTCCATGACGCCGTTGACCAGTTGTTCGCCGGAGTACTTGACGCCTTTCGGGATCAGTTGGACGCCATAACCCAAGGAGACGAATTGGTCAGCGACCTTGGAGACGTTCTCGTCCCAGTCGTCGACTTTCAAGCCCACCATGGGGGCCTTGGTTTCCCCGACGGGTGCGAGGACTTCTTCCAGTGACGCAAAGATATTCATGGGATCACCACAGGTAGGCAGCAGGTTGGTGGTATGACAGCATGTCCGCTGACAGTCCTTTGAGTTTCGCGTATTCGCCGTAGCTGATCTTGTTGATCGTGTACGGCTTGATGTCGGACCAGTCGGCGTGGTTCTCGGGCGCAGGCCCTTCGATCAGGTAGGTGCCTTTCTCCAAGGCCGTGGTGCCTCCGAAGAGGACAGGACCTTCCAGGACTTCCACGACCAACTTGACCAGGTAGTCCGGGTACTTCCCGGACTGGACCTGCATCTTGAGTTCCGCGTAGAACATCTTGGCCACGATGTCGCCCTTGTACTCCCGGGTCTCTGGGGAGTAGGTGACCAGCCAGTGCTCGTTGCTGTTCTCTTGGTCGAACAGTTGCTTCTTGTCCGGCTTGATGCAGTACTCGTACGGCAACCGGTAGAGGTACCAGCCGTTCTTGAACTTCTTGTTCTTGAGGTCAGGCCAGGCAATGTCGTTCCAACTGGACATGTACCCCGTGAAGCACCCCATGATGCTGGGGGCCACCGAGATGCGAGGGACGGAGATGTTCTCCTTGTCCGCAGCACGACGGGTCACAAACGGGGTGAACTTCTTGATCTCCCCGTCCAAGGACAGGTGGTACATCGGTCCTGCTTCTTCCGCGGGCAGGAACGTCACGGACTTCCGGACGCTGGTGGGCTGGAGTTCCAACCACGCTTTGATTGCTTCGTCGCTCATGTCGGTTCCTTGGTCACCATTTGAAACTGGCAGGTTTAGCCCGAAGGATGGGGGTACGGGTATCACTGCCGATGGTCACTTGGTTCAATTCGCTGTACTGGGCTTTGCCTGACCGAGGGTAAAGCATCAGGTGAGGCACGTTGGTCGCATACCGGTGACGCCCTTCTTCAAAGTCAGCACGGGCAGCAGCATCCAGGTACGCCTGTTGGGTCTTGCCCACGTTCAAGGCCACCTGTTGCTTGAGTTTGCTCAGGCTGTGCCCTACCTCACCCCACTTGGCTTCTAACACAGCGAGTTCTTTCAGGTACTTGGCCAACAGGACAGGATCATCGTCCACCCAGTTGTGTTCTGCAATGAACTGGTCCATGAAGGCCGTCTTGTTCCGGCTCTCCATGACCGCGTACCCTAGGTCACTCTCAAACTGCCCTAAGTCAATCACGTACTCGTACAGGGTGTTCCCTCTGTACCATGTGCTGTGATCGTTCTTAAAGATGTCCCCGAGGGTCTTACTGGGGATGGGGTCAAAGAAGAACGAGATGTGGTCCACGTACGCCCCAATGAAGCCGTACTTGTCCCGTTGCTTCTCCGACTTCCGGATCTCTTCAGCACTGGCCCCCGAGAGTCGTTTGGTCAGTAGCTCAGGGAACCGTGTCTTGGCGTAGTGGTATAACTTCATGGCTTGAGCTTCCAAACATAAACGCTGACCCTACGGTCAGCTGAGCTAGTCTAGTTTTTCTCTACTAAAACAAACATATAGAGTGATACATTTCTCAGGGGGTTTTATTAAGTGAGGCTTCGCCTCACTAGAAAGGCATGTGCGTTGTCTCTCCTCCGGTCGAGTAACCTCTCCCTCCAGACAGCCACCACCCAACAGCCTATACCCTTCCTACCTCATCCCCCAGATTAATTCCTCACTCCGTTCGTCATTAATCTTGCCCCCTTCTCCTTCCTTCCCGAGTAAGTTGACAAGACCTGCATACTATACAGAACCGGTCCTACAAAAAGAAAAGAGCCTAAGGAATACCCCTAGGCTCAATCCCCTCAATGGAGGGAGACCCAGTCCATCATCCGTTCCATGGACAGACGCTGGAGGGTCGTGTGTTCGAAGAGGTCCGTCATGGGAGCACTCATGGTCGCTCCAGAAGCTTGATCGGACAGGCACACCGCGATCCGTCCATTCTGAACGTGGTGACTGTAGTTGATGCCTTCAGCCTGAAGGCGGTTGTAGACATCCGAGCGCACACAGCGCATGGTCTCAATGGTCAGGTCCATGGACAGCCCCGTCAAGGCATCCCGGTTCCAACCCACTGCAAACATCGCCATCTCGTCAACCATCTTCCCGATCCGCGCTCTGAGGTCACGGGTGACCTTGGAGGGGTCTTTGGCAACCTCGGGATAGACCTTGACCAGTTCCCGGAATTCAATAATTACATCGTCAAGCGTCATGGGCATAATGGAGACATCCGCAAAAAAAGATCCTTACCACACCGGCCATTAATGGCTAGGGGGTAGCACAACCGGTTGGGGGTTGTGGCAAGGATCAAAAGGAGTAGGTTACAGCTGGAAGGAAACGTAGAACGTGGTGGACATTTCCGGCTCACTAGCCACCACCCGACGCTTGGGCTCGAAGTCGTAGATCGGATGGTTCACACCGTTGGCCCGGTCAATGAGACGGGAGTTACGGAAGTCCGTCATGGCAGTGCGTTCCCGCATGCCGCTGCGCATGGCCACTTGGTTCAACCCGATGGTGGCAATGGAACGGGACTTGTCGAACACCACCACGGCCCCGGTGGACTCGATCACATCGAACAGGCTGTCCAGGCTACCGTCACGGTTGGCCGCCAGCAGTTCATCGTAGATCGGGGTGTACGCCGGGTGAGCTTCAGCGCGGGCACGGAACTCGCTCTGCAACTTGATGTCGTGGGTCTCTTCCAGCAGCGTGAAGAGGCGGCTGGTGATGCTGCCTTGAGGCAGAACGACTTCACCCAGGGTCAGTGCACCTTCGCGGTCGATCACGCGGGTTGGGCTGAGGATGTGGGCGAAGAGGTCATTCGGGTCTTTGGCAGCGTCATTGCACATGAGGGTCTCCAGCATAGCGTGGTCGATGGTTACGTCGGCAGCGGTGATGGTGGCTTGAGTGTTCATGGAAAATCTCCAGAGAGTGATTTCGGTTATTAAGAGAGTGTCGCTAGATCACCTTTTTAATGTAGGGCTGAAGAATTTTGGAATGGAGGGGCGTATCGCTATGATACTCAGACTACTCTGTCCCCAACAGGATACCAGCTATGTCCACCCCCGCCCCCAATGTGAAGTCGCTGTTTGACGAGGCTGGTGCGCACATCGTCGCCGACCGCAACTTCATCCGTCGAATCCAGACGTACCGGCAAACCTTTGCCAACAAGAACGACGATCACGTAGCCTTCTTCGGCGGGCACCTGATGGGCGTTCAGGATGTTCGCTTCACCCGCACCGACCGTCACGAGTGGTTTGCCACGGTGTTGGACATCGACGACCTCTCGTTGCAAGAAGACCTGTTGACCTTGAGCACCTTGGTCCCTGACCCGAAGAAGGTCCGTTACGTCTCCACCGACGTCATGAACCTGTCGTGCCTCTGGGTCGTGCACAAGATCTTCAACAGCCCCCAGCTGAACGACAAGGAAAAGCACAGCGCGATGATCGACACGCTGCTGATCCTTGAGTACAAGTTCATCACCTCGATCTTGGCGTACTGGTTCCCCAACCGTGCCGACGAAGCGGTGGCTGTGGCGACCTACGCCCGTTTGCCGAAGAAGTACAAGCTCAAGGAACTGGGGTCCTGGGGTGCGCTGTTGCAGTACCGGGCAGAAGCCACGGTGGACGCAACCTCGCCCCACACCAAGAACAAGACGTACCAGAAGTTCGACGATGACTTTGACATCATCTACATGGTCAACGACATCCAGGGCCGAATCAAAGGCTACCTGAAGAACATCCGGGACGAGTTCGAGATCGTTCGACGCGACCCCACCGCCCTCATCCGCACCAACAGCAACACCACGGTGAACATGGACGGGGAAGTGGTCGTCAAGAACAAGAAGAACATGTACTCCACGTACCGCCGTTACCTGGACGAGATCATCGTCGACCGTAACAGCTTTATCGTGCAGGAACTCGTGGAGATCGTGGCGGGCACCATGCCGAAGCTACCGCTCCACAACATGGTCCAGGCGTTGGAATACATCGCCGGCAAATCGTCCAAGCTCAAAGGCGACCCCAATGTCACCGAACTGGCCGACTTGACCTTGGAGCACCTGTTTGACTTCATTGCCACCAACCGCAACACCATCCGCACCAACGACATCCCAGCCCTGTTGACCAAGCTGAGCAACCTGTACAAGGCGTCTCGCTCGACCAACGACCTGTTGATGAAGATGCGCACGGTCGGTGAGAAGGTGGTCCGCAAAGCGGTCAAGACCAAGAACGACAACCTCGTGAACTCCATCCGCACCGGTGTGATCCTTTACATCGTGGCCCGCACCATCACCATGACCTATTACAGGAAAAGCTAATGAGCACCGTCGAATCGTACTTGCGGGATCAGTTCGCTGGAAAGGAAACCCCACTCGTGTCCATGGAAGCCAGCGGCATGGAACAGATCTTCGGTCGGTTCGAGTTGCCTTCGATCTATGCGCCCCAGAAGCTGACCATCGGTCCGTGGAACCGTCCGGGCTCGGAAGAGCACTACACGGATGAGTGGCTGGACAAGGCCACCTACCAGACAGGGTCGAAGTCGTTCGAGACGCCGATTGCGGCGTGGCTGATGCTCGGCGGTGAAGATGTCGGGGACCGGTTGTTTGAATGCCTGGATGCCGAGAAGCGCATGTACCAGGTCATCCTTGCCATGGTGCAGCAGCCGATCTTTGCCAACATCACTTGGGCTCAGGTGGTCACCGGTCGGTTGGACAAGGTCAACAAGGACACCGAACTCGCCAAACGCCCCAAGACCGCGGCAGAGATGCTCTCAGGCGTCAAGCCGTGCCTCCTGGGGATGCGTGAGCGCGAACCCTTGGTCAAGGTCGTTCCGTTCCGTGGCGACGTCCTGACGACCTTCCAGATACCTCAGCGCCCGGACTACGGTCAAACGGCGCACCGGTTCCGTCTGGATGCAGAGAAAGCCAAGCGGTTGGTCTACTGGGCAGCCACGTTCGACGGCCTGGGGGATCACGTGGACGCGCTGTTCCAATCCCTGCACCGTGAAGTGAGCAAGCTGAAGCCGTTCAAAGAGTTGGTCACCGAAGGGGAAGAGCCGCACGTGCTCTTGCAGTACCTGGACCGTGAGATGCAGAACCCACTCAACACGGAAGTGCTGTGCTCGTTGTACTCCCGGGCACGGGCGATTGCCAACCACCTGCGCATGATCGTGTGGTGCGAAACCCACTGACAGACAGCATACAGGGCCGGGATTACCCCGGCCCTGTATGCCGCATCAACAGACGATGACTTGCTTGCCGCGGTTCTGCATGTGGTACGTCTTTCGGTGGGACATGTTCAAGTTCAACGGCCGCTCCACGTCCAGCTCACGCCCCGGGCCAAAGCTCCGGTTCACGATGCTCAACTTCTCACGGCTACTTTCCTTGATCTGGTCCAGCGACTGCGCCCCGTCCATCTGGAACTCGTCACTCACCTGCAAGAGCAACAGCTCCAACCGGTGCTGCAACTTGATCCGCTCGAACGCACTCTTCTCCGACCCGATCTGTTCACCCAGGGTGGTGATCTCATCCCGGATGTCCTGCTGACGGTCATAGCGACGCTGTTCTTCCCACGACAGCTTGTGCTCCGCCTCGTAGACACGGCGCTTCACTTCACTGAGCGTGATGCCGTAGTGCTCAAGGTTACGCCCGTAGGTCAGGAACCAATGGCACAGCAACCAGCTGATGACGTGGTCGTCGTGGCCCGACGCATCGTGGTCGATCCGTCCGTTCCGTTCTACCAAGCGAGAGAGTTCCGCCTGCAACTTGGCATCCCGGACCAACGCCCCTGTTTTCTTACCGGCTTCCTGCAACACGGGACCGTAGATGATCTCTCGCAAGGCACCGTTGGTGGGGAAACCAAAGTACTTGCGGTACGACCGGTAGTTGTCCCGGTCACTGACGTACTCGAGGTACTTACGTCGGTCATCGGGCGACTGGTCCTTGGCATCCACAATGGTCGAGTAGATCCGTTTGCACGGGTCGACCTTGTTGGTGGGCAGGGTGAGCAACAGGGTGTCCAAGATCCCGATCCAGGTGGACTTGGATTCCGGTACCATGGTGAGTTTCGGGAAGCGTACCAGGATCTTCGCCAGCCACATCGCAAACACGGTGAGGTTGGAATCGTTGACCGTCCACGCCCCCACGACCTCGAGGGTACTGTTGTCCACGATCACGCCGGTGATGTTGTCTCGACCCACGGCGTTGGAGGTATCCATGCCCATGGTGAGTTCACGGTTGGGAATCCCTTCCTTCACTTCCCATTCCGGAATGTACCACCGGATCGAGTAGTGGTCCATCTTGTCGATCTCAAGGTACAGCGGCTTGATGACCGAACTGTGGATCTTACGCAGCGTGTCCTTGGACAATGGGTTTCGGGCGTTACCCGAGGTCCATTCGTTCATGTAGTCGCGGCGGACTTCGTCACCGGTCTGACGGGATTCAGCGATCTTCTGGCGCAGCCACGCATCGGTCTTGCCGAGCTGTTTGTGGTTGAAGGTACCGTTGATGAGGATCGCGTCTTTGTTCCGGCACTGCTTACGCACCACGTCGTACAGTTCCGTGCTGTGGGCACAGTCGTAGAAATGGTCGTTCCACTCGGCCCCACCGGTCATCAGGTCGTAGGCGTACGCCCCTTCCTTGGTGTCCAGTTCGCCGGCCGTTGTGGTGAAGATGTTACCGTACGGCAAGCCGTTGCGCGCTGCTTCTTCACGTG
>RCUU01000156.1_pt1 | contig 39287 bp, 35 predicted proteins | sample 2166211 | NCBI WGS metagenome assembly RCUU01 (sample SAMN09932620, study PRJNA488358) | compost metagenome | feature: garden; material: soil; isolation source: compost soil in phenylacetic acid-enriched culture | place: Germany: Experimental Botanical Garden Goettingen | collected 2016-01-27
AAATTTTGTTCATGATTTCACAAATGTTACTATTTTCGTCACAATTATTTAAGCTTCAAAAGGCCGTTAATGTACGGTTTTTGCTTGCTGTGACAGCACTCGACAAAATTTGAATACTTTCTGAAAAAAATGACGATATGTCATTTCTCACAGCGAAACAGTTACAATTTTTTCTGCCCGCGGTTACAATCTCTCAAATTACGTTATATCTATGTATGCTAAAGTAATAGATAAATATACATAGATTGGAGAATGTTTCGAGTGCCTATTAAAAAAGTAATGCTCTTATTCATGTCATTATTTCTGTGCTTCGGTGTCCTGCAGACTGCAGCAAATGCAGCGGAAGCGAACAAACCTTTGAAGCTGGGAGTGAACGATTCCTTAACCGGGATCACTGCCTTTTCACAAAAAGATACATATTATGTCCCTCTCCGCGCTTTGGCGGCAGAGCTGAATTGGACCCTCACCGGTCTTCCGGATGGCATTCAGGTGGATGGCGGCGGGCGTACGCTCCGTCTGCTTAAGAATGACGGAGAAGCCAAGCTTCAGGATGGGTCCGTTGTAACAGCAGAAACGTTTCTCCGGGACGGGGCACTGATGGTTCCGCTGAAGATAAGCGCCTACTTAGGATATATAATATCCTTTGAACCGGATAAATATTTACTGCGGGTCCGGGACGGTTCGGCAGCACTGGATGACGCCGGGTTCCTGAGCAAATACAAAAACGAACTGGCACCGCAGGCGCCGGCAGAACCTTCAAAGAATTCTCCGGCCAAACCGGGGAAAACCTTGTATCTGACTTTTGATGACGGCCCATCTGCGACAACGTCTGAGCTGCTGGACATTCTGGACAAGTATGGGATCAAGGCTACGTTCTTTATGCTTGGACCGGGCATGAACCGCTATCCTGCACAAGTTAAGCGGATCGTGGAGGAGGGGAACGGTCTGGGGTTGCACGGCATGACGCACCGCAAAGAGAAATTCTACGCTTCTGCTTCAGCCGCGCTTGCCGAGATGGATGGGGACAACGCTGTGCTGCGGAAAATCACCGGCACCGGTACGACGCTGATCCGTCCTCCATATGGCAGCAAGCCTTATTTCACTAAGGCCTTCAGAGACAAAGTGCTGGGTCAGGGCTATCATCTGTGGGACTGGAACGTGGATTCGGATGACTGGAAATACAAAGAGGACAGTGCCGCGATCTACAATACAGTAATGGGTCAGGTGCATAAGCTGCAAAAGTCAAAAACCAATCCGGTTATCCTGATGCATGACCAGAAAGCGACACTTAAGGTGCTGCCGCGCCTGCTCGAATCGCTGAAGAAAGAAGGCTACACCTTCGAGATTATAACGAAGGATATCACACCGGTGAATTTCTGGAAGGACAAACGTTAACATTGTTAGGATAAATAAAGAGCAAGCTCTGAGGTGAAACTATCCTCCCTGCTTGCTCTTTTTGTTTTGTTGCCGTTGAATGGGCCCACCGGCGGGCGGGAGGAGTGGCTTGAATCAGCTCCAACAGCGGCAGAAATGCCGTTGTTTCCGGGCGAGGTGAAGCTCTGGGGAAGTTGAAGTGGAATAAGTACACTTAAATGAACGAAAAATATCCCAGAGGAGGAAATGGTGTGAAAAAGTAAAGTTAATTTAAGCGATGTCGCTGGAAAGGGCACAAATCGGCCGGATTAGTTGTCCTTTTTCCAGCTAAAACTTGCGGGGAAGCGGGTTGGGGGAGATTTAAGTTTACTTTTTCCACTAAGGCTTGCTGCGTTCCAAGCAAGGAGGAATGGGCGAAGAAGCGGTTCACCCGGAGAGGACGGCTGCGTCCCCAGGCAACCTAACCTAAAATCAAATAACGGTTACGCTGTCCAGTGAAGGATGGCGTAACCGTTTTTTTGACATATCAGAAAGTATATATTGGGGTCCACGCAAAGTACCTGAATTAGCTTCCATGTAAAGGCACCTCTTTGTGGGGTTATTTCGTGCTGACCAGCAGCCCGGGTTCCCTCACTTGTACAGATAACTAATAATCATGTTTACCAGCTCCGACTTCAGCCGGTCAGTTGCGATCCGCTGCGGGGAGAAGGAGATAACGTCAACGACGGCACTGACCGATTCGAATACGATCACGGAAGCAGCCTCCACGTCTTCTGTTTTAAGCTCGTCCTGTCCCATTTGCAGATACTTGAGTGTTCTGACACGGCCTGCTTCATACTGTGTATCCATCAACTGCTTAATCTCCTCATCACTATGGTACATGACGTTCAGTTCTCTATGGTAGCCAATAAAGGCCTCGTGGGAAATCAGGAGGGTGTCGACCAGATGCGCGATCAGCTCGGAGCGGTCGATGGTTATGAAGTTGATCTCTGACATCGAAGCGTCGATCCGGGCCAGAAGATCTGCACCGTAGTTCTTGAGCACTTCGATGAAAACGGCTCTCTTATCAACGAAATAGGAATAGAAGCTGCCAGTCGATACTCCGGCCGCTGCTGCGATTTGCTTGGTATTGGTCTGATGGAAGCCCTTGTCCGAGAACAGCTTCATGGCCGCCTGGACGATAGCTTCTTTGGTCTTGATGCTGCGTTCCTGCCGTGGTGTTCTGATCTTGTCTTCCATATCACTCATGTCAGATAGCTCCCCCTTGTAGTACTGATTGTAGAGGAGAGGATTTGGGCTGTCAATGAAATATGAACCTGAGTTCAATTTAATCATTGACAAATATGAACTTGAGTTCATATAATCACAACATGAACTACGGTTCATATTTCGAGGGATTTTTTGGAGGAGTGATGAAGATGAATTTAAGAATGCGCAGAGCTTTATCGTTTACAGCAATCGTACTTGGATTTTTCATGGCGCTGCTGGATACGACGATTATTAATATTGCCCTGCCGGAGATGATGCGCCATTTTGGCGGTAGTGTATCGCGGATTTCGTGGGTGATGAACGGGTACAACCTGGCTTTTGCCGTGTTCATCCTGACTGCTTCGCGGCTGGCTGATCAATTTGGCCGGAAGAAGGTGTTCATTTTCGGAGTTGCCCTTTTTACTCTGACATCTCTGCTTGCCGGGTTTGCACCGTCACTTGGGATGCTGATTCTGCTGCGGGTGATCCAGGGTCTGGCCGGGGCTATTATTGTTCCGGTCACCATTCCCCTGACTACGACCACTTTTCCGAAAGAAATGCATGGTCTGATCATTGGCATATGGGGAGCGGTCTCGGGGGTGGCTGCGGCGAGCGGTCCGGCGCTTGGCGGGATTCTGACTCAAAAACTGAGCTGGGAGTGGATCTTTTTTGTAAATGTGCCGCTAGGCGTGCTGAGCATTGTGCTGACGGCTGTCTTCATTCAGGAATCTCGGGATAACACGGCAGGACGTTCGATTGATTATGGCGGAACTCTTGGAATTACCGGAGCGATGTTCTTCATTACGTATGCACTGATCAAAGTGCAGGATTTCGGCTGGAGTTCGGGAGTGATCCTTGGGCTGTTGGGCGCGGGGCTGGTGTTCCTGCTGCTGTTCATCCTCACGCAGTGGAAAGGGAAGGAGCCCATGCTGCCTTTGTCACTGATGCGGATACGTACGTTCAACGGTGCTTCCCTGACCCTGTTGATCGTCGGCGCTGCGCTGATGAATCTCTCCTTGTTAACTTCATTCTTCCTGACGCGGGTAATGGGGATGACCGAGCTGAGGGCCGGGCTTGTGCTGTCTATGGTTGCTGTAGGCTCGATCGTCAGTTCGGCGGTTTCCGGTCCGCTGTCCGCGAAATACGGCAGCCATCTGTTCGCTGCAGCCGGTATCGTAATCACGGGTGGAGCGATGTATTCCATGAGCGGGCTTCACGCTGATTCCGCAGTTGCGGAGGTGGTGGTGCGCCTGATGGTGGCAGGTGTCGGCGTGGGCCTTACCATGGCGCCGGTGATGTCTTCCGCCGTCCGCAATGTGCCGGATGATAAAGTAGGGATCTCTTCAGGAGTGACCAATATGGCCAAAGCGCTGGGCAGCGTGATCGGGGTAGCTATTATAGTAACCGTGCTGCAGCACAACACAGACAGTGAGCTGGGCAAGGCGGGAACCCGCGTGTCTGAGGCCATCCAGGCAGATGTTAAGCTGCAGCCTGTTGTCAAAAATGCCCTAGCTGAAGCTGTAGCCTCCATCGGCAAGGAAGGGGCTTCGGCAATGGGCGGAAACAGCGGGAAAGCAGATCCCGCAGCTGCAGTGGTTCATGCAGTGGAACTGGCTGCCGCAAAGCTGCCGCCTGCGGAACAGAAGGCCTTTGCAGCTGACAGCGCCAATCAATTCCGGGAAGCGAAGCTGCTTCTGTCACAGGCGGGGAATGGAATTCAACTGGCGGCCGTGGAGGGATTCAGCCGGACCTTTGTTTTTGCCAGCCTGCTAATGATTCCGGGAATATTGTTCGCCCTCATAAGCGACAAACGGCGGAAGCCCGAGGAGCCTGCGGTGCTTGCCGAGCCGGCTGTACTGGAGCGGTAACCCGGGGCCAAACGGGCAGAGAAGAAGGCGTATAAGCCTGAAATTGTGTATCCAGTGAGCTGCTAAGCTGAAGGAAGCGTAAGGCCTTAGGTAATAATTCAAGGCCCATCAGCCGTGACACCAGTCCCACCCGCTGCATAGAATCTATTATATTCTATTGCCGAGGTGAAACCGGATGCCGAACACCTTAAGAAGCACACCGAAAGAGGATGGCTACCGTATGCCAGGCGAATTTGAACCGCATGCGGGAACCTGGATGCTCTGGCCCACCCGTACAGATACATGGAGACTGGGCGCCAAGCCGGCACAGGATGCTTTTGCCGAAGTGGCTATGGCGATTGCTGAATTTGAGCCGGTTACCATCGGAGTTGTCTCCAGCCAGTTTGAGCATGTCCGCTCCCGGATGCCTGCGGCTGTGCGTGTGGTTGAGCTGTCCTCCAACGATGCCTGGATGCGGGATATCGGACCGACCTTTGTGGTGAATGATAAGGGCGGAGTGCGTGGAATTGACTGGGGTTTCAATGCCTGGGGCGGCCTGCAAGGGGGATTGTATTTTCCCTGGGATCTTGACCTGCTGGTGAAACCAAAAATGCTGGAGATCGAGCGTATGGACCGCTATGATCTTCAGCATTTTATTTTGGAGGGCGGGGCGGTGCATGTGGACGGTGAAGGAACGCTGCTGACCACCGAGCAATGCCTGCTGCACAAAAACCGCAATCCGCATCTGACGAAGCGGCAGATTGGGAAGATTTTGCGGGAGACCTTGAATATCGAGAAAATCATCTGGCTGCCCCACGGGCTTCACAATGACGAGACGGACGGTCATATTGATGAGGTGGCGGCTTTTGTGAAGCCTGGAGCAGTAGTGATGAGCTGGACGGATGACCCCAATGATCCACAGTACGATATTTTAAATGAAGCGCACACGAGGTTAAGCCGGGAGCGGGATGCCAAGGGCCGCAGACTGGAGCTTCACCGGCTGCATCTCCCGGACCCGCTGACAATAACAGAGGAAGAAGCGCGGCGGATTGACACGGCCAGCCACAGCTACAATCGGGGAGCAGGCACCGCTTTTGCCGCCAGCTATGTGAATTTCTATATCTGCAATGGCGGCGTGGTGATTCCTGCATTTGGCGGCCCGAGGGATGCCGAGGCGCTGCAGACGCTCAGCCGACTATTCAAGGACCGGAAGGTTGTGCAGGTCAATACCCGGGAAATCGCTCTCGGCGGCGGCAACATTCACTGCATCACCCAGCAGCAGCCGCGGGGCTGGTAAGGCCGGCCAGGAGCTTTTCACAATAAGCCATGATCTGCTCTGAAAAATAGAGCTCTACTGCACGCTCTGCAATAGATTATCCTCCTATGATCCAAAGTGCAGCAACTGTTGCATCGTATTATCCTTTATTCCGGAATAGAACTTCAGGCGGCTCCTTGCAGGGCCGTTTCTTTTTGTGTTGACAGCAGTCGTTACTGTATTAATAATGGTAGTACAGTTAATACACTGAAATGTTTGCCGGATACAGCACATGAAAGGAGGACTGTCATGTTCGAATTGGACGTCCGCAGCCGCAAGCCGATTTATGAGCAGTTGAACGACAAGGTCAAGGAGCTGATCATGCACGGTATTCTGCGTGCGGATGAGCAGCTTCCGTCGGTAAGAACGTTGTCCTCACAGCTAACAGTGAACCCTAATACCATTCAAAAAGCCTACCGGGAACTGGAACGGGAAGGTTATATCTATTCTCTGCAGGGCAAAGGGAGCTTTGTGGCTCCGCTGCAGCAGGGGCAGAATGAGAGCAAAAGAGCAGGACTTCGGGAAGAGCTGCTTCGCCTGATGGCGGAAGCGGTCTATCTCGGATTTACCGAAAATGAAATCGGGGCATTGTACCGTCAGGTGCTGGACCAGAGGGAGAGGGGAGAATAGCCATGATTGAGATTCGCGGAGTCAGCAAAAGCTTTCAGGGAGAAAAGGCTGTGGACAGCCTGTCGCTGACGGTACATAAAGGTGCCATTTATGGCCTGCTCGGTTCAAATGGTGCAGGTAAAACTACACTGCTGAAAACACTCGCCGGTATTTACCAGCCGGAAGAGGGGACAGTCCGGGTTGGGGGCAAATCTGTATTTGAGAGTCCAGAAGTGAAGCAGGGCCTTGTTTTTATGCCGGACAGTCCTTATTTCTTCCCGCAGGCCTCGGTCAAAACGATGGCAGCCTTCTACCGCTCCGTTTATCCGGGGTGGAGTGATAAGCGTTTTGAGGAGTTGGGCTCGGTATTCCGGCTCGATAGGGGACGCAAGCTAAGCCGCTTTTCCAAAGGAATGCAGCGTCAGGCGGCCTTCTGGCTGGCGCTTAGCTGCAGACCCGATGTGCTCATCATGGATGAGCCGATTGACGGGCTGGACCCGGTGATGCGCCGCCAGATCAAGAACCTACTGTTCCAGGAGGTCGCCGAGCGGGAGCTGACCGTGCTGATCTCTTCGCATAATCTGCGGGAGATCGAGGATCTGTGTGATCATGTTGGGATTATGCATAGCGGCCGGATGCTGGTCGAGAAGGACCTGGATGATCTTAAAGCGGATACGCACAAGGTTCAGGTGGCTTTTCGCGATGAGCGTCATGCTTCGGCGCTGGCAGCCAGGCTGCAAATTCTCCATCAGGAGCGGCGGGGCAGTGTGGATCTGTATATCGTAAAAGGCGACCGGGAGCGGATTTCGAAAGTTATTCATGTCTATGAGCCGTATGTGTTCGATCTGCTTCCCTTGACGCTGGAGGAAATCTTTATTTATGAAATGGGGGATGCCGGGTATGACGCGCAGCCGATACTTCTTTAATAGCAGTGTGATCCGCCAGAATATCCGCCAGCACGGCTGGATTGGAATTATATACACCCTGGGGCTGTTGTTCGCGCTTCCGATGCAGCTGTTCATGGGCGGCAATCCCGGTACAGAGCCTCAAAAGGTAGAAAATCTGTTCTTCGTTGCCGGAGATATGCAGATGCTGTTCATTATTACGCTTCCTGTCGCCGCCGGGTTGTTCCTGTTCCGCTACCTGCAGTCCAAAATGGCCTCGGATCTCTGGCACAGTCTTCCGCTGCGGCGGGAGCATCTGCTTACTGCCCACATGGCGAGCGGACTTGGCCTGCTGCTGCTGCCGGTCTGGCTGACAACTGCGGTTACCGCAATCGTAACCCCGCTAGGCGGCAATATGTATATCTACTCTGGTATAGATATTTGGAATTGGTGCCTGATTGTCACTATTCTTACACTCTTCCTCTTTGTCTTTAGTGTTTTTGTCGGCATCTGCACGGGACAAACCGTGCTTCAAGGAATTATTATTTATATTCTGCTGATTCTTCCAGCGGCGCTGGTTCAGCTGATCAATTTCCATTTAAGCATGTATCTGTACGGGTACCCGGAAGGGTACGGCTCAAGCAGCAGTCTCTATATCTGGTCACCGCTGCTGCGTCTGATCACCTATGCTACTGAAGTCTTCAGCGTGGCAGAGCTGTGGATTTACGCCGTGTTGTCCGTTCTGTTCATCGCCTTATCCTTTCTGCTGTACCGCAAACGCCATGGAGAGAAGACGGGGCAGGCTATTGCCTTCACCTATTTCAATCCGCTGTTCAAAGCAGGTGTCATGTTCTGCGCCATGCTTCTGTCGGGAACATATTTTGCCACGGTTAAGCCTGATCAGCCGGGCTGGATTATCTTTGGTTATCTTGCCGGGGCAGTACTGGGCTATATCACCGCAGAGATGATAATCCGCAAGACCTGGCACATTCTGACCCGCAGAGTGCCGCTGGAATTTGCTTTGTATGGAATACTGCTGGGTCTGCTGATCTACATTCCGGTATCGGGGTTAACCGGCTATGAGAGCAGGGTACCGGCGGGGGAACACATCACAGGGGTGTATGCCGGCAGCAATTACCGGATGTATACTGACGATTCATATCCACGGGTATACGGTTTCAGTTCAAGCGTTGATTCGTCGGGCGTAGATCAAGATCCTCCTTTGGATAAACCGGACTTCTATACTCACGACAAAGAATATATAGAAGCTGTTCTCAGACTGCAGCAGGCGCTTGTAACTATGCGTCCTGGAAACCCCAACTCAGCCGAGAGCTATGTTGGCGGGGCCCGGAACTTCACCCTTGCTTATCAACTGGACAACGGGCGTAAGCTGGTTCGCCAGTATTGGATTCCGGGCAGAGGGTTCGAGCCGGAGATGAAGGCTGTGATGGAAAGCCGGGGCTTCAAGCAGAATGAATATACGCTTTATCAACTGGATGAGGATATAGAGAGCGTACGCCTTGGTTCCGCTAACACCACTAAGGCCGTCAGTATTTCTGATCCACAAGAGGTTAAGGAACTTACCGGGCTATTGAAGCAGGAAATCCTGAATATGAGCTATGAAGACCAGACCGGCGACCAGAAGCCGATTGCATCTATACAGATGAACAGCAAGCCGGACAATAAAGGGTATGGTTTTTATTATGGCTACGACTGGAAACCCTCGTTTCAGCAGCTGGAGAACTGGTTGATCCAAAAGGGATATGCAGACAAGATCCTTCCTACAGTAGAGGACGTCATCTCTGCCGAGCTGATCAAAGATGATTACGCCGGCAAGCTCCCTGACGGGGCGAGGTTTGATGCTGAGCGGCATATGGAGCTGGCCCGTAGTGAGGACCGTACGGCTATGGTTAAGGACACGGCAATGATCAACGATATTTTGAGCCGCCAGCGCAACTTCCAGGGTAAGAATGGCGACTACTTGGTGAAGCTGGTATATAAAGGCGGTTCGATAGATTATATTGCGCTGCACGCGAAGGACGTAACTCCCGGTCTGAAGTCGCTGCTTCCGTAAAACAGGATGAGAATGCTGTACCCTATGCCCCTGTTTCCGGTGAATACTCTCCGGCGTGGCATTCTTTTTGCACCGGGGGGAGCGTGTTCTGACATCATTGCAAGGTTGACAGAACCTGGAATCTTGGATTATGCTTTTGGAAATATTATCGTTTCACACAACGTTTAGGAGGTCAGGACAGATGAATGAACAAGGAGAACTCTCGTACCCTCACAATCTCTTTATGTTTCCTGTTCATCCGTCCGCCTCGTTCGGCAGAGTAGCCTTTGCAGCGGTATATGAATTTCCGGCAGCAGTAAGCAAGGTTGTTATCCGGCAATAATATGCCTGAATTTGCATAGGCGGCAGCCTGGCCATGGACGATGAGTCCATGGCTTTTTTGGTTTTCTTTTGCCCAAGAAAAGGAGAGGTTTGTAAATGTCAGAAATTCATAAATCCATTATCCGCGAGCTTCGCGCCATTGAATCGGAGGAGAAGGTCCGCATTCTGTACGCCTGTGAATCCGGCAGCAGAGCCTGGGGCTTCCCCTCCAAAGACAGCGACTATGATGTCCGGTTCCTGTATCTGCGGCGCCCGGAAGCGTATCTGTCGATCTTCGAGCAGCGGGATGTGATTGAACGCCCCATCAGTGACTTGCTGGATATTAACGGATGGGATCTGAAAAAGGGGCTTACCCTTTTCCGCAAATCCAATCCGCCGCTTCTTGAGTGGCTGCAGTCTCCGATCCGTTATGAAGAGAATTATACCGTGGCAGAGAGTATCCGCAGCTTGTCGCCGCTCGGATTCTCTCCCAAATCCTGCATTTATCATTATCTGAACATGGCCCGGGGGAATTACCGGACTTACCTTCAGGGCAGCGAGGTCAAGATCAAGAAGTACTTCTATGTGCTCCGTCCCCTTCTGGCCTGCGCCTGGATTGAGAAATATCAGGAGGTGCCGCCTCTCGATTTCACAACGCTGGTGAAGGATCTGATTCCTGAAGGGACCGGGCTGAGAGAAGCGGTGGACCGGCTGCTGGTCCGCAAGATGTCAGGTGATGAGCTGAATCTGGAACCGCGTATTGAAGGTATTAACAAGTACCTGGAGCAGCAGATTAATCATTTTGAAGAAGCTGCAGTCCAGTTTGGATCAGGAAACGGGGTAGAGGACAACGTGCTGGATGAACTGTTCCGTTCCGCGCTGCTTGAGGTGTGGGGCGGTGAAAGCCGCTGGACCCCGTAGAGAGAAAATCAAGTGATGCTAAGGAGAGATGGACTTTATGCATTTAATTATTAGAGCGACTGGTGCGGGTGCGGGGATGCTCTCTCACCTGCTGGCTAAGAATCCCAATAACCTGTACGACCGGATGGAAAAAGATGCCCGGGTGCGCATCGTCTTCACCGCCTCTTGCGAGGAAGAAGCGGAAGCGGTCATTTATGTGACGCCGGACCCGGTTGAGCTGGTAAAAGGCGATTCTTCGGCGCACAATGATATTACGCAGTATATCAATGACCGTGAATTTGTGGTGAGCAGCCTGTTCTGCACCTACATCCGTTCCGCGCTCGGCACTGCTCTGAACGGCAAGACGAAGGAAGCCTATTTGCCGTGGGTGGAGCAGAAGCTGGTCCTGGAGCTGACCTTTGGGCCAGTCGCATCCAATTTACCGGACTGGACCCTGGAGGAGCTGTTCACCGCTCTTGGCTATGAGGTGCTGCTGGAGCGGGGGAATGCTGAATATACCTTTGATCTGAAGAGCCGCAGCTCTGTACGGTACATCAGGCTGAAGGGGAAGCAGACGCTGCAAACCGCGCTCCGTCAGCTGTTCGTGCTGATTCCGGCACTGGATGACTACAAGCATTACTACATCAGCGATGATGAGGTAGACAAAATCAGGCGCTACGGGGAAGGATGGCTGGAGGATCATCCCCAGCGCGGACTGATTCTGAAGCGCTCCCTGCGTTTTGCCGGGGCAATCCGGCAATATGACAGTCTGATGAAGAGCGGTGATCATCAGGAAGAGACTTATGCGCTGGAAGAAGCATCGGGGGGGACGGCTCGGGAGGCATCCCTGGCTTCGCCGGAGGCAGCAGCTGCAACCGGGGCTGAAGCTGCGCCCAAGGTCAGGCTGAATGATCTGCGTTATGCTGCAATCGCGGACGTGGTGGAGAACCTCTCCTTAAGGCGCAGCATCGTGGATTTCGGCTCCGGGGAAGGGAAGCTCTCGGCGAGGCTCAGCAGTGTGCCGGGGGTTCGTGAGATCAAGGCGGTGGAGCCTTCCGCCACAGCACAGCTGCGGGCGTTGGACCGCTTCGCCAAGCTGGAAGGAAGGGCTGGTGTTCCTGTACCGGAGCCGGTGACGGGATCGCTGTTCTATTACGATGAATCGCTGCGGAGCAAGGATGTAATGATTCTCTGCGAGGTTATCGAGCATATTGATGAGTACCGGCTTGGCCGGGTGATGGATACCATTTTTCACGAATATGCCCCGGGGACGCTCATAATCACTACACCGAATAAGGAATACAACGAAGTGTATGAGATGGATCAGGAGGAAATGCGCCATGGCGACCACCGTTTTGAGTGGAGCCGGGAGGCTTTTGCCGCATGGTGTTCCCGCTGGACTGAAGCTTATAACTATTCTGTCCGGCTGAGCGGGATCGGCGGGTTCGCGCAGGATTACGGATACCCGACGCAGATGGCCATATTTTCAAAGGAGGATACGTTGTAATGACTGACAGACAAGAAGGGCAGCGGGTGATTCCTTTTCCGCATGGAGGCATTGTTGTACTCGTCGGACCCTCCAACAGCGGCAAAACCACTCTGCTCCGCAGACTGGTGCAAGAAGGTGTACTGCTGCAGACGGAAATTGTCTCTTCAGATGATTACCGGACACTGGTGGGGGATGTTGAATACATCGACTGGAAAGGACGCTCCCGGGAGGAGGCGGATATTCTCTATAGCGACTACCAGCTGCTGTCGAATCTCGCTTTTGAAGCGATGAATACCGTGGTGTCCATGCGCTGCCGGCTGGGCAAGCTGACGGTGGTGGATGCCACACATCTTCAGCCCGAATACCGCAGGAAGTATATCGACTTGGCTGCCAGACATGATCTCCCCTGCGCCGCCTGGATTCTGGATCTGCCGGAGCAGGCCCTGCTGGAGCGGGACAAAGACCGGGACCAGCCGCGCGGAAGACAGCGAGTGAAGCAGCAGTTCGTGCAGTTCAAACGTTCGCTGCGCGGACTGCGTGATGAAGGCTTCGACTTCACATATATGCTCAAAGAAACAGAAACCATTCAATTTATCCGCAAAAAGAACCCGCTGCTCACCGAAATTGGCGCCGGGGTGGATGTGATCGGCGATATTCACGGCTGTTATGACGAAATGCTGAAGCTGCTGGGACAGCTGGGCTACGCCCCGGATCATGCAGGACTCTACCGGCATCCGGATGGCCGGACTCTGATCTCTGTCGGGGATGTAATGAGCCGCGGACCGAAATCGCTGGATACCATGAGATTCTGGAAAAAGCACTGTGACGCCGGGATCGCCCGCATGATCGACAGCAACCATGGCTGGAAGATTGCCCGCTACCTCAGCGGCCGTAAGGTTGTCATGAGCCATGGCGATGAGCATATTGCTGCAGAGCTTGCGCAGTTTGCCCTTGAAGCAGGCGGGGAGGCAGCGGATGCGCTGAGGGAGGAGCTGAAGCAGTTTCTGCTCTCGGCACCGAGCCATCTGGTCCTGTGCCGTGAGGGAGTCCGGCGTGCAGTTGTTGCCCATGCGGGAATCCGGGATGAATATATCGGCAAGCAGTCGAAGCGGATACAGGACTTCTGCCGCTACGGGGATACGGACGGCGTGGATGCCACAGGTGCCCCTGTCCGCAAGGAATGGTACGTAGAACACGAATCCGGAGAGCTTATTGTATGGGGACATGATCCACGGCCCTATCCTACAGTGGTGAAGAATACGGTGAATATTGACCAGGGTGCGGTTTTTGGCGGCTCCTTGACGGCCTTCCGCTACCCGGAACAGAAGTTTGTCAGCATCAAGGCGTATCGGGATTATGCCCAGGACCCGGACAGCCCGTTGATCCGCTGGGAACGGGGGAGGTTCTCACCGCCTAACCTGCGCAAGCTCGTAGAAGGGTACACCGTCATGACAGACGCCTATGGTGAAATTTCTGTGCGCGGAGAATTTGTAAAAGCGGCCATAGACACGGTATCCCACTTCACCATCCCTATGGAGGAGCTGGTCTACATACCGCCCACGATGAGCCCGGCACCGATGGCATCCGCCGATGAAGCCTACCTTGAACATCCCCGTGAAGCGATTGCTTACTACCGTTCACAGGGCGTTAAGACTATGGTGGCGGAGAAAAAACACATGGGCAGCCGCGCCGTCCTGCTGCTGTTCCGGGATGAAGCCGCAGCAGTGCCTTATGTGGGACGTCCAACGCTCGGCACAATTCATACGCGTACCGGCCGGGCTTTCTTTGATAAGAATGCCGAGCCGGAAGTGCTGTCCCGGTTGAACTCAGATCTGCATAAGGCCGGTTACTGGGCCCGCCATGATACGGATTTGCTGCTGCTCGACGCCGAAATCATCCCATGGAACCTGAAAGCGCGTGAGCTGATCGCAACCCAGTACGCGCATGTCGCCGAAGCGGCTGCAATGGACCGCGAGCTTCTCCTGAAGAAGCTCCGCGAAGCCGAAAGTGCAGGACGCGATGTGTCGGGCTGGGTGCAGGAGATGGAGGGGAAGCTGAAGAACGCCCGTGTCTTCCGCGAAGCTTTTCAGCAGTACTGCTGGGACACAAGCGGCCTAGATGGCGTTAGGATTGCTCCGTTCCATATACTGGCGCACAGCGGGCGGACTTTTTTTGACCATAGTCATCTCTGGCATTTGGAGCAGGGGCGTGAGCTGGCCGGACTGTCTTCGCTCTTTATGGAGACGGAATACCGGACGATCACCAGCCAAGCTGACGAAGCCGATGTGATCCGCTGGTGGGAGGAACTGACAGAGGATGGGCATGAAGGCATTGTGATCAAGCCGGAAACCTTCATTGCCCGCAGCGGCAAAGGGTTAATCCAGCCAGCCCTCAAAGTCAGGGGCCGCAAATACCTGCACATTATTTATGGCATGGACTATCTTCAGCCGGACAATCTGTCCCGGCTCAAGCTGCGCAAAACCGGCAAAAAAGAGCGCCATGCCCTCATGGAATGCGCCCTAAGCGTAGAGTCCGTGGAACGTTTTATCCGCAAAGAGCCGCTGGAACGCATGCATGAATGCGTGCTTGCCGCCCTGTCGCTCGAATCCGACCCGGTCGACCCGCGGCTGTAGTCGGGAGAACAGAACACTGTAAAAACTGCTAAGAAGGATAGCCGCATCGGCCGATGATTTGCAATTGAGTAATAAATGGAAGTTAACACAAATGAGGTGCAGTACATGTTAAATCATGCCGCTGAGGTTTCGCTCAGCAAATTTATGACCAAGCTGCTCCGGCATACACCTGCGGAGTATGGCTTGCTCCTTGATCCTGAGGACGGCTCCTGTATGCTCGGAGATCTGCTAAGTGTCATCCATGCAGCCCCAAAATGGGCAGGGATCACTGAGGAGGACATATATCAGGTCGTCCGAAACAGTGAGAAGCAGCGCTTCGCCATAGAGGGAGAACGTATTAAAGCGCGGTATGGCCATAGTCATGCCAAACTTACATATGAGCCGGGAACCCCGCCGGATGTTCTGTATCATGGAACCCATCAGGCCGCGCTGCCTGCAATTCTGAAGGAAGGGTTGCTGCCGATGGGACGGCAGTATGTGCATTTATCGGAAGGGATCCATTTTGCCAGCCTGGCCGGGAGCCGGAGGGGCAAGCTGGTGCTGTTGACCGTGGACACGGTTAAGGCTGCAGAATTGGGAGTAACCTTCTATTATGCGGGAAATGAAGTATGGCTGGCGGGGCCGGTTCCACCTGCTTGTATTGCCATGCGGGAAGAAGTGTAGGTCAAGTTAACTATGTCAGCGCGGGAGGAGGATTGTCATGGATGAAGTGCCGGATCACTTGGACCACGGCTTGCAGATTGTTTTTATCGGCTTCAACCCCAGCCTCCGTTCAGGGGAGCTGGGGCATCATTACGCCAATCCACGCAATAATTTCTGGCGCATTCTGGAGCGCTCCGGCCTGACGCCCCGCCTCTATGATGCCTCCGAGGATGGGGAGCTGCTCCGGCTGGGCTTGGGCTTCACCAACATCGTCGCCCGCCCGACGCGTGGTGCGGAGGATATTACCCGTGAGGAATATGCCGAGGGCCGGCAGATTCTCCGGGATAAGCTTACCCTCTACCGTCCGGAGATCGCCTGCTTTGTGGGCAAGGGCGTCTATACGGAATTCAGCCGCCGAACCAAGGCGGACTGGGGCTTTCAGGATGGCCAGCCTCCGGTTGTGGACGGCGTGCGGGAGTTCGTCGCCCCCTCGTCCAGCGGCCTGGTCCGCATGCCCATGCCGGAAATCGTGGCCATTTACCGCAGGTTGTATGAGTATATTCAGGATAGCCCCTGAATTTAATGCGGCTGAATTGGTAAAAGAACCTTTTATTTCGCCCGCCGCCTGGCCGGAAACGGGCGAATCAAAGGTAAAAGTACCTCTGATTCCGTCCCTCTGGTCAGAAACGGGCAAATCAAAGGTAAAAGTACCTCTGATTCCGTCCCTCTGGTCAGAAATGGGCGAATCAAAGGTAAAAGTGCCTTTGATAAAAAAACACCCTTGAAATCAAGGGTGTTTTTGCCGCCTAGCTGTTATCAACTCAGTCTAGATTTGGATCAGCAGCAGAATAATGGAGGACAGCGACAGGCATATGCTGGCCAGATACAGCACGGCAACGACTTGCTTCTGGTTCAGGCCGGCCTTGAGGAGGCGGTAATGAACCTGGGTAGCGTCCGCCTGATAAATCGACTTGCCTTGCACGAACCGTTTGATGACAACAAACAAATTGTCGAAGATCGGCACGCCGAGCGCGAGAATCGGGATGAACAGCGACAGGACTGTCGCCTGCTTGAATGCCCCGTCCAGTGCAATCACCGCCAGGATGTAGCCGAGAAAGGTGGCGCCTGCGTCGCCCATGAAGATTTTGGCCGGAGCCTTGTTGTAGCGCAGATAGGCAATGGTGACACCTACCAGTGTAATGGCCATCATAGCCGAGGCGGATTGCCCCTTCGCCAAAGCAACCACGAACAGCGTCACTGCTGAGATAGCCGTCAGACCGCCAGCCAGACCGTCCATGCCGTCCGAGAAATTAATCACGGTAGTCACGCCGAAGATCCAGAGAATGGTCAGCACAAATTGCAGGATCATCGGCAGCGAGATATAATCGCCGGAGAAAGGGTTGATGAATCCGGTGAAGGCATTGCCCGACAGAAAGACCAGAATCGCCGCCGCGATCTGAACGATGAATTTCGGCAGCGCCGGGAAGTCTTTGCCTTTGGTTTTGTACCAGTCATCGATCGTGCCTATGGTCAGCAGAAGCACGCCGCCAATGAACAGGGCGAGCGTACCCAGCGAGAAATCACGGGTGAACAGCAGATATGTAATAAAAAACCCGATAAATATAGCATAGCTGGCTGTCAGCGGGATGGGCTCCCTATGTATTTTGCGCTCCACATCCTGCCGGGGCTTGTCCACAAAATCAAGCCGGAATGCGAGCCTGCCAAGCGGAGGTATCAGCAAATAGACGATGCAAAAGGACACAAGAAACGCTAGAATGTAAAAAATGACAATCACCGCCGTTACTTTTTTTGAAAAAGCCTGTCTGAATTATATCGCAGATGGCTACTACTTGTCGACGAGACGCGAATTTGGAGGGAATATGAAATACGAGGTTATTTTGTTTGATGCCGATGATACTTTGTTTGACTATGGAATGGCGGAGAGCAGGGCGCTGTACAATGCTTTTGTCCATTTTGGCCTGCCGACGGGTGCTGAAGATTATGCTGCGAGCTACAAAGAAATCAACACGGCGTTATGGAAGGATCTGGAGCAAGGGCGGATTACATCTGCCGTGCTGCGGGTCGAGCGGTTCAACCGGTTGTTTGCCGCACACAAGCTGGAGCTGAACCCTGAGGCGTTCAGTGAAGCGTATTTGAAGTTTCTGGGTGAAGGGACTTACCTTATTCAGGGGGCGGTGGAGCTATGCCGGGAGCTGGCCGGGTGCAGACTTGCGATTATCACCAATGGAATCAAGGATGTGCAGATGTCCAGAATTCAGGGCTCTCCGCTGAGCAATACCTTTGAGCAGATTATTATTTCCGAGGAGACCGGATTTCAGAAGCCGGAGGCGGGGATTTTTGACTATGCCTTTGACAAGCTGGGGATAGCTGACCGGAGCAAAGTGCTGATCGTCGGCGATTCGCTGACCTCTGATATACAGGGCGGGATGGGCTACGGGATCGACACCTGCTGGTTCAACCCTTTGGGTAAGGAGGGCATTCCGGGCATTCATCCGACCTATGAGATCCGGGAGCTGTCCGAGCTTTTGAAAATTACCCGTTAATGTGAGAGCGTTAAACCCCGTAGGTTGAAAACTGTCTCAGGTGTTAAATATATTAAGAAACTTATACGCTATCATCAAATCTTACGGGGAGAGGATTCTATTGAAGAAAAAATGGCTGATTGCCGCGATTGCCGCCGGCATGACCATAACCGGTTCGGCAGGCATATATGCGGGAGCGAAGCTGGAGCCGATCAAAGCTTATCTGAACCACAGCATCGGTGTCGTGGTGGATGGCACCCCTTATTGGCTCAAGGATGGAAACGGTAAAACGTTAACGCCAATCACCTACGAAGGCACTACGTATTTGCCGATCCGTTCGATCGCCGGTGCGCTCAAGTTGCCGATTACTTACGATGCGGCGAACTATAAAGTGAGAATTGGCACCGGTGCCGAAACCGGCGGGACTCCGGGAACGGGCGCTGGGACAACTACCCCTCCGGTGGAGAGCACTGTACGGCCGGTTAATCTGCCGAAGGATTTCCCGATTCCGGCGGATGCCATCATTGCAACTACGCTGGATACGGATGCGGATGGAGTGAAGAAGGCGGCTTTTACCTACTCCACACAGGAAAGCTTGGAAACGATGGGTTTTGTGTACAGTGAATATGTGCGGATCAAACGGCTGGACAATGCTTCACAGACGGTAAGCGCCAGCACGGTCAAAATCTCCGGCAGACTGGGCGGGACAAGCCCGCTGTCCATTGCCGGCAAGCCTTCAACAGCCCGTCCGGGCTTCAATATCTTCACCATCACTTGCTCGGAGAGCTGATCCTCCCTTAATCCAAAAAACAGCAGCGTCCCTGAAGGACACTGCTGTTTTAGTTGTACCTAGGTCTTTGCTGAACCAGGCCTTGGCTCAAGCCTGCTGCCGTGTATCCAGCGGCTTCAGGTGAGCCTCGATCTGCGGACGTTTATCTTCGAGGAAGGGCGGCAGGGCCAGGGATTCGCCCAAATGCTCAATATCCTCGTCTGTGGCAAAACCCGGGCCGTCTGTGGCCAGCTCGAACAGAATTCCGCTCGGCTCGCGGAAATACAGGGAGCGGAAATAGTAACGGTCTACAAAACCCGAGTTCTGCAACGGGTAGCTGCTGATCCGCCCGATCCACTGCTTAAGCTCCTCTTCGTTGTCTACACGGAAGGCTACATGATGCACACCGCCGCGTCCCAGCCGTTCCTGCGGCAGGTCGTTGCGTTCCTCCAGATGGACCTCAGAGCCGGAGCCGCCTTCGCCGGTTTCGAATACAACTACATCCGGCTGACCGGCAACCGGGGAGGGATAGCTGCCTTTGCGGCGGAACCCCAGCAGATCCACAAGCACCTTTGCGGAAGCCTCGGCAGTTTCGACCGTCAGATGTACCGGGCCGAGGCCGAGGATGCCGTAAACCGCCGGAACCGGGCTTTTGTCCCATGGCTTACCGCCTGCGACCCCCTGGTTATGTTCATCCGATACAAGGATCAGGCGCTGTCCCTCATGATCCCGGAAGGCCAGCGTCTTGCGGCCGCCGCGGTCCTGAATCCCGTCATGCTCCACCTGGAATCCCATCAGCCGCTGATTCCAATAGTCCAGCGCCTTGTCGTCAGGCACGCGGAGCGACAGCGCGGAAATGCTGTTATTGCCGTCACGGTTGCGGCCTGCATTCGGAATCTCAAAGAAAGTAACCTCGGTGCCGGGATTGCCTGCCTCGTCCCCGTAGAATAGATGATAGACGGAGACATCATCCTGGTTCACTGTTTTTTTAATCAGCCGCAGTCCGAGCACCTCCGTATAGAACTTGAAGTTTTCTGGGGCTCTGGCCGTAAGAGACGATACATGGTGAAGTCCTTTTAATGTTAAACTCATGGGAATCCCCTCCTGAAGGTTTGGTTTACACTGCTTCAATGGACTGCAAATTATAGTTGATGTGACATTAAGTATATAAATAATATTTAGTTACTTACATTTTAATAGTAACATGTATAATAAGCAAGCATAAATTTCATTGTCTGCAAAGGAGAGCGATATGATACATACACAAGCCAGCTTGATGGAGCAGCTTAAAGGAATGGGGATCGATCCGCAGGGAACATTGCTGGTCCATTCCTCATTGAAGAGTATCGGGCAAGTGCAGGGAGGTGCGGACACGGTGCTGGATGCTCTGTCTGCATATATGAGACAAGGACTACTGGTCCTGCCTACGCATACCTGGTCATACATCAACGCGGATAATCCACGCTTCTCTGTCTTAGAGTCGCCCTCCTGTGTCGGGATACTGCCGGAGCTGTTCAGGAAGCGGAGGGGGGTTATCCGTTCATGGCATCCGACCCATTCTGTAGCTGCGCTGGGTAAGGATGCGGCGGAGTTCACCTCTGGCGACGAGCGGTGGGACACACCCTGTGCCCGGGGATCAGTCTACGGCAAGCTGCTGGACCGCAAGGCAGACATTCTCCTGCTAGGCGTAGATTTGCGGCGGAATACCTTCATCCACGGAATCGAAGAGTGGATCGATATTCCCGGCAGAATGACGGATAGCCATGAGCAGCTGTATACGGTGACACCCGGCGGGGAAGAGATCCCGGTACCATCCCGCAGACACTGCGGGCTCTCCTGGTCGCAGCATTTCTGGAAGGTGGAAGGAGTGCTTGAGGCAGGGGGCGCACTGCGCAGAGGGAGCTTTGGAGATGCGCCTGTGATGCTCTGCGGGACCATGCAGACAACAGATATCCTCAGCCGGATGCTGGCGGCTGACCCGGAGCTGTTCACGGACAATGAGCCGCTGGACGGCTCCGACGTGCCCGAGACCCTGCCCAAGACGAAGCGTGAAATTCCAGGTTCCTGTCCTTAATCTGGCGGGCACCTATCAATGTATGGTATATTATTCTCACAAAAAACATAGTAAGGAGATTGGAAATGGAAAAAACTTTGATCTTTGGACACAAAAACCCGGATACGGATACCATCTGCTCGGCTATCGCCTATGCGGCACTGAAAAAGGAACTGGGCTGGGATGCTGAGCCGGTTCGTCTGGGTGAAGTCAGCGGCGAAACACAATATGCGCTTGACCACTTCGGCGTGCAGGCTCCGCGCCTGGTAGAGAATGTGGCAGGAGAAGCTGGACAAGTGATTCTGGTTGACCATAATGAACGCCAGCAAAGCGCGAATGATATCGATCAGGTTCGTGTGGTTGAGGTTATCGACCACCACCGGATCGCAAATTTTGAAACCGCTCATCCGCTCTACTACCGTGCAGAACCGGTAGGCTGCACAGCGACAATCCTTAATAAGCTGTACAAAGAAAACGGAGTCGCTATTCCGAAGGAAATCGCCGGTCTGATGCTGTCCGCGATCATTTCCGACTCTCTGCTGTTCAAATCGCCGACCTGCACCGAGCAGGATGTGGCGGCTGCGCGTGAACTGGCTGAAATCGCGGGTGTGGACGCAGACAGCTACGGGCTTGCCATGCTTAAGGCGGGTGCCGATCTTAGCGACAAAACGATCGCTCAGCTCATTTCCCTGGATGCCAAGGAATTCAAAATGGGTGAATACAAAGTGGAGATTGCCCAGGTTAACGCTGTGGATGTTAATGATGTGCTCTCCAAGCAAGCCGAACTGGAAACAGCCTTGACTGCCATCATCGATGACAAAGGTCTGGATCTCTTCCTGTTCGTTGTTACGGATATCCTGAACAATGATTCCGTAGGTTTGGCTCTGGGCCGTGTGGCAGGTGCGGTTGAGCAGGCATACAATGTGAAGCTCGACGACAACAAAGCGGTGCTGAAAGGCGTTGTTTCCCGCAAATCGCAAATTGTGCCGGTGCTGACCGAAACGATTGCCAAGCTGTAAAAAGCAGCTTCAGCACGTGGCAGTCATTCTGCTTTTAATTGAATAAGGTATGATACAGCCGGCTGAGCGCCGTCCTTCACTGGAGGCGCTCAGCCGGTTTTTGGTTAATTTAGAAGCGATGAGTTTCTTTAACTTTCATTGAGTTGCAGCAGGGTTCATGGAGGGTCCATCAGGCAATGCTTGAAGTTTCCACCTTACATAACAGCAACTTATTTCCATTTCAAGGGTATAATCAGCATGGACTTTTCGGAGGAGGAAACGTAAGTGAGAACGGTGAACAAGCTGATCTTTTCAATAATGTGCCTGATGATCCTCTCGGGTGGAACCCTGCTGTACGCGGCAGCGGGCAAATCGGACATCGCGGTTTATCTGAATAATGTTCTGCTGAAGAATTCGGGACTGTTGTCGGAAGGGGAGCCTTACGTGCCCATCGGGCAGCTGCCTGAGAACCTGCATGCCATATTGTCCTGGGACGAGTCTGCCAAAGCGGTGCGGATCTACAAGCCCAATGTGAATATGGTGCTGCTGGATGATCAGGGGAAAATTTTTGGCAAGGTGAGAAGTGCGGCAAGCAATACCTTTTCCGTTCTCGTGCAGGTGGATCATCTCACAACAGACATTTCCGATCTGAAGATTACCATCACCGATCCTCTGGATAAAACAGATATCGTGGATAATCAGCAAATTAAAGAGAAGAAGGAAAGCTTCTGGTTCAAGTCGGCGGAATACAGCTATACTTTTAATGAAAAAGGGAACTATATGATACAGGTCTACATAAAAGACAGCTCCTCCAAAAGCTGGTTCATCGTTTCCGCAATGCAGATTTCCACCATTTAATCGTTAGTGGTATGTTGAATTCTTTTGCCAAAAACGGGCGCACGCCCTATACTTAACCTTACATTACATGGTGCAAAAGGAGCGGGGAAACATGACCAGAACACGAAGCAGCGGAGCGCCTCCATATAAATCATTTGGACTGGTGCTGCAGGCGCTTGTCATTATGGCCCGCAAAGAGGGCAATACCTGTTCGAGTTGTGAAATCGCCGGGCATTTGTCGTCAGAACCGACAGTTCTGAGAAAAGCGCTGGCCAAGCTGACCAAGGAACAAATCCTGGTGACCCGTGAAGGGCGGGATGGCGGCTATATGCTGAACCGGTCTCCGGAAGAGCTGACGCTGGCAGAGGTATACCACGCCATGGAGGCCGACGGGCTGCGCAGCAATGCGGTGAATGAGACGATGTGTGAGAACGCTTTTGGGGTGCAGATGAAGTCTGCATGCGGAGATATTCTGGAAGAAATGAATCAAAGTGCATTAGGTGTTCTGCAGAAGTATACGCTTGCGGATCTGGTGCGGCGGACGGAATGTTGACAGGGGGCTTTTTTATGAATTATACTGTGCTTATTAAACCACAGTTAAACATAAATTATTAATTTGGATAAGGAAGAGGAGGATTAAGTTATGGCGTCAGAATTAAAAGTAGAACAGGAATTCAGTAAGGTGATCCGTGAACGGCGTTCGGTGCGGAAATATGATTCGTCCTGGAAAATTCCCGATGAGGAGATCAAGGAGATTCTTGCAGAGGCCACCCTGGCACCTTCTTCCTCCAATCTTCAGCCATGGCGGTTCATCGTCATTACAGATCAGGAAATCAAGGCCAAGCTTCTTCCTGTCGCGTTCAACCAGACCCAGACAACAGAGTCTTCGGCAATGATTGTCGTGCTTGGAGATACCGAAGCTTACAGCAATGCGGAGGCGATCTATGGTCATGCCAGCGCTACCGGACTTATGCCTGAGGATGTGGCGGCAGCCATGGCCAAACGCAGCCGTGAAGGCTATTCCAGTATGCCAAAGGAGAAGCTGGAAGACATTGCCCTGGTTGACGGCGGACTGGTGTCCATGCAACTGATGCTTGCAGCCAAAGCGAGAGGTTATGACACTGTACCCATGGGCGGATATGATCCTGCCGGTCTGAAGGAGCTGTTCCAGATCTCTGACCGTTACATCCCGGTGATGCTGATTGCGCTTGGCAAAGCCGCGGTTGAGGGACGCCCAACAGGCCGTTTGCCGCTGGAAGAGGTCGTTCACTGGAATGGATTTCAGGCTTAAGTCCTGATCAGCTATTAATAGTCTGCAAATTGACCCGTATAAAATAAATGAGAGCTCCTGCCAAGGTCCTTTTTGAGGATGGAGGCGGGGCTCTTTTTTTATTCCTTTCGGTTTAAACGCCAGATGGAATACTCTAAAAACTCCTCAAGCTCTTGGATGCTGATGCCGGAATCGATGGCTTTTTTGATCAGATGATGCCATTCACTATCAGGATTTTCGCCCGGGGCCAGATTATTCTGCAATAATGCATCTACCGTTATGTTAAAAACTGATGCAATTTTCTCAAGAAATTCAATAGAGGGATTGGATTGAATCCCCCTTTCAATACGACTTAGATAGGACTTGGCAACTTCGGCACATTCAGCTAGCTCTGACAGAGAGAGGCCTTTTTCTATTCTAAGTTGGCGTATACGTGTTCCTATCATAAACAGCCACCTTTTTTGGAATAAATTATATAGTTAATAGGATCGAAAAACAAGCAGAGCCTGCTCCTTGAGAATCAAGCTGTTTTATCTGAATTAGAAGTGTAAATGCGACGAATATCACTTTTTTTTCTGTGTGATGGAATTTTACCGGTCTGGACGGGCTGACTGATTATAAAAATAGATCAATAGTTATGCAGTGGGGCAGAAACAGAGGTAGTAGTTAATAACTTATTGAAGATGTTAGGAATGTGATAGAAATGAGCTAAGATGACTATATCATATTTTGACCATGATATCCTATAATTGGGTTACACCGTTGCTTAAAAGGAACAAAAAGATGTATTGCTCACAAACTTTGTACTTCGAGTAAGTTCTTCATATTATTTCCATGGATTGAATATGAAGTTATGCAACCACCCGATTGGAAGGGCTTTCCTTCTTTCGGATTTTCTGCAGTGTATGGATGGGATGACTAGTTTATGTGAAAAGGGATGTTCCTTAAAAGGAACATTGGTTCACCAGATTCTTTGGAAGGAGAGCTACTATTGATCGCCTATGTATCCACAGTAAACGTGATTCTCTACGTGATACTCACTATTATTTCCATCTGTTTGGTGTTCATTTTCACGCTTAAGTCCAGAAAAATATGGATGGATAAACAAACAGATAAGGCCCTGATCAAGCTTGAAGATTACTTTACATATATCCAAGCCCATATCGACAGCGACGATCCATTACGGACACCTCATTACAAGTTAAAGGGTCATGAACGGTATGTGATACAGGAAAAACTGATCGTGTGGATTGAACACTTCAAGGGAAGCCACCGTGAGAAATTAATTAAGCTATGTGAAGATCTGGGACTGATCCAACATGATCTAGCACGTCTGCACAGCCCGCTGCCTTGGATGAAGCTAGGTGTCATCTACAATCTGGGGGCTATGAGATCGGATCAAGCCATACCGAGGCTTTTGAAATTACTGGTGACCCCTAAGTACGAGCCGATTGTTTTTATTATTGCCCGTTCCATAGCTAAATGCGCCTTGAATGCAGAACACTTGAGGGAAATGGTGCTGTTTCTCACCAGTCACCGGAAAAACGTTCATCACTTGGTGATTGACATCATCAAGGAATCGGAAGTCGACTGCACCCCGCTAATGGTGGAATTTCTGCAAGAAGATGATAACGATATGATTAAAGTAGGGCTGGTAGGCCTGCCTGTCTATATGGTGCCCAATGTCGTTCCTGTGCTGTATCGTTTGCTCCATTCCGAAGATGAGGAAATCAGATTGAATGCCGTGAAGCTGTTAAGCAGCAATAACAGGTTGATCCCACCGGGCTACGCCATGGCCGTATAACTTGACAAGGAGAGGAGATGCCATGAGAGATTTTTTATTAGGGTATGGGATTTTTGCAACCTATTACGTGTTAGCCATTAACACTCTTTATTTTTCGATTATGCTGTTTTCATTTAAGAAGATTTTTGCGATTGTAAAAAACAGTACCTATTCAAGATTTCAGGCATTATCCGGCTCGGAATATGTTCCGTCCATATCCATTCTGGTTCCAGCCTACAATGAGGAATTGACCATTATCGAGAATGTCAGTTCACTGCTTGCCCTTGATTATCCCAAGTATGAGGTCATTGTAATCAACGACGGATCCAAAGATAACACAGTAGACATACTGGTTCATGAGTTTGGGCTTAAGCCTTCAGAGCGTACCGCGGCAAACATTTTAGAAACTGAAGCGATTCGGGCGGTCTACCACAATCCGGAGTATCCGAATCTATATTTAATTGACAAGAATAATGGAGGAAAAGCGGATTCGCTGAATGCCGGCATCAATCTTTCCCGCCATCCGCTGATCGCATCCATTGATGCCGACTCGCTGCTGGAGAAGGATGCTCTCATTCGTATTGTAAAGGTATACATGGAGAATCCGGAAGAAACTGTAGCGATTGGCGGAAATATTCGAATCGCGAATGGTTGCGACATTGAGGATGGAATCGTAAAGAAAGTTCAACTGCCCCATCGCCTGCTTCCTATGTTTCAGACAGTAGAGTATTTAAAGGCATTTCTTGGAGGGAGAATTGGCTGGAGCGCCATTAATGGATTAATTATTGTATCAGGTGCTTTTGGGGTATTCCGTAAGGATTATGTTATTAAAGCCGGGGGCTACCGCGGAGGATATCCGGGTGAAGATATGAACATTATTATCAAGCTCCATAAATATATGCTGGAAAATAAATTACCTTATCGTGTAGCTTATTGTCCGGATGCTGTCTGCTGGACCCAGGCCCCTGATTCGCTTCGGATACTGGGCAGCCAACGAAGGCGATGGGGGCGCGGAAACCTTAAGAATATGCTGGAGTACGGTATTCATATGGCATTTCGGCCAAAGTATAAAGTTATGGGGCTGTTAACTCTTCCCTATAATATTATCTTTGAAACCTTGAATCCGTACTTCAGATTTACCGGGTTTTTGGCATTGATCGGTTATGTCTTATTAGATTTAACCCATTGGCGTATCCTTGTGCTGTTTAGCTTATTGAATCTTCTATACGGAGTACTGCTGGGTGTTGGATCGCTTTTATTGGAAGAAATAGCGTTCAGGCGGTACCCAAGAATAAGAGATGTATTCAAGATGCTGTTCTTTATTGTCGTTATGTTCTTAGGGTATCAGCAGCTGGGAGTTATCTGGAGATTTCTCGGGCATATTGAGTTTTTCAGAAACAATAATACTTGGGGAACCATGACCAGAACCAGCTTTGCTAAAGATAAGCAAACTACCGGTTAGGGGGAAAGTAACATCAAAATTATGGAGAGAAAGTCATCGAAAAAGCTGCAGGATGCATTTGAATTTTTCCTTACCTACTATGGGGAGAGTCAGATTTCTTACGGGATCATTCTTGTCGAATCCCAAGAGATCAGTGAGAAGAGTTTGCAGGATATGAAACTTCACTTCGGTAAGGAGGGATCTATATTTGCACAATACTATTACGATAATGAAAGCAGTATTTTAGCTATTTTGATAGACGATCTTAACCTAAGCCATACCCATTATCATTCTCTTAGTGTTAAGAACTATCTGCAGGAACGGAATCTGCTCTCCGGACAACTCCTGATTGCCAGCTTCCCGGAGAATGGTGAATCGGCAGTACGAATATTAACTGATATGCTGCAAGAACTGAATGAAGGAACTGGTGCGGTTGGCGAAATTCGTATTTTCAACTTTGAAGCACTGAATAAAAGGCAAAAAATCAGCATTCTAGTAGTCAATGATGATGAAACGGTAAATGAATATTTGGGCGTTTATTTGCACAAGAAGGGCTATGATGTTCATTTTGCCAATAACGGGAGGGAAGGGATAGCCAAATACCTGGAACTGAGGCCGGATTTAGTGATTACAGAGTTGAATCTGCCGATCATGGATGGTTACCAGTTCATCAATAAGATCAAGAATAATGGAAATATAAATAATTATAAAATCATGGTATTAACGGATAAACGATTGGATGAGGATATTCAAAAATCGTTTGAAATGGGCGTCTCTGATTACATGATCAAACCCTTTTCACCTGTAGAGCTGGCTGTTCGAATTAAAAGACTGTTTCAAGAAAATGACCATAAAGGGGAAAGCAAGCAATGAAAAACTATTCGGATTTGAAACAAAAAATTGTAGCGAAAACGGCAAAAATCGGTGTGGTTGGACTCGGTTATGTAGGACTGCCCCTGGCCATGGAAATGGTGAAGAGTGGCTTTTCAGTTGTTGGCATAGATTTAGATGACCGGAAAATTGAAAAATTGCTGTCGGGCAAATCCTATATTCAGGATGTTCCGGATGGAATCATTCAATTGTCTATGGGTACGTTCCTTCCGACTTCCGACTTTTCAGCGCTTGAGGAGTTGGATGCTATCAGTATTTGTGTGCCAACACCGCTGAGCGAGAATCAGGATCCGGATACCTCATATATCACCAGTGTAGTCAACATGATCAAGAAGCATATGAAAAAAAGAATGTTGATCACGCTGGAAAGTACGACTTATCCTGGAACTACGGAAGAGCTGATTCAATGGGAATTTGAAAAAATCGGCTTAACCGTAGGAGAGGATTTCTTCCTCTGCTTCTCTCCTGAGCGTGTAGATCCCGGTAATACTTCGTATAACACCTATAATACGCCAAAGGTAATTGGTGGAACTACTCCGAAGTGCGCAGAACTCGGCTCGCTTTTATACGGAAATACTGTAAAAACAGTGATTACCGTCTCCTCCCCTAAGGTGGCTGAGATGTCTAAATTACTTGAAAATACGTTCCGAAGTGTAAATATCGCTTTTGTGAATGAAATGGCCCTGATGTGCGACAAGATGGGGATCAATGTATGGGAGGTCATCAAAGCGGCCTCTTCAAAACCCTTTGGATATATGCCGTTTTTCCCGGGTCCGGGCATTGGCGGGCATTGCATTCCGCTTGATCCGATGTATCTGTCCTGGAAGGCGAAAGGGTTCCGTTTTCACAGTAAATTCATTGAACTGGCTCAATCCGTGAATGACAATATGCCTGATTATGTGATCAGCAAAACCGGCCAAGTACTTAATGTCTATGAGAAATCCATTAGAAAATCCAACATACTCATTCTGGGGATGGCCTATAAACCGGATATTGACGACATGCGTGAGTCACCAGGATTACATATTTATGAGCTGTTTCAGGAAAATGGAGCGAGTGTCGATTACTATGATCCGCATGCACAAAGCTTTGTCGATAAACACGGGGACACAGTTCATTCGATTCCGTACGATTTGGAGAAAATGAGAAGCTATGATTGCTTTGTACTCGTTACGAATCACAACAGTTTTGACTACGGGGTGCTTGCCGGTTTAGGTGTAGCCATTATTGATACACGCAATGCTTTTCAGGGTATAGAGGCACCGCATATCTATCAGCTGGGAACGGCGGTAAAGATACCGGCAGAAAAGGAATTGTTCTCCCTTTTAGCGTAGCAGGTTCAGGGTTGTGATGAAAAATTCAATGTGATGAGGAGATCGTCAAATGTGTGGAATCGTGGGTTATATTGGAGCGGGTCAGGCGCAACGGATTTTAACGAATGGTTTGAAAAAACTTGAATATCGCGGATATGATTCCGCTGGAATAGCTGTTTATAACGGTGAGAAAGTGGAAGTGTGCAAGTCTATGGGACGTATAGCAGACCTTGAAGAGCGGCTGGAGCATTCCCCTCTGGAGGGTTCCGCAGGGATAGGCCATACCCGCTGGGCGACCCATGGACGTCCATCAGATGAGAATTCACATCCTCATACAGATGAAACAGGGATGTTCACTGTTGTTCATAACGGAATTATTGAAAATTATCTTGAACTCAAAAAAGAGTTGCAGGACAAAGGCGTGAACTTTACATCCGAGACAGATACCGAAGTCATCGTTCACCTGCTGGCGGACTTATACGATGGTGATATTGTTTCTACGATTCAATTGGCTGCTGCAAAAATGCGTGGGGCATATTCTCTCGGGGTTATCACGGAGTATGAGCCGGATAAACTGATCGCCGTCCGTTTGGCCAGCCCTTTAGTTATTGGAGTGGGGGAGAGAGAGAACTTCATTGGTTCGGACATTTCGGCAGTGCTTGAGTATACCCGTGATTTTTATATCCTGGAAGATGGAGAGATGGCGGTTATTACCAAGGGCGATGTCACTCTGCTGAAAATCGATACGAATGAGTCCTTTCAACGCGGGCTTTTCCGGGTCGACTGGGATACGGTACAAACGGAGAAGGACGGTTTTGAAACGTTCATGCTGAAGGAAATCTATGAACAGCCGAATGCTTTTCGCAAAACCATATTAAACCGGATAGATGCCGGGGGAAAGAACATCGTCTTTGATGGATTGCATTTAAGTTCAGAACGAATCCAGGCGCTGGATAAAATCTATATTATAGGATGCGGTACTGCCTACCATGCTGGATTGGTCGGGAAATATGTGATCGAAGAGCTGACCCGGGTACCGGTGGAAGTGGATGTCGCTTCTGAGTTTAGATACCGCCGTCCGATTATTACAGAGAAAACTTTGGTCATCGTAGTGAGTCAGTCTGGAGAAACAGCGGATACATTGGCTGCCTTACGGGAGAGCCAACGCCTTGGCGCCAAAGTCCTGGCCATTACCAATGTGCCGGGAAGCTCCATTGCCCGCGATGCCGATGATGTGATTGCTACCGTAGCGGGGCCGGAAATTGCCGTCGCCTCTACCAAAGCCTATACATCGCAGTTAATTGTATTCTATTTACTAGGATTGTACCTGGCACAAGTCAAAGAAACCATCTCAGAAGATGAGCGCAAGCGTATGATTGAAGCCCTGTGCAAATTGCCGGAGCAAGCGGAAGCCGTACTTCAACGTGCCAATGATATCCGCCTGTATGCTGAATCCATCAAGAATCGCAGCAGTCTGTTTTTTATGGGCCGCGGGTTCGATTATGCCGTTGCGCTGGAAGGCTCTCTTAAGCTGAAGGAAATTTCATATATCCATTCTGAGGCATACGCGGCAGGTGAACTCAAGCATGGGACGCTTGCTTTAATTGAGGAAGGCACGCCCGTGGTTGCCCTGACAACCCAAATGGATCTTTATGAAAAAATGGTCAGCAATATAAAAGAAGTAAAAGCTCGTGGCGCCCATGTGCTCGGGGTTACACTGGAAGAAAATATCGAGCTGCACAGAGTTGTGGATGATGTGTGTTTAATTCCCCAAACGCAGTTTCTGTTTACACCTGTCTTATCCGTACTTCCTTTACAGCTTATCGCCTATTATACTGCCGTTTCGCTCGGCAATGATGTTGATAAACCACGTAATCTGGCCAAAAGCGTCACGGTTGAATAAGGGGAGAATATGAAAAATCATTATGCGGTTGTTTTGGCAGCGGGAAAAGGAACCCGAATGAAATCGAAACAATATAAGGTGCTGCACACGGTTTGCGGAAGACCCATGGTCCAGCATGTAGTTGACCGGTTGAACGGTCTCATGGTCAATGAGATCGTTGTCATAGTGGGGCATGGTGCTGAACAAGTAAAGGAACAGCTCGGAACATCTGTCCAATACGCATTTCAAGAGGAACAGCTGGGAACTGCCCATGCCGTTATGCTAAGCAGGGACTTCTTGGAGGGGAAGACGGGAACCACCATTGTAGTCAGTGGAGATACTCCGTTAATCAGAACGGAAACGCTGCAGCAACTGATGGAACAGCATGAACACAATCAGGCGGCAGCGACCGTCTTGACTGCAGCATTGGATGATCCTGCCGGATACGGCAGGATCGTCCGCTCCGCTGAAGGCCTGGTAGAGCGGATCGTGGAACACAAGGATGCTTCCATGGAAGAAAGGGAGATTTCCGAGATTAGCACCGGAATTTTTTGTTTTGATAATCAACACTTATTCCAGGCTCTTAGACAGGTTAAGAATGACAACGTTCAAGGAGAGTATTATCTGCCCGATGTAATAGAAATCCTGAAGAAACAAAACCATCGCATTGCTGCTTATAGAACGGGGAATCCGGAAGATGGAATGGGAGTGAATGATAGAGTGCAGCTGGCTGCGGCCCAGAAACTTCTCCGTACCCGAATAAATGAGCAGCATATGAGAAACGGCGTGACCCTTATCGACCCGGATTCCACTTATATTGATATGGATGTTGTGATTGGAGCAGATACGGTCATTCATCCGGGGTCGTTTCTTCGGGGGAATACCTCTGTTGGTGAAAGCTGCACAATAGGCCCCCATGCTGATCTAAGGGATTGTAAGGTGAAGCGTGGAGCAGAGATTCAATACTCCCGTATTAGCGGCAGGAGGTTACCTTGAATACAATGAACACCACATCACGAAGGAAATCCAAAGGGAAATTTGTTGTATTCGGTATATTGCTCCTGGCAGCAGCTGCCATTTGGATGTATTTCTATATGTCAGGGCCCCCTAAGATTAAAGCGACCTGGATATGGAATTCGGAAGTTATCTCCAAAGAAGCAGATGATATTGTTGCGTTCAGCAAGCACAACGGTATTAATCTTATATATTTACATATTGATCAAAAATCAATTACGCAGCAAGTGTATCGTTCGTTTATCCAGAAAGCGGGTGCAGCCGGCATACAAGTGGATGCACTTGCCGGGGACCCTTTGTGGTCGCTACCCGAAAATCAAAAAAGCGTCCAGACCTTTGTGGACTGGGTACAGGATTATAATCAATCGGTAAATCAAGAAGAAAGATTCCATGGCATTCATGTCGATATTGAATTTTATACTCTGGCCCACTGGAATGATAATCAAGAAGAAATTATAAAGCAGTGGATGACCAACATGGAGCTTTTGGTCAAAGAAACCAAAAAAGATCAAAACCTCGAAGTCAGCGCTGACGTCCCTTTCTGGATCAATGAACTTATGACTCCGGGAACAACGGAAAGCCTTAGCAAGTGGCTGATTCATAAACTGGATCATATTACGCTGATGTCTTATCGGGACCGCGCGGAAGGAACAAATTCCATCTTGGAGATCGTAACTCCTATTCTTAACGAAGCTGGTGCTGAAGACAACAAAGTAGTGGTAGGCGTGAACCTTCTAAAAAGTTCAGAGGGGAATGATACCACGTTCCATGAAGAGGGTCTTGATGAAATGGAGCGGCAGCTGACCGTTCTGAGAGAAAAACTTAAGACGCATTCCCTCTATGCGGGAATTGCCATTCACGATTATGCTAGCTGGCGGGAGCTTGCCAAATACACCAGCTCTTCATCATCAGTCAAATCAACAACGAAAGCTGTGCCGGTGTTTGAAGCTGGCGGAATCAAACAAATCGCCAAGGTAAATGGTGAACATTTGACCCTTTTTGATGGTACGTCATGGAAGCAAACCTTCTGGGCGGGGATGAACCTGGGGGCAACCACACCCGGACACTTCCCCGGAGAACTTACGCCTTCCCGTACAGATTACTTGCGATGGTTTTCAGAAATGCAGGAGATGAATGTAAAAGTAGTCCGTATCTATACGATCCTTCCGCCTGTTTTTTATGAAGCTCTGAATGAATTTAACAAAAGCGCTGAGGTGCCCTTGTTCATAATGCAGGGAATCTGGGCGCCGGATGAGGAGCTTGCCGGGGAGGATGCTAAAGGGAGAGATGCGTTTACCCCGAGTATTACCAAGGATTTCACAAAAGAAATTGAGGATGCCGTGGGGGTCATTCATGGAGATGCCGTTCTTCCCGGACGGTATGGTCATGCAAGCGGTGAGTATCGTACAGATGTTTCACAGTATCTGTTAGGCTGGATTGTGGGGACGGAGTGGTTTCCTTATACAGTTCAGGTTACCAATTCGCAGCACCCGGATATGACTCCGTTTAAAGGGGATTACTTCACAGCAAAGGAGCATGCTTCTCCATTTGAGAGCTGGCTTGCCTCTATGCTGGATGTTTTGGCTCATAAGGAAATCCGGTATGGCTGGCAGCATCCTGTTGCTTTTACGAATTGGCTGTCTACCGATCCGCTTACCCATCCGAATGAGCCGCTTAAGCAGGAAGATTTGGTGTCTGTAGATCCGATGCATGTGGCGGCAACCTCTGCCTGGACAGCCGGATACTTTGCTTCCTATCATGTGTACCCGTATTATCCTGATTTTTTGCGGTATGAGGCCAAATATCAGAATTACCGTGATGTCGATGGCAAAATCAACCCTTATGCGGGGTACTTGCATGATCTGCGCGCCTACCATACAGGCATTCCGATATTTGTATCGGAGTTTGGCGTTCCCAGCTCACGGGGAATCACGCATTATGGGGCGGCGGGTCTAAACCAGGGGATGCATACCGAACAAGAACAAGGGCAGATGGATGCAGCCATGCTTAAAAGCATCTATGATGAACGCTACGATGGAGCGCTGCTTTTTTCGTGGCAGGATGAGTGGTTTAAATATACCTGGAATACCTTCGATCTGGAGATCCCGGTGGAACGCCGGGCGATGTGGCGAAATCGTCTGACGAATGAAGAGAATTTTGGAGTCATTGCTGTAGAGCCGGGCAAGTCCGCTTCAGACATGATCATTCTTGACGGAAATACAACGGATTGGGAGAAGAGACCGCTTAAAGTCAAACAATCGTATGATAACTTTGATCTCACGGTATCTCATGATGAAGCCTACCTATATCTTCTGTTAAAGAAGCGGGCAGGCAATTGGGATTTTTCAAAAGATACTGTGGATATCGGCTTTGATACGTTGAAGGGGGGCAGTCTGACCGCTGATAAAGCACCCGGTATTACCTTCGCCAGTGGAATTGAATTTTTACTCCGCATGCAAGGGGAGAAGAATACCCGTCTCTTCGTAAACAGCGCGTATGATCAGCATACATGGCTGTATGCGTACACCAAGAACATGCTGCCAGGAGACCCCAGATACAGCCAGGATCAGTTGGGCCTCTTTTTACCTTGGAAGCTCGCGTTGAACAAAGCACTTTATTTGCCGGTAAGCAAGAAAACAGTTCCTTTTGAAGAGTATGAGGTAGGGGTTATGAAATCCGGAACCACAGATCCTGATGATCCTGCCTTTAATACGCTGGCCGATTGGTATGCCGCTCAGAATGTGCTGGAAATACGAGTTCCCTGGATGATGCTGGGCTTTACGGACCCGAGTAGTAAACAGGTTTGGCGTTATCCCTATGTGGCTAAAGGAATTGTAGCTGCAACCAGTGAAGGGGTGAAGGTGGAACCCTTTGTACAGTCGAAGGATCAGTCCTCATTTACACCCTCTGAACCGGTTTTTTATGAGTGGGATAAATGGGATGAACCTACTTCCCATGAACGTAAGAAGCAAAGCTTTGAGATTCTTCGTCAAGCTTATGGTGAATACTGATAATCTGAAGGTTATTTTTGAAAAATTTGCTTATGCAGCCTCGGCTGCTTTTTTTTGTTTTCCTGCACTTTCTGCTACAATATTTTTAGGGTGGATGAGGTGACATATCTTACATAATGGGTTAATTGCGTGTCGGTAGTGGATAAATTATTAGAAAAATCCACTGGATACGGACAAAATTTATTGACAATGCGCTCTGGAAGTACTAATTTTGTTATGAAACATAACATGAAGAAAAGTGGAGACAGGAGAAATGAAACCAATGGAATTGTTTGCAGCAATGGAGCGGGACGATTACGAGGAATTGTTGTTTTGTCAGGACAAGACATCGGGGCTAAAGGCCATCATCGCCATTCATGACACAACACTCGGTCCCGCGCTGGGCGGAACTAGAATGTGGACCTATGCTTCGGAGGAGGACGCGATTGTAGATGCGCTCCGGCTGTCCAAAGGCATGACCTACAAAAATGCGGTAGCCGGGCTCAATCTGGGCGGCGGCAAAACGGTGATCATCGGCGATCCTAAAAAGGACAAAAACGAGGCGATGTTCCGTGCCTTCGGCAGATACATACAAGGTTTGAACGGCCGTTACATTACCGCCGAGGATGTGGGCACCACGGAAGCTGATATGGATATCATTCATCAGGAAACGGATTATGTGACCGGGATCTCCGCGACTTACGGTTCTTCCGGCAACCCGTCTCCGGCTACAGCTTTCGGCGTATACCAAGGCATGAAGGCGGCGGCGAAGGCAGCGTTCGGCAGCGATTCACTGGAAGGCAAGACTGTGGCGGTGCAAGGTGTCGGCAATGTATCCTTCACGCTGTGCAGATATTTGCATGAGGAAGGTGCGCAGCTGATCGTAACCGATATTAACAAGGATGCCGTAAACCGGGCGGTAGAGGCCTATGGGGCCAGAGCGGTTGATCCAGCGGACATCCTTTCTGTCAAAAGCGATATTTATGCACCCTGCGCGCTCGGCGCCACAATCAATGATGACTCATTGTCGCTCCTTCAGGCGAAGGTTATTGCCGGCGCAGCCAACAATCAGCTCAAGGAACCGCGCCATGGCGATGCCCTGCATGAGATGGGGATTGTTTATGCTCCGGACTATGTAATCAATGCCGGCGGTGTGATCAATATAGCCGATGAGTTGAACGGCTACAACAAGGAACGGGCCTTCAAGCAGATTGCCAAAATCTATGACAGCATCACCCGGGTGCTGGAAATTTCCCGCACCAGCGGAATTCCCGCCTATGCCGCTGCGGATCATCTTGCCCAGGAGCGGATTTCCCTGCTGAAGAACAGCCGCAGCACATTCCTGCGCGATGGACACCATGTCCTCAGCAGAAGATAGCTGCTGGAGCACAGAACAGCTTGATAAGGCTGTTATGACGTTTAACCTGGATAAAGTCTGGCCCTTCCCTGCATTGCAGGAGCAAGCCAGACTTTTTGTGATTGTACGGGTAGTTCTAGACCGAAAAATAAAGTGTTAGACTCAGCAAATAAAGTTGTGGACTGAGAAAATAAAGTATTAGACTGACGATGCTTCATTAAGCTAACGGGCAGTTTTGCGACAAAACACAGCATGTACAACATAAAGCAAACACTAGCCCTCAACTGCGCGGTCCTCTTAGGCCGCGTCTTTTGCATTTATTTCCTCCATAACGAGCGGCAAAATCAATTTTACCCGGGTAATATTGATTTTCTGTTTTTACCCGGGTATAATTGGTGAGGCAATCAGAGAGGAGGTCAGCATGAGTGATGCCCTAACGCACTTTTACTGCACGGCATTTTTGGGTGTGGGAGTCGTCGCCAGTGGTTCGTTACAGCACGTTGTTACTACAGTGAAGGATGCTCTGGATGACAGAGACCTTACACAGCTGCTTATATTTGACGATTCCACAGGGAAGCCAATAGATGTTGATTTTCGTGGGAAGACAGATGATGTGCTCAAACGATTAGGAGAACAGTTTGGTGACCTACCCGGTACGGAAGTGAATGACCAGCCTATACGGCGGGTCGGTCGACCCAAGCTGGGGGTTGTATCCGGTGAGGTTACGTTATTGCCACGGCATTGGGAATGGCTCAAGAGTCAACCTGGAGGGGCGTCGGTAACATTACGAAAACTCATTGATGAGGCTCGCCGTGCTGGAGAAAAACAGAGCAATATCCGAGAGTCACAAGAAGCAACATATAACTTCATGACAGCTATGGCCGGGAACTTCCATCAATACGAAGAAGCTCTGCGGGCACTGTATGCTGGTGATTTGGATCGTTTTTACCACTTCATCGATGACTGGGCACCTGATATCAGAAACCATGTCAAAAAATTAGCCGCTAATGCATTCCCTGAAGGGAACTTATGAATGAGAGCATGTGGAGGCGTAAATAGTTAAAAAAGGAACTACGAAAGGAGCCGCTATGACAGAGTTTGAATCTATTCGTTACGTCGAACCATCGCAACGCGCTGGCATGAGATTTATGCAACGAGGCATTGAGGGCAGCATCGTCATGTTGAACCTGCTGCGTTTTCGTGATGTTGCCGATTACACAGCCAATCCTGAACTAACATCGGAGGTCCCAATCAGCGGTGCCGAAGCTTTCAACCGCTACATTGAGCACACCCTCCCATTTCTCCGTGAAAGCGGAGGTGAAGTGCTGTTTCTTGGTGATGGCGGAGAGTTTCTTATCGGACCCGAAGACGAAAGATGGGATCTTGTTATGCTGATCCGCCAGAGCAGCGCGCAGTCGTTTCTTGCTTTTTCAAGTCATCAAGACTACCTGGCCGGTATCGGGCATCGGACTGCAGCGATCGAAGATTCACGCCTTCTGCCTATGACAGAATTTCCAATATCGAATTAATTGGAGGAGAAGATGATCATGAACATCCTGAAAGTAAACGGCATCGATTTGGCCTATGACAGTTTCGGTAACGAAAATGACGAGGCTATGATCCTAATCGCCGGGCTTGGAACCCAGATGATCCGATGGACGGTTTCGTTTTGTCGGATATTAGCAGCGCGGGGCTTTCGCGTGATTCGCTTTGACAATCGCGACGTAGGTTGCTCGACGCACTTTAGCCATTATCAGACGCTGGATTTTGACGCACTGGCGACTGCTCTCATGTCGGGACAGCGACCGGACATCCCTTACACTCTCGATGACATGTCCAACGACGCTATCGGACTGCTCGACGCCCTTTCAATTGACCGGGCACATATCGTTGGCAGGTCGATGGGCGGAATGATCGCCCAGATTGCAGCCAGTGAGTACCCTGAACGGGTTTTATCACTCACTTCCATTATGTCCAGTTCCGGTAATCCCGCCCTTCCGCAATCTTCCCCGGAAGTCATGGCGATGATGACTACACCGGCGCCGAACCCATTTGAGGATGAAGCAGGATTTTTGGCGCACAGTCTCGCTTTTGCCAAACGCATCGCCGGCACCGGCTATCCGTTTGAAGAGGACGCTTATCGGGCTCTCATTCTGGAGGAAGTCCAGCGAGCCTACGATCCAGGCAGTGTCGGACGACAAATTGCTGCGATCGCTGTCTCCGGTGACCGGCGTCCGCGGCTGGCGACCATAAAAGTACCAGCACTTGTCATTCATGGGGTGGACGATCCCCTGTTCGTCCCAGCGTGTGGCGAGGACACGGCTTCTGCCATCCCGGGCGCCGAGCTAATGTTGGTTGACGGCATGGGACACGACCTGCCGCACCAACTGTACAAAGTAACCGCTGATGGCATAGAGCGAACGGCTCGTCGCAATTGACACGCGCTTCCTGAATAGCAACCAGCCGGAGTCCCGATGTGTCCAATGGGGCTGAGTAGGCCCAGGGGAGCAGCGCTAATCAATTTGCACCCTTGGCGCATACGACCCGGGTGGAAGCGGCGGTGCTCTTGGAACGGTTTTTAAAGCAGCTCCATTTTATCAATTAACGGGGCTTCCTAACAGAGACTCCATTTGAACGTATATGTGGAAACGATCGAATAAGCGCCGGTTTCATGATAACATCGTGAGCCGGCGCTTTTTCTGTGGGGATTTTTCCAAACAGACGATGGTCAGATTCAGAAGCGAATTATTCAAGTAACGGGAAACGTTAGTTAAACGACAACAGCGGCAGTCTAAGACTTTATTTATCAAGTCTTGGTCCGCCGCTGCTTC
>RCUU01000159.1_pt1 | contig 39030 bp, 33 predicted proteins | sample 2166211 | NCBI WGS metagenome assembly RCUU01 (sample SAMN09932620, study PRJNA488358) | compost metagenome | feature: garden; material: soil; isolation source: compost soil in phenylacetic acid-enriched culture | place: Germany: Experimental Botanical Garden Goettingen | collected 2016-01-27
GTTGCGCTATCTGTATCTCCGCTATTGGGTGCCCCCGCCCCCGCTGCCCCCGCTGAATCCGCCTGTACCGCCGTTGCAGCCGCAGATGCAGACCGGGATTTAATGACTGTGCTGCCCAGCATCGGAACCGCCGGAACCTCAATCAGCCACTCCCCGCCAACACGCTGGGAAGATAACTTCTGGCCGTCCGCAGCAGTCCACACCGTATCCTCTGCTGCTTCATAAGGAATGGATGCCAGCTCTGTCCGCTCGAAAAAAGCGCCATTGAATACCGTGTATTCCGCCTCCTGCTGTGAACCGGACAGCCCGGTAAGCCCTTCAGCCGCCGCATCTGCCGCCGCACTCCCAATCTGCTCCGCTTCCGCATACTCCAGTCTTGAATCCTCGTACACCTCACGGATGGAGGAGCCTGGAATAATATCGTGGAACTGATTGCGCAGGATGGTTTGCCAGCCTTCCAGCAGCGGCTGTGCAGGATAGCTGCCGAAGCTGCCCTTTTCCACAGCCAGGAGCACCTGGAGCCACTCCGCTTCCCGGTACAGCAGCTCCAGCTTCCGGTTCATTCGCTTGTTGTAGGCCTGGCTGGTATATGTCCCCCGGTGATATTCCAGGTACAGCTCCCCGTCCCAGGTATGAACATACTGGTCCGTGCTGCGGACCGTTTCATTCAGGCGTTCAAAATATTCATCCGCACGCCCCGTCCGGACTTCAGGAATCCCGGGCATCTTATCAAGACGGCGGCGCATTTCCAGCATTTCGCGGTTGACTCCCCCGCCGCCATCGCCGTATCCGTAGGAGAGCAGCAGCTCGCGGTTGAGATTCTTGTCCCGGTACTGATCCCAGATTCCCTGAACGGAGAAGGCTTCGATCAGCCCATTGTAGGTATAATACCAGGCGCTGGAATCCGGTCCTTCGGGCGTAGTGATAAAATGGGTCAGCACTTCGCTGCCGTCAATCCCCCTCCAGTGAAACGTGTCATGCGGCATGCGGTTATATTGGCTCCAGCTGATCTTCGTGGTCATAAAGGTATCAATGCCCGACTTGCGTAAAATCTGCGGCAGCGCCCAGCTGTATCCAAAGACATCCGGGAGCCACAAATATTTGCAGTCCACGCCGAATTCCTCCCGGAAAAACTTCGTACCGTACAGGATCTGGCGCACCAGCGATTCGCCGCTGGTCAGGTTGCAGTCCGCCTCCAGCCACATCGCACCTCCGGCTTCCCAGCGGCCCTCTTCCACCCGCTTGCGGATTTCGGCATAAATTTCCGGATAGTCCTCTTTGATATAGGCATACAGCTGAGGCTGGGTCTGCAAAAATATATATTCCGGGTACTGTTTCATCAGGCGGAGCACTGTGGAGAAGGAGCGTGCCGCTTTTTCCCGGGTATGGGCAAGCCGCCACAGCCAGGCAACATCGATATGGGTATGGCCGATTGCGGTAACGGTTACAGGATGCTTGGACTCAAGCAGTGCCAGCTGCTCCAGCAGCAGTGATTCAGCCTCCCGGACGGAAATGTAAAAGTCTGCGCTGCCCGGTTTTGACCAGTCCAGCTTGTTGAATGCCCGGTTGAGCGCCATCAGCAGCTCCTGCTTCCCCGGCTGATTGTCTGCAAGCTGCTTGTAGGTGGAAAGAGCTGCACGGCCTGTATAATACAAATTATCCGCCGACTCATCCAGCCAAGCCAGATCTGCCCGCTTGAACCGGTGTTCCTGGGGAACCGGCCGGCCTCCGCCCTCCAGCCCCGACCATAAGCGAAAGGTGAAGTCCAGCGCACGGCCCGCCGCATCCTCCTCCAGAAAAACCTCCTGGTGGTTGGAATCCACCCCCTGATAAGGCTTGCCGTCAATATACAGCAGTGACTCAAATCCGCTGTTGTTGCCTCCGCCGGTCCGGCCGAAGTCAAAAAGTCCGACCACTCGTTTCCCCTTCCAATCAGCAGGCACTTCTACGGTGCTGTGCAGCCAGATATACACATCGCGGCCGGTCCAGTAATCCCCCTGCTGAAGCTTGCTGTCTCCTTCGGGCTGCGGAGGGTACATCCCGATCGCTCCATCCTTATCCTCTACTGCCAGCCAGTCATTCAGTTTGGCAGCTTCACGGTAACGGTACCCCTCCAGCTCCCGCAGCCGCGCACCCAGCTTCTCCTCAGTCCAAAACATTCGCTTTTCCTCCTCTAATAACACGTGTTATACCCCGAAAAAAAAGCGCTCTTACGCGCTTTCTCCCGCCCTTAAAACTGCAGGCAGCCATATTTTACCGGCCGCTTCTGATGCTGTTCCGCCTTCAATCTGCTTCAACACACGCTGTACTGCTTCTTCTCCCATGCCTACATAGGGAATTTCCACACAGCTTAATGCCGGCAGACTCAGACGGTGGCCCTGGATCGTGTTGTCCGCCGCCATCACCCGCAGCTCTTCGCCGATGCGCAGACCCAGCTTATGGGCAGCCCGGTACAAATCGGGGATACCGCTTGACCAGTTCACCAGGAGCGGCGGCACCGGCTTTCCGATACCTGCCAGCTTCAGGAGCCATTCCTCCCAGTCCACCCGCCCTTCCCGTTCAGGAAGGCGGAAGGAAAAGGGGCTCATTCCCCGTTCTCTGCACCAGCGGGTATAGGCATCACGGCGCGTCCGCTCCGCCCAGCTGCGGACGCTGCCATGATACACCTCCGCATATACCGGAGCCAGCAGCTGCGGAGTTCCCGGCCGCAGCAAATAATCCAGAGCCAGTTCCACGCTGCCCTTGTAATCGGCCAGCACAGAGCATACTCCCTCCGCCTCGGCATAGCCTTCAACGGACACATACGGAACACCCGCCTCGCTCACCTTGGCGGCCCATGCTTCATCGCGGTAGCTGGTATCATCCAGCGTCACGATGCCGTCGATCTTCCGCTGGTGATACAGATCCACCAGCTCATCCCTGGCTTCGCCGTCCGGCCTGTGGCCCGGCGAGCAGAGCAGAATGTGATAGCCATGCGCCTCACATTCCCGCTGCATGCCCTCCAGCAGCCGCATAAACAGCGGGTGCCGTGTGTCGCCGAATGCAGCCAGACTCATGGTGCGGCCTGTCTTCATGCTTCGCGCCTGGGCATCCACATGGTAGTTCAGCTCGCGGATCGCCGCCAGCACATTCTCACGGGTCTCCCCGCTGACGCCGATGCCCGGCGTACCATTCAGCACGGCAGAGACTACGCTGCGGGATACACCGGCCAGCTTGGCGACGTCGTGGCTGGTCACTCTTTTTTTGCCCATATCAGCACCTCGGCAAAAGTATAACACGTGTTATACACGATGTATACCCTCTTTATGGAAAAGAATTGAAAGGGCGTTCATCCGATATTGGCGGACAATCGGGATGCAGCAAAAAAAGAACAGCAACAGTCTTAGAAGACTTCTGCTGTCCCCTTTTTTAAATATAATTGCAATGAAATGCTGCCCCATTCTGCCCTCTCTACTTGTTATCGATACCATATCATGGGTACAATTAATTAATATATAAGCTTCTATAATACGTGCCATCATACAAAGGATAGGTGAAACAAATGCAGAATTTCGGATTTGCAAGAGTCGCCGCTGCTTCCCCTGAACTGCGGGTTGCCGACTGCGAGTACAATGCAGCACAAATTATTGATGTGATCAGACAAGCGGATGAGAAGCAGGTTGAATATCTGGTGCTGCCGGAGCTGTCCATTACCGGCTATACCTGCGCGGATTTATTCCTGCAGCCAATGCTGCAGGAAGCCGCACTGGAAGCACTCCAGAAGATCACTGCCGCTACAAAAGGGCGGAACCTGATCGTCATTGCCGGCTTGCCCATTTCTATAAAAAGCAGACTATTCAACTGCGCTGCCGTATTGCAGCAGGGTAAAATTCTGGGACTTGTAGTCAAGACATGCATCCCCGGCTACAGTGAATTCTATGAACCCCGCTGGTTTGCCGGAGCCGAGGAGCTGGAGGTATCAGAGCTGCGGATTGGTGAAACGGCCGTACCGGTCGGCAATGATCTGATCTTCACCAGTGAAGGCAGCGGCGGAATCTCCTTCGGCGTGGAAATCTGCGAGGATCTCTGGGTGCCGGTTCCTCCGAGCAGCCTGCTCGCCCAAGCCGGAGCCGCACTGCTCTTTAATCCCTCCGCCAGCAATGAGCTGGTAGGCAAAGCGGATTACCGCCGCCAGCTGGTCACGAGCCAATCCGCCTCCTGTGTGGCCGGCTACATCTATGCCGGCTGCAATACTGGCGAATCGACAACGGATGTCGTGTTCGGCGGCCACTCGCTGATCGCCGAGAACGGGCAGATGCTCGCTGAATCCGAGCGCTTCACCCATGAGAGCCGCATCATCATCGCCGACATTGATATGCCGCGAATCCAGTATTCCCGCACAGTGATGGGCACCTTCCGGGCCGGTAAGGGCGGCCGCAATTACCGCGAGGTGGTCTATGCGGCACCGGGGGCCCTGCTTGCCGGGCGGAAGCTGGTCCGCAGCATCGCCGTGAATCCGTTCGTTCCCGGCAATCCGCAGCAGCGGGACGACCGCTGCCGGGAGATTCTCTCGATCCAGACCTCCGGCCTGATGAAGCGCATCCGCCACATCGGCACCAAGCAGGCGGTGATCGGTATCTCCGGGGGCCTGGACTCCACGCTGGCGCTGCTCGTTGCGGTGCGGGCCATGGAGCTGCTGGGCCGACCGGCCAGCGATGTGCTGGCGGTCACCATGCCGGGCTTCGGCACGACGAACCGCACCTACGACAATGCCGTCGGCCTGATCCAAGCACTCGGCGCTTCGCTCAAGGTAGTGGACATCAAAGCCGCCTGCCTGCAGCACTTCGAGGATATCGGCCATGACAAGGATGTTCACGATCTGACCTATGAGAACGTTCAGGCCCGGGAACGCACGCAGATCCTGATGGACCTGGCCAACAAGAATGGCGGCATTGTGATCGGCACCGGCGATCTGTCGGAGCTTGCCCTCGGATGGTGCACCTATAACGGTGACCATATGTCCATGTACAGCGTCAATTCGGGTATTCCGAAGACGCTCATTCAATATGTTGTCGCCTGGTATGCCGATCATGAGGCGGACGAAACCGTGAACAAGCTGCTCTATGACATCATTGACACGGGGATCAGCCCCGAGCTTCTGCCGCCGTCCGCTACGGGCGAGATTGTCCAGCTCACGGAGAATATTCTCGGGCCTTATGTAGTGCATGATTTCTTTCTGTATTACATGCTGCGGACAGGCGCTTCTCCCGCCAAAATGTTCTACCTTGCCCAGCATGCTTTTGACGGCGCCTATCCCAAAGAGCAGCTCGTGAGCTGGCTCCGGGTATTCGTCACCCGCTTCTTCACCCAGCAGTTCAAGCGCTCCTGCCTCCCGGACGGACCGAAGGTCGGAACGGTCAGCCTCTCGCCCCGCGGCGACTGGCGTATGCCAAGCGATGCTTCCGCAGCGCTTTGGCTGCGTGAAGTCGAGGCGCTGTAAGCAGCAGCTCGGCTGCGGGACAACTTGGCAGGATCTGAATACAAACAGCAACGGCTGCGCGTCCATAAGGACAGCGCAGCCGTTGTGATGTATTATGGCTTTTGGATCGGGCCCGGGGACAGAAGCATATTCAGGAATCCCAAATGGACTTGGAGTGGAGGCAGGGAGTTAAGTGGAAAAAGTCCAAGTTAATCCGAGACATTTGGCTCCCAAACCATCGTTAGTTGGAAAAAGGAAACCTAATCCTGCTGATTCGCTCCATTAAGAGTGAATCCCCTTAAATTAAGTAGACAAATTCCCACTAACACTGGTGCGGAGCGCCTTTCCAGCCGATTTAGTTGTACTAATTCCACTTCACTCACCTTTCCACACGCAGCAGCTGCCCTTTTTCATTGAACAGAACCGGGAGCAGGTTAAGCTTTCCCCCCCTATGCCAACCGCTACCGCTGTTTTTCACGGGCGGCATAATCATAGACGTTGTTCAGCACAAGCACCTGGTCGCTGCCAAGCGGTGTATGAACCGTTACCGTCTCCCCGGGTACAGCCAGAAGCAGCGATCTGCCCATAGGGGACCAGAGTGAGATGGAATACTCATCCAGGCTGGATTCGCCGGGAATCACAATGCGATATGCGTCCTTCAGCGTTTCCGGGCCGATCCTCAGCGAAACCCAAGAACCGATCAGCACTGCGGAGCGCTTAAGCTCATCACCGGTTCCGGACAAAATCCCCTGCACACCTTCCTGATACTTCTCAATCAAAGCACGGATCTCCGCCCGGTCCGCATGCGATTCCAGTGCCATCCGCTCCAGGATGCCAAAGGTATTCTCATCGAAATATACAAGCTGACGCACCAGTTCCTCACGCAGGGAATCCGTAATCAGACTATGGTTCATAGTAGATTTCACCCGCCTTCTTCATCCGGTCTTGCTCGAAAACCTGCACTTGTCCTCTCATTTCGCTCATTCCTTCCGTATAGTAAAATAGATCCCGCTATGGGGATCTATTTATAACATATCATCTTTTGTCAGAAATACAAGGCCCGCCGGTTTAGCGCTGCTTGCCGCCCTCTGCTCTGCTGTACATATTCAGGTCCTGCAGCCGGATCAGCACCTTGCCAAAGCGTCCGCCCTGCTTAATCAGCACCTTGCCGTCGGGATACGTGCGGTGCACATATTCCGTAACGGTTCTGCGGGCAGCCTCATCTGCCGGCAGATTATGATGCTTCAACATGTGCATGGTCTCCTCAATGGCCTCCCCGCTGGACAGCTCGGTGCTCTTCATTTCACGTGTGATCAGCGACTCGAACGAATACCCCTTCAAATAGAGCAAATGCGTTAAATACGCCATATCCGAGCTTTTTGCATGCAATTGTTGCCCATTCAGCAAAGGAAGAACCTCATTCAGCAGACTGTACTCTCTGCCCCCTGCACTCAGACTGATGTAGCAATACTGGCGCGCGCAGCTGAGTAAGCTCTCCACACTCTCCCAATCCACAACCGCCGGAGACATCGACACAAATACGAGATCGAAGGCGCCTTTCCAGCCCCTTGCGTCAAGATCCACATTTTCGTACAAATCACGCACCAGCTCCACCTGCCCCGGACCGAACCTGGCGGTATTCTCCATGAACAGCTCGGATAATGGAAGGTTTGGCTCCACTGCCGTAACCTTCGCTCCTCTATCAGCAAAAGGAACCGTGAATCCGCCCGAAGCCGCGCCTACATCCAGTACGGACAGTCCCTCAAAGTCAACACCCTGTCCTTCAAGCCAGCCGATAATCCGCTCGCTTCTGCGTCTTCCCCCTTCACTGAACACTTCTTCGTTAAATGTCTTCGCCTTGTGGTCAAAAGAGCGCGCCAGATCCGTCCCGGCCTTCCTGAACTTATTGCCAGTCGCTTCCGGGTCCTCCTTCCAGGCCTTTTCCCATACGCTGGCATTGAATAAATCGGTTGTCATATCAGCTCATCCCTCTCTACATGATCATTTTTTGCTTTGCAGATTTAAAAGACTTACTATATCTATAATCATGCCGCAAAATAACGGCGGATGATTAGTCCACCGTTATTTTCACAGCAAGCTCGGACATCTTCTTATTCTGCAGATACCGCTCCATTTGCTGCTCCGCTTCAATCATCTCCTGCTGAATCGGACACATGCTGGAGTGATTAAGCGTACAATCGAACAACGAAGCCGTGCCTTCAATCGCATGAATGATGTCCAGAAAAGAAATCTCTTCCTGCTTGCGCTTCAGCCGGTATCCCCCGTTCGCACCGGATGCGGACTCAATGAGATCCGCCTTCACCAGCTTGGTCAGAATCTTCGACAGATAGGTGGGAGAAACCCCCTGCCGCTCGGCGAGCTGCTGTACTCCTATGGGCTTATTCGGCGCGGCAGCTACCAGAAAGAGCATCGTGTGCAGCGCGTAATTGGTTGCCTTTGAATATTTCATAAACATCCACCTCAATCAAAGACTTTATTAATCTATAATAGCGTTTAAACAGGCAAAAAGCAAACGGAGACTTCCACAGCCCCGCTGCAGACATCCGTTTGCTTGTATTCTTCGCTGCCTCAGCTCATTTTCGGCTCCAGCTCATAGGTAAATCTGTAGTCACCTGAGCCCAGTAATACTTTTACCTCATGTTCCAGCTGCTCTGCGGAATGCACGCCGGCGGCCTGCTCAAGCCGCAGATCTCCTTCCAGCACCCGGGGCAGTCCGGCCTTCGGAAGATACAGCACTGCTGAGGTATTTGGCGGTACCGAAACGGACATTTCCATCTGATTCGAAGCTATGCTCCATTCCGAGCGAATGCACCCGTACATCGTTTCAAGCTCAGCTGTAGCCCAGGTCAGGTCCCCGCCAGGCTGTGGCTTGATCACAAATTCCTTGTATCCCGGGTGCGATTCATTCACCCCGATGCCTGCGACATGACGGTACAGAAAATCCCCGATGGCTCCATAAGCATAATGGTTGAAGGAATTCATATCCTTGCTCCAGAAGCTCCCGTCCTCCTTAATCCCGTCCCAGTGCTCCCAGATAGTCGTCGCTCCCTTAGTCACCTGGAACAGCCAGGAGGGATAATCGGTCTGCAGCAGCAATTTATAGGCCGCGTCCGTATGCCCCGTTTCACTTAACACAAGGTTCAGATAAGGCGTGCCCACAAATCCGGTAGTTAGATGGTAGCCGCTTTCCTCTAGAAGCTTCAAGAGCTTCTCTACGGTACGTTCTTTCGCCGGCCCTTCCACCAGCCCGAACATTAGAGCCAACACGCAGGCTGTTTGTGTGGGTACGGATAAACGCCCCGCAGGAGTGATGAATTCCCGGTTAAAGGCTTGTTTAATGCGGCTGTGCAGCTCCGAGTAATGCCGGGCGTCTTCAGTTCTCCCCAGTACATCGGCCGTCTTCTCCAGCAGCTGAACGGAATAAGCATAAAAGGCAGTCGCGATAAAATCGGTATCCGTAGCACCTCTGTAGCTGTCCTGTTTCGCATCCAGTCCCAGCCAGTCGCCAAAATGAAATCCCGTGTTCCACAGGAACTCGTCTTCCCCCTGCCCCCGGATATATTCCACCCAGCCTTGCATGCTTGGGTACTGCTGCTCGAGGATACGCTTATCCCCATAGCATTGGTACAGCGTCCAGGGACAGATAACGGCTGCATCGCCCCAGGCCGCAGAGGAATGCTCCTTGTCCCCCAGGACATTCGGAATCACGAACGGAACACCGCCATGGTCCAGTTGGTCGGCAGACAGATCTTTGAGCCATTTGGTGAAAAACGGCGCCACATTCATCAGATACCCCGAAGACCGGATGAACATCTGCGCATCTCCGGTCCAGCCGAGCCGCTCATCCCGCTGCGGGCAATCCGTCGGCACATCGACAAAGTTGCCTTTTTGGCCCCACAGGATATTGTGCTGGAGCTGGTTAATCAGCGGATTGGAGCACGCGAAGGAGCCTGACTGCTCCATATCCGAATGAAGCACAATGCCCGTGAAATCCTGCAGCGAGAGTTCCTCACCGAACCCGGTCAGCTGCACATACCGGAACCCCTGGAAGGTAAAACGCGGCTCATAGCTTTCCCGGCCAACGCCTTTGGCAATATAGGTGATCTTCTGTCTGGCGCTTCTCAAATTATCGGTGTAGACGTTGCCGTCCCGGTCCAGCACCTCGAAATGAACCAGCTCCACCTGCCGCCCGCGCGGGGCATTCAAGCAGAACTGCATCCAGCCAACCATGTTCTGCCCCATATCAAGCACGGTTTCACCGGCTGGCGTCTTAATCAGCTTAAGCGGCTTGATCTGTTCTATTTTTCTTACCGGAACATTCTCCTGCGCCACCAGAATCTCCTTCGAATGCGCGATGAGTTCAACCCGGGACCAGCGGCTGCCGTCATACCCGGCCTGGCTGAACCCGCTCAGCTCCAGACGGGCATCATAGGTCTCTCCGTGATAGAGCTCCGACATTAGAACCGGGCCAGCGGCTGCAGTCCAATTCTCATCCGTTGCAAAAATCTGCTCGCTCCCGTCTTCATAGGTCAGATGGATTTGCATAAGCAGGGCCGTGCGGCTGCCAAAAATATGCCTGCGGTTATCCCAGGCCAGGTTGCCTTTATACCAGCCATTCCCGAGCCATGCCCCCACCGCATTCTCTCCTGCTTCAATCTGAGCCGTAATATCATATGTCTGCACCTGCAGCCGTTGGCCGTAGCTGGTCCAACCCGGGGTCAGATAACCATCGCCTACCCGTGAGCCGTTCAGCTCCATTTCATACAGTCCAAGGGCGGTCACATACATTCTGGCCTTAAGCGGCTTTGCAGCAGCTTGAAAACTGCCCCGAAGGAGCGGACACCGCTCCGCCTCTTCATTCAGCAAGGACAGCGGAGCACTGACCCATTCAGCCTGCCAGTCCTCCCTCGCCAGCAGCCCCATTTCCCAAAACGCAGTCTCCGACCATTCCGTACTCCGGTTCCCCATATCCCACACTTTCACACGGTAATAGTAACGCTGCCGTGAACGCAGCAACGGTTCCTTCACCTCCACATGAGCCGATTGATCCGAATATACCCTGCCGGACGTCCACGAAACACTGCGGAAATCCGGTTCAGCAGAGACTTCGATCTCATAGGACTGCTGCTGCACATCCCGCTCCTCCGATTGAAGCTGCCAGCTGATCCTTGGGAAGCGCACATCTAGCCCGAGCGGATTTTCCTTATACTCCACACGTAATTTTTGTACCGTTAGCATCCTGCCACCCCGTCTTTTCTTGGATTCGCCTATAAATTTGGAACGCTTTCTATTACAATTATAGAAATTCAGATGCGTTGCATGACCTGTAAAAAAGACATTTCACCTGCGTAAAAAGGACTTTTGTTTGGCAGAGAAAGGGGTGGACGGGTGAATTCTGTAAACCATACACTGAAAGGCGAATTCTTCTTCGAAAAGAACCTGCGGCTCTATGTTAACCGTGCCACGGAGACTTACCAGCTTCCGCTTCATTCCCATGATTTCATCGAGCTGGCCTTTGTGGCCGAAGGCAAGGGGTTCCATTATACCGAACAGGAGGTTCAGCAAGCCTCCAAAGGACAGCTCTATTTCATTCCTGTCGGCGTCTCCCATGTCTTCCGGCCTTCGTCGCCCAGTTCCCTCAAAGAACCGCTTGTGGTCTATAATTGTTTGTTTACACCGGAGCTTCTGGAGGGACTGGCCCCGGTTATTCTGGACACGCCGATTGCAGATTACCTGGAACAGATCCGAAATCACCAGGTCTCTGCGTTCTCGGTCACCGACCTTCATGGTTCCATCGAGAGCCTCTTCCTCTCTCTTCACCGGGAGTACAATCTCCCGCAGACCGGTTCCGGCAGCTATCTGTTGTCCCTGTTCATTCAGCTGATGATTACCCTGTACCGCTTCAAGCATGATGAGCTTCAGTTTCCGGTCAACAAGCAAACGCGATTCCTGCACGTTCTCCGCTATATCCAGCAGGAGTATGCCCAGGACATTACCCTCACCCATCTTGCCCGTACCTTTGACTGGAGTGAGCGTCATCTTCAACGTTTGTTCAAGGCGCATACGGGACAGACCTTTCACCATTTCCTGCAAAATGTCCGGATACAACAGAGCTGTGTGCTGCTAACCCGGCAGCTGCATGCACCCATCCCGCTCATTGCCGAGCAGGTGGGTTACCGTGACACCAAAACCTTCAACCTGGTCTTCAAACGGATCATTGGCAAGCCCCCCGGCGTGTACCGGCTGGAGGCGGTGCCTGCCGCGGTAACGGCAGGAGATGGAGGAAACTTTAATTTATGAGACCGTTTTATTCCCGCAATTTCATCAGTTCAGCCCTGCAGACCAATACCTCATACGGCCTCAAAACATCCTTATCGTGTCCACTGATATTCGACAGCATAATTTCTTCTTCAAGCGGAGCGGACAAGCGGATGCTGCGGTCTGTGAAATTGCACATTACAGTCCAGCGCTCCTGTCCATGGACACGCTCATACCCGCCGATCTCTTCAGAATCCGGATAAATCTCCCGGTAATCTCCGTAGATTAAAGCCTGGTTCTCCCGCCGCAGCCTGATCAGCTCCCGGTAGAAATTCAGGATGGAGTCCTCATCCATAAACGACTGCTGCACATTGATCTGCGGATAATTCGGATTCACTTTGATCCACGGCACGCCTTGGGTAAATCCGGCCAACGGTTCCGTGCTCCATTGCATCGGGGTCCGGCCCTGGTCCCGGCTGCGAAGCGCCAGATAGTCCATAATCTCAGCCTGGTTTCTGCCCTGGGCCGCTTGCTGACGGTGGAACCCCAGGCTTTCAATATCCCTGTAATCCTCGATAGCGGGGAAGGCATAGTTGGTCATCCCAATCTCCTGCCCCTGATAGATAAAGGGAGTCCCCCGCATTAAAAAATAGTAGGCGGCCAGCATCTTGGCCGATTCCCTATGATACTGTCCATCGTTTCCGAATTTCGAAACCGATCGGACATGGTCATGATTCTCCATGAAAAGCGCCATCCACCCCCTGCCTGCAGTCGCTGTCTGCCACTTGGAGAGGGCCTGCTTGAAATCGGTCAGCTTCCAGGGATGATAGATCCCCTTTGCCAGCGGCTTGGCATCCAGATCCACATGGTCAAATTGAAAGATCATATTGAAAACGCCCTGCCGCTCATCCACATAGTCAAGGATTTGCTCAATCGGGACTCCAGGAGCCTCCGCTACCGTCATTACTTCATGTGGTTCAAGCACCTTCTGCCTCATTTCCCGCAAAAAATCCAGAATCCCCGGTTGATTAAGCGAAGCTTCAGCCAGTGGAGCATAACCGCGGTTGTCTGCAGTTTTCAGCTGCGGAAAATCCTGGTTCTTCTTGATAAAGGTCACGGCATCCACGCGGAAACCGGCGATTCCCTGGTTGATCCACCATTCCATCATAGCGAAAATGCTGCCCCGCACCTCGGGTTTCTCCCAATTCAGATCCGGCTGCTTTCTGGAAAAGCAGTGCAGATAATATTCCTGCGTGTTATCGTCATATTCCCAGGCGGGGCCGCCAAAATTCGATTCCCAATTGGTCGGTTCCCGTCCCTCCTCCGTGCCCGGCTTCCATATATACCAGTCTCGTTTCGGGTTGTCCTTCGAGCTGCGGGATTCAATGAACCAGGCATGCTCATCCGACGTATGGTTTGCCACCAGATCCATAATCAGCCGTATTCCGTAAGCCTCGGCTTGACGGATCAATTCCAGCATATCCTCCATACTTCCGTACTCTTCCTGTATTTTATAGAAATCACGAATGTCATAGCCGTTGTCATCATTAGGCGAATCATAGACTGGACACAGCCAGATGACATCAATGCCCAACTCGCATAAATAACCAAGGCGGCTTATAATCCCTCGTAAATCGCCTATCCCGTCCCCATCCGAATCCTGGAAGCTCCGGGGATAAATCTGATAGACGACACTTTCCTTCCACCAGTTGATGTCCCTATTCTCCATACTCCGTATTCCCTCCAATTTTCTCTCTATTTAATTGCACCCTGACTGACGCCTCTGATAATATAGCGCTGGCCGAACAGGTAGGCGATCAAGATCGGCAGGATGGTGAGCAGAAGCGCCGGAATCAGCAGCTCCCAATTGTTCATGTACGCCCCATTGAACACCTTCATCTTAATCGGCATCGTGAAGTATCGGTCTTCGGTCAGCACCAGGGAAGGCAGTAAATAATCATTCCATATCCACAGCACATTGAGGATGGCGATGGTCACCGAGGTCGGAGCCAGCATCGGCAGCACAATCTTAAAAAAAGTCTGCGGGCGGTTGCAGCCATCCAGCAGCGATGCTTCCTCCAGCTCATAGGGAATCGATTTGACAAACCCGTGATACATGAATACCGACAGCGCACTTCCGAATCCGATGTATAGAACGATCAAGAGCGGGACGGGAGCCGCGTCAATCCAGTGAAGCTTCGCCCCATAGATATAGATCAGGGGAATCATGATCGACTGGAAAGGGATAATCATCGAGGCCACCATCAAAGCGAACAGGCCGTTATTGAACCTGGTCGAATGCCTTACCATGTAATAAGCAGTCATAGCGGCGAACACACCAATGAAGACAACGCTAAAAAGGGTGATGACCACCGTATTCCAAAATGATGCAAAGAAGTTCATTTCATCAATGACCTGGGCAAAATGCCCGAAATCAAGCGAATCCGGCAGCGAAAATGGACTTTCAAGGATCTGCCCGTTTCTCTTGAAGGAGTTGACCAGCATCAGGAAAAAAGGAAACACGAAGACAATAAAAGAGACTGTAAGCAGCACATAGGCCAGAGCCGAGGAAGCTTTTCTTCTTGCATCCATTACGCAGCGACCTCCATTTTCTTGCTGAAGTAGACCTGCAGTCCGGTAATTAGCGCAACAATAGCAAACAGCACGAAGGCTTCTGCCTGTCCGACTCCGTAGTTGTTTTCTATAAAGGCTTTTTTAACCACATGCATGGATACCATGGTTGTGCTGTCATAGGGTCCGCCGCCGGTCAGGGAGTAGTTGATATCATAGACCATAAAGGCGTTCTTCAGCGTTAAAAAGACTGTAACCACAAAAGAAGGAACCATCAGTGGTAAAGTGACTTTTCTTAACCGCTGCCACCCGTTTGCACCATCGATTGTTGCCGCCTCCATAACATCCTTTGGGACATTGACCAGCCCGGCGACAAAAATAATCATCATATACCCGGCCGACTGCCAAATCGAGACGATGACAATGGCCCAGAAGGCCAGATGCTCATCGCCCAGCCAGCCCAGCCGCAACCATTCGATGCCGAGCTTGTCTCCGATCGACGGCAGCGTCTGCACGAAGATAAACTGCCAGATATAGCCCAGCACCAGGCCCCCGATCAGATTGGGCGTGAACAGCGAGGTGCGGAAGAAATTTTGCAGCTTGACCCCCGAGGTCACCAGAAAAGCCAGAACAAAGCCGAGAATATTGATCAGGATAACGGTAGCCAGAACAAACTTTACGGTCAACCACAGTGAGTCCCAGAACCTGGAGTCCGTGAACACCTCACTGTAATTGGATATTCCCGCGAATTCTACCGGATTCAGGGGCGATGACATATTCGTAAACGTAAGGTATAACCCGTAAGCAAAAGGGATCAGTACCGCTATAGCAAAGAAAATGATTGTGGGTCCGGTGAATAACAGCTGGTTGCCCCATCGTTTGATGATGCGTTTGTCCGATATCATATATTTTGCACACCCCTAATTGCCTGGAGGAGAAGACGGGCCCTCAAGAATCAGCCCATCTCCTGCAGGTCCGGCACATAATTATTTATTTCTGGCCTTTATAGTAGGCTTCAATGGCTTTGGCAAGGTCGGCCCGTGATTCCTTCTGAGCGATATACTTCTGAATGTCCGGTGCCAGCAGGCTGCCCCAGTCTTCGACCTTTACGAAATTGGAGCTGAACGGAAGCGTTTTGCCTTCCACCACAGCGTCTGCGATGGCAGATCCGAGCGGATTCGTAACCTTATTGGTATTATTCTTGAACGCAGAGATGATCTGTGCCTGGTTCACAAGGAAATCCTGGCCTTTCTGATCGTACACCAGCCAGTTCAGGAACTTCTTGGCCGCTTCTTGCTGCGCTGCAGTTGCCGCTTTGTTAATGACAAGAATATTGGTCGGACCGGCAGCAATCTTATTGTTCAGCGGATTATTCGGATTATTGTCCACTGGAACAGGCATGAAACCGAAGGTTTCACCGCTTACGGCCTTAAGGGAATCAATCGCCCAGTTCCCGTTAAAAAGTATGGCGGATTCACCCTTGCCTACACTCACATGTGCATCATCATAATATTTGCCCAGCGGGCGTTCACCGTATTTGTTGTACTGCGGAGAAACCAGTAAATCCAATGTGTCGTAATAGCCGTTCCACACCTCATTGCCTGCCAGATCGAATGTTCCGGCCTTCAATTGCTCCACAATCGAATTCGGGTCCTCCGCCTGATTCAGAAATTGGGTGCTGTAATGATTGGCTACGGACCAGTTCTCCGTCTGGTATGCCACTGGATATTTCACGCCGGAAGCCTGAATTTTATCAAGCAGCACTTTTAACTTGTCGCGGGTATTGATCGTAAAGGGATCGAAAGCACCGCCGACTGCCTTTTCCACTACACTTTTGTTGTATACGAGGCCAAAGCCCTCAATGGAGAACGGAAATCCGGCAACTACGCCCGTGGCGTCCTTAACGCCGTATACCGTGTCTGCATTCCACTTTTCAGCAGAAAGTTCTATACCAAAATCCTTGTATTTGTTCACGATGGAATCGGGGGACATCATTGCTATGGTTACTGTTTTGCCGGAAGCCGTAAGCTTATCCAGCAGATTAACCGTTTCTCCGACAGCTCCCGAGACGGCTTCAACCTTAATATCCGGGTTCGCCGCCATGAAATCCTTCGCCGCCTGTTCCCACTGGGAAGCGATTTCACCTTTGCCGTTCGTAATAATAATGCTGACTTCAGCCTGCTTTTCACCTTCCGCTGAGCCGTCATTTTTCGATTTCTTGGTACTGCCGCAAGCCGACAACGAAACAACCATTAAGAGAACCAGAAATAACGCCAATGTCTTTTTCAAAAGAACCCCTCCGCAAATGTATTTGCATATTACTGCAGGAGTTGGTTGGTAACGATACCAATAATAATGGTCACTTTCCCTTTTTCAGCTCTCTGCAGTGATTATGCCTATACTTTATCATCGTTAGGGAACGGTTTCAATAGATTTCAAAATGAAAATTCCGTTGAAAATTTCAAATTCATTGTCAAAACAGCACTATTACAATGAATTCGGCTATATTTATGATAAATTCACATTGGTATCGTTCCCAATTATGAAGATGGATCACCCGAAACTCCACCGTTTAGCCTTAAGTGGATTTTCGGATAATCAGTTCGACCGGAAGCTCGTGTACAGCCGACTCAGTGTTCTCTTGGTTCAGTATGCTGAGCAGAATTTCCCCGGCTTTCTGTCCCATCTGTTCAATGGGCTGCCGGATGGTTGTAAGCCCCGGATCCAGTACCTCCGCAATAGGCTGGTCATCGAATCCAAGGATCGCCAAGTCTCCCGGAACGGACAGACCTGCCTGCTTCGCTGCCATCATCAAACCGCCGGCAATCTCATCGCTCCCTGTAAATACGGCTGTCGGGCGGTCCTTCATTTCAAGTATAAGCCGCATCACGTTTTTACCGTCTTCAATGGTATGCTTGTCCACCAGAATATAATTCGGATTCACCGGAATGCCCGCTTCCTCCAGCGCTTTCTGATACCCCCGGTTCCGGTCCCTGTCTTTGCCGGCTTCGGTGAACAGACCACCCGTACAATAGGCAATTTTGCGGTGTCCGCGCTCAATCAGATGCTTGACTCCGATATACGTCCCCTGGTATTGGTCAACCCGGATCATCGGAACATCCAGCTTGCTGATGTATTCGTTGCAGAGCACAATTGGACCGTATTGAGTAAAGGGCTTAATATCCTCCCAGGCATTTTCAATGGATGTCATGATCATTCCGTCCGCCTGCTTGGTCTTGAGCAGATTCAAATAAGCCAGTTCCTTGTCCTTATCCTCATTGGTCTGGCATATTAAAGTCTGATACCCGTTACGGTAGCCCACCTGTTCAATGGCATCTACCAGATAGGAGAAGAATGGATTCACAATTTTGGGCACCACTACGGCAATGGTTGTCGCCAGTTGTCCTCTTAGTCTTCTTGCAGAGAGATTGGGTGTGAATCCCAGCTGCTCCATGGCCTTCAGCACCTGTTCTTTTTTATCCGCTGAAATGTGAGGGTAATTATTGATCACACGGGATACAGTGGTCTTCGATACTCCGGCCAGACGTGCCACATCGATTATAGTTGCCATACCTTTCCTCCGCTCCAACATTAATTTGCGATTGAAACCAGTTTCAATCATTTTACCTTAATTCAGAGCAACAAGAAACAGCGAATACAGAAAAAAACAAAACCCTGGAGCAGCCTCCCGGGTTTCGCTTCCTTTTGCTGCCCAATCTACTTCTGCAGTTCCGCATCCTTTTGCTTCAGCAGATCGGCGTATTCCGCTTTATACTGCTCCAGCTTGTCCTTCAGCTCGTCATTAACAGGGTCTGCTTTCAGTTTGCTGCTTGTAGACAGGATATTATCGACAACGATATCTATTTGACTGTCGATGGCCTTGATTTTGCTCTTGGCCACCGCCGTTGCAGAGTCTGGTGCCGGCGTGGGCACAGGACCAATCGTTATACTTGCGTCCCTCTCAGCAAGAGAAGGCAGCGTGATATTCTCTTTCTCGTCCAGACTGATCGTTTTACCGGATAATGATACCTTATATCCTGCCAGCTCTCCGATCGCCCGGACCGGTGCGTAGCTTTTGCCGTCAATGACAATGGCTGGGTCCGCCAGTTTTTTGCCGTACACGTTTACGGTGTATTCTGCTTGAATGGTCTTGCCTACTAGACTTGTAGAAGCTCCGATAGCCTGAGTACTCACCATCAGTACAGCACCGGCAAGAAAGCCGGCAGCAAGCTTTTTCATAAGAAGTTCACTCCCCGTAAAATACTATACTTCCTAGTTTACCATTTACGGTGGTAGATGACGAACTTGCTGCAAACTGTACTTTTTCAGCTTTTATATCAAATTTTAGCGAAATCATGACAGCTTTTCTTCAAATAAATATGGTATAGTCAGATCAATGTTAAGCCCAGTATAAACTGAACTTGTGATTTTTCTATTTGGGATTGGTCGTGACTCCAGAGAATGTTTGGACTTCCGGCCGCTGTTGTCTACAGATTTCTTGAATTTATACCGTTGTTCGCGGTTGAAATCCGCAGACAAAGGCGGACGCTACCGCTCCGTAAGTATCCAAACTTCTCCTCCGTCACTTTTCCCTTAATTGTAAATTTTCAAGTTCAGTTTATATAGTATATGAAAATGGAAGGTGTGAACGTATGACAAACGATCTGAAACTGTATTACGGAAAAAAAATCACAGTGAAGTTTCAGCCTGAAAAATGCATTCATTCCGGTGTCTGTGTTAAAGGTTTGCCTGCGGTTTTCAATGTAAGCAAGCGTCCATGGGTTGAGCCTGATGCCGATGCCGCAGAGGCCATTGCCCGCCATATCGACAAATGCCCGAGCGGTGCGCTCAAATACGAGCTTCTTGACCAAGAACAATAAAATTAAAGAAGAGGTGTCACGATGCATAATGTAGTTCACGATAAAGACAACAAGCGGTTTCTGATCCAGGATCAGGACTCCATCGCTGCTGAAATGACCTATGTAACCTCAACAGCCAGCCTGTATATTATTGATCATACCTTCGTAAACACCGCTTACCGCGGACAGGGGCTTGGAGACCTGCTTGTTGAAGCAATGGTGGAATACGCAAGGGAGAATGGAATCAAGATTCTACCCTTATGCCCTTTTGCCAAAGGCAGATTCCAGCAGCGTGCCGAACTTGGAGATGTCCTCCATCAATCATAGCAGCCCCTGCCCGTCAGCTATTCCTTCACTGCTCCGATCATCACACCTTGATTGAAGTATTTCTGCACAAAAGGATACACGCACATGATCGGCACTGTAGCCACGATAATGACGGAGTAACGCATCATATTCGCCAGCCGCAGCGCGATTTGCGCCGCTTCGCCCGTTCCCATGCCGGACTGCATCTGATTGGTGATCAGAATATTGCGGAGGATCAGCTGCAGCGGATACATATTCGGGTTCTTGAGGTAGATGAGGGCATTGAAATACGAGTTCCAGTACCCGACGGCGATCCATAGGCCCAGCACCGCAATAATCGCTTTGGACAGCGGCAGCACAACCCGGGCAAAGTAGCGGAGGTTGCCGCAGCCGTCGATCTGGGCCGCCTCCCACAAATCCCCGGGAATGCTCGTCTGAAAAAAAGTCCGGGCCACAATAATGTTGTAGACCCCTACGGAGAAGGGCAGCACCATCACCAGAAACGTATCATATAGATGGAAGTCGCGGATGGTCAGGAATGTCGGAATCAGCCCGCCGTTGAAGAACATCGTGAAAATGAAATAAAGCGAGATATATTTGCGGCCTGTCAGGTCCTTGCGGGACAGCGCATAGGCTGCCGAGATGTTCACCGCGAGGCCAATCACGGTTCCCGCGACCGTATACAGGATGGTATTCCGGTAACCGATCCAGATGTTGTCATGGCGCAGCAGCTCTTTATAGCCGTCCAGGGTGAAGCCTTTGGGGAACAGCCAGACCTGTCCTCCCGCCACAGCAGACGGATCACTGAACGATGCGATAACAATAAAAAACAGCGGGTAGATCAGAATCAGCAGAAACACAGCCGCAATAACATACATGATGATTTCCATAACCGTATCCGAGGAGCGGTTGTTTTTTATTTTCCCTATCTTCTCTTGAGCCGCAGGCTGTAGTACTCCCATGATGCTGCTCCCCTTTCTACCACAAGCTGTTTTCGCTGAGTTTTTTGGAAATCTGGTTGACCATAATGAGCAGGATGAAGTTAATGACCGTATTGAACAGGTTGATGGCCGAGGAGAAGCTGTACTGGCTGCTCAGCAGCCCGATTTTGTAGACATAGGTGGACAAAATTTCGCTTGAGGTAGCGTTCAAGTCATTCTGCATCAGATAGACCTTCTCGAAGCCGACGCCCAGCAGACCGCCGACGCGCAGGATCAACAGGGTGATGGCTGTCGGCATCAGCATCGGAATATCGATATAGCGGACCTTGTGCCAGCGGCTTGCCCCGTCCACCGTAGCGGCCTCATACAGGCTCGGATCAACGGCCGACAGCGCAGCGATAAAAATAATGCTGTCCCAGCCGACATGCTGCCACACATCCGACCAGACATATACGCTGCTGAACCAGCCGGCCGAGCCCATGAGATCCGGGGCTTCTTTGCCGAACAGACTGTACAGATTACCGACAAGGCCGGTGCTTGGCGAGAGCAGAATCATCATCAGGCCGACCATAACCACCGTTGAAATAAAGTGCGGCATATAGGATACCGTCTGAAAAAAACGTCTGAACCGGTTCGGGCGCATCTGATTGACCATCAGCGCCAGCATGATCGGGATCGGAAAGGTAATCAGACTGTACACACTGATGATCAGCGTATTCTTGATCGTGGACGAAAATTGATAGGAATGAAAAAACTTTTCGAAATACTTGAAGCCCGCCCACGGGCTGTCAGTGATCCCGAGTGCCGGACTATAATCCTTGAAGGCAATAAGCACCCCGTACATCGGCTTATACGCGAATAATAACGTAAGGACTGCCGCAGGAAAAAGCAGTGCATACAGCCCCCAGTTTCGTTTGATCTGTCCCAAGGTCCGACCTGGATGGCGATGACCGGATTTCATGAAACCCCTCCTAAAATGTTTTGTGAGCTATATGGCAAATGCCGTCCTGCAATAAGCTAGCGCGGGACGGCATTTGCTCAAACCGATGAAGAATACTCTTCTCCGAAACTTCATCATCTGATGATTTGACGGTTATTTCACACTCATATACCGGGCATAAGCGTCGGTGCGGATTTGGAGCAGCTTCTCCAACCCCATGTCGTTCAGCTTCTTCACATAGGCGTCCCAGCCTTCATCAATTCCGCCCTTGGTAATAAACTGGGCACGCATTGTGTTCACGTAGCTGTCGATGTCTGTAGTCAAGGTCGGCAGCTCCTGGAATTCCTCAGAGGTGTACATCACGTTAGGGAATGGTGTAGTTACGTAATCACTGCCCAGCTTATCCAGCTGCAGCTTCAGTCCGTCACCGCTGCTTTGGCTCAGCACAATATTTTTCTCAAAGGACGGGCTTACATATTTCGGACCGAAGTCACGCAGCGACTGATCCCAGTACCAGGCATCCGCACTCGTTCCTGCTGGCGGGTCCATCAGCGTGTAAGTGCCGTCGTCATTCTTTTGGATTACGGTTCCGATGGCTCCCCAGAAATTCTGGATGCTGGCTTCATTGGTATAGAACTGGTCGGCCCAGCGGGCAGCGACTTCCGGGTTTTTGCAGGAGGTGGTGATCAGCAGTTCGTTGCGGGCGAGATTCATCCCGATGGGGTTTCCGATGGTATAGCGTTTGCCGTCCGGTCCGGCCACAGGCGGAATGGTTTCATACTGCCCGCTCCATTTGCCGAATACGGCGTCCGGCGTCCATTGGTACGAGAGACCTACAATCGGCGCGTCCGGATTCTGGAACTTGGCGGAGATCATGGTGGCGTCCTGGGTGAACAGCTCTTTGTCCAGCAAACCCTCGCCATATAATTTGTTTTCCCATTTCAGGCCTTCCTTGTACTCTTCGGAAGTAGGGTAGTAGACCGCCTTGCCATCCTTAACCAGCATGTTGTTATTATTGAGGTCCGTGATGCCGAACGGGCTGATGAGGTCATTGCTGACTTCGATATACGGAATTTCATCGGCCTTGCCATTTCCGTTCGGGTCCTTTTCCTTAAAAGCCTTCAGCGCGTTGTACAGATCATCCAGTGTTTCAGGCGTCTTCAACCCCAGCTTGTCGAGCCAGGCCTTGTTGATGACCGGCTGGCGTGAGCTTTTGGGGCGTGAAGGCAGTCTGGCAGGCAAAGAATAAATTTTCCCGTCGGGGAAGGTGCTGATTTTTTTCATCTCCGGTGTTTCTTCCATCGCCGCCTTCAAGTTAGGCATATACTGATCGATATACTCATCCAGCGGACGGAAATAGCTTAAGTTGTTGACGATATCGGAATCGGAAAAGGTCTGGTCGCCCACTACAACATCCGGCAGCGTGCCGCTCGCCAGCAGAATGGACTTCTGTTCCGCCCAGTCGTTGGAGGACATGACCTGCCAATCAATTTTGACATTCGTATTCTTCTCCAGGTCCTTCAGCCACTGGTTCTGGGTGAAGGTGTCCCCCATGCTTCCCCAGCGTACAGTCAGCACCTTCAGGGTTACCGGCTCTTTGACGATCGGCAGGCCTTCTTTGTTGAAATCACCTGTTTCAGCAGGAGTGTTCGCATTCTCCTTGTTCCCGCTGCAGCCGGCCATTCCCATCACCATTACGGCCGACAGAAGCAGCAGCGGCCATTTCTTGGCTGATCCGCTTTTGTGGTGTGTACTCATTCTGTAATCCCCCATTTCATTGGTTGCATCCGCTTTACATCCCTAATGATAGCTTGCGGCGTCTTTGCATTCCGGACCCTTTGGCGGCAGTATTCGGACCTCTGCATCCGCTTACATTGATTTGAAGCTTCCACCGTATTTTCACATGTGCAGGTATGACGGTATTCAGACTTTTGCTTGCAGTTTCCGGACTTTGCAGGGGAATGCCGGGAATTGTGCATGTAATTTCCCCAAAGAGGTTTTATAATGGCTTTAATTAGCCTATACAAACGCTTTCATCTAATCATGAACGCGCAGGAAAGGACGCGGCAAGTAAGACTATGATCAAAAGAAAAACAGGCAGCAAACCGTATCCCATCCGCCATTATGTACGAATCATGATTCTGGTCTCTTTCGCCGTGCTGGTGCTGGACCTGGTCATCAGCCTGGCTTCCATTTCCATTGTGAAGCAGCAGTCCACACGGTATTTGCAGGATACAGCCAAGCTGTACATCGACCGCATCAATCACGATTTTGCCTACATTAATCATTATATGGGCTGGACGCTCGCGAACGACGAGAGCTTGAATATGATGAATGCCTATGAGCCGGACAGCAGCGAGTTCCTGAAATCTAACGACAACCTCCACAAACGGTTTACCGAGCTGCAAAAGAATTACGGGCAGGAATACAACTTCTTCTTTTATTTGAAGAACCAGTCTTTCTTTCTGAACTGCGCACCGATCAGTGTCAACTATACGGATTATACGGAGCTGAAGAAGCAGATTTATTCTTATATAGAGGATAAAGATGTGTACGCAGAGTTTTACTCCAGATGGACGCCTATCTTGGTGAACGGAAACTACTATATTATCAACATCGTGCCGTATTACAACCGCTACTTAATCGGTCTGATCTCCGCCGACAATCTGATCCGCCCCTTGCGGCAGATTAATCTGGGGGCCAACGGCTATGCCTCACTGGTGGATGAGAACGGCACCCGCATCTCAAGTCCCTTATCAGGCAGCGGCAAGCTGGTGCAGCAGGAGTCAGGATGGACGGGTCTGCTTCAGCCCCGCACGACGATAAGCAGTGAATTTTCCAATACAACGTTCAGCGCGAGCATGGTCATTCAATTCGGAGCCTTCGAGAAAATCATGATTGCCCAGCTGCTGATTATGCTTCTGTTCTTCATGGTGACCTCCACCATCTGCGCCGTCATGCTCTTTTTCAATAAAAAAGTGCTGGGTCCGGTTCATAGCTTCTCAGAGAACCTGGCCCACATTAATGAGGACGGCCAGCCCGCTGACTTCAAAAGCAGTAAAATCATCGAGCTGGAGCAGGCAAACGAGCAGTTCAAGGGCCTGGTGGAGCAGATCAAAACCTTCAAAATCGCCATCTATGAGCAGGAGCTGGAGAAACAGCGCATTCAACTGGATTATATGAAGCAGCAGATCAAACCTCATTTTTTCCTGAACTGCCTGACCAGCATTTACAGTATGGCCCAGATCCAAATGTACGAAGAAATCGAGAATATGGCCATGTCGACCTCCAAATACTTCCGCTATACGTTTCAGAACGGCGAAAACTTTGTCCGGCTGGAGGATGAAATCGAGCATGTCCGCATTTATCTTGATATCCAGCGCAGCCGGTACAGGGATGCCTTCCGGTATCATATCGGGCTTACCGAAACGGCCAAGGACACGCCGATCCCCCCGCTGGTGCTGCAGACCTTCATCGAGAACTCGGTCAAATACGCGATCTCCAGAGACCCCGAGGTCCAGATCAGGCTGACGGTCAACCGGCGCGAAACGGCAGAGGAACAGGTAACGGAAATTCAGATTTCGGACAGCGGGCCCGGCTTTGCCCCCGGGGTTCTTGAGAAGCTGGTGCGGGGCCAGCCCCTGGATCAGAGCAAAGGAACACATATCGGCATTATGAATACACTTAAACGGCTGGAATACCTGTATTCTAAAAAAGCAGCTGTCCACTTCTCCAATATAGAGGGAGGAGGCGCTTCTGTCATCTTAACTCTTCCGGATCTTCCGGATACTTCAGCATGAATGGAGAATTTCCTATGAACGTACTGCTTGTGGATGACGACTATTATGTAGTGGCGGCTCTGCAAAAGAAAATAGACTGGGCAGCGCTCGATATCGAAACTGTTTATACGGCCAACAATGTCGCCCAAGCCCGTGAAATTGTGGAGAACCATTCCGTACAGATCCTGATTTCGGACATTGAAATGCCGCAGGGCAGCGGACTGTCGCTCCTGGCCTGGATTCGGGAAAACGATTATCCGATCCAGACCATTCTCCTCACCAATTATGCCGACTTCAACTATGCGCAAAAAGCCATCGAGCTGCAAAGCTTTGAATATTTTCTCAAGCCGATTGAATTTGATAAGCTGATGCTGATTATCCAGAAAGCGATTGCGCGCGCCAAGGAGCAGCAGCATAACGAAAAAGCCATCCAAGAGGGCTATTATTGGCAAAAGAACCAGTCGAAAAATCTGGAGCATTTCTGGCGCAGAATGGTGAGCGGAAGCAGTTCTTCCCCGATCAGACCGTCGGCTATCACCTATGCCATCAAGGAGCAGAATCTTTCCTATCACATGGACGATACCCTGCAGCCGCTGTTATTCAATGTCTTCCCCTACAATGGCAGCATGGGCAAAGAAGAGAAGGATCTGTTCGATTTCGCCCTGCTTAACATTCTGTATGAGCTGTTCCGGCATTCCGACTTCGTGATCGAGAGCATTCTGGAGATTAAGGATTACCATTGGATCGCCATCCTGAAATGGAACCAGACACCGGACACCGGAACGCTTGAGGAAATCTGTTCCTCCTTGATCCAGAAGACCAACCCTTATCTCAAATGCGATGTCTGCTGCAATATTGGCCTGCACGGCAGGCTAAGCGAGATCGGCTCTGTCTTGAAAGGCCTGATCAGGATGGATGAAGAAATTACACGCTGCCGGAATCATACGTTCACTGTAGACATGTATCGAAAACAGAGTAAAACAACGTACATCCCCCCGAATCTGGCCCATCTGGAGGAGCTGCTGAATCAGAACAAGCTTGCCGCTTTTCTGGAGGAAGTAAGCCGTTATCTCACGGGGCTGCTGGTTAACCGGACCGTGGACACCTCCATCCTCAGCCTGTTCCGGCTGGATATCGTGCAGCTTGTGTATTCTTTTCTCAAAATGAAAGGCATTCAGGTGCATAAATTGTACAGCGGCAAAACGAATGACCGGCTGCAGCTGCACGCCCTGACTTCCATCGAGGACATGGAGGAATACCTGGATTACCTGGTGAACACCGCCATGAAATACCGGGACCTCACCGAGCAGACCAAATCCGTTGCCGAAGAGATCAAGCAGTATATCCATGCGCATTACGGGGATGAGCTGACGCGGAATGATCTGGCGGAGATTGTCTATCTGAATCCCGATTACCTGGCCCGGCTGTTCAAGAAAGAGACCGGCGTTGCCTTGGGCAGCTATGTAATTCATGTCCGGATCGCCGCCGCCAAGCAGCTGCTGGAGACCACCCGGTTGTCTGTGTACACCATTGCGAACAAGGTGGGCTACACCAACTACTCCTATTTCTCCAAGCTGTTCAAGCAAGAAGCCGGCCAGTCGCCTAACGAATATAAAAAGGGGCTTGTGAAGGAAAACGGACAAAACAATAGAAATGAATTATAAAACGATTAAAATATATTGTAAAACGATAAATTATGTGCTAAATTTAATTCAACAATAACTAAATGAGGTGCATTTATGGGACGGGGAACAACACTCTTTTTGAAGGCAGCTGTGATTCTTATGGGCATTCCGGTTCTGGCTTTGTGTATATTTGCGGTGCCTGAGATCGCGGATTTTGCAGCAGAGTTATACCCAGATATGACTACTATTAAATATCTCGTTTTTATCGATTTGTATGCATCGGCGATACCCTTTTATTTTGCGCTGTATCAAGCTTTCAAACTTTTAGGCTATATTGACAAGAACAAAGCCTTCTCAGAATTATCTGTACAGGTTCTAAAGAATATAAAATACTGTGCAATCATCATCAGCAGCTTGTATGTCTTAGGCCTGCCTCTCTTCTATCTCATGGCGGAGAAGGACGATGCCCCAGGGATCATAGTCATCGGATTGGTCATCATTTTTGCCTCCATGGTGATTGCCGTTTTTGCTGCTGTTCTTCAAAAGCTTTTAAAAGAGGCCATTGAACTAAAATTAGAAAATGACTTAACAGTCTGAGGTGAAAACAATGGCGATAATAATCAATGTTGATGTGATGCTGGCTAAAAGAAAAATGAGCGTAACCGAACTTTCGGAAAGGGTTGGCATTACGATGGCCAATCTTTCCATATTGAAAAACGGCAAGGCAAAAGCAGTGCGCTTATCCACTTTAGAGGCGATTTGCAAGGCTTTGGAATGTCAGCCTGGAGATATTTTGGAATACAAAAGTGACGAAGACACTCAAGATTAAACCATCGAAAGTCTTTAACGGAACATGATAGCTTAATAAAAAACAGCGGCAGTGCAGGACTCTTTTTCTCGTCCATGGCTGCCGCTGTTTCTTTTGTTGAGGTCTGTCTACTTATCTTTGTTATTCACCTTCAGTGACACGGCACTTTTGGGTCCCATGCTGAAAGTTACCCGTTCATTTCCCGTCAAATGCACAGCCACATTCTCTTCCTGCTCCCCATCGTTGAACAGGACGGCACCCACCGATCCGTCCAGGTTGCGGAAAGCTACGGAAGCAACTGCGGGATGAGTGGAATTGGACTCCAGCCGCAAGGCTCTGGGCCGGATCACTTTGCTGAAATGCGCCAGCGCGTAATAGTCGAGCGTATAAGTAAGCTTACGAGCCTGCTGGTCGATCTGGACAATGCCGCGGCAGGTGCTTCTGCCGAAGCCCGGGACTGTCGGCCCGTTCTGCTCATCCAGCGCCATATTCCACAGCACGAACGATTTGCTGTGATTCCGCAGGATCTCAATCCCTTTGCGGATCACATTGGAGAACGCCTGTTCAAACGGCGGAATCCATTCGCCGCCAGACCCTTCGGTGAAATGCACTTCTTTATCTGCAAAAGCCTGCTTCACCTGCGACTGAGCCGAGGCCGTGCCGCCATACCAGTGCCAGGCTACCCCATCCACCGCTTCTCCGGCAGCCGCTAGCACGGCGAGCGGATAATCCGGCCGGTCCCAGTTGTGGTCATAACAGAGAATTTTGGCGGCGAGCTTGTGCCTCACAAGCGCAGGCTTCAAATAATCCCGCACAAAAGTTGCCTGCGCTTCCGGCAGCATAAGCATCCCCGGATAATGGGGCGGTTCATACAGCGCCTCATTCTGCGGAGTGACTGCATAAATAGGCAGCCCATGCTCCGCGTAAGCCTGAATATACCGTACAAAATACTCGGCATACACTCCGCAATATTCCGGCTTCAGCTCACCGGTGATCATCGACCCGCTGGTCTTCATCCAGCCCGGCGCGCTCCAGGGCGAAGCCATCAGCTTGATCTGCGGATTAAGCGCCACCGCCTGTTGCAGCAGCGGGATGATATCCTCTTCATCATGGGCGATGGAGAACCGGCCCAGTGCTGTGTCTGTTTCACCTACAGGCAGATCATTATAGCTGTAGACTGTTCTGGCAAAATCCGAGGCACCCATTGGATTCCGCAAGACGGACAGGCCAATCCCGGCTGCCGGATCGAACAGCTTCCTCATCAGCTCCGCTCTCTGCTCCAGGCTCAGCACCTGGTTCATCAGATACGCCGCAGAATCGGTAAAAGAAGCCCCGAAGCCATCCACCTCCTGGTAAGTTTGACTTTCATCAATGGTAACAGTGACGGTCTCTTGCTCTGAAGCCACCGCTTTCATCTGCTCAGGCGGCTGCTCAATGAATAACTCGTCTTCGCCTGTGGACCTGTAAATGATTAGCTCCTGCAATCTGGTTCCCCTCCTAATGACTGTTTATAAATCGAAATTTTTTTCTCCGGTTCATTTCCATAAACAGCTTACTTCAGCCCCAGCTTTTCCTTGTTTTTCTTCATCTTTTCGGTGCGGACCTCTACAATTTTATCCCAGCTGTTTTTGTCCAGGAAAGCTTTGTAGCCGGCCAGGAGGCTGTCAAAGCTTGCATCATCCTTGGAGCGGAGCATACTGACCATGGTTGTGTTCCATTCAGTGTTGATAGCGGTCAAGGCCCGTGCTTCCGGTGTACCTTGGTCAGGATTGATGTTCTCGAGAATGAAATGCGGTTTAAGCTTGCCTTTGCCCCATGCCTGCATCTGCTTGATGGATTCCGGGAACGCATCTTCACTCAGCGCTTTGTCCCGGTCATGCCCGAAGAACATGAATTCACCCATCCGGTAATCCTTTTTGAATTTGTCGGCATTATTTAATTGCAGGTCCTTTACCGCAGGCAGCAGCTCCACCTTGCCGTTCGCATTGATCTGATAGGTTTCGCCTTCAATGCCGTAGTTCATCAGCTTCTGGCCTTCGTCACTCAGCAGGTAGGTGAAGATTTGCATCGCCTTGGCCGGGTCTTTGCACTTCTTGGTGATGAAGCTGATCATCCAGCCGGTAATCCCGGACTGGTTCAGTGTTGGCGCATTGCCGGCTGTGCTCTGCGGCCCGTCGATGGCAATGTATTCCTTGCCGGGATTTGCGCTCATGAAGATCTGCAGATTCCCGCCCTGCTGAGGCGTTCCGTCAAGCAGCATAGTAGCATATTTGCCTGATTTAACCTTTTCTTCAAAAGCCGTTCCGTCATCGGCAAAGCTGTCATCGCTGATTGCGCCGTCTCTATACACTGCATTTATTGTTTTCAGCCAGGTCAGATAATCCTCATCCAGATTGCGGTTGTAGAAGCCGCCGTCTTCCGTTTCCATCGGCACTCCGATGAAGTCCTGCAGAACATCACCAAGCGAGCCGGTTCCTTCACCGATAGAGTTGAAGCCAAAGGGAATCAGCTCCGGGAACTTTGTTTGGATCTGGCCCATGACATTTTTGAACGCTTCCGGTGTCCCGACCGCAGGGCTCCCTAACGCTTCATAGACATCCTTGCGGATGACAAAAGCAGTCTTGGCCGGGATGTTGCCGCTGTCATAATCCGCCTGCGTGTTAGAATAGTTCGGATAGCCGTAGGTTTTGCCGTCTGCCAGCTGGAACCAGTTCAGCGTATCGGCAGCCGCCACTTTATTGAAATAAGGGTCATATTTATCGGCAAGATCATTCAGAGGCAGGGCCCAGGTTGCAGCCTTCTGCACCACCGGCGAGTTCGAATCAAAAATCGTCAGCAGATCCGGCATGCCGCCCCCGGCAAAAAACGTATTCAGCTTCGTATCATCCCCGGTGATAAATTTGATGTTGATGTTCAGATCATCTTTAATTTTCTTCGTGACCACATCTTTGCCGAAATCGGTATTCCACCAATCCGCATTTACGTACCAGGTCAGCTCTGTGGTTTCTTCTTTTTTATCCAGCTTCCAGGCCGGAGTTTCCGCATCTGCCGTGTAACGGCCCTCAATCGAAGGCAAATCCGTCTTGCCTGAACCTGCCGGGTTGCCGCCACCGCCGCAGCCTGACATGACGAGTACAGCCGCCATCAGCACCGTACCGAGCTTGAGCCCTTTTTTGCCGAATGCTTTATTCATGTATTATTCCTCCTAATTTCCCTATTTGTTAAATCCGCTTCGCACAACACTGGTTGCGCTTTCACAAATTACCCCTGTCCCCTCTATTCCTTCACCGCCCCCAGCATCATTCCGGAAATAAAATACCTTTGAAGTATTGGATAGATCACAACAATCGGCAAGGTGGTAATGACAATCGTTGCGAGTTGAACCCCTTTGGTGGTGGTTTCGATGACCGCTGAGCCGCCGATGTTCTGCATGGATTGGGTCTGCGACTGGACGATTATTTCGTACAGCTTCATCTGCAGAGGATACAGCGCCTGATTGGTGATATACAGCTTGGTGGTCATGAAGTCATTCCATTGCCCCACCCCGTTGAACAATGCAATGGTCGCCATGGCGGGCATTGACAGCGGGATGAAGATTTTCAGAAAAATGCGCCAATCGCCCGCACCGTCGATCTTGGCTGATTCCTCCAGGGAATCCGGGACATTGCGGAAAAAGTTCATCAGAATCACAACATCGTAATAGCTGAACAACGCCGGAATAATGTACACCCAGAAGCTGTTGAGCAGCCCGAGCGATTTGATCAGCAGGTAGGTTGGAATCATGCCGCCGGAGAAAAACATCGTAATGACACCCATAGCCACGTAAAGCTTGCGGCCTCTTATGTATCTTTTGCTGAGCCCGTAACCGATCATTGCGCAGAAAAACACATGGGTAACGACGCCGGTAAAGGTTTTGGAGATGGAGACGAGAAAGGACTGCCAGATGGTGTTGTCATTGAACACTGCCCGGTAATTCTCCAGGGAAAACTCCTTGGACCAGAAGATAAATCCGCCTTCGGCAAGCGCCTTGCCTGAGCTGAGGGAGGAGATGATCACGTTCCAGAGCGGAACCACAATCACTACCGTAACGAGAAACAGCAAAATGATATTTATGGCATCAAAGATCCTGCTGTCGAGATCCTCTTTAACCACTTTTCGATTCACGGCGAATGCCTCCTTTACAGCACAGATTGATTATCATTTAATTTGCTGGTGATCTTGTTCGCGGCAACCAGCAGAATCACGGAAACGATGGAGACTCCAAGTCCGACGGCGGTTGCATACGAGAAATCTCCCTGCGTCATCCCCATCCGGTACACATAGGAGTTGATGACCTCGGCTTTCTCCCGGTTCTGGGAGTTCATGAGCACCAGTGTCTGATCCAGATTGGAGCCCAGTAAACCGCTTACAGTAAGGATCAAATTCAAGCTGATGATCGTCTTCATATTGGGCAGGGTAATATTCCAGATCTGCCTCAACCGGCTTGCACCGTCGATTTTGGCGGCTTCGTAGTACGTGGGATCAATTTTGGACATAATCGCCAGATACAGAATCGTTCCCCAGCCCGCCTCTTTCCAAATATCCGATAAGGTGGCGATCCACCAGTATTTCCCGGCATCCAGCAAAATGTTGGACGGCTTCGAGATGAGCCCCAGATTAAGCAGCAGCTGATTGAACAGCCCCGAGGTCGAGAACCAGGTGATCAGCATGCCCCCCAGAACGATCCAGGATAAAAAATGCGGCAGATACGAAATGGTCTGCACCCATTTTTTGAAGCGGCCCAGGCTCACTTCGTAGATCATAATTGCCAGGATAATCGGAATGACAAACCCGATGGCCAGCTTCAGGAAGCTGATCCCCAGCGTATTCATGACCGCGTCCCAGAAATATTCGTCGGACATAATGATTTTGAAGTTATCCAGCCCGACCCACGGGGCCGTCGACAGCGTATCGATGACTGTGTAATTTTTGAATGCGATGGTTAAGCCGTAAATCGGAATGTAGCAAAAAACAATCATAAAAATAATGCCCGGAATAACCATCGACTGAATTTCCCATTGCCTTTTGAAATCTGCCACCCATTCCTTCATCCTTTGTCCCATAGGCTTTTTAGCCATCCGGTGGACTGCCGGTGCGGGCACCAGGTCTAATTCATCCACGTTCACGCTCCCCCTTTCAGTAATCCAAATCAATAAAAACGTTTTTATTTTCGGCAAAAAAATGCCCCGCTCAGGCATGATTACAAGCGAAACGGCTTCGCCTTCCTTTAATCGGCGGTACCGTTTCGGCGTAAATCATCCTGCCGGCATTTTAAATCCGGTCACTACGGTCTAACTTCACATGGCTTGAGCCCCTGACGATAAGCTCGCCTTTCAGCTTCTGCGCATTGCCCTGCTCTTGCTTCTGGATCATGCGGACCAGATGGTCAATGGCTAATATCCCCTGTCTGGCAATTTGATTCCGCACCGTGGTTAACGGAGGCGAGTAGTACTGGGCGATGTCGATATCGTCAAAGCCTACTACGCTGATATCTTGCGGAACCTCATAGCCGTGGGTTTTGAGCGCCTGGATGCAGCCGATCGCACTGAGGTCATTGCCCGCCAGAAAAGCATCCGGGAGCTTCCCGGGAAACGCCCGGATGAAGGATTTCACCGCGTTATAGGTGCTTTCCTCCTCAAAATAACCCTGCAAAATATAGTCGCTGCTCTCCGGCAGACTGTACTGGCGCAAGGCGGCCAGGTAACCCTCTCTGCGCTGGACGCTGTCAAACATCGTATCCACGCCGGAGATGTAAGCGATTTTCTTATGCCCCAGCCCGATTAAATACCTGGTCGCTTCATAACCCGCTTCAAAGGAGTCAAAAATGATGCTGCCCATATTCTCGTTCTCCAGCACCCGGTCCAGAAACACCGCCTTGATCTTCTCCTTGTTCATCGCCTGAATGTCTTTGTCGTCAATGCCCAGCTCTTCATAAATAATGACGCCGTCCACACGCCTGCCGAGAATGTTGCTCATCACAACCTGCTTATCCTTGGTAACAAATACGTTCAGCCCGTAGCCGAGCCGGTCGCACTGCCGGGACATGGCCTCCACAAGCTTGTAGAAATACGGCCCTGCCACACTTGTAGTAAAAAAGCCCAGCATCATGGTTTTCCCCGATTTCAGCTGTTTGCCGTTCAGGTTAGGGACGTAATTCAACCGCTGCGCCACCTTAAGCACATGCGATTTGGTCTCCGGATTCAGAACATCCACATCATTTAACGCATTCGATACGGTTGAGATCGACACCCCGGCCTCCCTGGCGACGTCCCTGATTGTTATTTTTCCCATCTTCATTTACCCTTCGCTATAAAAACGTTTTTATAGATTATAAAGTAACATAAAACCGTTTTCAGCACAATAGTTTAATATTTCAAAATCATTGATCCGGTTCCTCATCGGGTTTACCCGCAAGCAGCGCCTTCGCCTCTTCCGCCCAGTCCAGGTAAGCCTTGTAGACATGTTCCCCGAACAGAACGGTAAGGTAGAAATATAAATGATCCTTTTCGGTATGGAGAACCCGCTCCAGATTGCTTTTGAACATCTGAATCAGCTGGAGATTCTGGGTATGCCGTTCTTTGAAGTCTTCAATCCGCGCAAGATTGCTCTCGTCCGGAACCAGACTTCCGAAAAAGAGCTTGAGCAGGATCTCATATTTCGTATACTCCTTCTGCTCGGGAAGCATGACCCATTCCTTCAAATGCTCCCGCCCTTTGTCCGTGATCGAATAGATGTTTTTCTCAGGGCCTTTGGAGCCGGTGCCCTTGTGCTTAATCACCAGCTCTTCGGCAACCAGCTTCGCCAGGGTCGGATAAATCTGTCCATAACCTACTTCCCAAAAGCCGCTGATCATCACATCTATCTTTTTCTTAATATCGTATCCGCTAAGATCCTCGTGGTTCAGCAGGCCCAATATGATATAGACCGTAGTATTTTCCTTGGGCATGTCTTTCCTTATACTCCCTCCGTATAGCTGCTTTTGGAAACGGAATGATTCTGCGTGCCGAAGCCCACCCGGAGCACCTGTTTCGGGCACACCGACTCACAGCTCCCGCACAGAATACATTCATTGCTGTTCATGTCCCTTTTCTGTACCATTTCATTGACCTTCAGGCTCATCGGGCAGGCTCTGTCGCATTTCTTGCAGCTGATGCAATCCTCGGTTCTGGCCTCCAGATGCAGTGAGGGGTAACCCAGCTTGTTCTTGAGGGTATTGCCCAAAACCATGAACGGGGCCATCCAGCAAAGCGAGTGGCAGAAGGACCGCCGCCCGAAGATCAGGGAGACACTTACTATCAATAATACGACGGCAAAGTACGTAATGAAAGCCGGAGGAGCGGATACTGAAATTCCGTGGTCGGTAAAATAAACCGGGTTGACGGCTTTGATCCCGCCTGCAGTCACAAATCCGGCCAGAATAGACAGAATCCACGGCAGCCAGATCAGATATTTGATGATATTCTGCCTGGGTCCTGCCGGTTTGTTCACAACATGGCTGCAGGTATCCTGCAAAGCTCCCGCAGGACACACCCAGCTGCAAAAAGCCCTCCCAAACAATAAAGAGGAGCCAAAAAGTGCAGCAAACAGCAAAAAGCTTCCGGTAGCAATACCGGCAAAGCTGCCTTGGACAATCAGGTAAGGCGAGAAATAGTTCAGGGTAACCGGAAACAGCAGCATTGAAAATAAGAGGATGGTCTTTCGGGTCTTTTGTTGGCGCATGCATATCACTTTCCTTCTTCATGGAATAAATGCTCTTCTAATTACATGCACATGTATATCATCATGATATAGTTTATGGTATCAAGTTGATACAGAAGCTGTCAATGAGCTTTTTGTCATTTCCGATTGCCTGGAAACCTGCTGAAGGTATTTTCAATAATGTTGACAAGATTCATGAAAAGATATACTTTAATCAAAGTACTCTAAATAAAGTATATGGATGGTGTTGAGCGATGAAGGTATTTTTCAAAAATAAAGCGGTCATGAGTGGTGTGTTCATGATGATTTTTTACCAGATCATGATGATCGGAGTCTTTACTTCCGGTTATAGTGCGATTCCGAAGAATATCGGCGATCTCTCGGTGGCAATCGTGAATGAAGATCAGCAGTACGGGGTGGAATTTGCGAAGCAGCTTGAGCAGGATCTGCCGTTTCATGTTCAGACGAATACCAATCTAAAGACGGCTCAGCAAAAGCTTGAGGACCGGGACATTTATCTGATTATGAACATCCCTCAGGATTTTACGCAGAAGCTTTCTGCTCCAGACCAGCAAGTTCAACTGAATTATTATATTAACCAGTCCAATCCGGCTACCACCAACAGCACGGTGCTAAATGTAGTATCGCAAATCACAGACAAAATCAGCGCCCAGTTGCAGACCAGCAGCATTGAAGGCGTGCTGCACAACATGAAGATGCCCGAGGCACAGGCCAAGGAAGTTGCCGCAGACATTGTGAATAAAGTGCATGCCAATGTGGTGGCCTCCAATCCCCAGCCAGCCGGGATGCATAACCAGATGGCTCCGATGTTTCTGACGATGTCCTCTTATGTCGGGGCTATGATCTACTCCATGATGGCCATCGGTGCATTAAACCAGTTAAAGGGCAAGCTTGGAAAATGGAACGCCTTCCTTTCGCTGCAAGGTACCAATGCAATGATAGCTCTGATCATCCCATTGATCGGGCTTAGCATTTATTTCGCCATACACGGATATGGGGCTAGCACGTTTGTTCATATGTGGCTGCTGCACGCTCTGGAATTATTCGCAGCCATTCAGTTCACCAGTATTTTCTGCCTGCTATTTGGACAAGCTGGCATGATGCTGAATCTACCGCTCTTGCTGATTCAGACCATCGCCAATGGATCGGTGGTGCCACAGGTGATGATGCCAGGGTTTTTCAAAGCCATCAGCCATATTTCCGTGATGTTCTACACGGTTCAGCTGGACTATAATTTGCTCTTTGGAGGAGGGAACTCTGCATTTCTGCTGCTTGGTCTGGTCCTCGTCGCCGTTTCGGCTCTCACCATTAACGCAGTGATCCACCATTTCAAGCCGTACAGCAAATTAAATCCTAATGCTGCACCGCAGCCACTCTTCATGTAAAATAGAAAGAGCCGACCTGCCAATTATGGCAGCCGGCTCTTTTCATATATCTTCTAGGAGGAGTCTTATGTCGCTTCAAATATTCATTCTTGGCATCCTGAGCGAAGGAGAGCATCATCCTTACGACCTGAAGAAGCAAGTTCTAAAGCCTATCGATAATTCATTTCCGATCAATGACGGAACTCTTTACTATAATTTTGAAATTCTAAATAAAAAAGGGCTTATTCGTAAAATCAAGGTCGTGCAAAGCGACAACCGTCCCGAAAAAACAACCTATGGAATCACAGAAAAGGGCCGTGAAGCGCTGGTGGAAGAGATTTATTCCATTTTTCAAAACTTCACGAATGTCACTTCCTTGTACTCCTCTCTCTTATTCCTGGATAAGGTGGACCACAAGAAGCTCGCTTATCTGATTGAGGAAGCCATTGAGCGGTTGAATAAAAGAAAGCTATTGATTGAAAACAGCGATCCCGAGTTGTCAACCGTTCCCGATTCCCAAAAAATCCCCGTCCGGCTGATTTCAGATCATGCCTATCATTCTGTTCAAAATGATATCAACTGGCTGCATAAGCTGCTTCTTGAAGTGCGTAGTTAAGCAAGGGAAGCCGGCAGTGAAGATATTTTTTAGATACCCGGCGAAGTTCCTGGTACTCCCTTAATCTCTTCCTCCGGCTCCATATTTTTTAGCTTCCGGCTAAACAGAATAAACAGGACAAGCCCCATAACACTCGTAATCACTTCAGTTACCGTCATGGACCAGATCACGCCATGCAGTCCGAAGAATTTATGCAAAAGAATGATCACGGGGATATACAGCACGCCCTGGGTAATCGACATGATTGCGGTCGGAATGCCCTGCCCTGTCGCCTGAAAGATGCTGGTGAACAACCCGGTGAAGCCATTGAACAGGGCCGAAACCAGCATGGCTCCGATGATATAAGCCCCCATTTCCAGCACAGAAGGATCGTTCGAGAACCAGGCAATCACCGGATCTCTGAATACATATACCAGACCCACAAATAACACGGCCATACTCCCGATATACATAAAAGCATGCCGGATACCCGATTGAAGTCTGGGTATATTTTTACTGGAATAGGTAAAGGCAAAGAGGGGAATCAAGCCCAGGAACAAGCCCATGGACAGAAACTCCGGAATCTGCACAATTCTGAGCGCCACCCCGAATCCGGCCACCACACTTTCTCCATACTGGATGGAGTAGTTGTTCAGCAGCAGCGTAGTCACAATCATAAATGCGGCCAGCAGCAGCTCGGAGATGCCGATTTTGTAAATTTCCAGCTTATCCTTCAGCGATATTCTGTAATATTTCAGGAAACCTCTTAAGTTCTCACTTTTCCGGTCCAGATAGTAGACATAATAGATCGCGGAGCCGAGATTTGCCAAGCACATGGCCAGCGCCGCTCCGGCTACATGCCAGTTCAGAATCAGGATAAACAGCGGATCAAAAATCAGACTTAATGCCGTACTGACAAATATGCCGTACATCGATTCCTTGGAGGCCCCTTCCGAGCGCACCATCTGTTCCAGCGCAAAATTCAGGACAATGGCGAAGCCGCCCGCAAAGAGAGTCAGTGTGTAGGTTTTGGTAAAATGAGCCGTTGCCGCATCTGCACCCAGCAGTTGGACGATTGGATTGACCGCTAGAAACGCAATCAGGGCTATGACTAGCCCCGCTATAATACTCGCGTAAAAGGTGTACCCGGCGATCCGCTTGCCCTTCTCAGTCTCCTTCTGTCCCGCAAGCCGTGTGACAAAGGTTCCCCCTCCAACCCCCAGCACATTTCCGAAGGCCATCAGCACCGTAAAAATCGGCAGCCCCAGCGTAATGGCCGTCAGCATGCCCGTATTATGCAGCAGGCCGATAAAATAAGCATTAATGACATTGTAGACCGTGCCAACCGACATCCCGATCATCATCGGAATCGATAAATGGGCTATAGCCTTCTTCATCGGTGCCGATTCCAGATAATATTGATTCGACAATTCTTTTGTCATGTTAAGTCCTCCCAATCTTTCTGAACCAATCGTTAATTGGTGTTGTTATTGTTTAGTTAGAATTCTAAGTAACAAGGTCATCATAATAGATAGAACTCTAACTGTCAATATTCTAATTAAAATTCTGCAAAAACAAAACGGCCTACGGGCGCCCAACAACGGCATTTCTGCCGTTGTTTCGCTATAAAAAATTATCCCGAACATAAGGTAAATCATAATTTCCTAAACAAAATCAAAACGGCTGCACCATCCTTCATTGGACAGTGCAGCCGTTTTGCGATTTGGGGGTTGGGGTTGGGGTTGGG
>RCUU01000160.1_pt1 | contig 38952 bp, 30 predicted proteins | sample 2166211 | NCBI WGS metagenome assembly RCUU01 (sample SAMN09932620, study PRJNA488358) | compost metagenome | feature: garden; material: soil; isolation source: compost soil in phenylacetic acid-enriched culture | place: Germany: Experimental Botanical Garden Goettingen | collected 2016-01-27
CGGTGGCGCCAAACTGCCTGGCCAGTTCCAGCTTCGAATCGAGCATGTCGATGGCAATGATGCGGCCGGCACCGGCCAGTACCGCACCGTTGATTGCAGCCAGGCCGATGCCGCCACAACCCAGAACAACCACGGTCTCGCCGGGGCGCACTTTGGCGGTGTTGAATACCGCACCGGTCCCCGTGGTGACGGCGCAACCGAGCAGCGCGGCGCGATCCAGCGGCATGTCACGGCGAATGGCAACCAGTGCATGTTCGTGAACCAGCATCTGCTCGGCATAGGCGGACAGGTTGGCAAATTGCGGCATGGGTTTTTGCACGTACGTCAGCCGTGGTTCGTCACCCTTGCTGCGGCGGGTTTCCGGCGATATGCACAGCGACAAGTGACCAGTGACGCAATGGGCGCAATGGCCGCAGTAGACCGACAGGCACGTGACCACATGATCCCCTGGTTTGACGGTGCGGACGTCCGAGCCCACCTGTTCGACGATACCGGCTGCCTCGTGGCCGAGCACCACGGGGGCCGGATGCGGATACATCCCGTCCACAACATGCAGATCCGAATGGCAGACACCCACAGCGACAGTGCGCACCAGCACTTCACGCGGACCCGGTTTGCTGATCCCGACTTCCTCGATGGTCAGAGGGGAACCCGGCGTATGGAATACGGCAGCTTTCATGATTTACCTCGAAAAAATTATTGTTTTATTTGCGTGAGCGGTCAGGCCGTTCACGCGGTGACTGAACAAACACAGCAGCGCTTCACAAACTTCGATCGGTCAGCCCTGCCCAGAACCCTTCGGACCCCGCGGCAATGGCCGCTTGCCCCAGCACCTTGGCCCAAAGCGCATCACCACCGAACTCGTCACGCCAGGACCAAAGGCGACGCGTAGCAAAATGCAAGGTGTGTTCATGGGTAAAACCGATAGCGCCGTGCACCTGATGCGCCATGGACGCGGCCAGCGTCGCTGCTTCGCCAGCACACACCTTGGCCACGGCGATATCGAATGCCAGGGTGCCGTGGTTTCCGGCGGTCCCGAGGAATAGCTCGCTCGCGCTGCGCAAGGCTACTTGCACAGCCATCCGCGCTGCGCCTGTAGCCCCGGCCATTTGGGCCAGGTATTGCTGCAGTACTTGTTGCTTGCCAATCGGCTTGCCAAATTGCACGCGTTCATTGGCGTACAGCACCGCCTTGTCGACCGCTGCTTCAAGCGCGCCAACCAGCGTGCAAGCGCGCAACAATGCACCTAGATGCCATACCGGCTCGTGCAGACCGGCCAGTTGCAGTTGACCGGTGGCCTGAGTGCTGGCGTTGGCGAAAACAAGGGCATCGCGCTCTTCATCGGCAAAATTGCTACCGGCAGCCAGGGTGATGGTTGCCTGGCGCAAGTCGACCAGCGCCAGGTGTTGGCCATCAGCAACCACAGCCCACCGACAACTGCGCGCCCATGGCACGTTGACGACTCGGCCGTCGAGGCGCGCCCCTTCTTTATCCAGTTGCAGATCGCCCAAACGGCCGGCCTGAATCAGGGTGATCGGCCCTTCCGGCACTTCCATACCGGCGTGAGCCAACAGCGCTGCCGCAAGCATGGTTTCCGCCAGTGGAAGTGGCGCCTGCCAGTAGCCAATGGCGCGCAGAACCGGGCTGGCATCGAGCCAGTTGGCACCACTTCCGCCGGCGCCTTCCGGTACTAGCGCACCGGGCAGGCCGTTGTCGACGACCATCTGCCATAACGCGTCTGCGCGGTGGCCGGCATCAAAGCGTTCGAGCAATTCACGGGTGACCTGTTTGGCAAACAGACGCTCGACGCTGTCGGCGATCATGGTTTGCATTTCTGAAGGGACGCCGTCGTCCACACCCTGGTGATCAATTGTTGTATTCATCGCAGTCCAAGACCTCCGGCGATAATGCCGCGCAGAATTTCACGAGTACCGCCACGCAACGAGAAGGACGGCGCACTCTGAGTCAGGAAGCGCATCACCTGGTCGAGGTCGGAACCGGGCTCACGCTGATCGCCGAACAGATCGTGAGCTACGTCCGGAATAGCCTGTTCGAGCAAGGCACCCTGGTCCTTGACCACGGTCGCCTGGATAGCCGGATTCTCCCCACGGGCGAGCATGCCGGCGACGCCCAGCGACATCTGCCGCAGCGCGGCGTAGCGTGCCGCCAAGCGACCGAGGCTTACGGCATGCCGACTGTCTTGCGGGTCGGCCTCGTCGAGCATGGCCAGATACAGTTGGGTGCTACTCAGGTAGCGCTCCGGACCACTGCGCTCCAACGCCAGTTCCGCAGTGACCTGCAGCCAGCCATTGCCCAACTCGCCAATGACGAAATCATCGGGAACGAAGACGTTTTCCAGAAACACTTCATTGAAATCATGCTCGCCGAGCATGTTGTAGATCGGGCGCACGGTCACGCCGGGGGCCTTGAGGTCGATGAGCAGTTGCGACAAGCCTGCGCGGCGATTGCCCTCCTCCTTCGGCCCGGTGCGCAGCAGCGTGATCATGTAGTGGGCCAGATGAGCGCCCGAGGTCCAGACCTTGCTGCCGTTGACGATCCAGCCGCCTTCAGTTTTTTGCGCACGGGTGCGCACAGCCGCCAGGTCGGAACCAACGTCGGGCTCACTCATGCCGATCGCCAAAAGCGTTTCACCGCGGGTTATGCCCGGGACGATCTGCGGGGCCAATACTTCCGGAGAAAACTTGATCAGCAACGGACCGCTCTGGCGTTCGGCCACCCAGTGCGCGCCAACCGGCGCACCAGCCGCTAGCAGTTCTTCCAGAACCACGTAACGCTCCAGCGCACTGCGCTCGTGGCCGCCGTAACGCTTGGGCCAGGTCATGCCCAGCCAGCCGCGCTCGCCCAGCTTGCGGGTGAATTCCGGTACAAGACCGACGAGCCCTTTGGCACGATCGGCAGGCGAATAGTGTTTGAGCTCCTCAGCGAGAAAAGTACGGACTTCTGCACGCAGCGCCTGCGTCTTGGCGTCCAGCCTACAAGGCCTGATATCGAGTGCCTGCATGGTTTCTGCTCTTTGAATTTTAGGGACAGGCGACCAAAGTCGCTTGTTGGCTGACCAACAAGCGAATAAGCTAACAGCATTCTTGTAAAGGGATCAAGCGCCATCGATCCAGTCTGTTTTCCCGTCCCATTCGGAGCATCTGATGACTACCCTCGCCTCCTTCACTCCCGGCCGTGGCTTGACCCTTGAACTGCAAGGACACATCGCCACGCTCGAATTCAGCCGTCCGCCGCTGAACTTTTTCGATCAGGAACTGATCATGGATCTGCTCGCCGCACTGGAGTATCTGGACCAGTTGCCGACCTGTCGCGTCGTTATCGTGCAAGCCGAAGGAAAGACGTTTTGCGCAGGTGCTGACTTCAGTGGGTTGGCGCAGACCGGTGAAAAAATTCTTCCTCGTCAGCTGTACAAACACGCCGTGGGCCTGTTCCGCACAGCCAAGCCATTGATCGTCGTGGTAGAGGGTGCCGCCATCGGTGGAGGCCTGGGCCTGGCACTGGTTGGCGACTACCGCGTCACTAGCGAGAAGGCCCGTTTTTCTGCCAATTTCAATCGCCTTGGCATGCACCAGGGCTTCGGCATTTCTGTTACGCTGCCGCGCGTCGTTGGCCTCCAGATGGCGTCTATGTTGATCGCCACCGGCCGTCGTATCGATGGTGCAGAAGCCGTCCGTATCGGCCTTGCGGATGTGCTTGCGGCGCCTGGCGAAGAACGTCAGGCTGCTCGCGACCTGGCTGAAGAAATCGCCCTGAGTGCACCCCTTGCCGTCATGTCTAGCCGCCAGACACTACGTGCCGGCCTCGCCGATTCAGTGGATGCAATCATCGACCGCGAGGCCACCGAGCAAGAGTGGCAGGTCCTCACCAGCGATTTTGCCGAGGGCAACAAGGCGATGCGCGAGCGTCGCGTTCCTGAATTCACCGGTAATTGATCATTCGCCTATGGACACTCCCGACCAAAGCACCCCCAACACCACCCGTCGATCCAAGGTGGAAATGCGCGCCCAGGCAGAACACTGCATGTTGGAGGCGGCACGCCAGATCGTCGCGCGCAAAGGCTGGATTGGCATCACCTTGGCCGAGGTCGGTCTGCAAGCCGGCTACAGTCGCGGCCTGGCAGCACATCACTTCGGCACCAAGGCTGGCCTGCTACGTGCTTTGGCCGGGTTCGTAAATACCAGGTTCATGGATGTCGTCGAAGACAAGGCGCCCCGACGCGAACCGGGACTGGACACCTTGCTCGGCTACATCGATGCATACTTCCTGCGCGACGACGCCGAATGGACCAACGCCCGCGCTTTACTCGCCTTGATGGCAGAGGGCGTGACGGTTGAGTCGGAATCCGCAGCGATACTGGCCGAGTACAACCATTCCGTACGACTGACCCTGGCCAAACAGGTGGAAATCGGCATCGCCAACGGCGAGATCCCTGCCGATACCGATCCGCTGACAGCCGCTACGCTGCTGATTGGAACGATGCGCGGCATGATGCTTCAGCTGCTGCTCGATCCTTCGACAGCCGATCCGGCGCTGCTGCACAAGCAACTGCGTCGACTCATCAAGACCTTGCTGACCTCACCCTGCGATTAATTCGCGGCAATAAAAAAAACTCCCACCGGTTCACACCGGTGGGCGCCATATCCTCCAGCACTATCGCTTGATCATCGCATCCACCATCTGCCGCACCTGCTCGGTGAAGGGTGGCCGGGTGATGTCCGGACCGTCTGCGGCTCGCAGGACCGGCTTCGGATGGCTGAAGGTGACAAAGCCCTGGTGCCCCAGATAACTGCCCATCCCGCTGTTGCCAACCCCGCCGAAAGGCAGACTGTCGACACTGGCGTGCAGGGCCACGTTGTTGATCGTCACTCCACCCGAAACGGTGCGATCAAGGACAAAACTTTCCTCGGCCGCATCGCTGCCGAAGTAGTACAGCCCCAGCGGACGCGGATGAGCGTTGATGTAGGCAACCACATCGCGCATGTCCTTATATGGCTTGATCGGCAACAGCGGCCCGAAGATCTCGTCCTGCATGATCTTCAGCTCATCACCCGGATCGCACAGCAAGGTCGGGATCATCTTGTGATGTGGCTGATCGGCGAAATCCTCCTGCGCCGGATTCAACTCGATCAACTCGACGCCAGCCGCACGGGCCTCCTCCAGGTAGCCCAGCAGGCGCTCGTAGTGGCGGGTGTTGATGACCGAGGTGTAATCCGGATTGTCCTTGAGGCTCGGATAACATTTGGCGACCGCCGCCTTGGCATGTTCGATGAATTCCTCCATCGACTCTTCGGGAACAAACACATGATCCGGCGCAAGGCAGACCTGGCCGGCATTCAATAGCTTTCCGGCCATGATCTTGCTCGCAGCGGACTTCATATCGGCGGAACGCGACACGATGGAGGGTGACTTTCCACCCAGCTCCAGAGTAACCGGCACCAGGTTCTCGGCAGCGGCGCGCATCACATGCTTGCCAACGCTGCTCGCTCCAGTGAACAGCAGATGGTCGAACGGCAGGCTGCAGAACGCCTGACCGACCTGCGCGTCGCCGGTGACGATGGCGATCTCATCCTCGGCGAAGGTGGCGCTGAACATCCGTTGCATCAACTCGGCACACTTGGGGTTCAATTCCGAGACTTTGACCATCGCCCGGTTACCGGCGGACAGCGCACTGGCCAACCCCTGGATGACCATGCCCACCGGGAAATTCCAGGCAGTAACAATACCCACCACGCCCAGCGGCTGATACTGAATCCAGGCCTCGCCACGGTCGGCGGCACGCTGCTCGGGTTGCATCCACTCAGCAATCCTGGCCCTGGTTTTCTTCAACGACGAGAGCGGGCCCAACAAGTCGATGATACGCGTCAGGTCGTGGCTACGATGACCGAAGTCTGCCGCCGTCGCCTCAACGATTTCCTGCTTGTACTCAACCAGCATGCCGATCAGGCGATCGAACAATTCACAGCGTTGCTCTGCGGTCCAGATATCATTCGACAGATAAGCCGTGCGCTGCATGGTGAGGGTTTCACGCATGCGCACCACTTCGGGTAGTTCGATCTTGCTCATTGGAGGATTTACCTTCTCATTGTGGGTTGTTACGACCCTGCAAGTCGGCGCGAGACACTGATCCCGCGCCGCTGTCGGTTAATCGAGTTTTTTCATCTTGGTGGTGTCCAGACGGACCAGGCCGAAGGCCATGCCGTACTGAATCGCGCCGGATTCGTTGACCTTGATCGCCGAGTACATGCCATTGAAACGCGGATCGCTGCCGGTATGGATCTTCAACACGGTGTCGCCGCTGTCGAGGTCCATGCCGATGTGATAGCGGTCGTTCCAGTCGCGGGTGAAGTAACCATCAATGATCGCCATCCGGCCGCCACCACTGATCATCGGCACCGTAGAGATCGACGACACGTCGTTGCGCATCCACAGCTGTTTCCACCCATTACTGCCCTGGTCCCACTTCAACATCGCCACACCTTTCGGCCCCGGACGCGTAGCACCGTTGAGCATGCTCACGTAGTAGTTGTCGCGCGCCAGGTAAGGGGCATCCTTGCTGATGATGTTGTTGACCACGAAGGCGTAGTCGCCGTAGGTCGACACCGATTGCTCGGACTGCACGGTCTCCACGTCGGCGCCCATATCCACTTGCTGCTGGTCAGCGATGCGTGCCGAGAGCGTGCCGGGCTTCTGCTTCCAGCCGGCCGGCAACTGGTCGCGCCAGAACGCCACCAGACGCATTTTCTGCGCACCGTCGGTGATCACCACGAGTTTGTCTTCGTCCGGCCCGAAGCCCATCAACGTCGGTGTCGAGCCTGTGCCGTCAGCGACTTTCAAGGCAGAGATACGAATGCCACGGTCATAGGCCGCTTTCCAGGCGCCGCTGGCCTCGTCGCTGTGAATCTTGCCCTTGGCATCCACCACCAGGCGATACATGTTCTGGTTCGAGGCCACATAGACCGCGCCGCCGCCCGCCTCATCGCCATTGGCAAAACCATTGAGGAACAATTCGTCCGCGCCATCGACGGCATAGGTATCGACGATTTCGAGGGTTTTCGGGTCGAGGGTGATGACTTTGCCGCCAACGGTGTTGAGGACCAGAAAGCCGTTGAAAGTCATGCCCATGCCAAAGTTGAAGTCGACCGGGAAATCAGTGCCGCGCTTGACCTTTTCGTTGTCGTACAGCGATTCCGACAGCAAACGCACCAACGGTGTTCCCATGCCCGAGTCCGGTTTTTTCGGATCGAGTTGATCGACGCGGAAAATCTGCCGGCCACCGGCACCGATGAAGGCATCTTCGCGGGTCAACATCGAATACAGGGCGCCGCCACGCAACTGATCGTTGATGCTGCTGATCATTCGATTCGGCTGCCCGCGCATATAGTCGAGCAAACCCTGCTCGTCCTTGTTGTCGAGCAACCGCTGGACATCCTGAGTCTGTTTCAGGCGTTGAGCGTCGCTGACCTTCTGAAACTCAGGCAACTTCAGCGGCATTTCCGTGCGTGCCACTTCAACCAGCTTGCCGTCGACCTTGTTGTACTTGCGCAAGCCCAGGCCGGACCACCACCACGTGACCATGGTGTCACCGACCTTGTCGACGAAATGCGGCATGCCGCCCGCATCGCTGGGCAGGTACGTCACCGACTCAGGTGTCAGTTCGTAGGAACCACGCGGCACCGCAATCTCAGTGCTGTCGGTCTGCGCACTGTTCCAATGCGCCTGATTGCTGAAGGTCTGGGCCAGATAAGGGTTCATCGGCGGGGCAGACTGGGCCGCCGCCATGACGGACAAACCTGCCAGTGCCAGGCCCGCGCCCAACCGTGCGAAGCGAAGCTTTGTGATTGTTATGCTTCTCATTATGCAACTCCTTGAAGGAATGAACTCGGTGCCAAGGCGCTAAACGCGCTGGAGCAACACCTGCGACGCAGAGCCTACGAAGCCCCAGTCACTCACTCCCCCCCCCACGATGAGTAGGTCACCGCCGATGGCTTGTCGGTAAAACGCTACCGTGAGTTCCCGGAACTTTCTTCCCCCCCCACCGTGGGGAGGGATACCGCGACAGCCACCCCGGCAGCATTCCTCCAGTCCCTCGGACACATGGCTCACCCCCCAGGAGTCGCCTGCCGATCCTTTTACAGACACTGGAGTCCGTAATGCACATTCAACGATCCATCTTTCGCGAAGATCATGAAATGTTCCGCGAAACCGCGCGCCGCTTCTTCGAGCGCGAATGCGTGCCCCGTCAGGCCGAATGGGACGAGGCCGGCAAGGTCGACCGCCAGACTTGGCTCAAGGCCGGCCGCGAAGGTTTGTTGTGCTCCATGGTTCCTGCGGTGTATGGCGGTGGCGGCGGAGACTTCGGCCACGCGACAGTCATCAACGAAGAAATGCACCGCGCCGGCGTGTCCGGCGTCAGTTTCGGCCTGCACTCGGACATCATTGCGATGTACATCGTGCGTTTCGGTACCGAAGAGCAAAAACATCGCTGGCTGCCGAACATCTGCAGTGGCGAAACCATCCTCGCCCTCGGCATGACCGAGCCAGGCAGCGGCAGCGATCTGAAAGCTGCGCGAACCACCGCGGTCCGCGATGGCGACGAATACGTCATCAATGGCAGCAAGACATTTATCAGCAGTGGCCTCAATTGCGACATGGTTCTGGTGGCCTGCAAAACCGACCCGACGGCAGGTTCCAAAGGCATCAGCCTGATCATGGTTGAAACCAGCCGCGAAGGTTTTCGGCGTGGCCGCAAGCTCGACAAGGTCGGCCAGCGTGCCTCTGATACCGCGGAGATGTTTTTCGACGATGTGCGCGTGCCCGTTGGCAACCTGCTGGGTGAAGAAGGCAAAGGCTTCGCCTACATGATGCAGGAGCTGCCACAGGAGCGACTGGGCATCGCCATCTACGCCGCCATTCGCCTGGAACGTCTGCTGGAGCAGACCATCGAGTACGTCAAGGACCGCAAGGCCTTCGGTGGGACGGTGTGGGATTTCCAGAACACCAAATTCAAGCTGGCCGATGCCAAGGCTGCCTCGGTCGCAGTGCGCACCATGGTCGATTACTACATCAGCGAACACATGCGTCGCAAGCTGACCGTGGAAGAGGCCGCCATCGCCAAACTGTTCGCCACCGAGACCCTGTGGAAACACCTGGACGACATGGTCCAGTTGCACGGTGGTTACGGCTACATGCTCGAGTATCCGGTGGCCCGCGCCTTTGTCGATCTGCGCGTTTCCCGCGTCTTCGGCGGAACCAACGAAGTCCAGCGCGAATTGATCGCCCGCAAACTTTAACCCCCCTTCTCCTCTACCGAGAGCAAAGACATGAGCGACAAAGTTATCGTTGCCGGCGTCGGCATGATTCCGTTCAGCAAGCCGGGCGCCAGCCCGACCTACACCGAAATGGGTGCGGAGGCATTGCGCCTTGCACTGAAGGACGCGGGGATTAGCTACGACAAAATCCAGATGGCCTTCACCGGCTACGTGTTCGGCGACTCCACCAGTGGCCAGACCGCCCTTTACGAGGTAGGCCTGACCGGCATTCCGGTGGTCAACGTCAACAACAACTGCTCCACCGGTTCTACTGCCCTGTATCTGGCCCGCGCCGCCGTGGCCAGCGGTCAGGTCGAGTGCGCCCTGGCGTTGGGCTTCGAGCAGATGCAGGCCGGCGCGCTGAGATCGCATTGGGATGACCGTCCCCGCCCTCGCGCACGCTTCCTGCACGTACTCGAATCGCTGACCGCCGATGCCGCGGACATCCCTCAGGCCTTGCGGGGTTTCGGCGGCGCCGGTCGAGAGCACATGCAACGCTACGGCACCTCGATGGAGGCCTTCGCCGCGATCCGCGCCAAGGCCAGCCGCCACGCCGCCAATAATCCCTTGGCGCTGTTCAAGAACGTGGTGACCACCGAAGAGGTGATGAACGACAAAGTCATCTGGCCCGGCGTCATGACCCGCCTGATGGCGTGCCCGCCGACTTGCGGTGGCGCTGCTGCGATTGTTTGCAGCGAAGCCTTCGCCAAAAAACACGGCCTGCGCACTGACGTGGCGATCCTCGCCCAGTCGATGACCACGGACTCGGTTGTGTCTTTCGATCCACCGTCGATGATCAGCTTCGCCGGTTTTCACATGGCTCAGGCGGCTGCCAACCAGGTCTACGAACAAGCCGGTATCGGCCCTGAGGATATCCGCGTGGTCGAGCTGCACGACTGCTTCGCCCACAACGAACTGCTGACCTATGAAGCCCTGGGTTTATGCCCGGTCGGCGAGGCCGAACGTTTCATCCTCGATGGCGACAACACCTACGGCGGCCAAGTCGTGACCAACCCCTCCGGCGGTCTGCTTTCCAAGGGCCACCCGCTGGGCGCGACCGGCCTTGCCCAATGCTATGAGCTGACCCATCAGCTGCGCGGCACCGCCGACAAGCGCCAGGTGGACGGTGTGCAAATCGCCATGCAACACAACCTGGGTCTGGGCGGCGCCTGTGTCGTCACGCTGTTTGGTAAAAACTGATCGCCCTGTTCAGGCGCGTTTTCACATAGGAGCCAAGTGAACATGGCAGACAAAAATCTGATCGGGCACAAAATTGGCGCGTACAGCGTCGACGTTGAAAAGGGTCGCCTGCGCTTCTTCGCCAAGGCCATCGGCGAAACCGATCCGGTCTATACCGACGAAGCCGCCGCGAAGGCCGCCGGGCATAAATCCTTGCCGGTCCCGCCCACTTTCCTCAAGTGCCTGGAAAGCGAAGGCCGCGATGTGGTGGAGCTGCTCAAACTGGTCGGCTTCGATCTTGGTCGGGTTCTTCACGCTGAGCAGTCCTTCGTCTATCACTCGATGGCCTACGCGGGAGACGTGCTGACGTTCCACGGCTTCATCTCCGACCTCTACGAAAAGAAAGGTGGCGCCCTGCAATTCGTGGTCATGGAGGCACGCGTGACCAATCAGGATGGCGAGCACATCGCCGATATCCGCTCCTCTCTTGTGCAGCGCTAAGGAGTCGTCATGAGCGTTCGATTTTCCGATATCCAGGTCGGTGACGAGATCCCGCTGCTCAAGCTGCAGCCGGTCAACCGCACCACTCTCGCCTTGTACTGCGGCGCTTCGGGTGATCACAACCCGATCCACGTCGACCTCGACTTCGCCCGCAAGTCGGGGATGGACGATGTGTTCGCCCACGGCATGTTGTCCGCGGCGTACTTCGGTCGCCTGCTGACCACCTGGGTGCCGCAAAGCCAGGTGCGCAGCCTGTCGGTTCGTTTCACTGGCATCACTCAGATCGGCCACATACCGAACTGTACCGGCAAGGTCGTCGAGAAGTTCATCGATGCCGGCGAACAGCGCGTGCGCCTGGCGCTTCGCTGCGCCAATCAGTACGGCGAAGAGAAGCTGGCCGGCGAAGCCGTTGTCGCCCTCGCCTGATGTTTCACCCACACAGCCCAAGGAACAATCCAATGAAAAAGCTTGAAGGCAAAGTCGCCCTGGTCACCGGCTCCGGTCGTGGTATCGGTCGTAGCGTTGCTCTGCAACTAGCGGCCTATGGCGCCAAAGTCGTGGTCAACGATCTGGACTCGGCACCGGCCGAAGAAGTCGTGGCTGAAATTCGCCAGGCCGGTGGTGAAGCCGTTGCCTGCGTCGGCAGCGTGACCGCCGCCGATTTCGCCGAGCGCTTCGTACAGACTGCCGTGCAGAGCTACGGTGGCATCGACATCATCATCAACAACGCCGGGTACACCTGGGACAACGTCATTCAGAAAATGACCGACGAACAGTGGTACGCGATCATCGACTGCCACCTGACCGCACCGTTCCGCATTCTGCGTGCAGCCCAGCCGATCATCAGCGCCCAGGCTAAGAAAGACGCCGCGGAAGGCCGCGAAGTGTTGCGCAAGATCGTCAACATTTCCTCCGTGGCCGCTGGCGGTAACGCCGGTCAATCCAACTACTCCGCCGCCAAGGCCGGCATCATCGGCATGACCAAGACCCTGGCCAAGGAGTGGGGCCGCCTGAAGGTCAATGTCAACGCCGTGGCCTTCGGTTTCATCGATACCCGACTGACCCAGGCGCTGGCTGGCGACGAGAGCAAGACCATCAACATTGAAGGTCGTGAAATCAAGGTCGGCGTTCAACAGGAACGTATCGATACCGCCAGCTCTGCGATTCCCCTTGGTCGCCCTGGCACGGCCGAAGAAGCCGCCGGTTCGGTGGTGATGCTGTGCCTGCCGGAAGCCAACTACGTTACCGGTCAGGCTCTGGTCTGCGGCGGCGGCTACGGCACCCTGTAAGCCGCCGTTCGTCTCTGGGGGCACTCTTCCCTCCCATAGCGGGAAGAATGCCCGGACAATGAGATCACGGCCTGGCACTTCGCAAGTGGACTCCCTACAAAAACAATATTGGAGGTTTTGATGTACATGACCCAAGGGCTGCAGCGCCATCGGCAGCAGCGCCCCAATGCCACGGCAATTCGTTATCAGGGCCGCAGTGTGACTTTCGCCCAGTTGGGCGATCGCGTTGCCCGGCTGGCTGGCGCGCTCAAGCGCCTGGGCGTGGCCAGTGGCGAGCGTGTAGCGATGCTCTCGCTCAACTCCCAGCGCTACATCGAGTACTACCAGGCAGTACCGTGGGCCGATGCCGTGCTCAATCCGGTCAACATCCGCTGGAGCGCGGCCGAGATCGTCTACTCCCTGGATGACTCGCAGACCTGCGTGCTGATCGTCGATGACGCCTTCCAGAAACTGGGGACCCAGGTGGCTGTCGAGGCCAAGAGCATCCGCTTGGTGATTTATGCCGGTGACGGCGAAACGCCCGAGGGCATGCTCAATTACGAAACCCTGATCGCCGAGAGCGAACCGGTTGAAGACGCGCACCGTTGTGGCGATTCCCTTCTCGGAATCTTCTACACCGGCGGCACCACCGGTTTCCCCAAGGGCGTGATGCTTAGCCATAACAACATCGGCATCTCCGCCCTCGCCAACCAGGATCGCGTGGGCTATGGCGCACAGACGCGCTACCTGCATGCCATGCCAATGTTCCATCTGGCCGACCTGGCTGCGATGGTCGTGCTGTTCCTCAGCGGTGGCATGCATATCGTGCTGCCCGCCTTCAAAGCGCAAGAGGTCATCGAACAGATCAGCCGGGAGCAAGCCACCGACACCTTTCTAGCGCCCACCATGCTGCAGATGATCCTCGACTGGCACCAGGCAAACCCAACCCATGCGGCACTGGACCTGAGCTCGCTTCGGGAAATCACCTACGGCGCCTCGCCGATTACTCCTGTCCTGCTCGCGCGTGCCCGTCAGACCTTCCCTGCAGCCCAATTCGCGCAAGGCTATGGCATGACTGAAATGGCCCCCGGCATCACCATGCTGGGGGCCGAGTACCATTGCGAGAAACATCAGCGCAGCGGCAAGATGTACTCAGCCGGGCTGCCCATCAGCTGCGTGGAAATCCGCATTGCCGATGCCGAGGATCGCGAAGTGCCCCGTGGCACAGTCGGCGAAATCCTGGTGCGTGGCCCCAACGTCATGCTCGGTTACTGGAACAAACCGGAGGCCACCGCCGAGGCGCTTCGCGGCGGCTGGATGCATACCGGTGACGGCGGCTACATGGACGACGATGGCTTCATCTACATCTGCGATCGTCTCAAGGACATGATCGTCAGCGGTGGCGAGAACATCTTCACTGCCGAAGTCGAGAACGCCCTTGTCCGCCATCCGGCCGTTGCCCAAGCTGCTGTGATTGGTATTCCCTGCAACAAATGGGGGGAAACAGTGCATGCCGTGATCATCCTCAAACCTGGTGCCAGCGTTACTGAAGACGAAATGGTCGCCCATTGTCGGGAATTGATTGCCGGCTACAAAGTGCCCCGCAGTATCGAGTTTCGCACTTCATTGCCGATGTCCAGCGTCGGCAAGGTACTGAAAAACGAACTGCGCAAACCGTTCTGGGAAAACCGTCTGAGCAACGTAAACTGACGTTCGATGCCTGTAGGAGCGTCGAACGGCTGCTCCTACAAGGTATTCAGGTCGCGCCATTTGGCAATCGCTTCTTCCCTGCCTGTGGCGTCGAGCTTGGCGAACAGATTCTTGATGTGCCATTTAACCGTTTCAGGTGACACACCAAGGGTGCGGGCAATTTTCTTGTTAGTCATGGCTTGTGCCATCAACTGCACGACCTCGGTCTCCCGCTCACTCAAGTTCGCAACCGATGAATTCACTGTGCGCCCGGTTTTTTCTGCCGGCCTGCCCGCTGCGATCAGGCGCTGGGCATAAAACGCAAGCACCGGATCAAGCGCATTGGCTTGCAGTAAATCGTTCAGCATTCGAGGCAGTTGTGGCGCAACATCGAGCAGACTGCGTACCAGGCCCAGGCGATGTCCCAGACGCAAGACTTCAATCAATTGTTCGAGCGCTTGCTCGTCACATCCTCGCCCCTTTTCAGCGATGGACAGTTGAAGCCGCGCGATGGCCACCCACTGCCAATGCGTGGCCGTTTCACACTCATTGATCAGCAATGCGATTTGCTCGATCGCCACACTGAATTCGCGCTGATACAAACTCAATTCGATCGCCGCCCGCAGGGCCAAAAGCCGGATGATCAATGGCGTACCGCGATGGATGCCGGCCTGCTTGTCGGCAAGTTCCTGCAGCTCGCTCAAAAGGGCTTCGGCCTGCGAAGTATGGAGTTTTTCGAGACACCAACGCATACGCACGTACAGTGTCCAGGCGAGCAGACGGCCCAGGTCATAGCGCTGTGCGTAGTCTTTCAAGCGATCCAGATAGAGCACCGCCTGGGTTTGCTCGCCCTTGAGCCAACAAGCGCGGCTCAGCGACAGAAGACTGTGCAAGACGATGTTGGGCATGGAAATCCGCTCAAGGATGTCGAGGCGAGGCTCAAGCAAATGGCAGACATCGGCCAGATTGTGTTGTTCGTACAACAGGCTGGCGAGAAAAGCGGCAGCCGCATGGCCAGCGACCGCGGCACTGCTGCCGTGCGATTTTGCGGCTTCCAGGGTGTTGCGAAAGATATTCTCCGCTTCACTGATGCGCCCCTCATGCACCAGGCTCATGCCGTAGATGCATCGACCAACGAGGGTCCGGCGCGGCGAGGTATTCGGGCGATCGCTGTGCTGGATGATTGCACGCACTCGCTCGTGATCACCGCTGAACAAATACAACCAGGCAAGAATGGAGGCGCGACCGGTCAATATCAGATCGTCGGCATCGTCAGGTATCGCTTCCAGTTCCGGAGCGAAGCACCATGCGGCCTCGGTCAGGTCACGCTGCATGGCCAGCGTGCCACGCGTTACCAGCAGGCCTTGACGCTGTTGAACATTCAGTCGGTGCTGTTGCGCCTCCAGCTGGTCAAGTATCTCTTGCCCTTCTGCGAAGTTATGCGCATGTAGCTGTAACTGCGCCATCACCAATTGCAGGCTATAGCGCTCGCGCATCTGTTCCATGGGCAGCCTGCGCAGCAGGTTGGGCAATTGACTGAGGGAACCACGCGCCATCAATTCGTGCGCACAGGCTTCGACAATCTCGGCCGCAATCTGAAAATCGCCGGCCAGTACGGCGTGGCGCACCGCCTCGTCGATATGCCCCTGTTCGAGCAGCCAGTCGCGCGCCACTGCATGGAGTTTTTTTTGTTCCTCCTCGGGCTGACGGCTCAGATGCTCGCGCAATACCTCGCGCAACAACGGGTGGAGGCGGTACCAGGTTTCCCTGTCGTGGCTCTTGATCTGGGTGATGAACAGGTTATCGCTGTCGAGGCGGGTCAATTGGCTCATCATCCCGGCAATCGCGTGCGGCTTGCCAACAAGCCTGGCGCACAAGGGGGCGGTGAAGCGATTGCAGATCGAAGAACGCGTCAGCAACTGCCGGTCTTCGAGTGGCAAGTGGATCAACACCTCCTGCTCGAAGTACTGCGCAAAGGCCCCGGCGCCTCGCACCTGCATACGATTGACGCTGCTGCCGTGCCTGGATTTCAAGTCGATAGCGAACAATTGCAGGCCAGCCACCCAACCGTCGGTCAAGTCATGCAAGGCCTCGGCATCGTGAGTGCTGATCTCGCCAAATTGTCGCAAGTATCGTTCTGACTCTTCGACACTGAAACGCAAGTCCCGCAAGTCATACTCGCTCAGCTGCCCCTGGGTGCGCAGACGCGCAAGCGGAAGCGTTGCAGGTAACGCGCTGCGCGTGCCTAGCACCAGGTGAAGGTTCGGCGGTGCATAGTCAAGCAGCCAACCCAGCACCTTGAAGTTATCTGTATCATTGAGGTGATGCACATCATCGATCATCACCACCAGCTCAGAGCCGTGTCGAGCCACAGACTGAAGCAGGACGATGACCCAGTGTTCGAGCGCCAACTCGCCACCACCTTCCCCGAGCAACAAAGCAGCTTCTCGTGCAAGCGCGCCGTCGACCTCGGCAACGCTGGCCAACAAGCAGTTAGCCAGTCGCGCCGGCTCATTATCCTCGCCAGTCAGTGACAGCCAGGCGACGTCGAAATCTATCGCTATCAATTGCCGGCGCCAGGCCAGCAAAGTGCTGGTCTTGCCGCTTCCGGCAGGCCCCTGGATAGCGATACAGCGCTGCCGGCGCGCCTCCATCAGGCGGCTCATCAGTGTCGCTCGGGGCATGAGCTGGCGTGCACCGCGAGGTGGAATGACCTTGGTGTCAGGGATGAGTTGAGGCACTCGATCGACTGACAGGTGGCGCTTGGGATCTTGGGGTGGCATAGCCATCGACTGAATTCCGGAGACGATCTTCTTCAAGTGCAGACCGACAGTTTAATACAGGAAGTACGCCATGCTGATTCACTGCGTTCGGTGCAAAAAACGCGTGCGCCTTACGTGCGCACGCGAACGACATCAAGCGCGGCCGTAGAGCGTGACGACGCAGGCACCGCCCAGGCCGAGGTTGTGTTGCAGAGCGAGATTCACGCCTTCGACCTGGCGCTTGTCAGCGGTTCCGCGCAGCTGGTGCGTCAGTTCATAGCATTGAGCCAGACCTGTGGCCCCCAGCGGGTGGCCCTTGGAGAGCAGCCCACCGGATGGGTTGGTCACCACACGCCCGCCGTAGGTGTTATCGCCATCGAGCACGAATTTTTCGGCGCCGCCTACCGGGCACAGCCCCAAGGCTTCGTAGGTCAGCAGCTCATTCTGGGCAAAGCAGTCATGCATTTCGGCCACCAGGATATCCCGCGGCCCGACACCCGCCTTCTCGTACACCTCGTGAGCGGCACGCTGGGTCATGTCGAAACCGACCGTCTGGATCATCGATGCCGGTTCGAAGGAAACCCCACGATCAGTGGTCATCGATTGCGCCATGATCATCACGTCAGTGCGCAGACCATGTTTTTTGGCGAACGCTTCGCTACAGATGATCGCCGCGGCTGCGCCACAGGTAGGCGGGCAAGCCATCAGGCGCGTCATCACACCCGGCCAGAGCACTTGATCGTTCATCACATCTTCGGTGGTGACGATTTTACGGAACAGCGCGAGCGGGTTGTTGGCGGCATGACGGCTGGCCTTGGCGCGAATCGCGGCAAAGGTGCTCATCTCGGTGCCATAATGCTGCATGTGTTCACGCCCCGCACCACCAAACTGTCGCAGCGTCATCGGAACGCCGATCGCGCCGGCGTCAGCGGTCAGTTCGTCCGAGACCTCCAGGTGCTTGCCCATGCAGGCCGGACGATCGGTAAACACCGCCCCCAGGGCGCCGGGTTGCATTTGCTCGAAGCCCAGGGCCAAGGCGCATTCCACCGCCCCGCTTTCCACGGCCTGGCGAGCCAGGTACAGGGCAGTGGAACCCGTGGAGCAGTTGTTGTTGACGTTCACTACCGGTACGCCGCTCATGCCCACTTCGTAGAGTGCCGATTGGCCGCAGGTGGAATCGCCATAGACATATCCGACATAAGCCTGTTGAACCAGGTGATAGTCCAGTCCTGCGTCTTTCAATGCCTGGCGAGTGGCTTCAGCGCCCATTTCGATATACGACCCACTGGCCCCAGGCTTCAGGAACGGGATCATGCCAACCCCGGCAACGTACGGTTTGTGCGACATCACATTCTCCATAAAAAATTCAGCCCACTGCGGCTTCTCGCTTTGCTCGATATCCCGAGCAATCCAGGCTGCATCGTTACGAAATCATCTGCAGGCTGTACCCGCGTCCTGCGGGGGGGATTGGGGTGGCCCCCCCTGTCTTCGCCCGATTGCGCTTGCCCCGGCGAGTAATTTAGTCATTGCATAAACGTGCTGTAATCGGCCTAAAATCTTTCAAAAGCCTTTGAAATCCGCAGCAGACTGGATTAGCCATGCTTCCGAGTTCCCCGCCAATTACCACCCGTTTCTCGCCGCCACGCATCAGCAGTCACGCCGTGCTGCGGGAGACGCTGCTGGCACGCTTGCAAGCGGCTCGGGATTGCCGCCTGACCCTGATCAATGGCAGCGCGGGGTTCGGGAAGACCACCCTGATGGCGCAGTGGCGTCAAAGCCTGATCAAAGAAGGCAACAGTGTTGTATGGCTGTCACTCGCCCAGGAGGATGGCGTCCTGGAGTCGTTCTGCGCCAACCTCATCTGCACCCTCCAGAATGCCGGTGTCCCCCTTGAGGACGACCTCTTGCTGTTGATCGAGCGCGAGTCACTGGACGGCCTGCTCGCGCTGGCGTCGGTGATGATCAACACCTTGGCGCGGGTCAGCAGTGCGCTGTACTTGATGATCGATGATTTCCATTTCGCCACCGATCCACGCATTTCCCGCCTGATTCAACTGATAGTGGATGGTGCCCCGGCGCAGCTTCACATTGTGCTGGCTTCACGGGTGAATCCCAATTTGAAGCTCGGCCGACTACGAGCGATGGCCGAGCTCTGTGAGATCAACGCCACCGAGCTTGGTTTTGATTTCAACGAGTCCCTGGCCTTCCTCAAGGCCTATCTGGACGAAGGCATCGATATGGAACTGGCGCACGCCATCCACGACAACACGGATGGCTGGCCCATTGGTCTGCAATTGATGTCCATCTCGCTCAAGGCCAACCCGCGCAAGGAAGCGAAGATCCATCGACTGCTTCCTGGCAACAGCGATTTGCGGGACTACCTGGCCGAAGACGTGGTGAACGGGTTACCCACGGAGGTCATCGGATTTCTCGAGAAAATCTCGATCCTGCGCCGCTTCAATGCGCAGGTAGCCGAGCATGTCAGCCAGGCACCGCAAGCCGCCGAACTGATTGCCAGCATCGAGACCCGCAACCTGTTCATCCTGCCTGTCGACATGGAGAGCCAGGAGCAGTGGTACCGGTTGCATCCGCTATTCGCCGAATACCTGCAACAACGCTTGACCGCGTCGGATGCAGACTTGCCCCGACTGCACCTGCTCGCGGCGCATTGGTTCGAACACGCCGAGATGGTGAGCGAAGCGACCCGTCATGCGGTACTCAGTGAAGACCTTGAGGAACTGGTCTGGCTGCTGGAGCGCAAACAGCCGACCTACCACAGCCTGAGTCACTTGGGTCAATTCATGCGCTGGCTCGATTGTGTGCCTCTGGAACAATTGACACAGCACCCCAAGGTGCTGCTTCAAGGTGCCTGGGGCTGCTTGTTGACGATGCTGACCAGTAAGGCGGAAACCTGGATCGAGGTGCTCGAAAAAAGCCCGGCGACCAAGGCCAACTGGAAGCCACAAATCGATCTGGCCAGGGCAGCGATAGCTTTGCAACATGATGACCTGGCACGTTGCAGCCAGCTCGTTCAGGGCTTGCCAGAGCGCAGCTTCGCACATCCGTTCAATGAGCGGATGCGTGTCTGTCTGTACATCAACTGTCTGGTCTACCTCGGTCATCAGCAACAAGCCTGGGAGTACCTCAATAGCCCCGAATGCGAAACGCTGCGCACCAGCCATGATGAGTTGGCGCTGATGATCGTCGCCACCATTGCCCATGGGGTATTACTCAATGGAAACGTCATAGAGGCCTCACGGCATCTCATTGATGTTCTACTCCTGGCCGAGCGCAATCACGGTCGTCGTTCAGTCAGCGCATGCACCTGTGCGGTGGCGGTCGCCGAAGCGCACTACGAGATGGATCGCATTGACGATGTACGCGAAGCCTTGAGCAATCGTCTTGATCTTTTGCGATTCGCTCCGCCATCGGTGACCATCTCCGCGATGATCAGTGTCGCTCGCATGAACTACTTGCAGGAGTCCACGGCCAGTGCGCTGACTTACCTGGCCAAGATGGCGATGGAGTTTCGTGCTCGAGGATTCGATCGCGCGCTGGCCCATAACCTGACCGAGCAAATACGCTTCCTGCTTGGCAGCGGCGATTGGCGACAGTGCGAAAGTCAGAGAGCCGGCCTCGACGCGCTGACCCATCGCCACTCGGACGACACGCCGCTTGCTCAGGAAATCAGTGCCCTCGCGGCCCTTTCGCGCGCGCGCATCTGCCTGGCCAGGCAAGAGCCGGAGCGTGCCCTCCTGGCCCTGGACATCGTCGAGCAGTTCGCCAGTCGCTACTGTCGAGGTAAATGGCGAATCCAGTCGGGCTTGTTGCGTGCCGTTGCGCTGAATGATCTTGGACGCCCGGCAGAAACCACCGTGCTGTTGCGTGAAGTCGTCGGTGAAAGCTATCGGCTGGGCCTGGTGCGCACGCTGCTGGATGAAGGCCCTTCCCTGCTGACCCTGCTGGCCAATCTGGATTGCCGTGACGATCCGGTCCTGGACAGCTACCGCAATCGGTTGGCAGCCGTCCGGTTGAATTGCGCCAGCACTGGCCCTGCATCGTCACGTGCAATGAAAGATTCGGCGGCGGGGGAATCCTCGCTGTTTACCAAGCGGGAGCTGGAAATCATCAGTTTGCTGGAGCAGTCGATGCCCAACAAACGCATTGCCCAGACCCTGAATCTCAGTCAGGAAACCATCAAGTGGAACTTCAAGAACATCTACACCAAGCTGGGTGTGTCGTCTCGCTATGAGGCACTGACTGCGTTGAGACAGCGAGGTGAACAATAAGGCCGTTTGAAGAATGATGGACTTTGTAGGAGCGAGCCTGCTCGCGATGGACTCAAGAGCGCTGCGCTGAAGCAGACAGCACGAGTTATCGTTAACGACCATCGCGAGCACGCTCGCTCCTACAGGAAACCCTCCTGCGGGAGCGAGGGTTTGCAACGTCCGGAATCAGCGAATGCCTGCATTGCGCAAGGCCGCCGGGGTGAATTCAGCCAGGTTCGGCTTGACCCCGTACTCGATGCCTTCCTTGAATTCGTTGCCCAGCGCAAAGGCCAGGTAGCGACCGGCGATTAGGTCATACAGCACTTGGCCGGCGTAGGTCCCGACGCCTTGTTCATAGTCGTTCATGGCCATGCCTTCGGCGACACGCCACAACTGCCCACGGCCGTCGTAATGGTCGACTTCGGCCAGTTGCCAGGTATCTTCGTCAAAATACATATGACGTTTGGCATAGATGTGACGCTCACCCGGCTTCAGGGTGCCCTCCACTTCCCACACGCGGTGTAGCTCGTAGCGGGTCAGGTCCTGATTGATGTGTCCGGGCTTGAGAATGTCGGCGTATTTCAGCGAGGGCGAAGCCAGGCGGTAGTTGTTGTACGGAATGTACATCTCCTTCTTGCCGATCAATTTCCAGTCGTAGCGATCAGGAGCACCATTGAACAGGTCGCCGTTGTCCGAAGTGCGCATGCCGTCCGACGCGGTACCTGGCCCATCATAGGCAATCTGCGGTGCACGTCGCACACGACGCTGACCGGCGTTGTAGACCCAGGCCAGACGCGGTTCCTTGACCTGATCGATGGTTTCATGCAGTAGCACGACGTTACCGGCCAGGCGTGCCGGGGCCGTCACGCGTTGCTTGTAGTAGGCAAAGATGTTTGCGGTGCTCTCCTTGTCGTCACCGGTCATGTATTGCGGGAACGCCATTTCATCTTCGAACTCGACGACGGTGAACGATCCATCAACCTGCGGCGTGGCCTGGACCATCTGGCGTCGCTGGTTTAAACCACGATAGCGAGTCAGGTGGTTCCAGAGTACTTCGACGCCGTTCTTGGGAATCGGGAAAGCGAAGCTGCGAGAATCGCTGAAGTTGCTCAAGCCATTGCCACCATCAACCGGCTGAGTGTTTAACGCACTTTTTTTCGCCGCATCGTAGATTTCCTTCGGCGAAGCAGCGGTGCGGTGTGACTTGTAGACCGGAATCTTGTACGTATTGGGATAGCGTTTGAACATAGCCAACTGGCCGGCGGTAAGCTTGTCCTTATACTGTTCGGCGTTGGCAGGCGTGATGGTAAAGAGTGGCTTTTCAGCGCTGAACGGATCACCCAGGAACCGATGACTGACCGGTGCCGCGCCAGGCCTCAGGCCGCCTGTCCAGGCCGGAATGCTGCCATCGGCGTTACCTTCTTTCTGCGCGCCGAGCGGAGTCAGCGTCGTACCCAGTTTTGCTGCCTCTTCCTGAGAGACCGCGGCCATTACCTGGCCGGCCAGCAGGGTCAGTGCCAGCGCGCCTACATGCATCATTGTTGTTTTCATGCTTGGTTTCTCTCGTCTTTCTTCTGTTTAGAAGTTCACGCCAACGCTAAGCGCCACGAAGTCACGGTCACCGTTGGTATTGAAATGACCACCAAAGAAATCGGTGTAACTGAGGCTCGCCGTGTAGGTGTTTTTGAAGTCGGCATCGAGTCCGAGGCTGACGGCCTTGAGCCCTTCCTCGAAGTTCGGGCCGTTGCCATCCACGTCATGCGACCAGGCCAGGTTGGGTGCCAGGTTGATGCCGGCAAACACGTTCGGGTAATCCAGACGAGCGCGGGCGCGGTAACCCCAAGAGCTGGTGGTGTAAAAGCCCTTGTCGTTGCATTCCTGTTGCGGGTTATTTGTCGTGTTCAGGCACGCAGCGTTGGCTGCTCCAGGCTGAACGCCAACCCCGAATATCCCGCTGCGACCGAAGCGCAGGTCGGTGCCATCAGCCTCGCCCAGGCCATTGATGCGGTTGTAGCCCACCTCACCCACCAGGGTCAGACGGCTAGCCCCCATGACCTGCTCGAAAAACTGCGTGGCCGACAGTTGCGTTTGCAGCACCGGCATGCGCTTGTAACCATTGATCTCACCACCCAGGGCTGTGGTCGCATAACCAACGCGATTCAACAGCGCGGTGGGGTTACCCGTCGTTGCACCTGCCAGGTCGGTGTTGTTGAGCTGCAGGGGCATGTTTGGCCGGTAACTGATTTCGCCACCCAGCGAGGTGCCGTTAACGTTGGTCTGGAAGCTCAGGCCATACAGGCGAATGTCTTCGGGATAGTCGACGAAATAGCGCGAAGCGCGCAGCGCCGGGATCGGGTTGGCGGCATTGAACGCCACGGTCGAACGCAGCGTGCTCAGGTAAGGGCCGCGGCTGTGATAGTTCATTACGTAGGCACCAAATTCGGTGTCGTTAAGCTCCGGCACGAACCAGCGCAGGGCCAGGCCATACTGGCCACCGTCACGGGCCTCGTTGTCTTTTACCCGCGGGGTGTAGGCATTGTCGGTGTTGTTGTTGAAACCGGGGGGGTTGGCCGTGTTGTTGGCCAGCCCCGGAGCGAGGTCAAGCCCTGCGCCGACCTGACGATCGTTGCACCCTTTGGCCAGCGGGTCGGCACCGAAGAAGGTGCCGCAATTGTCAACGACCGTGCTTTCCCATTCCAGTTGATAGAAGGCTTCCGCACTGAAATTCTCGGTGATGTTCTGAGACATGTAGAACATGTTGACCGGAATCAGACCTTCCTTGACCTCGGCACCGGGACGACGCAATGCGGCCACATCGATCGGGTTGATCGAGTTGATGCTGTTACCGATGAAGGTGCTCTCGCCCCAGCTCACCACCTGCTTGCCCAAGCGCACGTTGCCCGGCAGCTCGCCGATGTTGTAGCTGTGATAGACAAAGGCATCGAGGAATTCGGCACCCGAAGCCTTGGCCATGTCATTGCGACCACTGTCGTCGATGTCATAAAACGGCCGGTGTTCGTCCTTCAGTTCAAAGTCGTACCAGTACTTGCCACGAACGAAGATGCCGCTGTCGCCATACTTCAATTCCAGGTCATGGATACCCTTGAATATCTTCGAGAAGGTTTCGCCCTTCTTGAAGTTCAAGCGATTGTCGTCAGACAGCCGGGACGACGAATTGCCGCGCGCACCTTGCGAGTTAAAAGGGGAAATGAAATCAGGATCCCCCCCGCGCAGCGCCCAACTGGCGCCCATCGAAAGTGAAGTATCGAACTGTCCCTTGATTTCCCCGATTTCGAAGTTGACGGCATTGGCTTGGGTGCTCATGCCGATGGCAACAGCAGCCGCCAGCAGTTGGGGGCGAAAGCCACCCTGCATTATTGTTTTTGTCATGCGGCACTCCGATTGTGCGAAATGTTTTCTTGTAGTTTTTGTGATTAGAACGATTCGATCCTAAGAGCCGGACCGGTCATCTCGCCCACCCGCTGGAGGGGGAATTAGGGGGGGATGGAAAATTAAGCGATGAGGGGGGGCGTGCGAACGAAGCTGAAGGCCTTTAGCCTTCGAACCGGTTCAAACTGCGGTAGTGATCAAAGGGGATATAGCGGGATCGGCGATCACGCATGACCTTGACCATCGCCACCTCCGGGTCGCGAGCAAAGAACAGGCGCCCACCCTGAGCGACCAGATGGTCGAGCAGATGCTCCTTCTCGTCGATCACACGCTCAGCGTTGCGATCCCGGCCACTGGTCACCTCAAGATCAAGCCAATGCGTCCCGGGAATCAGGTCACCGCAGAAAACCACCGGACCTCCTGGCAGCTGAATTTCCGGCAACAGCTGACCCGGCGTAAATCCATCGTTTATGTGAAAACACCAGTCATCGCCGAGTGATTCACATCGAGTGGTATCGACCAGGGTCAAACGCCCGCTGCTCTCCAGCCCATGCACCAAAGGGGCGACGAACATTTCCCGATCCCGCGGATGCGGGCGGCGTGCGCGGTGCCAATGTTGCTCGCCACACACATACCGCGCTCGCGGGAACAACAGGCGCGGCATATCGCCCTCCCTGACCCGTTCACTCATGTCCTTGGAGAGGTGCGCATGCACGTGAGTCAATACCACCACATCGATGTCGGCTTCTTTCAACCCGCGCCGCGCCAGGCTTTCCAGCAAACCCGGTGACTGCGGTTGGCAACCGCAGGTGCGTGCAAGCGGCGCCAGAAGATTTTCGGCTCCGGCCATGACCAGGATGTTTTTGCCCTGCTCTTGCACCAACAGCACCCGCGCAGAAATCTCTACCGTATTGTCGGGAGCGGGCTTCATCCAGTCGGCCCAGAGCACGCGCGGCGTATGTCCGAACAACATGCCGCCATCAAGTCTGCAACCCATGCCCGTCAGTGTGGAAATGCTACGGCTCAATTTCTTCCCCTTTTGGTGATACACGGTTCAGCCGTAACGGCTGCTTTTCCCGAAAAAAAGGGCCCGAAGGCCCTGATAGGGGAAAATCAATACGGACATTGCCGTCGTTTCTCAGTCGACCTGCAGCAACCGGCTGTAGGCCTTGAGGTGGTGATCATCGTTGCCGAACTGATGGCTGAGCATCAGCAAGTGCTTGGCGTGATGGGACAGCACATATTCCCAGGTCAAGCCGATGCCACCGTGCATCTGAATACCCTGTTCGGCGATAAAACGAGCGGCGCGCACGATCAAGACCTTGGCGGCCGCCAGCGTTCGGCTGCGCTCGTCACTGTCTGGTGCATCGGCTGCACACGCGGCAAGGATGGCCATGGAGGTGGCTAGGTCCAGTTCGATGCGCATGTCCACCATGCGGTGTTGAAGCGCCTGGAACTTGCCGATCACCTGGCCGAACTGCTGGCGGGTCTTGAGATAATCGAGGGTCAGGTCGCACACCGCTTCCATGCTGCCCACCGCTTCGGCGCACTGCGCGGCCAGCGCGCGACCTTGCTGATAGCTCAGCGCGGCCAAGGCCTGGCCGGGCTCACCGAGCACACTGGCGGCACTGACGAAAACGTCGTCCAGGTACAGCTCGCACGCATTGCGGCCATCCATGGTCGGGTAGGCGCGGCGGCTGACGCCCGGCGCACGCGGATCGAGCAGGAACAGGCTGATACCGGTTTCGTCACGATCGTTACCGGCTGTTCGCGCAGATACGACAATCAACCCGGCGCTATGCCCTGCGACCACCACCGATTTACGCCCGTTGAGACGCCAGCCTCCATCCTCGGCTTCGGCGCGGGTGCGCACATCGTGCAACTGGTAATGGCTGGTCGGCTCATCGACGGCCACTGCCAATTGCAATTGCCCGCTGGCAACCGCCGGCAGCAATTCGTTGCGTTGCTCGTCAGTGCCTGACTGGGTCAGCAGACCACCGGCGAAGATGACCGACTGAAGGTAGGGTTCCAGACACAGCCCACGCCCCAGTTCGGTCATGATCAGCAGCGTCTCCACGCCGCTGCCATCAAAGCCACCCAAGTCCTCGGCGAATGGCACGGCGGTCAGGCCCAACTCCCCCAACTGCCGCCAGAAGGCGAGGCTGTAGCCCAGCTCGCTCTTGGCGAACTGCTCGCGCGCTTCGAACGCATAGTTATCACGCACCAGGCGAGCGGCGGTGTCCTGCAGCATTTGCTGCTCTTCGGATAGTTTGAAGTCCATGATCGCTATTCCCCTTACAGCTCTAGAATCATCTTGGCGATGATGTTCTTCTGGATTTCGTTGGAACCGCCGTAGACCGAAGTCTTGCGCATATCCAGATATTGGCTGGCAGGCGTGGTGCTGTAGTCGCGGTACAGGTCTGCCTGCTTGCCATAGCCCAGCTCCTCTTCCACGAAGGGCATGGCATAGGGGCCCAGGACCTTGCTCATCAGGTACGTGATGGCCTGGCGAATTTCACTGCCCTTGATCTTCAGGAACGAGCTTTCAGTGCCCGGCACCCCGTCGTCTCGGGCAGCGGCAACAATTCGCAGGTTGCTCATTTCGATAGCCATCAGTTGGATTTCCAGCTCGACGATCTGCATGCGCAATTGGATGTCATCGATCAATGGCAGGCCGTCGCGCTGTTCCTGGCTGGCGATGCGCTTGAGCCGCGCCAGCATCTGCTTGGCCTGGCCGATGCCGGCAATGCTGGTGCGCTCGTGGGTGAGCAAGTACTTGGCGCAGGTCCAGCCCTTGTTCTCCTCGCCGACCAGGTTTTCCACCGGCACGCGTACGTTGTCGAAGAACACTTCGTTGACTTCATGCTCACCATCGAGGGTGATGATCGGGCGCACGGTGATGCCCGGGGACTTCATGTCGATCAACAGGAAACTGATGCCCCGCTGCTGTTGGGCCTCAGGGTCGGTGCGCACCAGGCAAAAGATCCAGTCTGCATAATGGGCCAGGGTGGTCCAGGTCTTCTGGCCATTGACCACGTAGTGGTCGCCATCACGTACGGCGCGGGTCTTGACAGCGGCCAGGTCAGAACCGGCGCCCGGCTCGGAATAGCCCTGGCACCACCAGTCCTCGGTGCTGAGAATTCGTGGCAAGAAGCGCGCCTTTTGTTCAGGTGTTCCGAACTTGATGATCACCGGGGCGACCATGTTGACGCCAAAAGGCACGACCCAAGGGGCGCCGAACGCAGAACATTCCTCATCGAAAATGTGTTTCTCCACCGCGCCCCAACCCGTACCGCCATACTCCACAGGCCAACTGGCGGCCAACCATCCCCGCTCATTGAGCAGGCGCATCCAGGTGACCTGGTCTTCTTTGTTGAAACGCTTGCCGTGGCGGCCACGCGCGGCGATATCGGCCGGCAATCTGTCACGTAAAAATGCCCGCACTTCCTCTCGGAAAGCCAATTCGGCAGGGGTGAATTGAATGTCCACTGATCTACTCCTCACATTCGGCTGAAAGTGGGAAAGAACAGCTCGGCTAACCCACTGGCAGCCACGGTAGAAGAATGATCGGTGTGACCTCCCCCCCCACGGAAGGGGGGCTTGGCTGTCGCGTGCACGGGATCGACAAATCCGGTCGAGTTGTTCATTCACTCTCGACATTCTTTCCGGTCTGCACTTGCGGGCGCCATTCGGTAAGACGGCGCGCGGGTTCCCCGCCCGGTTGAAAGGCGTGGCAGGAGCCGATCATCCTTTGCTCAGGCATTTTGAAGCCAGGATCGCGGGCAGCACGCTCGAGCAACTCCCTCTGCAGAACTGGCGCGACGATCTGAACCGCGGTGGTCGCCATGGGGCCAAGCAATTCAGTCAGGTGCGTGCAGCCCTGTATGCCGCCCACCCGCTCGGTCACTTGCTTCTTCAACCCGGGACCGATCTGAATGCCCTTCAGTTTCGCATAGGCCGCGGATATCTCTGCGCAGAGCGGAGTGGGTGTCACTTCGGAGCGCGCTTCGATGTGCTGGATTTCCAGTTGCGAATTTACCGTCATGATCATGACCATCTGATGCAGCACACCGCCGGCCGGAATGATTCCGTAGGAAAGCTGTGTCTCGATTCCCTTGGTGTCCAGCAACCGGGCTTCAATGTCGAATAAACCATCGCTGCGAAGATAGCCGGTACAGGTAACATTGCGGGTATGCAGCAATTGCCGTGTCGGCGCGTTCAAGTGATCCTGACTCATTGCACAGCCTCGTAAGAGCATGAAGAAAGCGGCGACCGCTCATGGCCGCTCGCAAACACTGGATGCCAGACGGCACCCAGCCGCCGCAGACCAGAACCTGGCCAGGCAAGTAATCCGTTTACGCAATTTTTTCGGCGCTTTTTCCCCGTCGGCTCAGATTGCCGTAAGGCCGCCATCTACTGCCAATGCTTGGCCGGTGGTGAAGCCGGCGCCATCACTGCACAGATACAACACGGCGGCAGCGATTTCCTCTACCTTGCCGAAGCGGCCAACTGGATGCACGGCAGCGGCGAACTCGCCTTTTTTGGGATCGGACTCATAAGCACGACGGAACATATCGGTGTCGATCACACCTGGGCATACCGCGTTGACACGGATTTTTTTCTTCGCGAACTCGATCGCCGCCGCCTTGGTCAGGCCGACCACCGCGTGCTTGGAGCCCGTGTAGATGCTCATCAACGGCGCGGCGCCCAGACCGGCCACCGATGCGGTATTAACGATCGCTCCGCCTCCCTGGGCTAGCAGTAGCGGAATCTGATGCTTCATGCACAACCACACGCCTTTCACGTTGACGCCCATAATGGCGTCGAACTCGGCTTCGCTGCCTTCGGTCAGCTTCTTGCCATTCTCGATCTCGATGCCTGCATTGTTGAACGCGTAATCCAAGCGACCGTAGGTAGCGACCACTTGCTCCATCATTGCTTTGACTTCGTTTTCCTTGGAGACATTACAACGAATGAACGTCGCCTCACCGCCCGCCGCACGAATCAAACCCACAGTGCCTTCACCGCCCTGAACATCAAGGTCGGCCACTACAACGTTGAGCCCTTCGGCGGCGAAAGCCTGCGCGGTAGCGCGGCCAATACCGGCAGCGGCACCAGTAACCAGAGCCACCTGGCCAGAAAAAGTGCTCATTTCATGAATCCTCTATTGGGGGAGAACTTAAGACGACAGTTTTGTATCGCGTGATTGGCAGCCCTTTCAAACAATCGCGCCGACGTTGCGCAGTTCGTCGATCTGCTCGTTGCTCAAGCCGAGTTGTTCAAGAATTTCGAGGGTGTTTTCGCCGTTCTTTACGACCCTTCCCGCCTCCACTGGTGTACGACTCAAGCGGGGAGCGGGCGCCGGGTGCAGTACGCCGGCGGTTTCCATGAACAGGCCACGCGCGCGGTTGTGCGGGTGGGTAAAGGCTTCGCTGAAATCCAGCACTGGGGCAAAGCAGACATCCGTACCTTCCAGCAGTTGGCTCCAGGCATCGCGGGTTCGAGTCATGAACAGCGCCTCGAGCTTCTGGCGAAGCACCGGCCAGTCCTGCTTCTGCCATTGCTGCTTGAAATCCGCATCGTCGATACCACACAGCTCCAGCAACAATTGATAGAACTGCGGTTCGATGCTGCCAATAGACACGAATTTTCCGTCGGCGCAGGTGTAGCAACCATAGAAAGGCGCGCCGCCATCGAGCATGTTGTGCTCGCGCTGGTCGTCCCACTGCCCCTGATGGCGCCAGTCGTAATACATGCTGCCAAGCAATGTCGCGCCGTCGCAGATGGCGGCGTCCACGATCTGCCCCAGGCCGGATTTCTGCGCCTCGAACAGCCCGGCCAGAATGCCTGTGAGCAAAAACATCGCCCCGCCCCCCATGTCGCCCACCAGATGCAGCGGCGGAGTCGGTGGCCGGTCGGCATGGCCCATGGCGTTGAGTACGCCAGACAGCGCAATGTAATTGAGGTCATGCCCTGCCGCATGTGCCAGTGGCCCCGTCTGGCCCCAACCGGTCATGCGCCCGTAGATCAACCTCGGATTACGTTCAAGGCAGACCTCCGGCCCCAGGCCAAGGCGCTCCATCACGCCGGGGCGGAAGCCTTCGATCAACACGTCGGCGCCGTCGATCAGTTGCAACAACACTTCAGTGGCGCCGGGTTTACGCGGATCAATCGCAATGCTGCGGCGTCCGCGCCCGAGCAGGCTGCCATCGGCATTGAGAAAGCCGGCCGTATGACGGTCGACGCGAATGACTTCCGCGCCCATGTCCGCCAGCATCATGGCGGCGAACGGCGCAGGGCCGATCGCATTCATTTCAACTACTTTCACACCTGCCAAAGGTCCGGGCATCTCAGGGTTCTCTTTTGTTATAGGGAGGCTGTTCGCTGCGATCCAAGACACTAGGCGCACGGCACCACAACCGCCCCACTCCCTGAAGGGGGGAATTACCCCCCTACCCGCCCTCGCACTCCACAATCTGGCCAGCTGCAGGCATCCGCCTCACAATTTCACGCGTGCGCTGCCCTTGCCTTGGGTTTCATACTGAACGCTCGCCCAACCATTGCTCGAGCCTGGGCCACATCCGCTTCACCGCGGCCGGCCCCGCCACCAGGCTGACATGACCGCCCGGCAGCATCAGTTCTTCCTTGTCACGCGAACCCACGCGAGCCACCAGGGGCTGCGCGCAGTCCGGCGGCACCAGGGAGTCGTATTGCGCGATGACGTGCAGCAGCGAGACTTCGATATTTTTCAGATCAACCTCCTGGCCACCGATGCGCATGCCGCCTTCGTACAGTGAGTTTCTTTGCCCCAGCTCCAGATGAAGCTGCCGGAAGTACTCGCCGGGAAGCGGCAAGGTCTCGTCATTGAAACGCGCCATCATGCGGTAGCCCCTGACGTAGTCGTCGTTCCACATGTTGTCCCAAAGGCGAGCCTGGCCGGCAATTCGGCCTGCGGGGCGATGCAGCTCAATCGCCTTGATGATGGTCTCTGGCGGAACAAGGCCGGTCGCATCGATCAAGCGCTCGATGTTGATGTGCCGTTGTTTGGCCAAGGGCATCTTCGTCCAGTCGATGGGCGTGGTGAAACAGACCAGGTTTTTCAGCGGGCCACCGGGATGCAGTGCGGCGTAAAGCGTCGCTAGGACACCGCCCATGCAATAGCCGATCAGCGTGACGTCTTCCACGCCCGTGTCTTTTTGTACTCGGCGGATGCAATCGGGAATGAAGTCGAGCACATAGTGTTCGAGCTTCAGGTGAGACTCTTCCCGGCTCGGCGCAATCCAGTCCATGACATAGACGTCGTACCCCCGCGCGAGCAGAAACTCGATCAGGCTCTGTCCCTTTGTCAGGTCGAAGATGGCAGCCTTGCTGGTCGTCGCCATGACGAACAACAGCGGCACGCGGTAAATCTCGTCCGCTGTGGCGTGATAGTGGTAGAGGCACAAGGTGCCGCGACGGTGCAGCAGGGTCTTGGGCGACAGGCCTACGGCCGGCGGCGGCGTGCCGAGATACTCGAGACCCTTGAGACCCCGCTTGACCATCATGCTGAGCTCGGAGCGCAGCCTGTTAGCCAACGGCAAGTCGCAGACCTTGTTGTCATTTGGCCGAGGCATCTTCGTTCCCCTCCTTTCTTTCTCTTTTGGAGGCCGCTTTGCGGGATGCCGGTAATGGTTCGGCTCGTGGACGTCGCGTGCGTGGCGGGCGAGGAGCAATTTGCGTGCTGGCGGCAGCTGGAAGCAATTGGTTGAGCTTGTCCTCGACCCGCCGCAGTGAGGCGGCAAGGGCGTCGACTTCGCCGCGGCTGGGAACGTCCAGATGCTTGTACAGACGCTCGAGCGATGTCTGCGACAGGTGCTGCAAGCCGAGCGAGACCCGCGCATATTGGTCGATTACGAGGCCCACTTCCTTTGAGTCCAAATGACGTGCGGCCAAGGCATTGACGCCGTTTTCGAACCGGGTGATAGCTTCACGATACAGTTTGAACGGATCAGGTAATGCCATGACGTATTCCTCGATCAAGGATTCACAGTGCAGTTTTTTTCTGTTGGCCAGGTTTGCCGCGCGGCCATTCGATCAAGACCGGAAATGGCTTTGCGCCGCAACATGGCGGTGGGCAAGAACCAGGGTTTGATCAACAGGCCGCAGACTTTGCTCGCCTTTGGCGACAGCAGGCGTAACAAGACGATGCCCCACCGTTCGGTCACGACCCAGGTGGTCAGCGTAGAGATCGCCAGTTCATCGGCAGTGCAACGCAGACGCGAGTGCTTGCGTGGCAGTCTGTCGGCGATTTCAATTGTCCGGTCCGCAGCCGGTTGCCGCGCGAATGCACCCTTCAGTGCATCGCCGATGCGCTGCAGCGCATCGCGGCTGGCACCGTTGACCGAATCGAAATTGAGGAACCCATGGAACTGGCCCCTGTAGTGCAACAGTTCCACCGGCACATCATCGGCGCGCAAGCGCGCGGCATAGTCCAGGCCATCGTCGCGGATCGGGTCGAAACCGGCACTGACGATAACGGCCGGCGCCAGGTCGTGCATATCGGGGTTGCGGCGTGGCGAATACCAAGGGTCGAGCAAGTCCAGTGTGTCGAGCGAAGGGGCCAGGGTTCGCTCGATCCATTGCACCGCATGATCGGTCAGAAGCGTACGCCCGTAAGCGTTCTCCACATAGGAAGGGAATCTATCCACCAACTCGGTCGCCGGGTAAACCAGCACTTGCAGACTCAGTACCGGGCCGCCTCGACGCAGACTTTCCTGGGCGACAGCCGCACAGAGATTGCCCCCTGCAGAATCGCCGCCGATCGCCAGGCGAGTCGTATCGATCCCTAGTTGCTCGCCATTTTTAGCCACCCACTCAAGCGCGGCGAGCGCATCAGCACGCCCCGCAGACAAATCGTGTTCCGGCGCGAGACGATAGCGCACGGCGATCACTATACAGTTGGCCGCCAGAGCAATGCTGCGGCAGATCCCATCGGCTGTATCCAGATCGCCAATGATGAAACCACCGCCGAAAAACCACATGAATGCGGGCTGCGATTGTGTGGCGTTGTCAGGTTTGAAGATGCGCAAAGCGATTGCGCCGCCCGGCCCGTCGATCATTTGTTCAGTCACTGATCTCACCGGCGGATTGCGCCCCAGAGCAAGCGCCGCCAATCGCCAGCCCTGGCGCAGCCTGGGCAACGAGTAATCCTCCGCGGGACGCAGACTGCTGGAGATGTTAGCCAGGCGCAAGAACGCACGGGCCTCGCGATCCGGTTGCTGCGCACGCAGTACGCGAGGCATGCCGATACCCGGACGCTCAGGGGGCGCTTGTAGGTTTTGATTGTTTTTCATTGCCACTCCGTTCGCAAAAAATCCGTATACCGCGCATCAGCAATAGCTTACTGAGCGCTACGGTTGCGGTGGCTACCCTCAATGGGGGGGGTGGGCCTTCGACAAGGCCGTTAGAGACCAAAATCTACATCAGGACCGTTTGCAATCGGCCCAGAGTGTGTAAAAACGCCTTCGCGAACCCTTGCTATGATTTCTGAGGATTTCATCGCAGGGATCGCCCATGAAGCGCTATATCCAAGGTGAACATCGAGGCCAAGGCAACTTACTTCCCGAGAGCCTCGACGACTACATCTTTGCAGACCGATTCTTCAAATAGGTCAATGGGCTGCGCCTCTCTAGCAAGAAGTGTTTCCTGCTGCGGTTGGAGATCATCCCGACGTAGGCAGATGGGGATTGTTCCTGAGCGTCAGCTTTGGGCCCAGACAGTGTGAAAATGCTGGCACCGTGCCCGAACACTGCCGCTCCTGCGACGAAAAGGAGCGAGATTTCGACGGCTGTCGTTGCCAGGCCTTCTTGCTCACCAGCAATGCAGACCCGTTGGGTACGCCCCCCACATCACTGGGCAATCTTGGGTCGTCACAGAGGCCGAACAGGCCTCCCGCGCCATCGACGAACTAACAATAAAAAACGCCCCACCAGGGCGCCTAAATCCGCTTCCCCACCATGGGAGCAAAAAAGGAAGCGGTTGCTACCTGGTCAGCGAACGCGTTGAACAGGGTTCGCCAGCACTATGCTTATCGGTTCAGAAGTGCCATTCAAGATGCACTGTCGGCGCGTAGGTGTCGGTACCTGGTTTATGGATCGCTCCATATTTGTGTTTCCAGTACTCGTAACCCGGCCCGATCAGCAGTTTGTTCTTGCTGCCGAAGGTGATTTGCCCCACATCGACCATCAACGAAGCCCGAACCAGGCTTTCCTCGGCGGTGTCCTGTTTAAAGTAATCCTTGCCCTTTTGCGTCTTGTAGCTGGCGAAGCCCTGGAATTTAAGCGGCACGCTGCCCAGCTGAAATGGGAAACCCCACACCATGTGCAGTACGTAGTAAGGATCGAATTGAATGTTCTCGGTCTGGCAAGCGTTCAACCCACAATGGTTCCATTCCATGGCGTAAAGCAGGCTGACATCCAGGTAGCCGGGCACATCGAACTTGAGTGTCGGGCCCACCACCAGCATGCGCTTACGGGTCGCGAACTCAGTGTTCTTGTAGTTGAGTTCGACCCCACTGCTCAGCGCCACTTCCTTGACCGGTCCGAACGCCATTGATCGGTCAAAGACCTTGCTCAGAAACAGTTGATGGCGATAGACCAGATAGGCTTCTGTCGCGCCGGAGTGACTGTCCTTCTTCGGGTCATTACTGTCGGACTTCAGGATGTCCAAATTGAAGAAGTTGGAGCCTGTGTCATTGCCGCTGACATGGCCCAGTTGGTAAATTTCCTTCTGGACCTTGCCCCGCACGCTGGGTTCGGTGAAGTCGGTACCATAGCGAAACCCGACAAAGGTATCGCTCCATTCCCTGGCGTTTGCGCTGGTCGTGGCCAGGCTCATTGCGCCAGCAGCCAGTAGTGCCTTGAGATACGTTTTTTGTAGTTGTTGTACGTACATGGTCAAGATTCCAATGAGTTCGGCCGTGGATTGGCCGCATGAAAAGTGCTTCCAGGGTTATGGGTTTCAGGCATGAGCGTGCCCTGCCCGCTTAGCCATAACGCCCGGGATCAAACGATCGAATGCACTGTCAGTGACTGAAAACTGTGGGGCGCAGACGGTGAAACAGCTGCGCGTTCAAACCAACGTCAAGCTTTGGAATATCGAGTGGACTGCCAGGCCATCATTTGCCAGCCAGCGTCCCCTTCTCTCCAGACGCTGATATAGCGCGAGTTCAACAACATGGGTTCACCGCGAATGATCACATCCATGTCGATCAACCCGGTGATCACGGCGCAGGCCCCCACCCTACGAATGTGCTCTTGCCGGCTTTCGAAACTTCGATAAATCCAGATCCCTGCGCGCATCCCCTGGAGATACCCTTTCTTGCTATCGCTCTTGCCATCGGAGTGGCTGTAGGTGAGATCGTCGGTATAGATGCCTTCCAGAAAGTCCATGTCCAGGTCGATCATTGCCTGACGACGGCGCGCTTCAAGTGCTTCGATGTGTTGCTTTACCTGTGGCTCTAACATGCATAAAACTCCGTGCTTGGCAGTTGATCGCGCGTACGCACAAAAGCGGAACAACCGGATGAGGAAGCTCGACTACGAATGACTGGTTTCCAGTGGCGCACCCTGTGCTGGATTTGCCTGGGGGATTTGCGCATGAGGCATGAAGAACATGGTGATCGTGCCAAGGGCAAAGAAGCCTGCGCAGACCAGCAGCCCCAATGCCAGGCTGTAACTGGTGGCAATACCACTCAGCAGTAAGGGCGCAAATGCCGCCAGGCCGCGGCCGAAGTTGAAGCAGAAGCCGGCACCAATCGTGCGAACCCGTGTGGGGTAAAGGGCGCTGAAGTAGGACGCGAACAGGCTGGCAAAGGCATAGAAGAAGGCATAGACCGGCCCCAGCCAGAACAGGATGGCGTTCTGTGTGGTCAGCGCATAAATCGACAGCATGACGGCACTGCCCAGCAGCGAAAGCAACGTAGCGTTTCTTTTGCCGATGTGGTCGGCAATGAAGCCGAACGCATTGATCCCGATGAAAGCGCCGATGTTCATGATCGCCATGAAGGTGGCCATCATGCCGATGTTCAGGCCCCGCTCCTGCACCAGGTAAGTCGGCAACCAGGTGCTCGCGCCCCAGAAGCCGATGACTGCGCAACTGGCTGCCAGGGTACCCAACAGGGTAAGCCGCAGCAGTTCAGGGGAAAAGATTTCGCTGACCGAGACGCGCCTATGCAGTTTGGGGTTGGCAAGGTTCCTGGCTTGCTGCTCTTGCCATTCCCGGGATTCAGGCACAAAGAAAAAGAGGTACGCCACAGGGATCAGCGTCGAGATACCCGCCACCATAAACAGCGTCTTCCAGTCCGGCAGGTAGCTTGCCGCAACCATTGCCGCGATGGCGGCACCGATCGGGAAAGAACTCAGCACAAAACCGGTCGCTCTTGCACGCTGGTGCGCAGGCCAGGTCTCCGTCACATAGGCCGAGACAATTCCCCAGACACCCCCCAGCCCTAATCCGGAAAGGAAGCGAAGCAGCAGGAGCAATGCCCAGCTGTGAGTCATTGCAACCAGAGTGGTCAGTACACCAAACACAATCAGCGACAGGAGCAGTGCCTTGCGTCGACCAAAGTTATCCGAGTACCAGCCGGTGGTGATGCTGCTGAAACCAATACCCAGCAGTGTCGCTGAAGCGAGCATACCGGCCTCGTTGAAGCTCAGGCCGAGATCCTGACGGATCACCGGCAGCGCGATGGTCAGCAGGATGATTTCCATGGCATCGAACAGATACGCCAGGAAACCACCGACAAGCACATGCCATTTCGAAATGGATTTCATCGTGGTTTTCCTTGTTTTTGTTGTTGTTTTGCCAGTCCGATTGATCGGGCGCGATGAGCCGCAGCGCGAATCAATCAGGCTGGAGGATTTGCTTGTTTGCAGGGTGGGTGGAGAGTTACAGCAGCGTGCAGGCCTCCTCGAAACCCAGGCGAGGGCTTCGCGAAAACAGCTTGGCGGGATCGCCATAACCGAGGTTGCAGAGGAAGTTCGACTTGACCTGCATGCCCGGGAAGCTGGCTGCCTGGCCGTTATCGGTGGCGAAGAATGCCCTGTCGACCTGTTCATGGTCGAAGCCGGACATCGGCCCGCAGTCCAGCCCCAGAGCGCGCGCAGCGAGGATGAAGTAGCCGCCTTGCATCGAACTGTTGCGTAGCGCTGTGGACTCGATCAATTCCGGCTGCCCGGCGAACCAGTCGCGCACGCCGGGGTTGTGTGGAAACAGCTTGGGCAATTGCTCGTGGAAGCGTGTGTCATAACCGATGATGGCGGTCACCGGCGCACTCAACGTCTTTTCAACATTGCCGGCGCTCAGTGCCGGCAGCAAGCGTTGCCGGGACTCGGCGCTGCGCAAAAATACGATACGTGCCGGGCAACCGTTGGCGCTGGTCGGCCCCCAGCGCACCAGGTCGTAGAGTGCTTTGAGCGTGTCATCGCTCACGGGCTGATCGAGCCAGCCGTTCTGGCTTCGGGCCTGCCGAAACAGCAGGTCAAGTCCCTGTTCTGTCATTGCTTTGCTCATGGCATCTGTCCTGTCGGTATTGATCAACTGCGCCGCTGGCGGGATGCCGCAGTACGGGGAGCGGTGTCCTGCGTTTGGCATTTACCGCCCAGGAAATACTCCACCGACATGGGCGGCCCCCACTGATAGAGACTGTCGTCGCAGGCTTGGGTGAAGCCCGAAGGTGAGTCCTGATTGAACAAGTCGCCGTCGGTGAAATGCTCGATGAGGTTGCCGGACGGGTCACTCCAGTAATCGAAGATCTGGCTGCCTAACACATGCCGGCCAACCCCCCAAAATGGCGACCAGCCTTGCTGGGTCATCCAGGCATGTCCCAGGCACTGCGCGTCGAAGTCTTGAACCTCGTAGGACACGTGATGGACAAAGTCCTTTTCCGCCTGGAACAGTGCAATGGTGTGATGGTCGGTCCATGCACTCCCACGATTCAATCGCAGGAAGGCCGCTGCCGGGCAGTCTCGATTGGGTTCTTCAACCACCAGATCGGAGGGCAGCATGCCAAGCACCTGCTTGTACCAGTCCAGGTGCGCGACCATGTCCTGCACGCCGATTGCCGCATGGCCGAGACGCAACACTTGCGCGGCGCCTTTATTGGGCCGTTGCACATCACCGAAGCGCTGTTTCTCTTGCGCCGAATTGAGGGTCAACGCCGCGCGCAGGGTTAACGAACCCACCGGTTCAATGCCGTGGACCAACTCGATGCGGCGGCCGGACGGGTCGTGCAGCACGACGCATTGCCCACCTCCGGGACCATCCAGTGCGTGGATGGCGGATGCACCAGGCAGCTGTGTTGCCTGATGCAGGTCGTCGAGACGCTCGACGGCGAACGCAATGGCGCCAAAGCTGCTGTGTTCGGATTTCTCGGCGATATACACATAGGGCAGCGAACAAGCGCCACGCAGGTAAAGCCGTCGTTCGGTTCGGTGCATGACGACCAGACCGAAATCAGTCAGGAAGCGTTCAATCACCGCGAGATCGGGATGACGGTAGACGACGTGGTTGATGTCTTTTATCTGCA
>RCUU01000162.1_pt1 | contig 38899 bp, 32 predicted proteins | sample 2166211 | NCBI WGS metagenome assembly RCUU01 (sample SAMN09932620, study PRJNA488358) | compost metagenome | feature: garden; material: soil; isolation source: compost soil in phenylacetic acid-enriched culture | place: Germany: Experimental Botanical Garden Goettingen | collected 2016-01-27
ACACATCCTTATTTGTAGTTATGTTTTGAGGATATACTTAATTAGTGGACATGAACATGATCGTAATTAAGGATTATTTGCATTTAAGTAAGATGTTTTAGCTAAATAGAACCGTTATAATAAGAATATATTAGCTTTAAAGGAGTTAGATGATGAACAATCCAGGTAACTTAACAGGACGTCTCCTGCAGAATCTCAAGGTTACTGTGACCCACGCCCAACTCAGCAGTAGATATCCCGGATGGAACCGTACGCTGGAAACTCCCTCTTTTAATCGGCTGTATTTTATAGACGGGGGTGAGGGGAAAGTAGTTATAAACGGCATTTCCTATTATCCGAAACCAGGTCAATTAATGATCATGCCTGCGGGAAGCACACAAACTACTGAAACTTCTATCGATGATCCATATATCCGCTATTACTGCCACTTTGATGCTGACATTGGAGAATGGCCTTTATTTCATGCGGAAAAAAAACTATATATCTGCGATTTGCCTAATCCAGATTCCATAAGGGCAATCTTCATAGAGATGATCGAACAATTTCAAAAGGACGATGTCTTATCTATTCTACGCACTCAGGCTTGTTTGCTTAATCTCATTGCTACTTGTCTTGAATCGAGCGACAATCATCAGACAGACTTTATGACTCAATTCATACACACCGGTGACCAAGGCAAGCTGGCTCATGTGCTCCATTACATTGATAAATGTCTAAATAAACCTATAGAGATTGATGAATTAGCAGAGCTTGTACACCTGCACCCGAACTATTTCATTCCCTATTTCAAAAGATTCATGGGGGTGACGCCTATGCACTATGTTCAACTTAAACGTATGGAGCATGCTAAAAGACAGCTTTCTTACTCGGATTTCAGCATTTCGGATATTGCGGAGCAAGTAGGCATGGAATTGGCTCATTTCTCTAAATATTTCAAAAAGACAATGGGTCTTTCCCCATCAGCTTATCGGAATAGTACAAAGTAATTGAATAGAAATATCCCTGACAACTTAATAAGATGCAAATTCATCACATTCGGGATTTTAGAGAGGAACTTTTATGATTGTTGATACATTACGGGTGTTTGTTACTGTAGCTGAGCAAAGCCATTTCTCCAAAGCTGGAGAATTACTTAATCTATCTCAACCCGGTGTGAGCCTACATATCCGGAATCTTGAGAATGAACTAGGTGCAAAGCTTCTGCATCGATCTTCGAAGCAAGTAAGATTAACCGAAGCAGGTACAATTCTTTATAAACATGCCAAACAAATACTGGCCCACTTTGAAGAAGCTCATCAGGAAATACAGCTATTACAGGATGAGGTTACAGGCAGTATACATATTGGTGCGAGCTTTACGATTGGAGAGTATATTTTACCCTCAAAACTTGCGGAATTTGCAAATCAATATCCACAAGTCAAACTTCAGGTGACAATTGGTAATACGGAAGAAATTATTAGCGGGGTTAGATCCAATGAATTGGATATCGGCTTTATTGAAGGAGAAGCCCATGAGAATGATCTGATCGTTAAGCCTTACATGAAGGACGAGATGATTATCGTCTCCCCTGCCAACCACCCTTTGTCGAATATGGTCACCGTGGAGCCAAGTATGCTGCAGAATCAGATCTGGGTGCTGCGAGAGCACGGCTCTGGAACACGTGCTTTTAGTGATCATTTCATTCAAGATGAAGAGATTTCAGTCAAAAGATCTTATGTCTTCAACAGTAGCCAAGGCGTTAAGGAAGCGGTCTCCTCCGGATTGGGAATCGCTATGCTCTCCAGATGGATTGTGCGCAAAGAATTAGCAAGCGGCGAAATCTATGAGCTTCCTATCAGACATCACCACCTTGAAAGACAATTCTCTATCATCCATCATAAAGAGAGCCCCTCCTCCATGGCTGCCAATGTCTTTATACAAAAACTACTTACCTCTAGAAAAGACAAGTAATATTTTAAGACAGCCACAAAACAAAATTAACCTAAAAGCTATGCCGGACAATCCTTAGGAGAGTGTCTGGCTTTTTGTTATTCATTCTATTCATAAATTCTCTAGGTTTCATATGTAATAAAATATCACATCGATTACTAAATTCTATTTAAAAAATAATATAATAAAATTCACAGTATACGTAAGTATTCAGTTGATATCTCTTGTTATATATAGATTTAAGCGTTTTATCGATATGTTAGTATACTTGCCACATTATTATATTCATAGATATAATCCAATCATAAATCACCTACATGTTATATAAAATAACATGTAGGTGAAAGTACATAAACTAATGGGAGGCTACATCTATGAACGGATTACAATCAAAGCTCGCCAAAACTACTGTTGCCGCAGGACTCACTTTCACACTACTCTTCTCCGCTACAACAATGCTTCCCGTTTCTACCACCTATGCTGCAGAGGTTACCCAAACCATTGAAGGAACGGTTAAGCTTCCAAAGGTCCAAGTCATAGCAACCGGTGGTACGATTGCCGGTAAATCTGTGGATGAGACCAGCTTCCAGAACTATAAAGCCGGGACTTTATTGATGGAAGATATGGTTAAGGCACTGCCTAACCTTAAAAAGTTCGCCGATGTAACCAGCTATCAATTCGGGAATGCAGGCTCTGGCTCGTATACCATGCAACAACTGTATGATCTCTCCTTAAAAGTAGATAAAGCACTAGAATCCCAAGATGGCATCGTTGTTACTACAGGTACAGATACGATGGAGGAGATTGCTTATTTCCTTGATCTTACGGTTCGTAGCTCCAAACCTGTCGTAGTAACTGGCTCTATGCGTCCATGGACGGTTATCGGGAGTGACGCTCAGGCCAATCTATTTAACGCTATTAAACTAGCTGCTAGCGGAAAGACAAAATATTACGGTACTGTGCTCATGCTAAATGACGAAATCCATACGGCTAGAGAGGTAAGCAAGACGAATGCTTATCGTACAGACACTTTTGAGAGTCCGCAACTAGGAATCCTCGGATATATTGATGAGAATAATATACGAATCTATCGTGCGAATTCCAGAGCACTATTGACCGCTGACAAATGGGCAACACCATTCGATCTGACTAAGATTAAGAGCAGCGATATGCCTAAGGTGGAAATTGCTTATGCCTATCAAGATGCAGGATCCGGAGCAATTACAGGTTTTGTCCAAGACGGAGCAAAAGGCATTGTCACTTCAGGCACAGGGGCTGGTGGTGTATCTAAGGCTATGGGAGAAGCTCGCACGAAAGCTATTAAGGAAAACGGGGTTATCTTCGTGTCTACCACACGTACGGGTTCCGGTTCAAACTATGCCTCAGGTGACGGCATCATTGCCGGAGACAACCTTAACGCAGCACATGCCCGAATTCTACTGGAACTGGCACTGTCATTCAGCAGTGATTTCAACACGATTAAAGGCTGGTTTGACACCTATGGCTCTGGCCAAGTAACCATAGCTGACAAATAAAATCAAACTATGGTTCATACACCCAAAAAAGCTTCATGCCATAAATAGCATGAAGCTTTTTTCTACTTAATTTTGCTAGTCTCGTGTTCAACCAAATGTCCATCTTCCAGATGCAGTACGCGGTCACACCATTCAAGCATCCGTTCATCGTGAGTGACCATTACAGCAGCCTTCCCCTCACTCTTTACTTCATCAGCAATCATACGTACGACTTCTCTGCCCCGTTTGAAGTCTAAACTTGCTGTTGGTTCATCTGCAAATAAAATAGCAGGTTTATTCATCCATGCTCTCGCGATGGCTACACGCTGCTTCTCCCCGCCAGACAGCTGTTCAGGATAATGGTTTCGGCGTTTCCAGATATCCAGTCGTTTCATCAAATCAGCTGCCCGTTCCTTAGCTTCCTTAGCACTCATCTTCGCCTGTTTAGCTACAAAGAGAAGCTGTTCCTCTACTTTCAAGTAAGGTAATAGCTGTGCACTTTGGAACATAAAGCCTATCTTCTCTAAACGAAGCTCGGTCAGCTCACTTTTACTTTTATCAGTAAGTGACTCTCCATCTATAAAAATCTCACCACTGGTAGGTGTAAGAAGTGCACCCGCTGCTGACAGGAAGGTACTCTTCCCTGTTCCCGAAGGTCCAAGGACGGCAACAAATTCTCCTTCATTGACTATAAGATTCAAATTGTCCAGCACAGATACCGTAGAATCGCCGTCTCCATAAGTCTTCGTCACTTGTTTCATCAATAATTTCGCACTCATGCTCCAGCCCTCCCAATTGCTTCTAATGCATCTACTTTAGCCACTTTAGCGACAGAAATGAGTGATCCTAAAAGAGACATCCCAACAAACAAACCGCTGGTTAATAGAATTGTAGAAGGTTCTAGTTGGAATGGCATGGTGTCTGGAAGCACTTGATTCATTACAAAGGTTAGCAGCAAGCTTATGCTAAGACTTGCAACGGCCAAAATCATAACCTGCCCGACTACGCTCCAAGCCAAGTATGACATTTTAGTACCCATGGCTTTCAGAATACCAAACTGGCTTGTCTTCTGAATTGTAATGACATAGAAGAATACAGCCAGTACAAACGCAGCGATTACAAATAGGAAAGCAATCATCATAAGCAGTGATCCTTGCTCTGCTGAATAGCCCGGAATATTGGAGATTGCTACTTTTTGCGTAATAACTTCTACATTGTTCGTATTCGCAGAGATCCTATCCACTTGCTCTGCGTTTGCATTAAGTGCAATTACATTAAAAGGTACTGATGATGAGGCTTTACTATCTTGATTAACACCCTGTCTCATTCCCTGCCAGTCTTTGTTGTTGATATAGACTACTGGGGTGTGGCTGTAAGAGCTATCCTCCACATATCCTGTAACCTTAAATTCCATCCCTGTTGCCTGATCACGGATCGTGCTACCGATCTTAATGCCTGATTGCTCCAAGTCGCGATCAACAACAACACTTCCCTGGGTGTCATTCGTAATCTTGTCACCTTCTATCACTTTTGGAGCCAGTAAACCATTCATATCTACTGCAAAAAAAGTAATGTCTGCTTTCGTATCTGCATCATTCGCAGTCACTGTGCTCATCTGGATCGCAAGTGAAGAAGCATTATTGTCTCCTACTACGGCTCGAACATTCTTGAGCTCCGAATCCGTTAACTGGGAACGTCTAAACGTCTGATCCGCATCCTTCTGTACCACGAAATAATTTGACGGCATATTCTCTACTGCAGAGATGTTAGCATACGCTAAACCTCTGGCCAGTCCTGTTACGAACAGTACAAGAAAGGAAACCAATAACATGATCACCATAATCAATAGGTATCTGGCTTTAGAATGCCGCATTTCCCTTAAGGCTAGAAACATAGTACCACTCCTTCTAATCTGTATAGTCACAGTTTAGAAGATGAAAATGAACGCAGTATGAATAACCAGTTACAAAAGCGGAAGAGTTACGACAAAGGTCGTACCTTTGCCAACTGTGCTGGATACTTCTATAGTTCCGTTATGTGTCTCTACAATTTTTTGCGTAATCGCTAGTCCAAGTCCGCTGCTATTTGTTTCTCGTGTACGTGCCCGGTCGACTTTATAAAAGCGATCAAAGATGAGTGGTAATTCCTCGGCAGGAATGCCTTCCCCAGTATCCGATACCGTGACTATGCAGTTCTGATCATCAAGCTTAGCGGATATTATAATCGAGCCCTCAGCGGGAGTGTATTTAATGGCGTTGGTGATGAGGTTCATCCACACCTGATATAATAGATTGGAATCTCCACGTACGCTGATATCAGCAAGACTCAAACGAACTGCTAATTGCTTCTCCGTTAATCTCCACTCCATGATTTGCACGACCTGACGTAGCTGTGCCCGTAAATCTATCGATTTCTTCTGCAAGGAATCTGGATCATAGTCAAGAGAAGATAACGTTAGCAGCTGTTTACTAAGCATCGACAGACGATGGCTTTCTTGGTCAATAATATTGAGGTACTGTATCCGTTCTTCCTCTGGTAAAGAAGGATCTTTAAGCGTTTGGGCAAATCCCTGAATTGAAGTTAATGGAGATTCGATTTCATGCGATACATTAGCGACAAATTCTTGACGGGCACGATTGGTCCGTTCCAGCTCCCGACTCATAATCATAAAGTGTGTGGCTAACTGGCCAATCTCATCCCGGCGCCAAGTATTTAGCTTAATATCGTATCTGCCTTTTGAAATCCGCTTAGTTGCCGTTGTCAATCGTGTAATGGGTCTGACCACATGCAGTACGCTGATCATTACGAATCCCAAACTGAACAACACGGTAAACCCGATGATGACAGCAAAAAACACGCGTAGTTCACCGAACTGAACCTCAGCATCCGGACGCATGAATAACGCAAAGGTCTCATGATTGACATCAATAGGAACCCCTATCGTGTTACGCAATTGATTATCAAAGAATCCTGTAATAAATGCACTATCAGGAAACTCTGCTACACCATGATACACTTTTCCATTCAGGACTTTTTCTAGCTGTTGCTTATCCAAATCCTCTTTTCGAAAAGGCTTGCCGTAGAATCGGGATTGACCTTCTGCATCGGTTAAATAGATTTTGTAACCCAGCTTAGCTACACTTTGTAGATAATCCTCCATAGAATCCGGATGAGTCTCCGCAAACTGCTGGATTTCAATAGCCATCCCCGTAAGCTTGGCATCATTCTGAGGTTTAATCTGAGCTTGATAATAAATATTAGATACCAAGAAACCGAGAAGGCTGCTCACAACAATGGCCGAACAAAAAAGAATACACATCCTCACATACAAGGACTTCACGAGTTCACCATCTCCAATTTATATCCTATTCCCCGAACTGTACGAATCACAAAATCATTCTGATAATCCATAAATCGCTGACGCAATCGTTTGATATGTACATCCACCGTTCGTTCATCGCCTTCATAATCCATTCCCCATACCAGTTCAATCAGCTCACTGCGTGAATACAGTCTTCCTGGATATTGCGCTAATTGCGCGAGCAGTTCAAATTCCTTGACCGGCAACAGCAGCACTTCATCTCCATCGGTAATCTCATAATTTTTACGATCGATAACAAGTGAATTCAAGCGAATCCGATCATCTGAAGCGATGGAATATCGCCGAAATAAAGCTTTGATCCGAAACAACAATTCTTCAGGCTCAAACGGTTTCGTTACATAGTCATCTGTCCCCCGTAAATAGCCTTGCTCTTTATCACTAAGCTGCTGTCTGGCTGTTAACAAGATGATCGGTATATCATACGTTTCTCTTATATGCTGGCATAGTTCTAATCCATCCACATGTGGCATCATCACATCCACAATGGCTAAATCCGCAATGCTTTCTTTCAGTTTATGAATCGCGTCCCGGCCATCGCTGGCCTCCATGACTTGATAGCCTTCCCTGGTCAATACATGCTTTAATAAAGTTCGAATATTGCTATCGTCATCTGCGACTAAAATTTTCTTCATCGTTTACACTCCCTGAATAATGGATGAACCCATAGTAACAACTTTATAGGGTCAGAACAACTTTTGAAAAATTCATATTTCCAGCTGAATGAAAGGAGCTATAGCATCCTTCAAAGAGGTAACAGGCCGTCCCAAGAGTCTCTCCATATCTTTTGAAGCAGAAGCTGTATCTATCTTCGCTAGAAATGAATACATCCAGTGCTGAATACTTGAATTCTGCCGATGAACAACTCTTTTTCCCGATAACTCAGACAATACCTCTGCCAGATCACTGAAATCCCAAGGGTTTGGTGCGGTTAATTCATAAATCTGACTATGATGTCCTGTAGTGGTAAGCACGACTGCCGTAGCTAAAGCGAGATCCTTACGTGTGACCGAATTAAATAACCATTCCCCAGGATAGGTGATTAGCTCTCCGTTTTGGATGGCCTCTTTCAGACCCAATATCTCTACAAAATCCATATATAAAGCGTTGCGCAGAAAAGTATACTCAATACCTGAATGAAGAATCATCTGCTCCGTAAGTAAATGAACATGATTTGCTGGAATTTGACCTTTAGGTGGAAATGCAAAGCCTGTGTACAGCAGATGCTTCACTCCGGCCTTTAATGCCGCATTAACGACTTGGGCATGTTGATTTAATCTCACGTTATCATCGGGATGTGAACTTGAGATGAACAATAGCTCTGTAACACCCGAAAAAGCTTGCATTAATGAATCAGGCTGATCATAATCGCCAATGCGAATCTCAATTCCTTTTTCCACAAGATTCTTTGCTTTCTCTGGTTCACGAACACAGGCAATAATCTGACCTGCTGGAACAAACTGAAGAAGATTCTCCATAATCAAACTTCCTAATAGCCCTGTAGCCCCAGTAACCATAATTGACATACCACTCCAGCCTTTCTGTTCCTTGAATTCGAACCCGCTACATCGTAGCTAGCCGCGGCTGAGCTTTTCTAATAAAACGATGAGTTGTCGAAGCTCTTGTTCATCCAGACCCTGCATACGTTCAGCGATCGCTTGACGATTGCCTGGAAGATGTTCTAGGAGTAAATGCTGACCTTTCCCCGTGATCGAAATAACGCTTTTTCTACCATCCTGAGTATGACTCGAACGAGTGATCAAACCCTCTTTCTCCAGTGGTGTCAGCAACAGACTTATATTAGCTTTTGTAACACCAATATTGTGAGCCAGTGTAGAAGGCAGGATCGTTCCCCCTTGTTTGGATATCTCCACCAAGATACGAATTCTTGCGCCATTTAATCCTTTTGACTGCCAATATTTATCAGAAACAGAAACTAAGCTTGCAGTAGCATCAACTAACGTAAAAAATGCCTGAGTATGAAGCGGCTGATTCAATACGAATGGTTGTAAATGATCCATCATAGATTTTCCAACTCCAATTTAGTTAAGCACTTAACTATTTACTATTTAAAACATACTACATGCTCCTTCCATTGTCAAAAAAAAGAAACTGCCTCATCTCGCAGAAAAATTCTACGGATAAGGCAGCCTCATATCAATTAAGCTCTCTGTTAGATTAACACCGTCTTTGTAGACACGGCTTCTTCACTGTATTGTTTAGTCCCTTCTAACACAACTTCAAGTTTAATGATCTCCGAACGGCTGGCTAAACGGATTGGAGGTCCCCATGTCCCATAGCCAGAGGAAACAACGACATGCAGGTTATCTTTGCGGAGGTAACCCCAGTCCAGTTCGAATAACCGTTTTGTAATCCAGTGATTAGGAGCAATCTGTCCACGGTGCGTATGACCGGAGAGTAGAATATCTACCCCTTCCTGGGCCGCGACATCAAAACCGGTAGGCTGATGATCCATCATTATCACAGGACGCGTCAGATCGAGTCCATTCAACAAGGAATTTACGCTCATTCTTCCGCCGGCTTCCATGGACTCGGCAGTCTTATCTTTACGACCTACAATATACGTTCCCGCTACTTCTTCCACTTCATCCTGCAGAACTTTAATGCCTATGCTGCTCATCAAATCAGTATATTCCTTAATCGAACCACCATAATACTCGTGATTACCCAGTACGGCATAGACACCATGGCGCGCTTTTAATTGCTTCAGCTGTTCACTCATACTATTGCGAATAAAAGGCTCTATACTATCGTCAAGTACATCCCCAGCCAGCAGAATCACATCAGGTTTCATGGCATTCATTTGTGCAACCATCTTTTTGAGATGCCGATTGCCGACGATATTACCTAAATGTAAATCGGATGCAACCGCGATGGTAAGTGGCGTACTGGTTCCGATGGATTTATCGATGGGAATGGGATGCGTACGGATCACTGTACTCCAAGCGTTGATCGAACCCCAGACTAGAAAGACTACCAGTAAAATCAGTAATGTAACTCCCGCTTCTGAGATATAGTGCGTTCGATCGACACCCATCCATCCCAAGAGGACATACAACAGATCCGCTAATGGTAACATGATAATCGCAAATTCCATGCAAGCCAGATAATACGATCCAATCACTTTAAAGAATCTAGCTAATGGCTTTACCATGGTAGGCCACGGTATCATTCCAACGACATACGCAAATGCAACAAGCAGGAATAATGTCCAGAACACACCTGAGGAAGCACCTGGGAACCATTCATGAACAAGCAGCCAACCCTGATACCCAATGTAAAAATTAACAAGTCCCAGAATAAGCAGCATAGCAAACCCTGAAGCTAACATTCGTAGTGTTTTCATCGTTCCTCTCCCCTTTACCATACTGACTCTATACGTCTTATCTCAAATCATAACATAAACCATTAACCCAGTATAAATTACGGTGCTGTCTTCGGAAAACGGAGCAACGAACATGCCACAATTCCTTATCACATTTCCCGTCAAAAAAAAAAGAAAATGCCCGTCGGCATCTTCGTTGGAGGTTTATGTTACACTGCTCTATTACGAGTCGCCATACATTCACCAATTAGCTTATCGCATTTATTAATATGGTTCAGAAGCCAATCGGTTAACGTACGGTTAAGCTTAATCGTTGAGAGAACAGAGACGCCTTTGGTTTTGATGGTTTCTTCTAATTCAAGAACTACTTTTACAAAATCAGCATGTGTCTGACGATGTTCCGCCAATTCAGGAAAATCGATCTCTTCCATCAATTGCTCTTCATTGCTAAAATGCTCGATGGTATATTCCTTCAAGAATTTGAGCGTTTCTTCGATCTTCTCTTTCCCCTGCTGCTTACTGCAAGCATCAAAAAATTCATTCAATTTCGCCAGCAACTGTCTGTGCTGACAGTCTATTTTCTCAACACCGATATCATAAGAATCCTTCCATTCAATCACGAAATCACCATTCCATTTCCTGAAATTAACATATCGATAAATACAACTAATTCTCCACCTTTCCGCACAAAAGATCTATTAACAACATCACAGGGAAAATCCCATATCCATCCAAGCAAAGTCACATCTATATCCTTTTCTACTTCATTACAGGTTCTATGTGGACAAGCACATTTGAAACTTGGTGCCGGTCTTTCAATTGTTCTTCAATCTCTTCCGTAATATCATGGCTCTGCACCACACTAAGTTCGGAATCTACTAATACTGTTGTATCTACTAGCACGTTATTCCCGTGGATGCGTGCTTTGATATCTTTAATGGATTGCACGCCGTCAATTTCAGCAACGGTTTCTTTCATGAGTTCAAGCTCTTCCGCATCAAAACCGTCCGTTAAGTCATGCGTAGCTTTACTAAAGATATCCCATGCCGTCTTGCAGATAATTAGGCCGACGATAATCGCAGTAAGCGGATCAAGCCATGGAATTCCAAATCCAGAAGCCACAATTCCAACAAAAGCACCTATGCTAACTAAGGCATCTGATCGATTATCTAGGGCTACTGCTCGCATTGCGTTACTATTAATGGAGCGGGCCAATCTAATGTTATACATATATACGCCCATCATTATCACCGCACAAAAGACTGCCGTCCATGCTGCTATAAGATCCGGACTTTCCAGTTCGGGTTGGATGAATTTGTTCACACCTTGGTACAACACTTGAAGTCCTACCACAATCATAATGAATGAAGCAATTAAGGATGCCACGGTCTCCGCTCTGAAATGCCCGTAGCTGTGATTGGAATCCGGTGGTCTTCTAGAGATCTTGAGCCCGATTAGTACAGCGATAGAAGCGATAATATCCGTGCTGTTATTCAGGCCGTCTGCAAGCAGAGCTTGAGATCCCGCGACTGTACCAATGAACAGTTTGATAGCGGATAGGAAGATATAAGCAACTATGCTTAGCCAAGCTCCTTTTTCGCCTTGTTTGATGTCGTTGTAATTTTCCAAAAAAAAGAACCCCCAAAGAATAGTATTGTTCTATACTACACTCCGAGAATCGGGTGGGTCTAGAGAAACAGTGTTGCTAAGAGGCGCAATAGTTCCCTCCGTCAAATAGAGTTGCCAGGCCATAACTGTTTTGCGGAGCGTAACATAGTTTGCCTTTGTTCAACTTTAATTCCATTCTTATAAATAGGAACTTTTTGCCATTAATGATGTCTAACTATAGTAGTCACTATTTTTAAGGGGCGTGAAACGATGATTCAGTCTTTGCACAAGACCATGATTAAAGTTTTAACTATTGCAAGTATGGCAACCCCATTCGTTTACAACGGATCAATATCCATCATTTCCGCAGAACAAGCCGTCATAAGTACAAGCTATCCTTATTACAATGAAGTCAAAGCCCCCATTCTTACTCCTGTATGGTCATTTCCGACAGCGATCTTAAAACAAGATCAGATTAATGAACAGAACGTTACAGCGCTTGCAGAGAATGGGAAGGTCTTTGCCTTACAGCGGAACGAAAAATTAATCGCATTGAATGCTATAACAGGTAAAAAAATATGGGAATTTGGAAGTGCATTAGCTCCATTGTTCACTTACAGTAATGGATATATCTACGGAATGACCCAAAGCGGCTCCCTATATGCCGTTAATGAAGCTGGTAAAAAAGCATGGTCAGCTTCATTATCATTACCTAGAGCTACAAGTATACAACAGTTAGGCTCCACCATTTATGTAACACAAGAGAGTCAACTAGCAGCTGTCGATGCCGTCAGCGGGAAGATCAAATGGAAGGCTACAGAGGCGAGCAGTAACTTTACAGGCTTATCGGATCTTATGGAAGCCGATGGGGTGGTTATTCGAAGTTATCTTTCACAGGGAGCCCTGACAACGGCCTCACTTGCCGCTTATGACAGTCTGACAGGTAAAAAAATATGGGATCAGAGCCGTCAATGGTGGCCACTAGCTGTAAAAAATGGTCTCCTCTACTCCATTACCAATACGTTAATGATGGATGATGACGCTGTAGATCGTAATGTCACAGTTTCTGTATTTAACTTGAAAACAGGTGAACGCAAAGGAGAACGTTTATATAAATGGACAGATACCGAGAATAAAGATGGAGCATTCACATTTGGTGGTGTCAATGGGACCGCGTTCTTGGACGGAAATGACTTCTACATCTTTCAGGGCAGCAAGCTTGTAAAATATGATTTCTGGAATTACTCAGCAGAAGGTAAGCCTGTTCAAACCTGGACTTCCATGGCTAAAGAGAAAGACTATCCACTGAACCAAGTCCACCAGCAAAGAATGTTATATTCCAATTATGACACGGGGACGTTATCTGCACTTAAACTTGGAACTGGGCAGGCCGTAATTCTCAACAATGGAGAGAATCCTGTAGTTCAGACGGATCTATTCGGAAACGTGGTTTATAGTGGACAATCAGATGGTCTATTTCACGCTTATGATATGTTGACTTTGAAGCCTATTTTTACCGTGAATACCGGATCTCGAAACTTTGTTCCTTCGCTTAAAACTGGAGGCATGTTGATGATTCGAACGGATAATAAGCTGCTTGCCATTAAACTACCTTCATCCATAAAATAAAAAAAAGCCTGATTTCTCAGGCTTTCAAGTCTTCAGTGACTTCACTTACTCAGCAGGTGCTGTAAAGGTACGTGCAGCAAACTCAGCATCGAGCATGTAGAAGGCGTTGCTATCTTTATCAATTCGTTTCAGTTTACTAATGATGTTGCTAAAGAGCGCTTCCTCTTCTACTTGCTCGTCAATAAACCATTTCAAGAAATAAATCGTCGCATGTTCACGCTCATCCAGAGCAAGATCAGCCAAATGATAGAACCGTTTAGTGTTCTGCTGTTCATGCGCGAAGGCATGTTCAAAAGCATCCAGCATCGAACTGTACTCGTTCTTCGGCTCAGGTAGAGCTTCAAGTGTTGCCCGATTATCGCGATCATTAAGGAACTTATAGATTTTCATGGCATGGAATCTTTCTTCTTCTGCTTGAATCAGGAAAAAGTTTGCGAATCCATCCAGACTTTCACCGGAACAATAAGCAGCCATAGCTAGATAAACATGAGCGGAATAAAACTCAAAATTCATCTGTTCATTAAGTGCGTTCACTAATCCATCTTTCATCTTTCCGTCACCTCATAATTCAATTTTTTATATGTAAAGATTTAAGTTCATCTTATCACCGAGTATCTAAGTCGGCAAGGATTCATCCTTCTGACATTTAAATAAGCAACGAAGGGACGACTTTTTTTAATGAACAGGTTCACTCGTAATACCCTAAAACCTAAATTCTCTGGCAGCCTCCTATTGACTTCAGCTATGTTATCTATGCTTCTTTTAACTAGCTGCGCCAATAGCAGCAACAGTTCCCAGCCTGTCGCTACAAATGCGCCGACTGCTGAATCCACACCTACGCCAGTTACCAGTGCCACGCCTGCTCCCTCCTCAGAGAGTGATCCGGTTGCTCTTCAGGTTTCCAGTATGAGTCTTGAAGAGAAGATCGGACAAATGCTCCTTGTTGGTATCGACGGAACCGTTCTAGATGAACAAGCAAAAAAGATGATTACCGAAGACAAAGTCGGTGGAATCATCCTCTATAAGAACAATATTCAAGACCTGAAAGGCATGATCAGCCTTGTTAATTCCATGAAAGAGAGTAACAGCGGCAATCCTGCGCCTTTATTTATGAGTATCGATCAGGAAGGTGGAAAAGTCAGCCGGATGCCTAAAGAGTATGTTTCCTTCCCCTCTAATGGAAAGGTTGGTACCCGTAATGATGCTAAGGCTGCCGAGATGATGGGCAAGCTGCTCGCAAGAGAAGTCCTTTCCGCCGGATTTAATATGAACTTCGCCCCCGTCCTTGATATCAACAGCAATCCGGATAATCCTGTGATTGGAGATCGCTCCTTTGGCAGCTCCGCTGACCTAGTCAGCACTTTAGGGATTGCCGAAATGAAAGGCATGGAGAGTGAAGGTGTAGTGCCTGTTGTCAAACATTTCCCTGGTCACGGTGATACTTCTGTCGACTCACATCTTGATCTGCCAATTGTGAAAAAGACCGCTGAAGAGCTCGCTGAGTTAGAATGGCTCCCTTTTCAAGCCGCGATTAAAGAGGGAACAGAGGCCGTTATGGTCGCTCATATTTTATTTCCACAACTTGATCCGGATAAGCCTGCCTCAATATCCAATAAAATAATTGGCGGGCTCCTAAGGGGAGACATGAAATATCAAGGACTCGTAATCACAGATGATCTAACTATGGGAGCGATCATGAAGAACTATGACCTTGCTACAGCGGCGATAGATACCGTTAATGCAGGCAGTGACATTCTGCTTATCGCTCATGGCTATGATAACGAAAAACGGGTACTGGAATCGCTTCTGGACCATGTAAAAAAAGGTAAGATACAGGAAACACGGATTGATGAGAGCGTCTATCGGATTTTAGCATTGAAAGCTAAATATAATCTATCCGACGAGCCAGTTCCGGTTCCTGATCTTACCGAGCTAAACAAAGATATTAAATCTTGGAAACTCACGATTGAGAAATAGGCTTAAGTCTATTTCAACCCTTATTGAAGTACAACAACATCTCCTACTTTTAACCCGGAGACGGCCTCTGTTTTGTCCGCCGTCTCCATACCCACTTCGATATCTCTTCGTTCATATTCACCATTGCCTTTATCGATCATCACGTAGGAGAGATCTCCTTCGTGCATGACAGCAATGCTGGATACAACGATCGCCTTTTCTTTACGAACCGTCTCAATTTCTCCGCTCAAGCTTAGTCCACCAATCAAATGTTCATCAGGCTGCAAGGCGATTACCACTTCAAATTGTGGAACCGAAGTAGCGGTAGTATTTTGACCTGAAGCTGTCTTAGCAAATTTAGATACCTTAGTTACCTCTCCAGATAGCTTTATATCTTTTAAAGCTGTCATTTTAACATCAACCTTCATTCCCGTCTTAATACGGAAAACATCTTGTTCACCTACAACCGCTATGAATTCAAGCTTGTTCATATCTACAATTTTGCCGATGTATTGATTGTCGGTCACCGTTTGCGGAATTTCACTAGCGCTATCGAATAGAAAAACACCAGTTGCAGGAGCATAATAGTAGGCCGTTTTAATCTTAGCCTTCTTTTCTTTTAATTCACGAGCCTGTATTTCAGCATTTACTTGGTTAAGTTCATCCCCTAGCCGTGCTGTTTCTTGGGCTGCGAGAGCTTTTATACGTTCGGCTTCTGTTACACCAAGGGCTGCGTTCTCCTGATCCTGCTGACTAACGAATTCATTTAATTCCGCTTCTAGCTGTGCCTTTCGGATGGTCGCCTCTTGTGTAGCAATCTCATTCTTCAAGGCTTCCTGATCGAGGGTGAACAGCAAATCCCCTTTCTTTACTTGCCCACCGTTCTCAACCTTCCACTTGGTTACTTTAGATGCGTAGGGTGCATATACAAGCGTTTCCTGCTCATAATGTGAATTCCCTTTGACCTGAATGGAGTTCGTGATGGTTTCCTCTGTCACTTCAAAAGTTATCGCTTGTGGTGGTTCAACAGGTTCTAGCTGTGCCTCGGATTTATACATCTTGCTGTATACAAAATAACCTGCTGCAATAATGATCAATACCAATACAATCCACTTGATTCTCCTCTTCATCACTTCTGCTTCCTTTCAACTTAAAAATAGCTAATCCCGTTTTATCGCCGTGAGCGCATTCGTTCTGGATGCGCTGATCGCCGGATAGATTCCCGATAGTACTCCTGTCATTACCGCAAATGCGATCCCTATTGGAAGGGTCATCAGAGGAATAGTGATGACCAAGGGCTCACCCATCCCCATTCCTCCTGTGGAACCAATCAGCTTATTTATGCCAAACACAATCAAGTACGAAAAGCCTATGCCGAGCAACCCACCAAGCATACCGAGCAATGCCGCCTCTGTAATGAACATATTTCGGATTTGCCCCATATTGGCGCCCAGTACCTTCATAATACCGATCTGGCGACGACGCTGATGGGTAGACATGGTCATCGCAACGATGATCGAGATCGAAGCAATAATTAGAATAAATATACCAATACCCAGCGCTGCTTTCTTGAACATACTGAATGTAGAAGCCATCGCCTCTTTTTGATACAAGTTCGTACTTGTGTTTAGTGTGAGTTTCTGGATAAGCTTCTCCACTTGCACAATGTTTTCAGTATTGTCGACCTTTACAATGGCTGAGTTGAAGACATCTTTCTGCCCAGCGGTTCCGTTCATTAGTTTCAGTTGTTCAACCAGACGCTCACCAGTCTCTAGCGACACGTACATCTTCTTATCGTACATCGCCATGTCAGGGTTCGCACCACTTTCCAATACACCAACAATTTGAAGCGGTGAGCTGACAAGTGACTGTCCAGTTTGAGAAGAAGGGTCATACGACTGTAATTGAACCTGTTGCTTGAACATATCAGAAGGAAGCATGCTCAAACTGTTATACTGTTCCATTAACTTATCATTGTAAGGATCTGTACTCAGTTGTTCAAAAAGACGCTGCCGCGTCTCGACATCTATCAATCCTACAGTTGCTCCATGGTTAAGTACTACCATTCCAATCAAATCAGAAGGACCACCCTGCTTAAAGCTATGGTCATATTTCGTTAGTAGACGAAGATCCGTTCCGATAAGTTGTACATCCGTAATTTTATTATCAATCGTAGTCATTTGCATATAGCCAAGCTCTTGAAAAGGTGCTGCTGCAGTAACATGACGCAGGCTTTGAATAATTTCCAGCTTCTGAGCGGTCAGTCTGCCAGGGTCGAGCTTTGCATCAGTAGCAGAAGCCCCATTTCCTTCTCCGCCCCCTTGTGAAGGGATACCACTATTCGGCGTCACTGTAATTTCATCCATTTTGAAATTCCGGTTAATTTCCCGCTCCGTATAGCTTTGGGCGGAATCTCCTATACTTAAAGCAACAATAATTGCAGCACAGCCAATCGATATACCAGCCATACAAAGACCTGTGACAACTTTCCGTCGTCTGACTTGCTCCCAAGCCAAACGTGAAATATCACTAATCCTCAATGAGTTTACCCCCTTCGAGTTCTGTCTCCGAAGAAGTCTGTTTCTCAGTAATCATATATCCATCCTGAAGCGTAAAAATCCGTTGCATTTGTTCGGCAACTTTGAGCTCGTGAGTGACAACTATGAACGTAGTCTTCATCTTCTTGTTCAGGTTAAGCAGGATATCGATAATTTCCTCTTCTGTCTTCGAGTCCAAATTTCCTGTCGGTTCATCTGCGAAAATAACGGACGGTTCTGTGATCAAGGAACGTGCAATACTGACCCGCTGCTGCTGTCCGCCAGACAACTGTGAAGGGAACAGGTCGGCTTTATCCGGAATGCCGACCCCTTCCAGCAAGGCAAGAGCTTTTTGCTTACGTATTGATGGGGAGACGGATTGGAACACTAGCGGCAACTCTACATTTTCACGGACGGTCAAGCTAGTAATCAGTTCATAAGCTTGAAAGATAAACCCGATATGCTTCCTACGAAATTCGGATAACTTGTTCTCACTCATCTTCACGATATCTTGGTCAGCAATGTAGATGTGACCTTCCGTAGGCTTCATCAGACCTGCCATGAGGTTCAGCATGGTTGACTTACCGGATCCCGAGCTCCCCAGTAAAGCAACCATTTCCCCCTTTTTCACAGAAAAGTCTATTTGATGAAGGACTGCCGTCGTTTCATTACCATTCTTGAAAGAATGTGTTACATTTTCCACTCGCAACATTGGAGCTGCTCCTTCGCGTACATTAATAGAAATGAAATACTACTTCTCTGTTACTGGTCTATCAATTTTTATGCTATATGCTTGGCTAGCCAGCTCGATCCGTTCTCCTTGGAACTCATCATACAGTGTGATCCGGTAGGCACCACCAGACAAATTCTTGTACATATTATTCGTAAAGGTTGCATTATACGTGTTGTTATTCCCTTCCAGAAGTTCAGTACCGATATTCAAGCTTCGTTCCTGTGATAGACCATATGGGTCTGTCATTTTGAGCACCAGTTTGTGGGTGAAGGTTCCCATGTCATACGTAGTGTCACGAAGCAGGTTGTAATTCATAACGATATCAATAGTGTTACTACCAAGCAGTGTTCGCCCTTCTGAACTTAGGACAGACATCGTGTAAGGATATAACGCTACCTTCGTCAAGTTATTCTCTGGTGGTGTGGACACTGGATTCAGAGTCAATAAAGCAATATTTATAAATCCTGTAGCCTCCTGACCAGGTTCAGTTAGCTTATTCCCGGTAATGCCTGGACCCAGATACATGCTTACATCTGAAGGAATAACGGACTTAGGCAATTTTGCCCAGTACGTAATTAATTGCTTGCCACCCGGAGTAGCTGAAGTATCTGGCTGATTCGCTGTGGCTTCGTATAGCTGGCCATCTCCCGTTTTGAAGTAAGCTTGAAGGCGAGCCATTTTGCTTTGTCTTTTTTCCTCGCTGCTAAGCAGCAGCTCTGTATAGACTAGATTAGAATTGAGACCTTCATAAATAATTGTCTTGTTCTCTTGAACCGTAGCGTTCTTGCCTTTACCGGTGATTGTATAACTTCCTCCATGATCAATTGTGGCTAGTGCATTCATCGTACTGTTCGTGGTGAGCGACAGGAACGAGCTCTTCTCTTCTTTTACCGTTGAAAAGAGGTTCACTTTTAATTTATCAAACTCTTGCGTGTAAGGGATTTTGGCTAATACATAAATTTCTGCATTTTGTCCTGGTGCAATCGTCGAGGTTTCCTTGTCCATAAACAATTGTGTAGAAGAAGACATATCGTCATTGTCTACCTGGACAGATCCCTTTAATTCTGGAAGCGTTAATGCCACCGATTGCGAATTTTTAATATTTATTCTAGCAACTACGATATCATCATCTTTCCAAGGAAAACGCTGTAATGACAGCAAGTTATAAGTAAAAGAACCATATTCATTGGATGCGCTATACTCCACGCCTTTTTGAATTTCTGGACGTAGTGTGTAGGAAATGGTGTAGTAGGCAACGGGCACTGTCAGCTTGGCTGTATTGCCTGTACTTACATTAGACCCTTCAGTTCCTGTGCCCTCTCCTGTACTGCCTGGATCTGGATTAGCCGGAGCCGAAACAGCCTCTATCATTTGCAATTGCAGTGAATTCTGCTCAACTTCAAGCGGAATCTGTGCGGAAAGTGGAATGATTTTTTCTTCCAAAGGCTTTATCGTTAATCCGCTTAATCCCTTCGCGTTGATCGGAAAGGTTGTCCCTGTTGAAGATTTGACGGCAAGCTCGTAAGTTGGTAATGTAACGGTCGTCTTCCCTACATTTTTCACTCGAAGCTGGAAGGTCCAAATCCCTTTATTATTCTCAGCGTATACGTTTGCGTTGTTTAACTGAGTTTCAACCAGATTATTGTTAATTGTGATTCTCTTGGTCACACCTTTGCCTACCACCAAATTTGGTGTTGTAGCTGCCGGCAGCTTGTACGAAGATTTAGCGATCTCTAGCTTTAGTGCCTCATCCTTTTGCGTAAATTGCAGCTTCATATTATCGGTCTTCATATAAGGAGGAATCTCAGTAAGGTAATAGATTGTCTTCTTCTCCTGTGGCTGAATCTTGTAACTAATCTGAGAACGATCAAGTGCTAATTCATACGAGCTTCCACCTGCTGAGAGCAAATAAGCCGCATAACCAGGATCACTGAGTACTTTACTGCCTTTATTAGTTAGGCTTATACCGACCTTAGCATAGACCTTCCCATTATATTTATAGAGCTCCAACGACTCACTTTTGGCGATGACAGGAATGTCATTCATTGTGGTGTTAACATTTTTTCCATTTACAGCAGTTGGGGAATAATTAGCTGGTACAGTAAAGCTTCCTGCGTGTTTTAAATACCCTTTGGTTTTGGAATCCCACACATACATAGGAATCTTGATCCCTTTTAACGAATTAGTCTTGCCTATGTTGACATAATATGTAACGCGCAAACTCTCTTTAGCACCTATCTTCTTCTTAAGCGCGTCAGCGCTCAACGGGTTACCCGGAACGACAGTCCCCCCTGGCGTCACAACTCTAGAAAAATAGTACATTAGGTTCGCATTTTTACTGCTGCCATTCGAATAATTCAAAGTATAGGTTAGAATATTCCCACCTGTTTGTGACCAAATATTGACATCTTCTAATGTCGCCTTGATATTTGGACCTAAAGTAATTGAACCTAGATTGCTAGTAGCTGTAACTGTCGCCGCAGCTACAGTTGGATTGGTATGAACAGCATTAGCGGATGCCGCTGAAGCGGTATGCCCCGTCAGTTGACTTATGACAAAGGTACTTAATAGTAAAACAACATATGTACTGCTATGCTTTCTCATTTACTTCCCTCCACGAGTATTTTGCTAGAATTATTATAGTGGCAAGTGCAAATCCAATTGTATCCATGTTGTAACACTTTTGAAGCGTTTGTAACCTATTTGTTCCTATTTGCATGAATTTGAAGAATATTCATTCTATAATTTCATTTGATCTTTCAATGCAGCCACATCATTAGCAGAAGGATTTTCTTCTCCATATCTAGCTTTTTCATATAATTCAATCAATGAATTTGACGTGTTATCAGCAGCTTTATCACCCTTGTGTTTAGAGTTGTTTCGAGCCGTCCATTTTAAGATATCTTCCTCTGTTTCCTTCGGCGTAAGATAACTCTTAACTTCATAACCACGATCGTGCTTCATATGAAGCCAACGCCGATACAACCAACGAACACGTTCCCGTTCACTATTCATCTGCTCCCAGCGGTCTTTTCGATGTCTTGGCGTAAGGCGGTTGCTCCAGAAATCCTTTAAACCTTGAAGCGTTTGTTCCCATGTAAATACACTTTTCTCCTCATCCAGATAAGATGTATTGTCCCTTGGCGTATGTTCCTTACGCAGCAAGGATAGCAAGGCATCCATTGCTCTCTTCAATTTCCCTCCGGCATTTCTATACAACCACCGAAGTCCGTAATATGCTGCAACACCCACTATCACAGCTCCAGCTACGTATAAGACGACATCTAATATTGCAGCTAGAAGACCAGGTTTTTGCTCACCTACAAAAGGTAGTTCCGGACTCACTGACGGCTGTTCTACAGGCGGGGGAAGTGGTTCACTTGACCCCGAGAATAGCTTACTAATCCATCCGAAGAATGAACGTACTATATCCCATAGTAGTGTACCTATAGCTTTTCCCGCTCCTGCCGCCAACACAGCTGCAACAATGCCTATACCCAGGACATAAATACGATTATTCCTTTGTAATCCTTTGGGCAAAGCTGTACCCTCTGGAGAAAGAGTACTATAGTGTAAATAGCTGCTGTTAGATATAAGTAGTGTGAGCAATAAGCATAAACTGCCGCACCAAGTCAGGAGGGGAACACTTGCCTCTAAATCGGGAATTCTATGAAAGACAATGGTCGCAACAAAATAAATCACAATGCCTATCCAATACTTTCTACTAGTCTGATCCCGTGCGTCAGCAGTCATCCCCAGGTACGCGCATATAAAGCCTGCAACACCTAGAGGCAAGCTTTCAATAGACAGACTCCCTGATGATATAATGCCCATCATCACCCCGAGGATTAGTGCAGCCAGCAGCTGCTTCCATCTCACACTACACTGTCTCCGTAACAGAATGCCCGCTAATGATAGTAGTGGCATAGCCATCAACCACATAGGCTCAACTTGCTTGGGTAGTGCATAAACCTGAAACAGAATCCATACAGGTAAAACTAATAATAGTTCTAGGACAGCGTATATCCAGAGTTTGATCGTATTCCATACGTAAACTGACAACGTAGGTTTCATGCGCTCTTCCCTCCCTGTTCCGGGATATCCAGCCATTCCACACCATTGCCTAGCAGGGATAGGAGATCAGCAGCCTCTTGTAATTCTGCTCCTCTATGACAACTAATGATCAGAAAGTCTGTATCACTTATTCCGCTCTCGGCTTGCAGGTCCAGCAATCGGCTCATAGGAAGCGTTCTGTCTAGCTCCAGCTTTGCTAACAGCTCTAGCAAATCTTCCAGCTCAGCCATAGGTTCTGCTTCAACAGGATCTCTTTCGTCCCCGTTATCCAGTCTACCGTTACAGATAAATCCTGTCTCAATGCCATGATGCATTGCATATTCTGCGATAGTAGCTGCATACCTAATCCCTTGCTCAATACGCTCTACATCAGTTACCGCTCTCCACATGGAATCACTGTCCTCTATATTCAAGCAGATGACGAGCCTGGAATCCGCGGTGTAGTCTTTCTTATGCACCTGCATAGTGCCAGTACGCGCTGTAGCCTTCCAATTAACAAGTCCCATAGAATCTCCTGAGCTATAATCGCGAATACCTGCAGTCAGGAAAGGATCTTCTACGATCCACCTTTTCACTGGAAGTTCACCCAGCCAGCTATGTATCGGTAATGGAAGATCATCCAGGTTCAACAGATTAGGATAGACCAATAACTCTAATTGGAGGGGATACGTTTTATTTCTCCGTATCAACCCAAAGGGATCTCCAGTGGTCATTGTGACCGACTCCAAACGGTATATACCACGTCGCTCGCAAGTTACTTGATGACGCCGTTTAATATGACGGTAAGATTTCAGATAGAACAAGCTGATATGATTCTGATAGATTTCACCAGTGCTAATGCCGAGATTATCCTGACTACCAAATTCCAGACCTCTGGCGATACTAGATTCCAATCGAAGCCATGGCAAAGGCAGGAGTTTCGCATTCACAATCTCCTCAATCATCTCAAGATTATCCCCTTCATAAGCGACCTTAGTCGAGAAATACCGAGTATAACTAAGCGCTTTCAGACCCTTCCGTTCATAGATAACAGCAAGTAGGAACAGGAGCGCTACTGTAATAAAAATGAACCAAGGCAACGCCATAGCTCATTCCACCTTTCCGCCTCTTAAGGACGTAACAAGTTCGGTCGGTACTTCTACCTCACGAAGCACTTGTAACACAATATCTGCAGCCTGCCCCTCTTTTGAACCCAATCCACGATGAAGAAGTAGACGATGTGCAAGCACAGAAACCGCTACGGCCTTAATGTCATCTGGTGTTACATAAGATCTCCCTTGAATAAGGGCATATCCTTGAGAGGACTTCAGCAAAGCCCCACTTGCACGGGGACTTGCCCCTAGTTTTACTGCCGTAGATTTCCGTGTAGCTTCTGTAATTCGAACAATATAAGCTAGCAAATCATCACTAATACTTACGGAAGCGGTTAAACGCTGCGCTGCTTGTATATCATGAGCGGTAGCCACTGCAAAAGTCTCTTCCAGTGGATTGTTTTCGCGGAAGCGCTGCAAAATATGAATTCCCTCGTCAAAGGAAGGATACCCCGTAGTAATCCGCATCAAAAATCTATCTAATTGAGCTTCGGGTAGCGGAAAAGTACCTTGGTTATCAATCGGATTCTGAGTAGCAATAACCAGAAACGGGGCTTCAAGGCTATGAGTCACACCATCGATCGTGATTTGCCGCTCCTCCATACATTCCAGCAAACTTGATTGTGTTCTGGGTGTTGCACGATTAATTTCATCAGCCAGCAAAATATTCGCAAAGACTGGGCCTGGTCTAAAGTGAAATTCTCCTGTCTTTTGACTGTAAAAATTAATCCCGCTTAAATCAGAAGGCAGTAGATCAGGTGTAAACTGAATACGCTTAAATGTACAATCCAGAGATTTAGCAAGGACTTTAGCTAACAAGGTTTTTCCTGTCCCCGGAACATCTTCGAGCAGAACATGGCCATTTGCAAGCAATGCAGTTAGTAGCAGGTCTACTCCATCCTCTTTTCCTACAATGACTTTAGCTAGATTGGTTCTAATCGATTTGATGAGTTCAGTGACTTCTTGGAGATTCATATCAATACACCATCCAATCTGAGAAATTATGTAATAATTCCTTTAATCATAACAGAAAGTGTATCTAATATATAATTCACAAGAAGAGGCCCTGCCCATTAAAGAGACAGAACCTAGATTTCCCCTCTATATTTCATTTACTTCGCAGTTTTGTTCCGAAATCGAAAGAAAGCTGTGATGGCGTAATAGATCGGGATGCTTTCAACGATTAGCCAGATGACAGCAATAGCATAGCTGTTATAGTGTTTATAATAACTGCCAATGTGTCGTGAATATACAAAGGCTATCGTAATTGAAGCCAATGTTAAGAAGGGAATATACATTTTTTTAACTTTTGTATTAAACAAGCTGGATACACATCTAGACGCTATGTAGATAAGGAATGAGCTGTGAATGAACATAGAAGACGACCATAGTCCAATTAAGAGCGGATCCGAATTCCCTAGCAAGTTTTCTTGTTTGGAGCTGCGTACCAATTCAAGGAAAGGATATTGCAGTTCCTGACCTAAATGGGGTCCAAAACTCATCATCGTCAGTGCCCAACCAATTAAGACAGTTACCGAGACGAAAATTCCAGTAAACACCAATCTCTTCAGCATCTTCGCTTCAAGTTTCAGATCGGGCACCACAAACAAGAGAACAATCCATTCTCCAAACCATGACATGGCTACAATAGAGTCCCTCAGGGCAATCCCGGTGTCATGATAATGAATGAAAGCGGGTAGCATATTGAAGTCCGCATTCGGGAGAAATAAATTAAATAATATGATCATGGTTATAAAAAAAATTATAAAAAGTCCATCCGCCATATAGGCTATCGTTGTAAAACCTAAACTTGCCGTGTACATAATCACTAACCCAATTACACACTGAATAAACAGCGGTGGAGTTCCTCTCAAATAATTAGAACCAAAGAATAGTACAAAGTTCTCTATATCAGTGGATGCATAATAAACACACCAGCATAAGAGCAAAAGAAGCATGAACTTGTGTGGCCATTTACCTATAATATCTTTTCCAAAGATTGCCCATGCTTGATTAGGCCGCAGCATACCGACGTGGAAAGTAAACCACAATAAGATCAACCCTAATAAAGACCCCCCTACTAATGCAATCCAGCCTTGATAGGATGAAGTGGCAATTAGATTCGGAATCAAAAAAATAGTGGTTTGGGAGTTATAAAAAATAATCAAAAAACGGAAAAGCTGCCATTTCGATGTTCGCATAACTTCTCCCTCTAAATGTCTTATTTTGCTGTTCCATAATCTACAATGTGAAAATCTGTCTTCACCTTAATATCAGCTTCTTGGGCATAATAATTCTCCCACCGCTCTTTAAGCAGGTTCCATAGCTTTGGATCGTTCCATTCCAGTAACAATCCGAGCTGCAGAACATCAGCACCTGCCTTTTGGGTATTACGAATGGCTTCGGTAAGATTTGCAGAGACTTTATCTCTAAGCTTCTCCGTGATAATACGACTGAGTTCCTCTTTATCCCTTTTTTTAGGGTCCCTTAAATAAATAACACTAGCTCTCCCCTTTAGATTCACATTGAAAACAGGTCCTTGATCCGTTAGGATTAACTTCTTTGATGATTTTGTACTTTCAAATAAAACACTTGCGGCACTTTGTCCTTCATCCCAATCGACGGAATAAACAGCCAACTTAAGACTACCTGCTGCCCAAGCTAATGCTCTTCCCTCTTTAAGCTTAAGTGTTCCTTTCATCTTATCTTTTTGAAACAACATTGCCCCTTGAATGCCTGCCCAGTACTCCGGTTTTCCTTCTTTCGATGTTTCTTCTTTCTTACCAAATGAAAGATTGTTTATAGCAAATCCAACACCTGATGCTTCTGCAAACAAGCAATCCTTAATCGTAGTTGAAAACAAATATCTCTCTGATCCAAAGTTCTTTAGTACATCCGAAGGCAATTGCTCATAAATAGGTGTTAATGTACTCATTTCTTTTGCTCTTCCCGGGCTAGCCATAACATACGAACCCAGAGGAAGACTAGGTTCTCTTTCAATCCATAGTAGTAGTTCGCCGATTCCTTGTTCAGCAAAGGCTTTCCCTAAGACAATTACTTTAATTTGAGAAAGACTAAGCTGACGTGTTAAGTCTTTTTGAATTAACAGCATGGCATCTGCAATCGTCCCTGCGGTCTTAGAAACTGTAGAATAAGTATTCCCGTCTCCTCCACCGCCACTCGAAGGTTGTCCCGCTGCGTTAAGACGATTGGGTAAGGGTGAGTTAATCGTAATTTCAACAGTATCCGGTTCTTTGCCTTCATCGATAAACATTCCGTATACAAATGTTAGCTCATCCAGCTCTACCTTCGACGACCAGCAGCCTGTTATATTTAGGAGCAAGATTACAACTACTCCTATCTTCACGATTCTCATTTCTCTTTCCGTCTCCTTTTATTCCTATCTGTATAGAGGTTGCTACGTTTCGTCATAAGGTTCGAGGGAAAGCGAGCAAATGTGTCCTTCCAGTCTTGTAACACAAACGGGGCAACGGGTTGCAAATATGGACTACCTAACGGCCTCAAATTAGCTAAATGCCCGTAAATCAAGAAAGCTGTAATATACACACCTAGCAGTCCCATTGTTCCACCCATAATCAGTAATGGGAATCGAAGTAGTCTAAAAGTCAGACCTAGCTCATAATGGGGAATGATATAGGTGGCAATTCCGGTAATAGAAACAACAATTACCATTGGAGCGGATACAATTCCGGCTTGGACCGCAGCTTGACCAATAACGATACCCCCAATAATTGAAACCGTCTGCCCTACAGGCTTTGGAATTCTAGTTCCGGCTTCTCTAAGCGCTTCAAAGGTAAGCTCCATAATTAAAGCCTCGGTAAGCGCTGAGAAAGGAATGTTCTCTCTTGCAGAAGCAATCGTAATCAACAGGTTCACTGGAATGATCTGCGGGTGAAAGGTTGTAATCGCTACATAAAGTGATGGAAGAATCATGGATATGATTGAGAACAGAAATCGAACGATACGAATCCAGCTTGCTGCATAAAAGCTTTGATAATAATCCTCAGAGGATTGCAGCATTGTAAAAAAAGATGTTGGAGCAAGCATTGCAGTAGGTGTGCCATCTTGTATGATTCCGATCCGACCCTCCATTAAAGAAGCTGCCACCGAATCGGGACGCTCTGTATATTGAAATACCGGAAATGGCGTGAAGTTACCTTTCCTTAAATACTCCGATATATAACTAATGCCTAGTATCCCGTCAATATCTATTTCATTTAGTTGCTTTTCAATTTCAGCAAGAACTTCTTTTTTGTAAAGTCCTTCAATGTAGATCACATACACATCAGTCTTTGTATATTTCCCAATCGAATAATGAATTGTTTTTAGATCCGGATGTTTAATTTTATGACGAAGCATAGAGAGATTCGTTTCAATATCTTCAATGAATGCCTCTTGGGGACCAATAACTACGAGTTCGTTTTGTGATTCGGTCACGGATCTTTTTTGATATTGGGTAATTTCAAAATAATAAACATAAGGAAGTTCCTCTATACAAAGCACTACTTTTCCAGCAACGATCAGATCTACAATCTTCTGAAGATCATAAGCCTTGAGATATGAGATTGGAAAAACCACACCTTGATCTAGGCGTTCTAAGAAATCAGGCCATTCAAGCTTTGCATTTGCTTCTGTGATTAGCGGCAAAGCAATACTTTCATGAAGTGTCTTGGAATCTATGATGGAGGGTAAATAGATCAACAGACAGCTATGCCCATGAACAGAAATGGACTGATACACCGTATCACTGCTTCCCTTCAGTTGATCTTTAATCGTCTCTAAAATTCCTGACATTGGCTGTATACCTCCTAGTTTGTGCCGTATGAATCTGGCTTAGTTTGCCATTTGTTTACGAGATTTATACTATCTCCTTCATTTAGCTGTATACGAAAAAAGAACCGGTGCGAATAACCGGTTCTTTCTTATTTTTTTGTATGAGGTTTGTAGCACATCAACTTTGGATTAAAGGTTTTAAAACTTTCAAAGATGCTTTCAATTGCTCTGAGCATTGTTCATACATTTTTTTAGCTTTTTCGTTCTCGGTCGACAAACTGAACATTTCCAGATCCGCTTCACATTTTTTCAGCAAAGCATATAATTGTGGTTTATCTTGTGGCTGTGGAACTTTAAAGTTATCGGCGTACAAATCAACCGACAACTCACCATAAGAATCCACTTGACCGAGAAATACATTCTCCACGGTTAACCCCATCTTCTCTAGAGCTCCATCAAGCCAGCTACGTGTCAGATTTAAGGTATCTAACGGTTTATCTAATACTTTTCCATCCATAATGACGGCTTGTGACTCTTTCTGTGGGGCCACCTTCACACCCAGATCCTTTGCCGATAGAGGGAGATACTCCTTCTTAAGCAGAACATTAATCGCTCCATCGGACTCCATAATCGCAAATTCCACTTCAGATATATTAAATACATCCTTTTTACGGAGCTCTTCCAATAATTCATCGGTTGTTAAACGTTCCTTTTTCATATGATCTTCAAGTATTTTCCCATCCTTTATAAGAACGGTAGACTTAAAATCAATGAAGTCTCTTGCTTTCTTACTTTTCATCTGAAGCCATTCAATTCCTAAAGAACAAGCGACCCATACAATCAGTGCAATGAGTCCTAAATGCCAATGCTTATCTGTATCCAAAGAAATATAGGCGGCTAAGCTGCCGACGGTTATCCCCGTAATATACTCGAAGAACGAAAGCTGCGATACTTGTCTCTTCCCCAGTAATTTAGTTAATAAGAAAAGTACAACCACAGCAAAGAGCGTTCGTACTACAACCTCCAACCACTCCGGCATCACAAATTTCCTCCTTTTTTGAATCAACCCTTGTTTAACACTCATTATTTGTCAAAAAAGGGCCATTCACTCCTGAATTAGACTACTTATTTATGGAAATCAGTTAGCTTGAAATACTTGTATTTTTTTCCTGCATAACTAAAGTGACGCTTGAGGACAATAGGGAACGTCATGCTAAAAACTTAAAAACAGAGGAGAGAAACCTAATGACCGTAGCCTCACAAGTAAAGACATGTTTATCTTCTTTAAAAGGGGCTCAAGCAAGTCTTGAGCAATTTGCACTTGAAACACAAAACGAAAGTGCAAAAACCTTATTCACAAATGCAGCTGAGCAAACCCAACAAATCGTAACACAGGTTGAAAATCGGGTAACCGAATTAGAGTCTGAAGAACCTCAGTACAAAGGCTTCTAACGATCACTCAAACCATCAAAGGGGTCTTAAAGCTAGTACGAACTAGCTTTAAGACCCCTTTCTTTACAACAAAATAACAATGCGGCTTACTTTCTTTTTTTGGCAGGAATCAGGATCTGAACCGAGGTGCCAATTCCGACACGACTAAAAATAGTTACACCATACTCAGGTCCATATTGCAGTTTAATCCGTTGATCCACATTACGGACGCCATAACCTGTGTTCGTATGACCCTTCGAATCGAATATTTGATCAATACGTTCCTGTCTGATACCGATACCATCATCTATGATACGGAACAGGATATTATCGTCCTCTTTACGGCCCACAATGCGTAAATGAATATGATCACCACACCAAGCGTGCTTCAATACGTTCTCGATAAATGGTTGAAGAATCAGTTTAATGGTTTCATAAGGCCAAATCTCTGTATCAAAATCAAACATAACTTCTAAACGGTCGCCGTATTTAATTTTCTGAATTTCTAAATAGGCATTTGCCTGCTCAATCTCCGTTGGAACCGGAATCATTGTACGGCCTTCATTAAGCGTTAGGCGATAAAACTTGGCTAATTCCATTACCATCTTCTGCAGCTTCTCATTTTGACCAAACTTGGCTAATTGAATAATAGATGACAAAGTATTATACAAGAAGTGTGGATTGATTTGCGATTGCAGGATTTCAAGCTCTGCCTCCTTCTTCTGGAGCTGCGTCAAATACACTTCCTTTATCAACATATCGATGTTCTCACCCATATCATTTAGCGCGGTTGCGATCTGTGAGAACTCATCTTTACCTCGATAGGATATACGCTTGTGAAGATCACCTTCCCGATAGGCATTAAGTACATATATGAATTTATTAATCCGAATCGAAAAAAAGCGAGAGATAAATATGCCGACAAAACTAAAAACCACACAACAGATGAGACACATTAAAATAATAAACAGCCGTACCTTCATTGCATCCTTTTCAAGGATCGTAGTCGGAACAAGTGCGATTAACTGCCAGTCTTGGTTAGCTACCATAACGGTTTCTCTAATGGTCAGGTAATCCTTATTCAGTTCGGTTTCATTGGCATAGTTCTTAGGCAGTTCACCCGATTGATACATTGTTTTGCCAAACTCGTTCTTAATAATTAGATTACTTCCTTTTCCTATCTTCGTATAATTGACACTGTCGAATAAATCTGGAATTCCTACATTAATCCGCAGGAACCCAATCTCCTTTGGCTTAAGAGGTTCGTAGGTATCAATTAATCTACGGAGCAACGAGATGCGATTATTCTCTACATCACTCTCAATCTGCCACCATTTCATAGTTTCAGCGTATTTTTCAGTTGGAAAATCATAATACCAGGATTTACCTTCAATCCGTTTCATGTGGTAGAGATGATAAAAGCTACTATTGTCCAAATAGCCCTCAAGTGAATTCGAATAGATTTCAGGGATCGATTCATTCTTTAAGAACAGCGACATCCCTATCTTCATCCCTGTAGATTGAATAGCTACATCTAACTTTGGAAGCACCTTCTTAGACATCCGATCGTAATTCTCCCAGCCCTCTTCATAACTACGAAGATTCCGATAGAAATCAAAATCACTATATAATTGTGTTGATATTCGCGTAACTTCGTTCATTTTATAATCAATATTGTCGCGAATCTGCAATAAGGTCCCTTTAATGTTCGTATCAATATGTTCGCGTAAGGAATTATTGTACATGGAATGAGAGACGAAACCGATCAGCGATACAGGGATAATAATAAAAAACATATACGTAAGCATTAATTTATACCCAATTGGCACATATTTATATCTTCTTCGCTTTTTCATAGAACATCATCCCCCATCACTTGTCGCGCTTACGATACTCCATAGGTGTCATACCATAAGCCTCTTTGAACTGTCTGCTGAAATAAGGGAGATAACGATAGCCTACCTTGCTCGCGATTTCATAGATTTTGCATGTCGGATCTTTCAAAAGCTTTCCTGCTTGCTCCATTCGAAGCTGTGTGAGTACTTCACTGAACGTTTTCCCGGTTTCCTCTTTGAATAGATAGCCCAAATAGTTAGGCGAGAAAGAGAACTGCTGCGCAATATCTTTAAGCGTAAAGTTATCGCTCATTCTGTCATTCATCATTTGGATGATTTCTCTAATCAATTTATGGTTCACAGAATCTGATTTGCTACGCAGATACTCTGAAATCTCAAATGTTTTGAGTACAAGCCAAGAACGAATATCACTGATCGTATCGAATTGGTGTAAAACATCTAAACTATGTATCTCCATACCTAATATTTCAAATAAATCTTCACTAACGTCCTTCAACTGCTGATCCAGCTTCCATATGATATACATTGCCAGATTATGAATAGTGAATTTGGATCTTAAACTACTTACAGAGCGGAACAACTTGTCGATCTCATCATAAATAAGAACTAGCTCATACTCCTTCATCGCTTTAAATAGCGTATCCATGCGGGTATCTAACATACGGGCATCGATCATCCCAGGTTCACTGCTAACGGTTTCATACATAATCAGATTGCCTTTGCCAATAAACATTTTTCCGTCCACAGCTTCCATCGCTTGTCGATAGGAGATATGGATCTGTTCCATAGAAAATGTTGGTTTCCCTATCCCTACAGTCATTGTGACTGGAAACTTCGCGCGAATCGAGGCGTAAATATCCGCAGTGAAATTTTCCATTTCTGGTTCGTTAACCAATAATGCAATCCGGTAGGAAGATACCTTGTAACAATGTGGCATCCCATGTTTCTGACCTATGCTATTCACTTCGTAAAAGAAGTCCTTGGCCATTTGATGTTTCGAGAGATTATCCTGTCCTTGAAGCCAGTTAAAATAATCAAGTTCCAAGACGGCTACACGAACAGGCCAATTCAGCTTATCCAGACCGTATGACTTCACAAGCGACAACATTCCGGCCTGGCTACTCCCTTCGTCTTCCCATTCCCCTTCAAACAAGCGTATCAACAAATCATTTTTGGCCATTGGAATCATATGCTGATAGGCTTCTTCGACGTCACGCCGTTTACGTTCATCGTCTAAATCCTGCCTTACTTTCTGAAGTGCAGCAATGAGTTCATTGTCATCCATTGGCTTAAGGACGTAGCTATACGCCTTTAGCGAAAGTGCTTGCTTAACATAGCTGAAATCCTGGTAACCGCTTACAAATATCACGCGTATATCCTTTTTTTTCTCTATGGCAATCCGGGCCAGCTCTAGACCCGACATATTCGGCATATTCACATCACTAACGATAATATCAATCACATGCTGATCTAAAATATCACACGCGGTAAACGCGTTATTTGCTGTTTTCACAACTTCCATCCCCAGCTCATTCCAAGGAATAAATTGTCTCATACCTTCTAGATCAAGCATCTCATCATCTACTAATAATACGTTGTACATCAACAAATCCCCCTTTGAAATGCAGCAATCTATTCTCTAAATTCTACCATTACTCTTCCAGTATACCATTCATTAATTTGCCTAACAGCTTATATCCAAAGAGTCATAAGAATAAAACGTAAAAACGAAGGCTTGCCTGGTAGCAAACCTTCGAATTACAAATTATTATTTTCCTAATGCTTTCTTGTTTTCAGTCCATACTTTTGTTACATAATCAAGGAATTTCTCATAACCAACCTTCATGGAATCATCATGTGCTTTATCAAGAATGGCTAAAGCTTCTGCATCCGTCTTCGCATACATGGATTTCGCTCTAGCGGTTAACCAGATATCTCTAACGCTTTGTCTGATAATTCCTTCTTCACTGTCTGGAGCTGGATCCCAATTGAGGAACTCTGTAAAGTCGCCTTGGGAAGCCCATGTTACTTCCATCTGCCAACGGTTACTGAAGTCAATTTTGTCAGCTGGAAGAGTTTGCAACATCATTTTCTTCGTATTATCCAAGAATACCGTATTTCCTACCCATACCAAGTCACCAGCCTTGCCGCTAATTTCAGACAACGCTTCTGGCTCATTCAGATATTTTTCTTTATTGAATTTAGGTGTAAGTCCATCTGCTTCAAATCCATCCCAGTAAGCGTCTGGTCCTGGAGGACCCCAGTTAAGAACCATCGAACCTTCTGGTCCAGTCATCCAGTCAAGCATAGCGAATACAGCTTCTGGATTCTTAGCGTTTTTAGTAATTGTTGCAACGTTCCAACCTAACTGATTGTACGTTCCTGGAGTAATTTTACTTTGATCCAAGCCCGGTTTGTGGATTGGTTTAATAAACATATAACCGTCATCCGGATTTTTCTTCTTCATCTCTTCATCAGCAGTAGCGAGCAACTTCATCGGATCGAATGTCGCAATAACAGCAAACTTGCCATTCATCGCTTTCTCTCTAATTTGGTCTTCCGTTTGAGTGTTCGCATCTTGCGTCATTAACTTCTCACGCATCAATTTCGCTCCAAAGACAACGGACTCACGGAACCCTTCATCTTTGTAAATTGAAGCCATTTTGTCGCCATCTGGAACAGCGTATATTCTAGTATAGGAAAGGTTATTCTCTTTAAATGAGGAGAACAACTGATCAATACCGTTACCATCTTTCGCTAAGCCAGTCTCAAACGGAATAATGTCAGGGAACTTCGCTTTCACTGCATTTAAGTAAGCATACAAATCATCAGTAGTCTCTAGCTTAGGAGAACCGAGTTCTTTGTAAATCTTCTTATTGATCGCATAACCAGCATTTCCGTTAGGTTGTGTTGTATAATAATTCGGCAGCTGATAGATTTTTCCATCAGGAGAACGAAGCAATTCCAAATGTCCAGCTGTTAAGGACTTCTTAAAGTTTGGATATTTATCAATATATTCATCCAAAGGAACTAGCATATCCGCTTGACGGAGACGCTCTACGTCCGCACCTTTCTCAGTCCACACAATATCCGGTAGCTCGTTACCAACGATCATCGTTTGCAACTTTTGAGCATTATTACCACCAGAACTAATACCAGTGACATTGATTTTCAGATTATCCAAAATCCATTTGGAAGCAGCATCTTTGCCCCATTTCGGCATTTGATACCAGCCATAGTTTCCGTAGAATGATACTTCAAGCGGTTCTTTCCCCAACTCATACAAATCAGCCGCTGGGGCTTCAGTTGCTGTGTTGACCGCTGCTCCTCCTTCTTTCACTGGTTCAGCAGTTGCAGCTGGAGCACTTGAATTGTTGCCGCTACAACCCGCCACCAAAGTTGTCAATAGCAAGGTAGACAACGTACCGAGAAGCATCTTTCTCTTAGTCTTCAATGTATTTTCCCCTTTCAATTTGTAATCTATGTTCAAAGCATTATGCTCTAAACCCCATCTCATTCTATCATCCTACTCTTTCAATGATCCGACTAAGACCCCTTTAACGAAGAATCTTTGTAGGAATGGGTATACACATACAATCGGAATGGTTGCAACCATGATCGTAGCCATCGTTAATGACTTCGACGTTATTTTCTTGGCTGAGTTAATATGAGCAATGGAACTTGCATCTACATTAGACAGCTGTTCTGAAGCAATATTCGAGAACAAGATCTGTCTCAAGATGGTCTGAATCGGCATTAACTCCTCTTTCGTAATGTAAATACTCGCTACGAACCACTCATTCCAGTGATTTACCGCTGTGAACAAAGATAATGTTGCGATGACTGGCCCAGACAAGGGAAGTACGATTCGGACAAAAGTTCCCCAGTATCCGCATCCGTCAATCTTTGCGGACTCCTCTAAACCTTGTGGAAGGCCTTGGAAGAAGGTCCGGAATATGATCATATTCCATACGCTGACTAGTGCAGGAATAATAAACACCCAAAATGAGTTGAAGAGACCTAAACTTCTGATAAGCATGTATGAAGGAATGAGTCCCCCACCGAAATACATAGTAATGATACACATAATCATGTAGTATTTGCGACCCATCAGTTCACGCTTCGACATCCCATAAGCAAATATCGAAGTGGCCAATATCGCTGTTACTGTACCAACGACCGTCCGCAATGTAGCAATGACGAATCCACCCATTAGACGAGAGTCTTCGAATACGATTTTATAATTCTCAAGTGTGAACTCGCGAACCCAGAAAGTAATTCCACCTTTGGACGTATCCATGCCCTCATTAAAGGAAATGACGAGTGAATTCCAAAATGGATAAAAAGCGGAGAATGCCAGTAAGGTCAAGAATACATATATGAACCCTATAAATACTCGGTCTCCTATGTTAGTACGTTTCATAATTCAGTCCCCCTATATTGAGTAATTCATTACCACAAGCTGTTCCCTGCTCTTCTGGCAATGAAATTTGCAAAGGTAAGTAATGTCACACTGATAACGGCCTTAAACAATCCGATAGCAGTCGCATAGGAGTACCTGAAGTTGTCTATACCGACACGTACAACATATACATCAACTGAGTCTGACACTTCTCGTAAAGCTGGATTGGAAGCAAGGATCAAAATATCTTCGAAGCCTGCATTCACCAGGTTACCAATCGCCAGAATCATAAAGATGATCACAACAGGCATAATTGAAGGCAACGTAATCAAATAAATCTGTTTAAAGCGGCTCGCACCATCCATCGAAGCAGCTTCGTATAAGTGCGGGTCAATACCAGCAATGGCAGCTAAGTATACGATTGAGGCAAATCCAATTTCCTTCCATACATTGGTTGTTACGAGAATCCCCCAGAAATATTCTGTCATGGAAAGGAAGTTAATCGGTTCGTCAATAAACCTTAATTTTTCAAGCAGCATATTTATACTGCCGTTATCTACGGATAACATCGACGTAACCATTGAGCCGATAACTACCCAAGATAAGAAGTGAGGCAAGTATGTAACGGTCTGAATCACTCGTTTAAAAAACATCTTACGAACTTCATTCAGCATTAACGCCAAAATAATTGGTGCAGGAAATCCAAAACAAAACTTCAGTAAGCTAATGATGATGGTATTTTTCATAACCACTTCAAATTCAGGAGCATTAAAGAAGTAAATAAAATGCTTTAATCCAACCCAATCACTGCTAATAAAGCTATTCCCTAACTTGTAATCCTGGAAAGCAATTAGAATCCCGTACATGGGGATATAAGCAAAAATAAAAACTAAAACGAGTGCGGGCAATACCATAAGCTGTAAATCTATTTGCTTAAAGAAGCGTCTTATCCCGCTGGTCTTGTGCTTGCCGAGATTCGGTCTTGATGTCTTGTCTGGTGCGACGCTTGCGTTCGCCATATGTAAGTCCTCCTAAACCTAGATTCTTATAAATAAAACATCTTTCCTGGCTTTCTCTCTTTTTGCAGCCTTGGTTCTCCTTCTCTCCCTCCGTAGATTTGCGACCTTATGGATTAATCTTAATATCAAAGCGCTTTCAAAGGTATATGACAAAACAACTATTATTGATACTTTGACACTGTCTTGATATAGCTCGTCCAATATTACTTAAGCCTGAATAAAAAAAGGACACATACAGAGTTCTCATCTGCATGTGTCTTTGTTATCAATTAGCAAGTGTATTCAGCAGGTCTTTATCTATCTTCTCTGTAATGACTCTTTCGACCTTCCCATCATTTAGATAGATAATAGAAGGTACTGAATCTATTCCCAGCTTGCCTGCAAGTCCGGGTGACTTATATACATCTACCTTTGTGACTCTCACATTAGAATGGGATTGTTCAAAGGCTTGAATCACAGGCAATAACTCTCGACATGAAGGATCTGTTGCATTCCATAAATAGACAACGGAGGGTTTGCCTTGATTTAGAATCTGATGCTCGTAGGTCTCACATTCCGATATATACTTCTCAGCACCATACCCCGCGATGGCACCATCACCAACAGCGGTAGCCACTTGCTTAAGAAACTTATCACACACATCTCCTGCTGCAAAAACACCAGGGATATTGGTTTCCATTTTCTCATTGATACATACGTATCCATTCCGATTTAAGTCCACTACACCGGTTAAGATTTCCGTATTCGGTGTATATCCAATAAATAAGAAACAGGAATCAACCTTTATGTTTTGCAATTCATTCGATTTCAGATTTTTCAAGACGACGGAACTCAAGCGCTCATCGCCTTCGAAAGAATTTACCACCGTATTCCACATGAATTCCATTTTAGGATTTTCCAAGGCTTGAGTTTTGGCAATTTCATTACAATCCATTGTCCCATGATCATGCATGACAGAAACGATCACTTTATCTGCAAACTTGGTTAGAAACATTCCTTCTTCAATCGCCGCATCACCACTTCCAACGACCATAACCGTCTTCCCCGTATTCGCTGCAGCGTCACATGTTGCACAGAAAGAAATCCCTTTATCATATAAGAACTTATCTTCATTAGCGGCTCCAGTAATTCTTGGCTTGCCTCCACTGGCAATGATTATGACCTTGCACTCATAACGAACCCGAAAAGTCTCCACTACTTTAATATCCTCCGCTACCGAGACAGATTCTACAGCTGTCATTTTGAAATCAACACCAAATTTTTTGGCTTGCTTGTGGAATAATCCCATAAGTTCAGTTCCGGTCGTTCCTTCAGGAAATCCAGGATAATTCTCTATTTCATTCGTGTAGGTCGCAAGACCACCTACCAGCGATTTTTCCAAGAGGAGTGTCTTCAATTTAGCTCGCCCACAATAGATCCCCGCTGTTAATCCAGCAGCCCCGCCACCGATAATGACGACATCATACTGTTCTGTTTTCTTTTCCATCTCTTTTTGTCCCTCCTGTGTAGCGTATGATTTCAACAAGCTAAAACGCCTTCGGCGTCCTTTAAGGACGGTAAGCGTTTGTGCGAGAATTATAAGGATAAAGTATATCGTGAAA
>RCUU01000164.1_pt1 | contig 38800 bp, 35 predicted proteins | sample 2166211 | NCBI WGS metagenome assembly RCUU01 (sample SAMN09932620, study PRJNA488358) | compost metagenome | feature: garden; material: soil; isolation source: compost soil in phenylacetic acid-enriched culture | place: Germany: Experimental Botanical Garden Goettingen | collected 2016-01-27
GCTAACTCCCATAGGTTCGCCTTTCATCGGCTCATATCCATAAGGGCTAACTCCCGTAGGTTCACCTTTCATCGGCTCATACCCATAAGGGCTAACTCCCATAGGTTCACCTTTCATCGGCTCATATCCATAAGGGCTGACACCTGAAGGTTCCCCTTTCATCGGGACATTGGCCACAGGGCTGACGTTCGTCGGCCCATAATTGGCTGGTGCGACATTCATCGGTTGATAGTTATAGGGTTCAACTTTAACCGGCTCCTGCTTTTGCGGCTGATATTGGATCGGCTGGAGTTTCGTGGATTCATATTGTATTTGCTCCACTTCAATTTTGATCTCCATGGGTACTGTTTTGGGCGGTTCGACATGTACCGGTTGCTGTTTCGGCGGCACAACATTGATTGGTTCTACCTTCGCTGGTTCAACCTTCGCCGGCTCTTCTTTCGGTTTCGGTTTTTCCGTTTGAATAGGTTGAACCTTAGGGACTTCCATCTTCGGCGGCTTCGGCGCCGTCATTTCCGGCTTGACGCCTGTCGGAGCTTTCGTGCCCGTACCGGCAATGGGGGCCGTGTTCTTCTTACCGGTTTGCGCCGGCGACAATCCCATGTTAGGTCCTGGCGGGTTGGCGGCTCCGCCGGCGGGCGATCCCATACCCGTCGGAATGTTTACAACATCCCCTACCTTTAACTGGTTCGGATCGCTAAGCTGAGGATTTGCCGCGATCAGGGTCTGTAAAGGTAAGCCCCAGGCTTTGGACAACTTCCACAACGTGTCCCCTTGCTTCACGACGTGCTTGTAGATATTGCCCGATTCACCGCCGATCGGCACAGCCACGGCTGGAATCTTCACTTTGTCGCCGACGTTCAACTGATCCGGATTGGCGAACTGCGGGTTAGCTTCGATCAGTTTCTCCAGAGGCACGTTATACTTTTTTGAGAGCTCAAACAAAGTATCGCCTTTTTTCACAATATGGATTTTCACGCGATAAAGACCTCCTAGGTTTCTTCTCCGGTACGTGATGATCGCCCGGGGCCCATTTATTACATCCTATGCAGGCGCCCGGTTTTTGACATCCAAGAAAAGAAAAAATCCTATCTCCCTCTTAGGTCAAGGAAAATAGGATTCATGCTAGCTCTCGCGCGTTCTTACCAAACCTTCACTCCGTCCTGATCTACGATCGCACGGAATTCCTCCAGCAGCTTCAGCGTGATTGGACCGGCATGTCCCTCCCCGATGATGCGGCCGTCGACTTCACGTACGGCGATGACCTCAGCAGCCGTCCCTGTCAGGAACACTTCGTCAGCGACATACACATCGTGAAGCGTAAACGGCTGTTCTTGGATACTGTAGCCTCTCTTGCGGCAAATCTCGATGATCGCCTGGCGGGTAATTCCGTCCAACGCCCCCAAGTAACATGGAGGGGTGGTGATCATTCCGTTCTTGACGATGAAAATATTGTCGCCCGAGCCCTCGGTCACGTACCCTTGTGCGTTCAGCATGATCGCTTCGCCCGCACCGGACAGGTTCGATTGGATTTTCACCAAAATATTGTTCAAATAGTTCAGCGATTTGATTTTCGGATTCAGGGCATCGGGGATGTTGCGCCGCGTCGATACGGAGACGGTTTTCAGCCCGGTTTTGTAGGCTTCTTCCGAATAGATCGCGAGTTGCTCCACGATGATGACGACCGATGCTTTCGGGCAACGGTTCGGATCGAGACCTAAGTTACCGGCACCGCGGGAAACAACCAGACGGATGTAACCGTTGCGAAGCTCATTGCGACGAAGCGTCTCCACTAGCGCGTTCTCCATTTCCTGATACGTCAGCGGAATCTCCAGCATGATGGATTTAGCTGAATCGTAAAGACGGTCCAAATGCTCTTTGCATTTAAAAATATTTCCGTTATAAATGCGGATGCCTTCGAAAATGCCGTCTCCGTATAAAAAACCATGATCATATACGGAAACCTTTGCTTGATCTTTGGTTACGTATTGTCCATCTAAGTAAATCCATTGTTCTGCCATTATTTTGGCACCTCCGCTTTTTGTTCTCCAAACGATAAGCTGGGATAACTCCCCAGCACGCGTACTTGGCATCCCAATGCTTCGATTTCTCCAATCGCTGAGCTGAGCAGCACGGCATCGAGAGATTCAAGCACATCCATAATAAAATAGTAATTGCCAAGCCGTTTCTTGGTGGGACGCGACTCAATTCGCGACAAATTCAGTTTACGCCATGCGAACGCGGACAATACCTGATGCAAGGCACCTGGAAAATCCTCCGGCAGCGTCACAAGCAGGCTCGTTTTGTTCTGGGCTGCCGGGATTGCCAGTTCCAGCGGCTGAGGGCCGATTAGAACAAACCGGGTATAGTTGTTGTCGTGATCCGTCACTTGACGGGCCAGGACATCCAAACCGTACCGCTTGGCCCCGAGTGCCGTACCGATCGCCATCCAACCTTGTCCCGGATTCTTCTTCACCAGTTCCACCGCTTCCGAAGTGCTGCCCGCATGCTCCAATTCCGCTCGCGGCATCCGTGAGCGGATAAATTGCAGACACTGGGCCATCGCAACCGGATGTGACAACACCTTCGTCACTTTGGAATAATCGATATCGCCAGGTTGATCCCCCGATTGGAACTCCTCCCGATTGCCGATCAAATTCTGCACGGAAGGATATACCCATTCGATTTGCATCGGAATATCCACCTCATGGACAAGCCAGTCCATATGGAGGCTGACAGAGCCTTCGATCGTATTCTCCATGGGGATGACGCTGTAATCACTGTGACCGCTGGCCGTAGCTAAGAATACGTCGGATATCTGCTTGAAATGAAGCAGCTCCACCGGCTCATCGCCGAACAGGTGCAGCGCTGCTTCATGGGACACCGAGCCTTCCGGCAGCAATGCTATTCGTTTCATCTCTACTACTCACTCCCTAACTTCATCCAACGGTCTCGGTGCTCCAATTCTATTGAATGCAGCCGGTCTACCCGCCCTCTAAGCCTGAATATAATCCAAAAATGAACCTTCACTCTCCATAGTAAGCGCCACGGCCCCCAATGTGCAAGGTTTCAATCGCATCGTCTGCGCGGTGATGCCCTGCTCGCCAAGCACCTCAAGGAGGAACCCCTCAAGCTGATCTTCCGCTCCCTTACGGCGGTCCGTCAAACAGAGCAGCGTCGGACCGGCCCCGCTCAAGGCGGCGCCTAACGCTCCATGGGCCGTCGCTTCCTCAAGGATCCGGGCCATGCCCGGCACCAGCGATGCCCGGTAGGGTTGATGCAGCCGATCGCGCATTGCGACCGGGATCAGGTCCAACCGACCCGCGGTCAGCGCCGCGGTCAGCAGCGAAGAGTGGCTGACGTTGTATACCGCATCCTGCAGGCTAATCTGCTTAGGCAATGCCTCGCGAGCCTTGGAGGTGGACAACTGAAAATCAGGGATGGCCACAAGCACCTCGAGATCCGCTGGCGGCTCGATGCGCAGCACATCGGCGTGCGTTCCGTCCCAGACGGCGGTAATGATCCCGCCGAAAAGGGAAGCACCCACGTTATCCGGATGCTTCTCCAGCGCCGTCGCCATATCGAACAGCTTCGCTTGGCTCAAAGGCTCGCCGATCAGCAAATTGGCGGCAAACAGCGCCCCGACGATCGCCGAAGCGCTGCTGCCAAGCCCGCGGGTCAGCGGAATATCCGATTTCATCGAGATTTCCAACTCCGGCAAAGTCACGCCGGCTTCCGCAAACACCGTTTGCGCGACCTGATACACCAGATTGCTTTTATCGGTCGGCAGCCCCTCCAGGTTCTCCCCATGTAGGCGGAAAACCGTGGAATCGGCCGGTTTCATTTCGATCCAAGAATAGAGATTCAGCGCCATACCTAGCGTATCGAAGCCAGGGCCTAAGTTCGCCGTGCTTGCCGGCACCTTGACCCGAACGCCTTCTTGGCGAATCATGCCTGGGCTCCTTGCAGCTTGGCGATCGCATCCAGCACCGCTTCTTCCGTGTCCTGAACGACGAGCGGTTCGCCGCCGATGCTCTTGATGGCGATATTCGGATCCTTCAGGCCATGCCCTGTCAGAACGCAGACCACTGTCTCTCCGCCTTTAAAATATCCCTCGCGTTTCAGCTTATAAACGCCGGCGATGGAAGCCGCCGAAGCGGGCTCGGCAAAAATGCCTTCCTTCGCGGCTATGATCCGATATGCATCGAGAATTTCATCATCCGTTACGTAATTGATCTGCCCGCCGGACTCTTCCGCTGCAGCAACAGCCGTCTTCCAACTTGCCGGGTTACCGATCCGGATGGCGGTCGCAATGGTTTCCGGCTCCAAGATCGGTTCGCCTTTGACAATCGCCATCGCACCTTCGGCTTCGAAACCGACCATCCGTGGCAAGGAAGTCGATTTGCCACGCTCATGATATTCCTTGAAGCCTTTCCAGTAAGCCGAGATGTTACCGGCGTTGCCGACCGGAATGGCGAGTACATCAGGGGCCTTCCCTAGTTGATCGCACACTTCGAATGCCGCCGTTTTCTGGCCTTCGATGCGGTACGGGTTCACCGAGTTCACTAACGTGATCGGATGCTTGGCGGTAATGTCGCGTACAATCTCGAGCGCCCGGTCGAAGTTTCCTTCGATCGCGATCACTTTCGCGCCGTAGATCATCGCCTGAGCGAGCTTGCCGAGAGCAATGTTGTTATTGGGAATCAATACGATACAATCGATCCCTGCACGGGCGGCGTAGGCCGCAGCAGCAGCTGAAGTATTCCCCGTAGACGCGCACATGATTGTCTGGCTGCCTTCCTCGACCGCTTTGGCGACGGCCATTACCATGCCGCGATCCTTAAACGAGCCGGTCGGGTTCAACCCTTCATATTTGAAGTATAGGTCAAGCCCCAGCTCCTTCGAGAGGTTCTCTGCGCGAACCAGCGGAGTATTGCCTTCCTGCAGTGTCAGCTTCGGCGTCTTGTCGTTCACCGGCAAATATTCCTTGTACGTTTCCAGCAATCCAAGATATCTCATCCAATAAGAACTCCTTTATCTGATTAATGTGATTATCCCTCTACGCGGTACACGCTTTTGATCCGATGGATGACGTCCAGCGATTCGAAATGGGCCAGAACCTTATTCATACTGGCCTTGCTAGCGTTGTGCGTCACGATCATGATCTCAGCGCCGGCCAAATTCGTGTTCGGCGATTGCACGACCGATTCCAGGCTGACCTCGTATTCGGCGAACACCTGAGTGATTTGCGCCAAGACGCCAGCTTTGTCGTCGACGTGTAGCAACAGGAAATTCTTGTAGGCGATTTGTTCGTCCGTTTTGAGCTTCTTCGGCTTATATGGAACGATCGCCTTCAAACCGTTGACGCCAAGCTTAAGGTTCTTGACGACGGCAACCAGGTCCGCCACCACGGAGGTGGCGGTCGGCATCTCCCCGGCGCCTGCACCATAGAACATCGTTTCGCCAACGGCTTCCCCGTGCACGTACACCGCGTTGTATACGCCGTTTACAGCCGCGATCGGATGCGTTTTCTTGACCATGGTCGGCTGCACCGTAATGCTGAATTCGTCATCCTGCCGTTCGGCGATGCCAAGCAGCTTCATCTCGTAACCGAGACGCTTAGCATATAAAATATCTTCCCTCGACACCGATGAAATCCCCCGAACATGCACATCATTTAGTTCCACGTTCGTACGGAACCCCAGAGTCCCAAGAATCGTCATCTTACGGGCCGCATCCAATCCTTCCACGTCGGAGGTCGGATCCGACTCTGCATAACCAAGCTGTTGCGCTTCCTTCAGCACATCCTCGTAGGAGGCGCCTTCCTGGCTCATTTTGCTCAAAATATAATTGGTCGTCCCATTCACGATCCCCATGATCTTCATGATTCGATCGGAGGAAAACCCTTCAATCAACGTGCGGATGATGGGAATGCCGCCAGCCACGCTTGCCTCGTAAAACACATCGCATTGATGCTCCATCGCCTTAGCCAGAATCTCTGAGCCGTACAGCGCCATCAAATCCTTGTTAGCGGTCACGATATGCTTGCCGCGTTCCAGCGCCTCCAGAATATAAGCTTTCGTCTGATCGACGCCACCCATCACTTCCACGATAACATCGATCTCCGGGTCACGGATGACCGACCAGGGATCCTCCGTCAGCTTGCGCGGATCCACATCGATGCTGCGTGTTTTTGCTAACGTCTTAACGGCGATTTTCTCGATGACGATCGGCGAACCAACCTGACTGCTGAGATCCTCCTGATGTCCTTCCAAGATCCGGACGACGCCAGTCCCCACCGTGCCGAGTCCGAGCAGTCCTACTTTCACAGGCTTCACAGCCGTCCCCTCCCGTTATCCAATCGCGGGTATTCCCGCATGGCTTCTTCTCTTATCCTTGCCCAACGATCTGCGTTCTCCTAACTCCCGGGATGCCTTGCAGCGAGTTCAGCATCACATCCAGCTCCTCGGTTAAGCGCGAGGTTTCCACGGAAATCACGACATTCGCTTTGCCTTGAAGCGGTATACTTTGGTTTATCGTCAAAACGTTACCGCCTGACCCGGCGATCAGCGCAAGCACTTTCGACAAAATTCCCGACCGGTGCTCCAGGTCAAACGAAATCGTCACGATGCTTTCCCGTTCAATTTGATTTAATTGATGAATGCCGTCCTTGTACTTGTAAAAGGCGCTGCGGCTCAAGCCGACCTGAGCTACGGCCTCATGCACTGTTTTCGCATCGCCGGAGGCCAGCAGTTGCTTCACCTGCAACGTTTTAACCACCGCTTCAGGCAAAATATCCTCGCGTACCAAATAGTAGTGCTCTTTCACGAACGTCCTCTCCTTAGAGACCTTTGTTTTCGTATAGTGGACATTATAACGGAAATCAGGCAGAGTGGCAATGCTTTTTATCCCGCCTTATATTAAAAAAAGCACCCAAAAGGTGCTTTTTCACATCAATAATAGTAGCTGCTGCCTTCGACAAATTCAAATTCGAAGTCGCCGATACGAACCAGCGTCCCGTCCTTAGCGCCCCGCTTACGCAGCTCTTCGTCAACGCCCATATGCCGCAGCGTGCGGGCCAGCTTCAGAATTGCATCATGGGAATTCAGTTGCATCCGTTTCATCATCCGCTCGATTTTCACGCTTTCCACCACAAACGTCTCGTTCTCGCGGCGAATCGTAAAGCTTTCGTCTTCCGTCTTGTCCAATTTGAAAATTTTACGCTCTGCGAGTTCGGTGACTTCCTCGATCGCCGGTGCTTCCGGAATTTGATCCAGCAGATCCGACACGCGGTACAACAGTTCCTGGATGCCCTGACGGGTCAGCGAGGAAATCGGCATGATCTCCAGATCCCCGCGTACCTTTGCGACTTCCTCGCGGAATCTCTCCAGATACTCCGCCGCCTCGGGCATATCCATCTTATTCGCGGCCACGATCTGCGGACGTTTCTCCAAATCCGCGTTGTATTGCCGCAGTTCGTCGTTGATCTTCTGCCAATCGTCAAACGGGTCGCGTCCTTCCGAACCGGCCATATCGACGACATGAACGATAAGCCTTGTCCGCTCCACATGACGCAAGAATTCATGGCCAAGACCAACGCCTTCATGGGCGCCTTCGATCAACCCGGGCAAATCCGCCATCACGAAGCTGCGCCCGTCGCCCACCTCAACGACACCAAGATTCGGGGTGATCGTTGTAAAATGATAGGCGCCGATTTTCGGCTTGGCTGCCGATACGACCGACAACAACGTTGATTTCCCGACGCTTGGGAATCCAACCAATCCGACATCGGCCATCACCTTCAGCTCCAGCACAACCCAGCGCTCTTGGCCTTCTTCGCCATGCTCTGCGAGCTCGGGAGCCGGATTGCTCGGCGTAGCGAAACGGATGTTGCCGCGTCCGCCCCGCCCGCCGCGGGCGACAACAATTTGCTGCCCATGGCGCGTCAAATCGGCAATTACCTCCTGGGAGTCATCGTCGATGACGACCGTTCCCGGAGGAACCCTTACGATCATATTCTCCGCATTCGCCCCGTGCTGGCTCTTATTCCGCCCTTTTTCCCCACGCTGCGCCTTAAAATGCCGCTGATATCGAAAGTCCATCAACGTTCTCAGGCCTTCGTCGACGCGAAAGATCACGTCGCCGCCTTTACCTCCGTCACCGCCGGCCGGACCGCCCTCGGGTACGTACTTCTCTCGGCGAAAGGCTACGAGCCCATCGCCGCCGTCGCCCCCTTTGACATAAATTTTCGCTTTATCTACAAACATGCGTTCACCTCGTTTATTTTTCCGCAAGACACCCGAAGCCGCAGCGAACCGTTCTCCGCATCGCCTCGGTCAGCCCGTATTCGCATTCCTGTAATTCCTTCATCGATGTGACGAGCAAGTGCCTCCTGATTCCCTGTTGAACCGATCTGATCAAACCGAACCAACACTTCGCCGCCTTCGCGGTACATCGATATTTTCAGTTGCAGCGTCTCGCCCCACGAAGACCGCCCGTTAAACTGAAACACCCGTACCGATTCCACGATAGCTTCCGTCAATTCTTCCGCTTCTTCGATGGTAAGCAAACTGTCCAACTGCAGCTCGTCCTCAATATCAACCTCAAGTTGCACCGAACCGTTCACCTCGCGGAACGATTGCAAGTAGAAGACCAAAGCCGGAATGCCAAGCCTTGCGATCTTGCTCTCCACGGCCATTCGTCCTTTTATTCTTTCCACGCAATCGGCCAGTTTATCAATTTTCCGAAGCTGGATATATCCGTACAAAATCTGCAGATCGTTCATCCAATCATGGCGATGATGACCTAAAGTGGCGGAGGCGGTTCTTTGGATCGACTCCAGCAAATGCTTCCGCTCGGTTTCGGCCGCCTTCCGAAGATGCCGAACATATACCCAAAACAACACGAAAAGAGCCCCGCACAGGAGGACCTGTCCGATCGGCGATTTCAGGAAATAAGCAAGTGTCAGGCTAACGGCCGCAAGCAGCACGAACATCGCCCTCACCATGAACCGATGTTTCATATTTTCCCCGTTCCTCTAACAAATTGGGTGAAATGAAGTCCTCACCCTGGCATCACTACCCAGTATAACATACCTAAATCAAGTTCGCTCTCGTTATGTATGTAAAAAAAGATAAGCCCTGACACCAACGTGCCAGGGCTCTTGCTTATAAGCTCTTAAGCTTCGACTGTAGCCGCTACAGGAGCGGTTTCCACAGGGTAGACGCTCACTTTTTTGCGATCGCGACCCCAACGTTCGAATTTCACAACGCCGTCGACTTTAGCAAACAGCGTATCGTCCGAACCGATGCCTACGTTCGTACCTGGGTGAATTTTCGTTCCGCGTTGACGAACGAGAATGCTTCCGCCCGTTACGACTTGACCGTCAGCACGTTTCACGCCAAGGCGTTTCGCGATGCTGTCGCGTCCGTTCTTCGTGGAGCCTACGCCCTTTTTGGAAGCGAATAACTGGAGATCCAATTTCAACATTGTAGTCTACCTCCTTCTTCAAATAATGACGTCCTGTATCTGAATATACTTCCCGTATGATTCTTCGATACTCTTTAGCATAACGACAAGCGAGGCAAGCAGCAATTGCGCTTGTTCTTCGGCTTCCGTCCGGGCCGTAGCAGGAAGATCCGCGCTAAGAAAGCCGTTCTTCATCCTGGAGTCCATGACAATGCCAGTCAACGCTTCAATCGAATTGACCGTTCCTACGGTCACGGCTGAAACGCCCGCACAGACGATGTCCTCCCCAGCCTTGGCGTAGCCGGCATGGCCTTCCACCTCAAAACCTGTGATGCCGTTATCCTTCCGGCGCAATATGGAGACGATAATCAAATTACCGCACCTTCTTACGCTTGAATTTTCTCGATGGTTACTTTCGTGTAAGGTTGACGATGACCTTGCTTCTTGTGGTAGTTCTTCTTCGGTTTGTATTTGTAAACGATCACTTTTTGGCCTTTGCCGTGTTTTTCGACTTTCGCCGTTACACTAGCACCGGATACCAATGGAGCTCCCGTTACCAATCCTTCGCCTTTGGATACTGCCAACACACGGTCGAACGTTACGCTTGCGCCGTCTTCAGCGTTCAATTTCTCGATGTAAAGCACATCGCCTTCTTGAACACGGTATTGTTTACCGCCAGTTTCGATAATTGCGTACATTTGCTTGCACCTCCTCATGTCTCAGACTCGCCTGATTCAGGTGCCGATAGACGCTAGGTCCAGCGGACTTGTAACCCGATCGGAGCGGTTGCAGCATGTGCACAAGCTAACTTATGACACATACCCTAATATACTATCATGGGCCTCGTAAAAAATCAACTGATTACCGTATTCTCTTCTCTCATTCTTTTCCGCGTCATTTCCAGCAAACCAAGCTTCGTCCAGCCCAAAATATGATGCTGCGTTCGGTCGCCGGACATCGCTTGCTCCAACCGTTCGCAAACGGCTGAGCGATGCTCGTCGCTGTCCATGTCGATAAAATCGACGATGATAATTCCGCCGGTGTCCCGCAGCCGAATCAGCCGAGCCATTTCCTGCGCGGCCTCCAGATTCGTGCGGAACACCGTGTCCTCCAAACTGTCGCCTCCGGTAAATTTGCCGGTGTTCACGTCGATGACGGTCAGTGCCTCTGTCGTATCCCACACGAGATAGCCACCCCCAGGCAGCCAGATCTTGCGTTGAAAATCCTTCTCCAGCTGCGGCTTCACTTCATAGTAATCAAATAAAGGGACAGCGCCTTCATGCACGATGACGCGCGGCGTCTCCCCCGGCAGCATCGCCTGTAGAAAGGCTTGCGCCTCCTCCGCCTGCTCCGGACAATCCATGATTAGCTCGTCCGTTTCCGGGCTGTACACGTCGCGCATCAGTCGCTGGATCATGCTTAGATCCTGGTGCAACACGACCGGCGCCGCAGCGTGCTTCGCCTTCTCCAGAATGGCGGCCCACTGTTTGCGCAGCTGTGTGAGGTCATCCCCGATCGCTTCACCGTCTTCTTCATCGGCAACCGTTCTCAGGATCAGCCCTTCCTCTTCCTCGCGCAATTCCTCACCGAGCATCTTAAGGCGGTATCTCTCCTCTTCGCGCCCGATCTTCTTGGAAACGGCGACATAACCGGAAGTCGGCATATAAACAATCCAGCGTCCCGGCAAAGAATAATGCGTTGTTACCCGAGCCCCTTTATTGCCAATCGCTTCCTTTACAACCTGAACAACCAGCTCTTGGCCGGGCTTCAGCAGTTGCGCAATCGACGGCTTCTGCTTTGGCTGCTTTTCCAAATGAGGATGCAGCACGTCGTCGATATAGAGAAACGCGTTCTTTTTCTGACCAATATCCACAAAAGCGGCCTGCATGCCCGGAATGACATTAACCACCTTGCCTTTAATGAAACTGCCAACCAGTCCTCTATGCTGAGAACGCTCTGCCGCATACTCCACCAGTTTGCCGTTTTCCAGAAGCGCGATCTCGGTAGAGCCGGGTCCGCAGTGAACCATCATCCTTTTCATGATTTCACCCTTCATACGTTCGTCATCCATGGATCATGAACTCGCCTTATCCAGTCACATGCCCGTTTCATTATATCACGACTTTCGCGCTTCAAGCCCCGGAACCCCCCTGTAAGAAAGAGGAAATGACTCGCTGTTCCGGCACGACCGCTACGATATGCCCTTGGTGGTTCATCACATAAATAAAATGGTATTTTTCTCTTTTAAATAGACGCAAAATATGATCCAAAGGTTTCGTTTTTTCGGCAACGATCGGCTGGGCCAAAGTCCCGGTCAACAGATGCCTTGCGAAGCTACGATCCCGGTTCACCAGAAAACGCAAGAAACGATAAGGAATGTTCCGATAATCCGTCAGGTTGGAATAAAGCAGAAAAAAGCCGATCATCAGAAGATTCAGCTGCATCCCCCCGAGCCCCAGCAGCAACGGCAAGAAGGAATACACCAGCAGCAAGGCGCTGAACAGCAGGCTGATGCGGTAAGACCAAATCAGCGTGGCGTAGTAAGGCATCGTCAGGCTGCATAAGGCCTGTGAGACTTTCCCGCCGTCCAGCGGCAGGATGGGTAGCAGGTTAAATAGGGCAATCAGCAGGTTGCTTTGGATAAAATAGTCCAAAAAAGGCCCGTCCCACATCCCGGCGGCATGCAGCAACAGAGAGGCGCCGATCAGCAGGACGTTCTGCAGCGGTCCCGCCAAGGCGATGGCAATCTCCCGTCCGGCTGTCATATCCCCCGCATCCTCCAGGACCGCCACGCCCCCAAACGGAAGCATTTGAACGGACAATACCTTGATGCCGTACATGCGGGCCGCGAACACATGGCCCATCTCATGAACGAACACGATGGCGAATAAAGCAAGCAACTCCAGAAAATGACCGGTCAGCACCGACGTAAGCATGATGATGACGAACAAAGGATGAAAAGAAAACGCGATGCCTCGCCATTTAATCAAACGGAATCACATCCGCCGGATCGATATACCGGTCATCTTTTTGGATTGCAAAGTAGAGCGTCGGCAATGGGGACTGCGTTCGCGGAGGAAGGCTGCCCAGAACATCGCCCCCTTCCAGCCAGTCCCCTTTTTCGACGGAGATCTGCTCCAAATGGCCGTACACGGAGACGTAACCGCCAGCATGCTGTACCGTCACCGTCTGTCCGGTAACGGCATCCCGGGCAACGCGAAGCACCCGTCCGGTCTCGATCGTTTTTACCTGCGAACTGCCGGTGTCGGGGATAATCTCGATCCCTTTTAAGCTTAGGGCAAATGGGCTGGCCAAATGGCCGGCGATCGGCGACGAGAATCCGGCTGCCGCTCCAACTCGAAGTCCGCTATCTTCGTTGGTTTTGAATATCGGAATAAACGACGGGGCTCCGCCGAAATAACGCGTATACCAGGCCTCTACGGCTTGAAAATCCATCTCCACGGTAAGCGACTTGGCAATAAATGCTCGAATCGGAGTCGCCCAGGACGGCTCATAGCGGTTCATGCCCCAGACTGCTGCAAACAAGAGTGAGCTAATCACGAGTCGGACGAACAAAGCGGTCCAAAAGGTAGATCTTTTTCTAGGCCCGGGAACGATGGGATCCTCGGTACGGCTTCCGTAAGCCCCTCCGTAAGGATCTTGCCAACGGCCTTGTCCACGCTTCCACAACAGCTCGGGATCGGGATCGGATGCGGTGAAGTCTGCGCGTTCCCCCTTCGCGTTCCGCCCCGTTTGTTCCCTCGGCGGAATCGCGGCCTGACCTGGTGCCGATTCCCATCCTCGTTCCGGACGCAGCGGGCCTGGACCCGCGGCGTCTTCCAACGTCAGCTGGCGAATCCGCTCCGCCCTCCGTTTCTTTACATTTGATTTCACGTCCATGCTTTCATCCCTCCGGTCCAATGCACGGTTTGTCCTTGGCCTGTACTTATACTTATGAACCGCTGGGGTGGAATATGAACGTACGAATAGACCGCCACAGCCCCCTACGATGCAAAAAAACCGATGCCCCTCGGCACCGGTTTATCCTATTCCACCTTATATTTCTCCTGATGCAGCTTAATGCTGAACACCAGTCCGATACATAACATATTGATTAAGAGCGAGGTTCCCCCGTAGCTGATGAACGGCAACGTAATCCCGGTGATCGGCATCAGGCCGATCATCATCCCAACGTTCTCGAAGATCTGGAACAGGAACATCGCCACGATTCCGACAATGATGTAAGCTCCCCGTTTATCGATACAATGCAGAGCGATTAAGATCATCCTATAGATAAATAAGAAGTAGAGCAGCAGCAGCACCGAAGCCCCGATAAACCCAAACTCCTCGCCAACGACAACAAAGATCGAGTCCGAATACGGATACGGAACGAATTTTTTGTTCTTCAAGTCGCCTTTCATGTAACCGTCGCCGAGCAGTCCCCCGGAGCCGATGGCAATCTTGGCGTAGTTCGATTGGTGCCTGTCATCACTCGACGCTTGATCCGGGTTAATGAACGTATTGATCCGTTGGTACCAGTGGAGCTTCTGGTGCTTCTCCAAATAGTCCTGAATCTGCGTGTTATAGGCGTTAAACAACGTAACGAAGAGGATTAACGCCGCAACCGCGGCGGTTAAAGCGATCAAGACATGGCTATACCTGGCGTTGCCGATCCAGAGCATTCCTACCAGCACCACCAGATAGATGATGGCATTTCCCAAGTCCGGCTGAATCAGCACCAGAACAAACGGCAGCAGCGTCACCAGCGTGATCGGAATGATGTCGCGCCGGAATTGAAGCGGCTGCCCCATTTTTTTGCCAAGTAAATACCCCGTCGTCAAGATCAGGATGACCTTCACCAGTTCGGCCGGTTGAAATTGCAGTCCCCCGATCCGAAACCAGCTTCGTGCCCCGTTGATTTCCGGCGCAAACAGGTATACCATCACCAGGAGCACGCAACCTGCGGCGTAAACATACCAGCTATAACGAAGCAACGTACGATAATCAACCAAGGCCATACCGAACACGACAACGAATCCCAGCAAATAAAATAGGATCGTCTTTACATCATAACCCTGGAACTCCGTCTCATAGGGAGCAATGGCACTGCGTACCAGGAGGGTACTGAACAGCATGAACAAGGCGAGTATCCCCACCATGAGCCAGTCCACTTTTCTAAGTTTAAAAAACAACGATTATCCACCCATTCCAAAAAACTTCTTGAAGCGCGTAAATACGCCCTTCTTCTGATCCAGCAGCATGAGCGGCACGGTGTCGCCTAATATCCGCCGCGCAATGTTGCGGTAAGCGATCGCTGCCGAAGAATCCGGATTCATCACCGTAGGCTCGCCGCTGTTCGCGGCTTTGATGACCAGTTCGTCATCCGGCACGATCCCGATCAAATCGATGTTCAGCACCTGCAAAATCCCTTCGATATCCAGCATGTCCCCGGATTTCATCATATTGATCTTAATCCGGTTCACCACCAGCTTCGGCGAAGCGATATGCGAGTTCTCCAATAAGCCGATAATCCGATCTGCATCTCGCACCGCGGCATGCTCTGGCGTCGTAACGACGATGGCCTGGTCCGCACCGGCAATGGCGTTCTTGAATCCTTGCTCGATCCCGGCCGGGCAGTCGATAATGACGAATTCGAACTCCTTCTTGAGCTCCAGAATAATATCTTTGACCTGCTCCGGCGAAATCGCATTTTTGTCTTTCGTTTGCGCCGCCGGAAGCATGTAAAGCTCATCGAACCGCTTATCCTTGACCAGCGCCTGATTTAATCGGCAGCGACCTTCCGCGACATCGATCAAATCATAGATGATTCGATTCTCCAGTCCCATGACCACGTCCAAATTTCGCAAACCGATGTCCGTATCGACCAAGCAGACTTTTTTCCCCAACAGCGCAAGCGCCGTTCCGATATTGGCCGAGGTGGTCGTTTTGCCGACCCCGCCTTTGCCGGATGTAATTACGATAGCTTGTCCCATGATTCACACCCCTTTAAACACGTTAAGGTCCGGTCTCACCCGGGTCATATTGATGATCTTGTCGATCTGCATCTTCCCTTCTCGAAGAAAAGCGAACTCCATGCTCGTTTCCCGGTTCTCCCATTCATCGGGAGGCCGGCTGATCGTCTCCGCAATCCGAAGCTGTGTCGGAGACAGGTACGAAGCCGCGATAATCGAATTCTCATTGCCCTTGATCCCCGCATGGGCCATCCCCCGCAGAGCACCCAGAATCAGAATGTCGCCGGTACATTGGATTGTCCCTCCCGGATTAACGTCCCCGATAAATAGCAGATTGCCCTCATGATGCAGCACCTGCCCCGAGCGGACGATGCCCGCAATCGTAGTCAGAGCCTGCGGGTCATCGGCGCGGACGATCTCCGGCATTTCGAAGGAGCGTACAAGCAGATTGCCTTTTTGCTTCAATATATCAAGAATCATATCCTTCTGATCGTCAGTGACGAGACGCATTCCCAGCTTCACATCGACATGGATGATCGGTCCGGTCAAAATATGTTGATGGCTAAATTCCAATTTATACTTCAATTCCTCCAGAAGACTTGAAAAGTCGCATTTGTCGTCCAGCAGGAAAACCAGGCCATCTTTTATGCCTTTAATCGTCACGTGGTTGGATTTCACTGTCATTAGCCTGTCCCTCCCCCCTAATCAATTCGCGCCGAAGCGGAAAAGTTCCTGCTTACGGCAAGCAAAATAAGCGGGAAGTCAAGCATTCTCCTCGGGAGAGCGTCGGCGAGTGATGATTTCGAGTTGACGCCTTAGCGGGACGTATATCGCCAGCGCAAACACGAACTGCACGAATACATTCGGGATGATATTGTTTTTTAGCGCCCACGTATAAGGCTGGTGGATCAGTTCGAACAGCGAATACGTGCCGAACAGGATCGAGTCCAGAAGAAGGCTGCCGAGCAATACAATGATCATCATCAGAGGCAGGGGCGCCCGTTGATTGCGGGACAAGAGCCCAAGCAGATAGCCGGACAGCCCCATGGCGAAGGAGTAGGCTCCAATCAATGCGCCATAAAAAACGATATCATGCAGCATCCCAAATACTAGACCTAGAATTAGTCCCGTATGCCGATTCTCATATACCGAGAAATAAAGAATGACCATGTAAACCAGATGAGGCGCTATCCGCGACTGCCAAGCCGATGGAACCAGCCAAGGAACCAGCGTCCCCTCCAGAATGAACAACAGGAACATCAGCAGGAATAGAATCAATTTTCGCTTGTTCACTCGCCTTCACCTTCCGGTGTAAAGACGATAAATAGTTCCTTCCAGTCCGTGAAGTTTGCCGCGGGTTCCACTGTGGCGGTATAGGTTAAGCCGTATTCTCCAACCTGGATGTCCTTCACGGTTCCCACGACCATCCCCCGAGGGAATACGCCTCCGATCCCAGAGGAGACGATCAAATCCCCCTCCTTCAACGGAGTGGCATCTTCAATCCGTGTCATCAGGAACATCCCCTGCTCGCGATCAAACGTTTCGATCATACCGAAGACGTCGTTCTCCTTCCCTTGCGCCGTAACGGCAATGCCGTTGGAATTCGGGTCCTTGGCATCCATCGCCGTAGCGAGACGGACGGTGGACGTAAAGTTGCTGACATGGCTGATTACACCAACCAAGCCTTTCTCGGAAGTGACGGCCATCCCCTCCTTGACGCCTTCCCGAGCCCCGAGGTTGACGATGATCGTGCGATTGACGGGGTCGTCATTAACGCTAACTACTTGAGCGATCTTCCAGGTGTAATCGTAGATTCTTTTCTGGGCTTCCGTAAAATCAAGCTTATCCTTCAGCCGCTCATTCTCCTGCTCGATCCAGTTATAGGTCGCTTTGTCGCGGGTATAATGCGCCAATGCGATCTTGAGCTGTTCGTTCTCCTCCTGCAGCGCGCGGAGGTTCGAAATATCTTCAAACAAGCCCGCTACATAGCTAGCGGGCTTGTAAAACACGTATTGCACGAAGCCAACCGTGTCCTTCACGAATTTCTCCGGCCAAGACAAGTTGGTTCTTGGCCCTAGCGTAAATCCCATCACCGCAATAAACAAAATAAGTCCCATCAACAAAATAAACAATCTTTTGTTGCCAAGCAGCTTAAACAGTTTCCGCACCCTCCAACCATACATTTTTCTTGGAAAAACGGCATTGGCCGTCCAATTCAGGACGGCGCCGCATTCATATCAGGGGTGCCTTCTCCCGTACGAACATTATCGTTTGGAACGAAGGGCTGAACTACTTTTTGATTTGAATAAATGAATATTATCCAAGGCGCGGCCCGTACCAATCGCCACGCAATCCAGCGGATTCTCCGCCACGATCACCGGCATGCCGGTTTCACTGGCCAGCAGTTTATCCAGGTTGCGCAGCAACGCGCCGCCACCGGTCAACACGATTCCTCGGTCCATAATGTCGGCGGCCAATTCCGGCGGGCATTTCTCCAAAGTTACCTTTACCGCGTCAACGATAGCGCCTACCGTATCGCTAAGCGCGTCGGAGATTTCGTCAGAGGTGATCGTGATCGTCTTCGGCAACCCCGACACGAGGTCGCGTCCGCGAATTTCCATCGTTTCGACCTTCTCCAACGCAAGCGCGGAACCGATATCCATTTTGAGCTGCTCGGAGGTTCTCTCGCCGATCATCAGGTTATATTGGCGTTTGATGTACTGGATAATCGCCTCATCCATTTCGTCGCCCGCGACGCGGACGGATTTGCTGGTGACGATCCCGCCAAGGGAGATTACCGCGACCTCCGTCGTCCCGCCGCCGATATCTACGACCATGCTGCCGGTTGGTTCCCAAACCGGCAAATCCGCGCCAATCGCTGCAGCGAAAGGCTCCTCGATCGTATAGGCCTCGCGCGCGCCGGCTTGCTTTGTCGCGTCTTCTACGGCCCGCTGCTCAACAGCTGTGATCCCCGACGGAACGCAAACCATTACGTTCGGGTGGCGTTGAAACAGCGAACGCTGCTTTTGCGCTTGGCTAATAAAATATTTAATCATCGTTGCCGTTGTATCGAAATCGGCGATCACGCCGTCCTTCATCGGACGGATCGCCCGAATGTTGCCAGGGGTTCTGCCGATCATCTTCTTGGCGGATTCGCCGACGGCCACGATGTTCTTCGTGTCGGTATGAATCGCTACCACGGAAGGTTCCCGGACGATAATGCCCTTGCCTCTCGTATATACCAGCGTATTTGCCGTCCCTAAGTCAATACCCAAGTCTTTTGTAAAACCACCTAACATGCTGCTTCTTCCTTTCCTTCTGTATCTAACCCATTATATTAGAGGTTGTTCAAAAAGTCATCTTCCGATCACACGCGATCGCTATTACATCAAGCCCCGCTCCTTCAAACTGACGAACTTCCCATCCCCGATGACGATGTGATCAAGCACGTCGATGCCTATGATCTCCCCCGCTTCGCAAAGCCTTCGTGTCATCCGGATATCCTCCGGACTCGGGCTGGGATCGCCGCTGGGATGATTGTGGGCACATACGACGGAAGCACTGCTGCATTTGATCGCGGCGCGGAACACCTCCCGCGGATGCACAATCGAAGCGTTCAGACTTCCGATCGAAAGCGTCTCCTGAGCTATGATATGATTTTTCGTATTCAAAAAAAGACAAACAAAATGCTCTTTCTGTAAATAGCGCATTTGCTCCATTAGCAATTCGGCTGCATCCTCCGGTCTGCGAATCGTGCGTTGTTCCGGAAGCCGCGTTTTGGCTAATCGCTGTCCCATTTCGATCCCCGCCTTCAGCTGGATCGCTTTGGCCGGACCGATGCCTTTCAGCTTCGTCATTTCGTCCAAGCTGACATCCACCAGCCCGCGGAGTCCGCCTACGCCGGATAGCAGCCGTTGTGCCACATGAATCGCCGACTCCTGGCGTGTTCCCGTGCGCAACAGGATGGCCAGCAGTTCAGCATGGCTGAGCGCACCTGCTCCATATTTGATCATTCGTTCCCTTGGCCGCTCCTCAGAAGGCAGATCACGCAGCATATAGGGAGCTTGTTCCATCGTTATCCCCCGCTTCCGAATGGTTTCGGGCGACTTCCGGCGATACCGGTAGGCCCGTCCTTAGTTCGGAAGGATATGCTTTATCACTTCCTGATGACCTGCCATCGCGGCAAGCCTTGCTACCTGCTTACAATACCCGAATATCAAAATCCTCCAGCATGTCGACGAGCAACGATAAGGGTAAACCAACGACATTAAAATAACAGCCTTTGATCCCGGTCACGATCGTTGCGCCAAGTCCCTGGATGGCATACGCCCCGGCTTTATCCAATCCTTCCCCGCTACGGGCGTAGGCCTGGATTTGCGCTTCGGACAATGCCTTCATCGTTACAGTCGTCGCTCGATAGTCGACCTGACGTGAGCCGGTCAAGGCATCCACACAAGCCACGCCGGTATACACCACATGGTCTCGTCCCTGTAAGCTGCGCAGCATCTCCGCAGCCTCCTGAACGTCCCGCGGCTTGCCCAAGACGTCGCCGTCCCGTACCACGATCGTATCACTGCCGACGATAACTGCATTACGGTCTCCCGTCGGGTTAAGCCCACGGTAGACGGCATCCGCCTTGCGGCCGGCTAGCTCCTTCACGATTTGCTCCGGCGGCAACGTCTCCTCATAAGATTCATCCGTATGGCTGGGCATCACTTCAAATGGAATGGCCAGCGATGCGATTAGTTCACGCCTGCGAGGTGAAGTGGAGGCAAGTATGATCCGGCGCAAATACGCGGTATCCAATGCGGAACTCTCCTTTGAAAAGACGATTTGATGTCCTGAATGGTTACAAACCTAAGTTAACAAAAAATGGGTGAGTATTCGACAGTGATTGCTGTCATCCCCGCCATTTTTTGACACTAATCTATTATAAGATTATTTTAGCCCCGGGCGCAAACACAAAAAAGACAGGGGTAACTATTTCCAGTTCCCTGTCTTTTATTGTATTAGCGGCCTGGATTTGTGACTCCGGCCTCAACTAGAGACTGCTCAGCCATGATGAAGCGCATCATCTCATTTTGTACTTCCCAGAGCAGCGTTTTTGCGCCGTTTTTTTGGTATTCACCCATAGCCTCGACGGCCCCGTTGATCGCTTTCTCCATTTCACCGGCCAGGAGCGCTCCCCCTGCCGACCATTTGCCGCGGATGGCCGAGGCGCCTTCCGTCCAGGCTTGGTGCTTCGCTTCCAACTGCTCCAGCTCCGCATGTTGCTGCGGCTGTGGATCCGCTTCGGTCAGTAGCGCAGCAGACGTAGTGCTAAGCAGGCGAACCAGCTCTGCGCTTTGCGTCATAAAGCCTGACAAAGCCTCGCGCTCTCCGGAAAATTCGACGTTGGCCGCCGCCGGGAACGAAATCTCGTGTAAGATAAGATTCACGCCAGCCGCCTTCAGTTGACCGCTGAGCAACTTCGATTGCTCACGCTCTGTCGAAACCCCCGCGTATACCCGTTTCTCGTCGACGGTATCCCTCGCGGCAGCAATACCCGAGGCTTGCAGCTCCTCCTGCGCCAGCTGCACACCTTGCGCTGTGCTGAACACGCCGTATTGTAGAAAATAGTAGGTTTGTTCCGGCAAAGCAACGCTGATGAGCGGGATGTTCTCTTCCGGTGTCGTCGTCGACCCTTCTATGTCTCCCATGACCGGTAAACTTGCCGCCTCACCCATATCGGTCTGCTGCGGCACCCCGATGCCCGGAAGTGGAAACTTCACATCCTGATTGAATAAGGATAATACAACAAACCCGAACAACGCGCCCGTAACAATCGCCCCGGTCAAGGAGCCCGCGACCTTCCACCATGAGGTTCGATGGGGATGAGAATAGAGCGGAGGAGCCTCCTCCTGCCATTCGGTCTGCCAGGGATCCTTTCCGTAGATTTCCTCCCAATCATTGGCCGCGGGAGTAGTATAGTCCTCCGGATATTCCATTTCACGTCCAATCTGGTCGACCTCTCTCGAGTCTGGGCTCAGGTTGGGATTCCGTCCGCCTGGAAAAACAGTCAGCCCCATCCCCGTATGGTCCGTAAAAGGATCTCCCCATTCCTCCACGGTTTCGACCGCTCGATAACGAGGCACCGCATCCCGCTTCGGCATCTCTGCAATCTCCAGCGGCAGCTCCGGCCGGATTTCCCGGCCTTCCCCATCAAACCGGAATGTCATTTTGGCTTTGTTCACGGTCTGCACGCTCCTTGTCCATTCTTCTAACCTATCCATATGAGCGTGGACCGTCCGATATGCCAAGCCTGCAGGCGAGCAAGCAAAGATCACCTCAGCAACCCAAAAAACGGCCTCCCCGGGCAGACAAGACCCGTCGAAGACCGTTTTTACGAGAAATTTGATATACGCTTTAGCTAGACAAACCTTTCGCCAGCTCGTATCCCACTTTATAAATATCGCCCGCGCCCATCGTTAGCACAAGGTCGCCAGGCTTCAGCCGATTTTGCAGATCTTCAAGCACATCCTGCTTCGTCGGCAAATATCGGGCACCGGCATTGCTGTTCTCCTTGATCAACTCGACCAGCTTGGAGGAATGAACGCCTTCAATCGCTTTTTCCCCAGCCGGTGAGTAAATATCGGTGATGATCACTTCATCCGCTTCCCCAAAGGCCCGACTGAACGCATCCAGCAGGAAGAAGGTCCGCGTATAGCGCTGCGGCTGGAACACGGCGATGATCCGTTTGCCAGTCGCTTTGGCCGCTGCGATCGTTGCTTGGATCTCCGTCGGATGGTGAGCGTAGTCATCGATGATCAGGATACCATCTTGTTCCCCAAGTACCTGGAAGCGGCGCTTTGCACCATGGAAGTGACGCAAGGCCACTGCGATTTCGTTAAAAGGAATGCCCGCTTCCAAGCAGACGATAACGGTAGCCATTGCATTGTAAACATTGTGTCGGCCAGGCACGGACAACTCCACCATACCGAGTTCCCGGTCGCCTTGATTCATTTTGAAGGTGACGCAGCGGTCCCCCAGATCGATCTCGTGAGCCGTATAGTCACAGCCCGATTCGATGCCGTACGTAATGACTTTGCTCTGAACCTGAGGCAGCAATTCCCGGACGTTTCGGTCGTCGCCGCAAACCACCGCTTTTCCATCCGGCTTGATCTGGTTCAAGAACTGCACGTAGGCTTCCTTCAGCTTGCCGAAATCCCCGCCGTAGTTCTCCAGGTGATCCGCCTCGATGTTGGTCACCACGCCAAGCGAAGGGTGGTACTGCAGGAAGGAGCCGTCGCTTTCGTCAGCCTCCGCAACCACGCATTTTCCTTGCCCGGCTTTCGCATTGGTGCCCATGTCCATAATTTCCCCACCGATAATGTAGGTCGGGTCTGTCCCGCAATGCTCCATCACGAGTGCGATCATCGACGAGGTCGTTGTTTTCCCATGGGCCCCGGCCACGGCGACACCGGTCCGTTCATTTAACAACCGGGCCAGCATCTGGGAACGGTGAAGTACCGGGATTCCTTGCTCCTGAGCCTCCAGCCGCTCCACGTTATCTTTTGGCAGCGCCGTCGAGTAAACGACCAGATCCGCCCCGTGCACGTGTTCGGCGGTATGGCCGATGTATATCTTCGCTCCCTTCGCAGCGAGCTTCTCCGTCAATTCTTGGGAGGCAACGTCCGATCCCGTGACGGTATAACCCATTTCCAGCATCACTCGAGCGATGGCACTCATGCCATAGCCGCCAATGCCGATAAAATGTACATGTTGTTCGGTCGTATTCAACAAAATGGTCACCAGCCTTTTTCAGAATCGGTTTGATGCAAAAGGGCCGCCCGCACGTCCGAGATCAGGTACAACGTGCCGGTTACCACCCCAAGATCTTCCCGTTCCGTCCGTGACTCCAAAAGCGAAAGGGCTTTTCTCCAGTCACGTTCTACGATGATTTCCAAATCCGCTTTCGCTTCCGTCCCCTGTAGTTCGGCCACGAGTTCGTATAACGCTTCGGCGTCCATTTTTCGGCGAAAATCGGGCTCGGTCAGAATAAGCGTATCCACTATTGGTAATATATGCTTCAAGTAGCCTTGATGATGCTTATTGGCCAGCATCCCCATCATCAAATGCAGTTTTCGGTAAGGGAAGGCTTCCGGCAGGCTTTGCGCCAGCGAAGCGGCGCCTTCCGGATTATGCGCTCCGTCCAGTACCAAACGCGGTTCTTCCCGAATTACCTCCAGCCGTCCTGCCCAGAAGGTGGTACGGAAACCGTCCTGCATCTGTTCATCCTCAAGCTGAAAAGCCATGTATTGTCGCAGCACTTCCAATACCATCATGACGCCGGCGGCGTTCTTGCATTGATGCCCCCCAAGCATGCGAATCGTAAAATCCATATCTCGGAAGGGACCTTTGAAATGCAATTGCTGCTCTTTGGCATCAACACTAAGCCGCTCATAATGGAACTGCTCGCCCATCAGATATAGAGTGGCGTGCTTGGAAGCGGCCGTGGTTTTCAGTACGGTGATCGCCTCGGGTTGCTCGATGCAGCTGACTACGGGCACGCCCGCCTTGATAATGCCAGCCTTCTCAGCGGCAATTTGTTCAATCGTGTCCCCAAGAACGTCCATGTGATCATAACCGATATTCGTAATCAGAGAGACGATCGGAGTCACGATATTCGTAACATCCATCCTTCCCCCAAGCCCCGTCTCCCATACTACTACATCGGGATAACATATCTCCGCAAAATACAAAATGGCGATCGCCGTGCTCACTTCAAACATCGTCGGAGAGCCCAGGTCGGTGCCAGCGATTTCTTCTACCAACGGAACAACGCGGTTTGCCAGTTCCAGCAGCGCCGTTTCGGGAATGTCCACCTCGTCATACTGGAAGCGGTTGGTGAACTTCGTGATGTAAGGGGACGTATACGTCCCCACATGATATCCACATTCCCGCAATGTTCGAGTTAAAAAAGCGCAGGAGGAGCCCTTTCCGTTCGTCCCCGCCACATGAATGAACTTCAGCCTCCGCTCAGGATGCCCCAAACGTTCCATCATTAGCTCGATTCGTTCCAGGCCGGGCCGGATGCCAAACGGCAATAGCCCGTTGATCCAATCGACCGCTTCGGTATAGCTATTCAGCGGCAGCGGTCGTATTTCTTCCTCTGTACGATCCCCCATGTCAGTCACCTTCATCAATTAGTGGTAGTTCAAAAAATCATCTTTGGATCACGAAGCAAAATCAACGAAGCGGACTCGTCATCGAATCTTGAATTCACCCGGTCGCTCCGTTGCTCACGTACCCAATACGTACGCTCCGCTACTCACTCCCTAGCTTCATCCAACCTTCTCGGTGCTCCAAATCCAACCTTTTGAACCTTTATTAAATGGTAGTTCAAAAAATTATCTTTGGATCACGAAGCAAAACCAACGAAGTAGACTCGTCATCGAATCTTGAATTCACCCGGTCGCTCCGTTGCTCACGTACCCAATACGTACGCTCCGCTACTCACTCCCTAGCTTCATCCAACCTTCTCGATGCTCCAAATCTAACTTTTTGAACCTTTATTAAAATGGTAGTTCAAAAAAATTATCTTCGGATCACGAAGCTCAAGTTCACTTAACCCTTCAACTCCGCGATCCGGGCCAGCACTTTGTCGCGTTTCTCGGAATAATCGGCCATCTTGGCGCGTTCTTCCTCGATCACCTTCGCCGGCGCTTTGGCCACGAAGCCCTCGTTAGCCAGCTTCTTCTCGACGCGTTCCACTTCCTTGTTCAGATTGTCGAGCTCTTTCGTTAGCCGTTCGATTTCCTGACTGATGTCAATCAGGCCCGACAGCGGCAGGAACAGTTCGGCCCCGGTCACAACGGCGGTCATCGCCTTATCAGGCACGGCCGCGTTTAGCGCTGCTTCATACTCGGACGTATTGCAGAACCGGCGAACGTAATGCTCGTTGCGGGTCAGCACTTCCAACACGTCGGTGCTGCTTGGTTTGATCACCAGCTCGATTTTTTTGCTCATCGGCACGTTCACTTCGGCACGGATATTTCGTACCGAACGAATCACGTCGATCAACAGATTCATTTCCTGAACGGCGTCCGGTGCTTCTAACGAAGCGTCGTACTCCGGCCAAGCCGCAAGCATGATCGTTTCGCCATCATGCGGCAAATGCTGCCATATTTCCTCGGAAATAAACGGCATAAACGGATGGATCATGCGCAGCGTACGGTCAAGCACGAAGGCGAGTACCGATTGGGTTTTCTTCTTAGCCGCAGCATCTTCCCCGTACAGCGACAACTTGGCGAATTCGATATACCAATCGCACAGATCGTCCCAAATGAAGTTATACAGCAACCGACCGGTTTCCCCAAATTCGTAAGCATCGATCAAGCGGGTAATTTCCTTGGCCGTCTCGTTCATCCGGTGCAAAATCCAGCGATCGGACGTAGACAGATCACCGCTAATATCAATATCGGCATACTTCACGCCTTCCAGGTTCATCAAAGCGAAACGCGAAGCGTTCCAAATTTTGTTGGCGAAGTTGCGAGCTTGCTCAACCCGTTCCCAGCGGAAGCGCAAATCCTGCCCCGGCGTATTGCTGGTAGACAGCATATAGCGCATCGCGTCCGTGCCGTATTTCTCGATGACCTCGAGCGGGTCAACGCCATTACCCAGCGATTTGGACATTTTGCGTCCTTCGCTGTCGCGGACAAGACCGTGCATCAGCACGTCTTTAAACGGCATTTCGCCGGTAAACTCCAGGGACTGGAAGATCATCCGGGCTACCCAGAAATAAATGATATCGTATCCCGTCACGAGCACGTCCGTCGGGAAGTACCGTTTGAATTCCTCGTTATTCTCATCCGGCCAACCCAGCGTAGAGAACGGCCAGAGGGCCGAGCTGAACCAGGTGTCGAGCACGTCTTCATCCTGTTTCAGATCATCACGCCCCAGCTTGGCGCGCGCTTCTTCCTCGCTGCGGGCAACAACCATCTCTCCGGTTGCCTCACAATACCAGGCCGGAATGCGATGACCCCACCAGAGCTGGCGGGAAATACACCAATCACGTACGTTTTCGATCCAGTGCAAGTAGGTCTTCTCAAAACGGTCCGGCACGAAATTAACGCCTTTCCCGGATTGTTGCGCTTCGATCGCCGCTTCAGCGAGTGGCTTCATTTTGACGAACCACTGGGTGGACAAATACGGTTCAACAACCGCACCGGTCCGCTCGCTATGGCCGACCTGATGCAGGTGATCCTCGATTTTAATTAGAACGCCCATCTCCTGCAAATCCTTGACGATTTGCTTACGGCAATCGCTGCGGTCCAATCCTTGATATTTACCGGCTTCACCGTTCATCGTGCCGGTTTCATCCATGACGTTGATCTGCGGCAGATTATGGCGCAAACCTACTTCAAAGTCGTTCGGGTCATGCGCTGGAGTGATTTTCACAGCGCCACTGCCGAATTCCTTCTCGACATATTCGTCAGCGATAATCGGTATTTCACGGTTAACGATCGGCAGACGTAACGTTTTGCCGACCAAATGACGGTACCGTTCATCCTCCGGATGAACAGCGACGGCGGTATCGCCCAGCATCGTTTCGGGACGCGTCGTCGCCACCGTGATATGGCCGCTCCCGTCGCTCAGCGGGTACTGAAGATGGTAGAGATGCCCGTTGACTTCTTTGTATTCAACCTCAATATCGGAGAGGGCCGTGCGTGCTGCCGGATCCCAGTTGATAATATATTTCCCGCGGTAAATCAAGCCCTTCTCGTAGAGCTTAACGAAAACCTCGCGAACCGCTTGAGAAAGCCCCTCGTCCAACGTAAAACGCTCACGCGAGTAATCGAGGGAGAAGCCCATTTTAGCCCATTGCTCATGAATGGTGGCAGCATATTGGTCCTTCCACTCCCACACCTTCTCCAGGAACTTCTCACGGCCCAAGTCATACCGCGTTACGCCTTGCTCGCGCAGCTTCTGCTCCACCTTCGTTTGGGTCGCAATCCCCGCATGGTCAGAGCCAGGCAGCCACAACGCATCGTAACCTTGCATCCGTTTCGTGCGCGTCATAATGTCCTGCAGTGTAAAATCGAGCGCATGCCCGATATGCAGCATCCCCGTTACGTTTGGTGGCGGGATCACGATCGTATACGGCTTGGCATCCGGCCGTTGTCCTGCTTTAAAGAACCCGCTCTCCAGCCAATAAGTGTACCATTTCTGTTCCGCCGCTTTCGGATCGTACGTCGTCGGCATTTCCGCCGACGAGGCTAGTTGATCTTGATTTTCTGTCATCCTATTCAACCTCCGTTACAAATAAGCATAGCCTTGGCGATCCCAAGATAATCGTCTGTCGTCGGCTTTACGCCTTTATTCTTGATGTCCAAGAAAAACAAAAAAAGCCTTTCGTCTCAAAGGACGAAAGGCTTTACTTTCGCGGTACCACCTTTGTTTCGCACATCGTCATCCAGCCCTTCCGGAATCCGGTACTTGACATGCGACACTCATGCAGATAACGGCTGCTACCGGTCCGTTCTAACCATCGCAAAACGGCTCAAACGAACAACTCCCGGGCGACTTCGGCGAGCTACATGTCCTGCGGAAACTCTCAGCCGTGGGTTCCGCTCTCTGAAGGGTATGCTGCCTACTCTTCCCGTTCCAAGTCTTTGACATAGATCTAATTGATTGAATCTATATTATCATAACTTGGAAAGGAACGGGAGTCAATCATCCGCCTTTTTTCGCAGTCTAAACTTTATGGAATGTACAAGATTTGTCCCTCATTGACCTGGTGCTCAGCGAGTCGGTTATACAACTGCAGCTCCCGCGAACTTAAGTGGTAGCGCTGGGCGATATCGTCCAGCGTTTCCTCGCGCTGCACGATGACCAGCCGTACTGTGCGGAAAGGAGTTTGATCTTCGTTGCTGATAAACAGGTTCTTCCACCGCAGTTCTTCGCCTTCTCCCTGTTCACTGCCAGCTATCGGCAGATCCGAAGCGTCCTCCAGTGCTTCCCGAGCTACCCGCGAGGATGAAGAGATCAGCTTCGTTAACCCAAAACCTTCTCTTCCGCTCTCGTCAGCACTCTTTTTAGACCCAAGCGCGATCTTCATTTCTTTCTTCTCTTCCGGCTGATGATCCGCCTCGACCGCCGCTTCAGACTCATCGGCAACCTCACTTACCGCCTCGTTTGGTGTTACAGCGACTTCTTCGCCTGTTTCGTACGCAGCCCCAGAATCCGCAGCTTCCGCTTCTACGGATTCACTGGCACGTTCGGTCGCCTGGAAATCGTCCGTCGGGCGAACCTCATCCTTAAACCATATGTTGGCGTCCGATTCCTCCGCGTGATCCGCAAAGGCCTCCGCAGCAGAGCCAAAGCTCGCAACGGATTCCTTGTCCGCCCAAGGGTCGGACTCCTGAAATGCCGAAACGTCCTCGGTCCAGGAAAGAACCTCCTGCGGCTCGTCCGCACTTCGTTTTTGTGCATTCAGCACATCATCTGGAAACGCCTGCCACGAAGCAAATTGAGGCACATGCGGAACCTGTGAGTCTTGTTGTTCCAACTCGAACTCCAATTCCGGTTCTGTTTCCGGCTCTTGCTCTTTGTCCGCATCTTCTCTTGCTAACGAATTCCAAGAGAACACCGGATCTTGACGCACCTCATCCGCTAGCAATGGCGCTGGGCTTAGTACATCCCGTTCCGATTCCGGCTCCGTTTCGAGAGCCTCCAACTCTGCCGTGCCCGCATCCAAATCTGATACCAATTCCTCGCCTCGGATAGCGGGTACAACATGTGCCGTGGTAAACTCCCGATCCTTCCAGGCATCTTGTTCGGATAACAAGGAGGAGGTTTCAACTCCTTGAAGCGATAATACGCCCGTAATGTTCAAACTCCGCGAACTGAGCAGGTCAACATCGAAATTTTCAATTTCGACCGTGATATCCTCTAACCGGTTGACCCGACTTAGCGGTATCGTAATTTCTACGGGAATATAATGCGCAAGCTCCCGTGTCTCCCCTTCTCCCCGGTACAACCCCGACAACAGCAAATGGCCGCGCAGCGCGGCATACTCTTCCCCGGGAATCACCTGGATTTTCGGATAGAGCTCGATCTCCTCCAACTCTTCAATGCCGATCACATCTTCAGAAAGATGTATGCGCTCGTAAATATCAAACCTGAGACCATAGGATTGATCAGCCAACACGTTACCTCCCTTCAGCATATCCAAACGTGATTTAAAATCGATGAATCATGATCCAAATCATCCTCGTTTAATCTATATGCTTCAAAAAGGAGTGCATGCCAGCTTTTTGCCCACGTGCTAGACAAAGCCTTGCTGTTCAAGGGCGCTCATAAGCTAAAGTGATCGCGCAAACGGTTCATCGCCGGGGGCCACGGATCCTCAAGCTCCACGGCTTCTCCGGAGAGTGGATGCGGGAACGCCAGTCGCTCCCCATGCAGCGCCTGATGAGACAGCCACTTCGTGTTACCGCCATACAGCGCGTCACCTACGAGCGGATGTCCCGCTGCACTCAGATGGACGCGAATTTGATGCGTCCGACCCGTCTCCAAAGTGAGCCGGACCAGACTTGCGTCGTGTTTCGGATAAACTTCCAGCCGCTCCAAGTGGGTTATAGCCCCTTTGCCTCCGGGAGAAACCCGGCGCCGCTGGTTATGATGACGGTCCCGGCCGATCGGCTGATCGATGACTTTGAGCTCAGGGCTGACGATCCCCTGTACGAACGCAATGTAGGTACGGTCGATGGCCTTGCGACTCATCGCTTCGTCCAACTTCAAATGGGCGTATTCATTTTTAGCAAATAACACGGGTCCTGACGTATCTTCATCAAGCCGGTGAATATGCGCGGCGGCGATCGGCTCGCCAAGGGAGGCATACCATCCGGCAACGCGATTGGCAAGCGTATCTGGCGAAGCCAGCGACTGGCCGGAAGCCCCCCCGGAAGTTTCGCCGCCGTCCGGATGGACCTTAAGCCCTGCCGGCTTGTGCACGACAAGGCAAAAATCGTCCTCATATAAAAGCGGAAGCTCCGCCTCAAACGGAGCATACTGCGAAGCCCTAGGCGGAAACGCCAGCAACCGCAAACGATCTCCGGCAAGCTTGATACCGTCTTCGGCCCGAAGCTTGCGCAGAAGCTTGGGAGGAGCCTGCAGCTCCTCCTCCAGCCAGGCCTTTGCTGCATCCAGTCGATCCAGCCCTTCACGTGCGGGCAGCTTACCGGGCATCAACTCCAACCACTCGCCGCGCCGCGTCCACGATAATTTACGGCTCACAGCTTTTGCAGCGCCAACCGGTGCGCTTCGATCGTAAGTTCGATGTCTTCATCGGTATGTACGCCTGAGACGAACATGCCTTCGAACTGCGAAGGTGCCACGTTGATACCTTGCTCAAGCAGTGCCGCAAAATAACGGCGGAACAGGTCCAGATCGCTCGTTTTTGCCGTATCGTAGTTAATGACCTTCTCTTCGGTAAAGAACGGGCAAACCATCGAGCCGACGCGATTAATCGTGCATGGAATCCCCCGTTCCTTCGCGTTGCGCGTAAAGCCTTCTTCCAGCTTCGCCGACAGGCGTTCCAGACGGTCGTACACGTCCGGAGTGAGCAGCGACAACGTCGTATAACCGGCAACCATCGCCAGCGGGTTCCCGCTCAGCGTCCCGGCTTGATAAATCGGCCCGCTTGGCGCGATTTGCTCCATGATTTCACGTTTCCCGCCATAGGCTCCTACAGGCAATCCGCCGCCGATCACTTTGCCGAGACAGGTCAAATCCGGCGTAATCCCAAAGCGTCCTTGCGCACAGTTCAGATGCACGCGGAATCCCGTCATCACTTCGTCGAAAATCAACAAGCTGCCGTATTGCTCCGTGATCCGGCGCAAGCCTTCAAGGAAGCCCGGCAACGGCGGCACAACGCCCATGTTCCCAGCTACCGGCTCGACGATCACGCCGGCGATCTCTTCGCCGAAACGCTCAAACGCCAGCTCCACAGAGGCCAAGTCGTTATAAGGTACCGCAATCGTATTGGCGGCGACGCCCTCCGGCACGCCCGGGCTGTCCGGCAATCCCAGCGTAGCAACGCCGGATCCCGCTTTAATCAGCAGACTGTCGGCATGGCCGTGATAAGAACCTTCGAACTTCATGATTTTACTGCGACCGGTATACCCTCGCGCCAGACGAATCGCGCTCATCGTCGCTTCCGTCCCTGAATTGACCATACGGACGACATCAATCGAAGGTACGCGCTCCGCGACCAGTTGGGCCATTTGCGTTTCCAGCAGCGTCGGCGCTCCAAAGCTTGTCCCTTTGGCGGCCGTCTCCTGCAGCGCTCGAACCACCTCCGGATGAGCATGACCCATAATCAACGGGCCCCAGGAACCCACATAATCGATAAAGCTGTTGCCGTCGATGTCATAGATCCGGGAACCGCTCCCATGTTCGATATACATTGGCGTCAAGCCAACGGATTTAAACGCCCGCACCGGGCTGTTGACGCCGCCGGGCAAAACCTTCTTCGCTTCTTCGAAAGCTAACCGCGATCGTTCGTCGCCGCGTCGGCCTATCGTGTCTTTGCTCATCGATACCCCTCCTTAACTCTTCAAAAAACCCGTCTATGTCCAAACTTGCTGCTTCTCGCGCAGCCAGCGTGCCATATCTTTGGCAAAATACGTAATGATGATGTCTGCGCCTGCCCGCTTCATGCCAAGCAGCATTTCGGTAACGATCGCTCGCTCATTGATCCAGCCTTGCTGAGCAGCTGCTTTGACCATCGAATATTCGCCGCTCACGTTATACGCCACCAGAGGCAGATCAAACTGATCGCGCAGCAAGCGCAAAATGTCCATAAAGGCCAGCGCCGGCTTGACCATCAGCATATCCGCACCTTCCATCACATCGGATTCCGCTTCCCGCAGAGCTTCTCGGACGTTAGCCGGGTCCATCTGGTACGTCTTCCGATCGCCAAACTGCGGCGCGGAATCGGCCGCTTCACGAAACGGTCCGTAAAAAGCGGAAGCATATTTGACAGAATACGACATGATCGGAACATGGCTGAAGCCGGCTTCGTCGAGCCCGGAACGAATCGCTTGCACGAATCCGTCCATCATGTTGGACGGGGCGATGATATCAGCGCCAGCACGTGCTTGAGAGACAGCGGTTTTCACCAAGAGCTCCAGCGACTCGTCGTTCATCACGTCACCGCATACATGCCCGTCGCGTTCAAACGTATGTACCATCCCGCAATGCCCGTGATCCGTGAATTCGCACAAGCAGGTGTCGGCAACGACCAGCAAATCCGGATACCGCGATTTAATGACCCGTGTCGCTTCTTGTACGATACCGTCCTCCGCGAAAGCCGAGGTGCCCACGCTATCCTTCGTTTCTGGAATACCGAACAGCAGCACCGCCGGAATGCCCAGATCAACGATCTCCTTCACTTCTTCCTCCAGGGTGTCGAGCGAAAAATGATAAACCCCGGGCATCGACGATATCTCGCTCTTGACGCCACTTCCGTAGGTGACGAAAATGGGTTGGATAAAGTCGTCCACCGTCAGGACGGTTTCTCGTACCATGCCGCGAATGGCGGCCGACTGACGCAGCCGGCGATGTCTTACGATTGGAAAACTCATGTTTGATATCCCCTCCTAATATGTAGCACAGAGGCAGGCAACCCCCGTGTTGAAAAATCATCACTCCGCTGGAGCGCTTCGTTCTTTCCAAGCGCACAACGACTGAAGCAAGCTGTCGATCGTCGCTTCTTCTGCAAGAATGGACACGTTTAGGCCGGCTTCCTTGGCCGTATTTGCCGTGACCGGCCCGATGCAAGCGATCTCCGTGCCCCGCAGCGCCGCAGCCGGATCGGCCACGCCCATCGCGCTCAGAGCGGCCAGCAAGTTCGTCACCGTCGATGAACTGGTAAAAGTCACGGCGTGGATGCGGCCTTTCTCGAGCATCTTCAGTAGCTCGTCGTCCGCTTCCCCGGCCGGTACCGTTCGGTACATGACCGCGTCGGTGACAGTTAATCCCTGCTCACGCAAAGCAGCCGGCAGCCAGGCACGAGCGAGATCCCCGCGCGGCAGCAGCACGTGCTGCCCCGGCTGCAGCTCGCTGCCGTAGGTATCCATCAGCCCTTCGGCTTGGAACTTGCCCGGCAAACCCTCCGCCGTGATGCCTCGTTGGCGCAGCGCCGCTTGCGTCGCCGGCCCAACGGCCGCGATTCTCGCTTTGTGCAGCCCTCTTACATCTTTCCCCAGTCTCTCCAGGTGCGAGAAGAAATACTCCACGCCGTTCACGCTCGTAAAAAACACCCAATCGTATCGTTCCAACTGGGCTAGTGCTTCGTCGGTGTCGGCCAGCTCGCGCCCCTCCGGCATCACGATGTCGATAACCGGGAACTCGTACGGTTCGCCGCCAAGCTCCTCGATGCCGCGCACCAGCTCGCTCGCCTGCGAACGCGAGCGGGTGACGAGAATTCGCTTGCCGAACAGCGGCAGCGATTCTGCCCACTTCAGCTGTTCGCGCTGACTCACGACCTCGCCGACAACCGTAACGGCCGGCGGCTTGAAGTCGGCTTCGCGAACCTTCCGCTCAATATCGGCCAGCGTGCCGATCAGCGTCTCCTGCTCCGCTCTTGTCCCCCAGCGGATGAGAGCGACCGGCGTTTCGGGCGGACGTCCGTAATGAATCAGCTGTCTGCTGATATGTCCGATATTCGCTACGCCCATCATAAATACCAGGGTGCCGGTTGCGTTCGTCACTTTTTCCCAATTGATCGATTGGTCCAGCTTATCCGGGCTTTCATGACCCGTAATGATCGACACGGACGAAGCCATATCCCGGTGAGTTACGGGAATTCCGGCATATGCGGGCACTGAGATTGCGGCGGTGATCCCCGGTACGATTTCATAAGGTATACCATGCTTGCGAAGCAATTCAGCCTCCTCACCAACACGGCCGAAGATCGTCGGGTCCCCGCCTTTCAAGCGAACCACCGTTTTGCCCTCAAGCGCTAAATCGACCAGCAACTGATTAATATGCTCCTGCTTCATCGTGTGGCGGTCGGTTCTTTTGCCGACGTAGATTTTCTCTGCTCCGGGTTTCGTTCTCTTTAAAAGACTGGGATTGGCAAGTCGATCATACACAATGACATCGCCCTTCTCCAGGCAATCGAGCCCTTTCAGCGTAATCAATCGCGCATCCCCGGGTCCCGCGCCAACCAGATAAACTTTACCGGCCATGCTCCATCACTCCCCGGTTTCTTGTAATAATGCGGCTGCACCCAAGGAAATCAACCGACCGGCAACCTGTTCGCCCAGTTCAGTCGGATCTGTCCCTTCGGCGCTTTCCTTTAATATTTTCGCGCCATCCGCTGAGCCAACCATCCCCGTCAACTGCAAACGCGGGCGGCCGCTTGGATCAGAGGTCCCTTCGTTCGTCAGTAACGTCGCGAAGGCCCCAATCGGCACCTGGCAGCCGCCATTCAGCACGCCGAGGAAACGACGTTCAGCGGCAACCGTCACCGCCGTGTCCGGATCGTTGTATAGGGATAAAAGATGGCGAACCTCGACGTCGTCTTCACGGCATTCGATCCCAAGCGCCCCTTGGCCAACCGCCGGAAGACAAACTTCCGCCGGGAGATATGCCGTAATCCGATGCTCCCAGCCCATCCGGAACAACCCGGCCGCCGCCAGAATAATCGCATCAAAGCCTTCCTCCTCCAACTTGCGCAAACGGGAATCGATATTCCCTCGGATTGGCTCCAATACGAGATCCGGACGATAAGCCTTTAATTGGCTGGCGCGGCGTAAGCTGCTGGTCCCAACTTTGGCGCCATGAGGCAGTTCGTCAAGGCTCAGGCCGCATCTCGATATCAGCGCATCCCGAGGATCTACCCTCCGCGGCACGGCACCGTTGATCAGCCCGTCCGGCAGCACGGACGGCATATCCTTCATACTATGTACCGCCAAGTCGATTTCCTTGTCCAGCATCGCCTGCTCAATTTCCTTCACGAACAGACCTTTGCCACCGACCTTGGATAACGTCACATCCAGTATCCGATCGCCCTTGGTTACAATCTTACGGATTTCAAAATCATACGGCAGGTTATGCTTCTGGCAGAGCGCCTTCAAATCATCGATGACCTGTCCCGTCTGCGTCAGTGCCAATTGGCTTTGTCTCGTTCCCACCACAATCGTTCGCTTTGTCATGCTTATTCCTCCGTTTGTTCCTCGATCCAGGCGATCATCGCCGCTTCGTTCCACCGATGGAAACCCCCTCCTCGGATCGAGGTCAAAATATCGGACTCAGCTAATCTTCGAAACAGACGTTTTCGCCTACCGGGATCGCTGACCCGCTCTTTAATAAAAGCTCGCATGGAGCTCAAAAAGTCAATATACTGTTCGTAATCTTCTCCAAAATGCTGGTCGATCTCCCGAATCATTTCCCGCGCCGCCGCCGGTCCCGCTCCCGAGGTCGAAACAGCCACCACCAGCCCACCGCGCCGTAGAACGCCAGGAGTTATCATACTTCCTCGAGTTCCATCACCGGCGTCGTTCATCGGAATCCCCTCCGCTTCAGCTTCGGCGGCGACAGCGGCGTTCACCTCTGTTCGATCCGTCGCGGCGAAAGCCAAGAACGCGCCGGCAAGATCCCCCTGTCGGTACTCGCGTTCGATCCAAACGCCCTGACGCTGCTCTTTAAGAAGCCGCAGCAGACCAGCCGTTACGGCAGGACTGACTACGACCGTTTCCGCGCCCGCAGCAACCAGCATCATCGCCTTCCGCTCGGCAACCGGCCCGCCACCGATCACAACGCAACGCCGGCCGGTCAAATTCAACAGGACGGGCACATAATAAGGCATGTCATATCCCCCTGATCCTTATCCTCAACTCGTTAATAGCATACCCTACCCTGCCGCATTTTTCCATGTTCATCCCTTCAAAAAAAGCCCTGTGCCATCCGCTTTAGCGTCGAATCAGCCTTGCGATTCGGTGCATACGGCAGAGGGCTCAGGGCGTTCTCGCAGTTTAACCTATTAAGATCACACGGATACCTTCGCAAGTGGCAGCGAAGGCTCCGGCTCAAAAGGGATTCGGCTTGGGGCCACACCTTGGAGATCCGTTAAGCCTTCGGACTCCTGGGTTGAAAAAATCTCTTTGGACTCCAATGACGCCGAGGTCTCCTTGCCGGAAGGAGCTTCACTAGGTGCATCCAAACGTTCCTCAAGCGCAAAGATTTGGGTAAACAGCTCCAAGGCATCCGTGCCTTGAGTTTCCCCAGCCAGTTCCTTGATCCGGTTGATCGGATCATGCATCATTTGGTTAAGAATGCTCTTGGTAAGTCGGCGAATGACTTTACGTTGCCTTTCATCCAGCTCCGGCAGCTTGTTAAAGAGACTGTCCAGCGTGCTTTCATGAATATCGGAAGCTTTCTCCTGCAGCGCTCGGATAACCGGCTTCACGCCTAGCGTTTGTAGCCAGGTTGCAAAAGCAGCCATCTCCTCCTCGATCATCCCTTCGATCTTGACCGCTTCCGCACGGCGCATCTCCATATTGCTCTCCACGATCCCTTCAAGATCGTCGATATCATACAGGAATACCTGCTCCAACTCGCCAATGGACGGCTCGATATCCCGCGGCACGGCAATATCGATCATAAACAACGGGCGATCTAGCCGCCCCTTCATACTCCGGGCAACCTGCGCCGATGTGATGACATATCCTTCCGCACCGGTCGAGCTGATCAGAATATCGACCTCTTCCAGTCGCTCCATTGCTTCCTGCATCGTACAAGCCACGCCGTCGCATTTCGCGGCAAGCTCCTGAGCACGAGCGTACGTCCGGTTGGCCACCAGCACTTCTTCCGCGCCAGCCCCGCTCAGATGCTTGGCCGTTAGCTCGCTCATTTTGCCGGCACCTAGGATCAATACGCGTTTCCCTTCAAAGCTGCCGAAAATCCGCTTGCCCAACTCGACGGCTGCGTAGCTGATCGACACCGCACTTTCGCCGATCGCCGTCTCGGAGTGGGCCCGTTTGCCAAGCGTTACCGCTTGTTTGAACAGCATATTAAACCACGTTCCAGTCCCTTTCTCGCTTTGCGATACCAGAAACGCATTCTTCACCTGACCGAGGATTTGCGTTTCCCCCAACACCATTGAATCCAAACCACATGCGACACGGAACAGATGGCGTATCGCTTGTTCATCTTCATACATATATAAATGACGGGTAAATTCTTCGCGAGGAACCCCGAACCAACGTTCCATAAAACTGCGAATGAACGCCCCGCACATGTGTAGACGATCAACCACAACATAGATTTCCGTACGATTGCAGGTGGCGATAATCACGCCTTCCAATACACTCTTGGTGCGCAAGAGCTCCTGCAGCGCTTGCGGCATATCCTTGTCCGCAAAAGAAAAGCGTTCCCTGACTTCCACAGGCGCCGTCCGATAGTTTAACCCAACTACGACGATGTGCATTGCAAGTTCACCTGCCTTGAAAAAGATGTCAATAGCATTTACCGAAAACAAACTATGTTAATTATATCACAGTAGTCCCAAACTCCCCGGCAGTTTCTATGAGTTTTTTATGAATTATTTATGAATTTCATACCGTCAAAACAAATAACCATGGAAGCTCCATGGTTATCCTATTTTACCCATATTTCCGAAAATCTATCAATGTTTAGACGAATTCGGCCCGATTGGAGTCCGGTTCGGCGACTTCCAACTCGCCCAAACCCCGAATCAGTTTCTTCGCGTACGTTTTCTCTGGATTCAAGACGGTCACCAGGTAATCAATCGCCAGCTGCGGATCAACCATTTCCCCGCAAGTGTAGCAATCAATGGCAGCAAACCCTCTCTCAGGATACGTGTGAATCGAGAGATGGCTTTCCGACAACATCACAAGAACAGTAGCACCCTGCGGCTCGAACTGTCTGGACTGAATGGACAGCACGGTGGCTCCACAGGCTTCTGCAGCTTCCACCAGGTGAGCTTCCAACAACCCTGCGTTGTTCAGCACCTCAAAGTCGACTCCCCAAGCATCAACCGCAACGTGTCTTCCGAAAGTTGAATATTCCATCTTCCGGCTCCCCCTTCCTAGGAACAAAATGTTTGAAAAATTTCATCCGCTAGGACCTACGTCATTCACTTCTCGAGGGAAAAATCTCTCGCAACATCTCCATGTCCTGAGTGAATCCTGGTTCCTATATTCTTTTCAACGAGATTAAAAATAACATCTCTTGAAGACAAATGCAACTTATTTTTTCTGGTGGAAAAGCCGCTTCCGCCTGCGGTATTTGGAATAAAAAACTACCCTGTTATCAGGGTAGTTATCACTAGTACATTATGTTGCCGC
>RCUU01000167.1_pt1 | contig 38528 bp, 31 predicted proteins | sample 2166211 | NCBI WGS metagenome assembly RCUU01 (sample SAMN09932620, study PRJNA488358) | compost metagenome | feature: garden; material: soil; isolation source: compost soil in phenylacetic acid-enriched culture | place: Germany: Experimental Botanical Garden Goettingen | collected 2016-01-27
GCCTATACTGCAGCGGAAGGAATAGAGATCGAAATAGGACGCGGAGAATGCCGTTACATCGCAACAGAGGTTGCAGGCGGATTTACAGGTGTATACTTTGGGATGTATGCTACAGGACAAGGGAAGGCAAGTAAATCGCCAGCCTGCTTTGATTTTTTCGCATACAAGAGATTATAAGCATTGTCAACGCCATCCTTGATCGAGGATGGCGATTCTTTTATAACGTATAATAGGTAAACCCCAAAAATACCTCAGTAATACCCCAATTCTACAGGTTTAAGCGTTTACAAAAATGGAGTACTCTTGTTACAGGCGCAATCCACTACATGTGTAAGCGCTATAAAGATCAATATTTGAAGGGGGAAGTCAGTGTGTTGAAAAAGAAATTAATGGGAACAATGCTTGCCGCAGCTTTAATTCCTGGTTTGCTTGCCGGTTGCTCATCGAACAATAATAATGGCGCCGCTGATTCGGGGAATAATGCGAAGGCAACGAATGCAACTCAGAACGCACAAAGCTCGGAGGAGAATTTAGTTGACCTTCAGGTCCTGGTAGGAAGCCTTGGTTACAAAGGTGTTGATAAAGGAAGTCCGGTTTACAACCAATATGCTGAATTATTTGGTGTTGGTGTCAATATGCCTTATGTAGAGTGGAATGGTGGTACAGATTATTTAAATAAATTAAATCTGATGATCGCCTCCGGTGAAGTGCCCAATGTATTTCTTCCTTGGAACGGAAATGAAGTAGATTTGGCGAAAAATGGAGCGATTGCTGATTTGACAGAATTATTGCCTAAATACGCACCTAATCTCTGGAATCTCATCCCACAGGAAGTATGGAATGTCGTCAAAGCGAATGATCCAACAGGGGAAGGTAAAATCTACTGGGTACCCGGTGTAAACGGATATGAAAAAACGACCGGACTGATCCGCAAGGATTGGCTGGATAAGTTAAACCTGCAAATGCCAAAGACACAAGAGGAATATGTAAATGTCTTGAAAGCGTTTAAAGATCAGGATCCTAATGGAAATGGTAAAGCTGATGAAATACCTACTGGTGGCAGACAAAATGCCCGCTGGATGGATCATCTGTTCAATATGTATGGTGTAGCTATAGTAGAAGGTAATCCAGATTGGGATGTTTATAATGGTGAATTGACTTACTCGGCAACGACGCAGAACATGAAGGATGCACTGACTTTTATCTCTAAGCTGTACAAGGATAATCTGATGGATCAGGAGACCTTCTTGAATGACAAAGCGAAATGGGATGGCAAAATTGACTCAAGCACGGTAGGTAATTATTATCATTGGGGCCAAAATGTAAACACTCATCTTGATCTTATTCAACAAGCTACGGGTGTACAAGCGGATATTAGCGTACTTCCTGTGATCGAGGCACCAGGTTATGAAGGTAAGGGATTTATCACAACCAAGCAGGTCGGAAATCCACAGTGGGTGGTCAGCTCCCAACAGGATGAAGAGCACTTAATAGCAAGCATGAAATTCCTTAATGGTATTGCTGATACATCCAAATGGTCTGATATCTTCTGGGGTGTCGATGGAATGCATCACAAAGTGGTGGATGGCAAGAAGATACTTCTGCCGGACGATAAGAGTACTCAACAGAATCGTCTAAATCCTTATGAGCAATTCGGGAATCTCGACTTCCAGGAAGAGCTCTTAGGCAGTGTCTCAACTGATTCTAATAAGTGGCAATATGAGCAAGATATCCGCAACATGAAAGAGCTTCAGCAATATACAAAGGTAATTGCCGGTGACGGTATGCCTTCCAGTGTATACGCTGATTATCCTGACATAAAAAATAATACACTCTGGTATGAGTATGCGACCAAAATTATTATTGGAACATATTCCATCGACAAGTTCGACGAATTCGTAGATAAGTGGAATAAATCTGGCGGTTCAGAGGTCACAAAACGGGCAAGAGAATGGTACTCTACGGTCGGAAATTAAGAATGCCTAATCATAAATAGAAGAGGCAAGGCGGTCCTGGTCGACCGCCCGATGTCTCGCATAGCACATAATATCAAGGATGGAGTGAGGAAATCATATGGAGGCTACAAATCGTTCTTTTTCACAGCATATGCGCAAATGCTGGCCGCTGTATGCCATGGCTTTGCCGGGAGTTTTATTTTTTATCATCTTCCGTTACATTCCGCTTGGCGGCTCAATCATTGCTTTTCAAGACTATTCGCTATTTAAGGGAATGGCTCACAGTCCGTGGGTAGGGTTTAAGCACTTCGAGATTTTATTTGATTCTCCGGACTTTTATCGCATATTCATGAATACGCTCATTCTTGGCTTTTTAAAAGTCGTTCTTATATTTCCGGTACCGCTGATCCTTGCGCTACTGATTAATGAGGTTCGAAATGCACTGCTCAGAAAAGGTATTCAAACTGCACTTTATATTCCCCATTTTTTATCATGGGTAATTATTGCCGGGATTACCTTCGACATGTTCTCAATGAACGGGATTTACAACACGATTCGTGACTGGTTTGGTTACAGCCCAAACCTGATTATGCAGGATGAACGGTATTTCCGCTGGGTATATGTATTTACCTCGATCTGGCGGGAGGCAGGTTGGGGCACTATTATCTATCTTGCGGCAATAAGCTCAATGGACCCTCAAATTTATGAATCGGCCACCATAGACGGAGCATCACGTTACAAACAGATTCTTAACATAACCCTGCCTCTGCTGTTGCCGACAGCGCTGGTGCTCTTCTTGATTGATCTAGGTAGTTTCCTAGATTTAGGGTTTGACCATGTGTTCACCTTGTTGACGCCAATGACATATTCGGTTGGAGACATCATTGATACGTATGTTTACCGGTCAGGCATTCAGGAAGCCCGCTACAGCTTTGCAACGGCTGTGGGAATATTTCAGGCCATTATCGGCTTCGCCCTTGTTTACATCTTCAACAAAATATCTAAAAAAACTACGGGCGGGGGGTTATGGTAATGCTAAAACTGTCATTCGGTGAAAAAGTATTTCAAAAATGCATTGTAATATTTCTGATCTTATTTTCAGCACTTGCGTTGATTCCACTGCTATCAGTCGTCTCCGTATCCTTCAGCTCCAGAGCGCCCGTAGAGTTAAATCAGGTGACGATATGGCCGAAAGAGTTTACACTGGATTCATGGAAGTATGTGCTTGACCGGCCGGATTTGTGGCGATCATTTGGCATTACGCTTGCTTCTACTGTCATCGGAACTGTTCTCGCGTTACTGGTCACAGCAATGATGGCCTATCCCCTGACCAAAAAAGAATTTTCTATTGGTAAAGTATTAATGGTACTGGCAGTGATTACAATGGTGTTTAAAGCACCGCTTATTCCATACTTTCTGACAGTCAAGAATATCGGTCTTTATGATAATCCGCTGGTGCTTATCATTCCGCATGTACTGACGGCGTACAATCTGATTATTATGCGGACCTTCTTTAGGGAGTTCCCGCCTGAGCTAGAAGAAGCCGGAGTCGTAGAAGGTGCAGGTTATTTCCGCCTTCTGTTCAATATCGTATTGCCACTCTCCAAAGCGGTTCTTGCTACGCTGGGCTTGTTCTATGCTGTTACGATCTGGAACCAGTTTCAGCATCCGCTCATGTTTATACAAAATGCGGACTGGTATCCTCTGCAAATCAAGATCAGACAGTTCATTACGAACGATAATGAATTCATGATTCTAGGAAATCTGTCAGAGCTGAATTACAGTGCCAGAACCCTGCGGGCTGTGACTATTGTCTTTGCCGTAGTTCCAATCCTTATGATCTATCCTTACCTGCAAAAATATTTCACAAAAGGTGCGATGCTCGGCTCCGTTAAAGGATAAGTGCGAGGCTGTGCTCCCGCCTGTTAATTTCATACTTATTCAAAGGCGGGAGACAGCATGATATTTCAAGCTATATTCCGACGATTTGGAGAAATGAAGCTGCGGAATAAGCTGATGTTCAGCTATTTCGTGGCTTCGGTCGTTCCTATTGTCGTTATTAGCCTTACTATTTACCAGTTGTCAGTCAAGAGCGTGGAGGATGCATCCAAAGAATTTGCTTCCATGTATATTTCACAGGCAACGACCAATCTGGATGATTTTATAGACCGGTACAACCGTTCTACGCGTTCAGTTTTATTGGAGAGCGATATCATGGAAATTCTGAATCGCCGCAGACAGTTAACGATGGAACAGACGATTGCTGATAATGCGATCATCCAGAGATATTTCAACCAGCTAACGATGGAATATCCAGAGATTGAAACTGTAATGCTGATTGGTGCAAATGGAGGGATACATCATTACACAAAAGAACCTGATAAGGTAGATACGGATATTCTGCAGACCAAGCCCTGGTATCAACAGGCTAAGGAATCGAAGACGGCACTGTTTATTACCCCGGTGCATGATAAAACCTATTACGGCAAGCAAAAGGAGGGCGCTGCTTTTACTGTAGGTCGAATTTTGCGTAATTTCAACGGTTCCTACGCCGGAATGATGCTACTTGATATGGACCCCGCCAATCTGATTAATCTAAATGAAGATTTCCTGATGCTTGGCAACCGGTACAATATCCGGATGATGATTACAAATGAGGATGACGAGCTAATCTATCACTCCGATGGAGCTACCGGGAAAAGCCTGTGGACAAACATCATTGGCAGCAAGTATTTTGTCCAAACAAAGGTTAGTAACCATAATACCATTGTCCTGTCCAAGGAGGCTTATAACGGCAGGTTGCATATTACTACAGAAATTCCGTTGAAAGCGCTGCTCTCAAAAATTGACAATATTAAGCATGTGACCTTGTTATCGATCATGGGATTTCTGATTATTATCGGGCTATTGTCAGTACTCTTCAGCTACAAGATCACTAAACCGGTTTTAAACTTGCGTCGTAGTATGAAGCAGATTGAGCTCGGGAATTATACCTCGCTGATTGAAGCACCTGCGGTCAATGATGAAATTGGCGGCTTAGTTATAAGCTATAACAAGATGGTCATGAAAATTAAAGAACTGATTGAAGATGTCTATCTTGCCGGCTTGCGTCGTAATCAGGCTCAGTTATTGGCATTACAGGCCCAGATCAATCCCCATATGCTGTATAACACGCTAGAATCGATACGTATGAAGGCAGTTGTAAAGGGCCAGCATGACATTGCCAAAATGATCAAAATTTTGGCGCGTATGTTCAAGCACTCTCTTGGTAAACACCGTAAAAGCAATTTGGTACGGCATGAAGTGGAATACGCAGCTGATTTTATTTATCTGCAGAATATCCGCTATGAAAATTGTTTTGTCCTGGATGTCAGGCTTAGTGAGGATGTGCTGAACACCCCGATTATTCCGCTAGTATTTCAGCCAATCGTTGAAAACAGCATTAAGCATGGATTTTACGATTATGCGAAACAGCTGAATATCATTATTGATGAGGAAATAACGGAATCGGGCGATGTGCTGATACGAATAACTGATGACGGCTTTTCGCTGTCGGCCAAGGAAGCTCAGAATATCAATAACCTACTGAGTATCCCGGAAGCAATTGAACCTGAACTTGAAATGAACGAAAATGAATCGCATGGAGGCATCGGATTACGCAATATTGCAGAACGGCTTAGACTTCAATACGGTGAGAACTACAGCTTGACTATAAGCAGCAATGTAGAAGCCGGGACCACTGTAGAGCTGCGCATTCCTTTTGGGTATGAAAGCGGGGGACACCTGAGATGAGCTACAGTATTGTTTTGATAGACGACGAAAAAGGAATTATAGAGGGCCTTAAGGTTATCATCCGGGACTATTTACCGCAGTGTGAAATTATTGGTGATGCATTTGATGGTAAAGAAGGCTATGAATTAGTATGTCGCCTACAACCTGACATTGTTATTACAGACATATGTATGCTGCGGAAGGATGGGCTTGAAATGATTGAGATGCTGGTAAAGGAAGGCACTCAAGCAAAGTTTATTATCCTTAGTGGTTATTCAGAATTTGAATATGCCCGTAAAGGTATGCACTTAGGGGTTAGGTATTACTTGAATAAGCCTGTCGAAGAAGAGGAGTTGCAGGGTTGTATTCAAGACATTATTAAAGAAATCGATGAAGACCGTTATCATGAAGAATTGCTGAAAAAGCATCGGGTTGTAACCACAGAGGAAGCGACAGGTTATACCACAAAGATATCGGAAATCAAACAGTATGTTGCTGATAATTATGACAAAAATCTTACCCTCGTCGAGCTGTCTAATCGCTTCTATTTAAATATGCACTATCTTAGTCAATTGTTTAAGGAGAAGACAGGTCAGACCTATCATGAATATTTAACACAGGTGCGTATGGAACGGACAAAAGAGCTGCTTGCCAAAACAGATTTGAAAGTTTATGAGATTGCCTACAACGTCGGTTATACTGATTCGACGCATTTCTCAAAAGTATTTGAACGATATGCAGGCTGTAAACCGCGGGAGTATAGAAAGTTTCATGCCGAAAGGCAATAAATAGCACTAGAGACGCCTTATCGGGCAAGAGGAGCAGGACCAGTATGAAAATACGCCGTTTACGATGGCATGGTTCTAAAAATTTGCTTCGTAATAAACTTATAGCGATTGTGTCCATTATGGTTATTCCGCTTGTTTCTATGCTAATTTATAATAATTTCTACGCAATTGGAGTCGTACGTGGACAAGTATCCGATTCGTACAGTAATTCGCTTCATTTATACATGAATCAGCTGGATACTGCGCTTAATGATGCAGACTCCTACATGACGATGATTACGAGTGCCATTGCTGGAAGCAACGAGCTGCTTGCTCTGTCCCAGGCAGATACGGACGATGATTATTACTTGGCCAAAATATATCTGAGTAATATTTTAATGGATGATATGGGTCTTTACCGGATCGTTGATACTTTTTTTGTGTATGAGACCGAACGTGAAGATTATATGGAAATCTCGAAATCCGGGATGATGACATTTGAGCAAAAAGAAGCACTGCAGAAGTTCCTGGTTGACAGCATTACGGGCGGAATACTTACGCCTAGTGTAAATTCTAGAACCTGGAAACAGCTTCAGGTCGGCGGAAAGTCCTATTTCGCCTTTTTAGTACAAGCAGAAAGTGCTTATCTTGGGGCTTTGGTTAGTGCAGATCAGCTGATAATCCCACTCAAAGGCCTTGATTTGGGTGATGGCGGAGCCATTCTCCTGGTCAATGATTACGGTGAACCTTTCAGTGCTTCTGAGCTTTTGGATGAGCATAATATTGATCTAGAGCAGACGCACCGAAGCTATCATTTTGCAGATGATGAACGTCAATATCTGATGATTCAAGCCGACTCGGTTAAAGGAGACTTTCATTTGGTCGCCCTTGTTCCCGACAATCACATTCTGGCTAACCTGCCCTATCTACAGCGCATCAGCTGGTTTATTATGATTGCTATTCTGTGCTGCATCCCGTTTGGACTATATATGCTGCGCCGACTTTTTTTGATTCCACTGACGGGTATGTTAATTGGGATGAAGAAGGTTCGCGGCGGTGACTGGAGCGTACGTGTAGATATGGAGCCTTACTCGAATGAATTCAGAGTCCTCGGCGAGTCCTTTAATCTGATGATGAACGAACTTCAGACACTGCGGGTAAATGTATTTGAGGAGCAGCTGAACAAGCAGCGTGAGGAATTGCAGCGTCTTCAATTACAAGTCAACCCGCATTTCTTTCTGAATGCGCTTAATATTGTCTATAACCTAGCAAAGGTGAAAAACTACCAGCTTGTTATTGAAATGACAATGTCGCTGACCCATTATTTCCGATATATGTTCCGCAGTGTCGATTCCTTTGTGAAAATTCGCGATGAATTGGAGCATACCCGCAACTACCTACGGATTCAGGTATTGCGTTTCCCTGGTCAACTAACCTGGAAGATCGAAGCACCACCTTATGTATTGGACTCGCCTGTGCCTCCGTTAATTATTCATTCTTTTACCGAAAATTCCATCAAGCACGCAGTGACAATGGATTATCCCATTCATTTCCGGATTAGTGTAGACTGGATTGAAACTGAGGAACAGACAGGGCTACTGATAAAAATTGAGGATACCGGTAAAGGGTTTGATCCGGAGATTTTGCGTGACTTGAAGCTGGGCAATAATATATCGAACAAAGAGGGGGAACATACGGGGATTTGGAATGCGCAGCGCCGGGTCAAGCTGTTATATGGTGAATCCGCTTCTATCAGCTTTGATAATCATCCTGATACCGGCGGTGCAGTTATTGAGCTTTGCCTCCTTACAAAATCAGAGTGAAAAATGACATGTAAGAATAATGAGAGGAGTATAAAAAAATGATTCAAAACCCAATCCTAAGAGGCTTTAACCCCGATCCGTCTATTGTACGGGTAGGAGATGATTATTACATCGCCACTTCCACATTCGAATGGTTCCCGGGGGTGCAAATTCACCATTCCCGAGATTTGAAGCATTGGCGTCTATTGACTCATGCGCTTACCCGGACCTCCCAATTAAATATGGCCGGGAATCCGGATTCCGGGGGCGTGTGGGCACCATGCCTGACCTACGATGATGGTTTATTCTACTTAATATACACAGACGTCAAAAGCCGAAACGGCGCTTTTAAAGATACGCATAACTACCTTGTTACTGCAAAAGCGATTGAAGGTCCATGGTCCGAGCCGATATATCTGAACAGCAGCGGGTTTGATCCGTCATTGTTCCATGATGAGGACGGCAGAAAATGGCTGGTAAATATGCTGTGGGACCACCGAGCCGCGCATAATTCTTTCGCCGGAATTGTACTTCAGGAATACTGCAATGAACAGAAGAAGCTTATCGGTCCCCGGAAAAATATATTCCTGGGCACTCCGCTGAAAAGCACGGAGGGACCACATGTCTACAAGCGGAACGGTTATTATTACCTTATGCTGGCTGAAGGGGGCACCCGTTATGAGCATGCAGTATCCATGGCCCGCTCGACAAGCATTGACGGGCCCTATGAAACCGATCCGCTAAATCCGATGCTGACATCCGCGGGGCGTCGTGAGCTGCCATTGCAGAAATCGGGGCATGGCTGCCTGGTGGAGACACAGAATGCCGAGTGGGCACTGGTGCATCTTGTCGGCAGGCCGGTCGCTGAAGACCGCTGCATCCTTGGCCGGGAGACTGCTGTACAGAAGGTGGTCTGGACAGAGGACGGATGGCTTCGCCTTGCAGAGGGCGGCAATGCGCCGCAATCGGAAGTGCGCACATTTAATCTGCCGGAGTATCCGTTTAAGCCGGAACCGGAAACGGATCATTTCACTGACAAGGAGCTTAGTGTCCACTGGAGCACTTTGCGTCTGCCGCAGGATGAATCGTGGCTCACTCTGACTGAACGGCCGGGTTTTTTACGTCTGCGCGGCCGGGAGTCGCTTAGCTCACTGCACCGTCAGACCCTCGTCGCCAGACGTCAACAGTCCATGTACTGTGAAGCTGAGACAGAGCTGGAGTTCGCACCAGAGCATCAGCAACAGATGGCCGGTCTAATTTTGTATTATGATACAAGAGATTATGTGTACATGAGAGTTAGCCGTGACGAACAGCTGGGCAAATGCCTGGGTATTGTCAGCTCGGTAAACGGCAAGTGGACTGAATATCCGGAAACGGAAATCTCCATTGAAGGCAGCGAGAGCTGCAGACTTAAGGTCATCATTGAAGGTTCGCAAGCACAGTTTTATTATTCGCTGGACCAAGGAGCATGGTCACCACTGGGTATGGGGATTAATATCCTGCATTTATCTGATGAAGCAGGAGAATTCCTGAAGTTTACCGGCAACTTCATTGGTATGTGTGTACAGGATTTGAGCGGAACCGGACAAGCGGCTGACTTTGATTATTTCCGATATAGCGAGCAGCGTCAGCCATAATAAACGGTGTGGAAATAATAAAAAACCAACCAGTTCAACAACAACTGGTTGGTTTTTTACGTTCTGCTTTCGGTGAATGCGTTTTATTCGAGCATATCTTCAATTTTTAATGTGACTCCATTGTAAGTAGAGTAACCGTAACTTTTCGGATTTCCATCTGCATCAGCATCAAACAGCAGCTTGAGTGGTGTTGATCCGGCGACAGCAGAGAAGGTCGCTCGCAGATTCATTTCTCCAGAAGTCTGCCCCGTTAATTGCAACTTCGATTCATAGCTGGTCTCAGCGAACAGGTTTGAGACGGTTTTCTCAAAGCCATTGTAGAATTGAACACCATCATCACTGTAGTTTATATAATCGGCTTCGGTATGCCCGGAATGACCGGAAGAGCTACGGGAATAAAGAATAACTCCTGAATGCTTACCGCGTATTTTGCCCTGAAAGTTCCGCTCTATGTTCTTGTTCAACAGACTTAAATCTTTAATTCCATAAGGGACGTTGTCGGTAGTGGATTCATAAGGCACAGCAGGCTGCGGAGAATAATCTAGGAGAGTTACTGTCTGAACCCGCATTTTAGCCCCATTGCTGCCGCGCAGCATTTCAAGCCACATGGCACGAGTCCCGCCTGGATGCCAGGACATTGGTGAGAGATACACCCAATCTTCGTCCGTGGTAAGCTGTAACCCTTGGTAATTGTCCACATTCATGGATTGCTCGATGTCAATCAGAACAGGACCGATATTGCCTGGCCGGAAACTTCTCACCCCTGCAATGCTGTACATATAGATTGCCCATGTAAGACCCATGGTTGTGTGAAGTCCGTATGGCCGTGGCAGCAGTCCAAAGATGGCAAGGTCTGTTTGCTTGGAGAAGCGAGTACTCATAACAATACCCAGGCGCTCATCCGGTGAGAAGATGGTTGTTTCATTATAGCCCGGTGTATTCGTCACCGGTATCAGAGTCGCGGATTTCAAATCCTGGAGCACTGAATCTGGAGTACCGCGTTTTCCTCCGCCAGCTACTGATAGGGCATTTCCACCGCGGATAAACTGCTTGACTTCGCCGCCGAATATTGCGTTTGGAATGATATATTCTGGATCTTCGGAGTCCTGTGTAAAAAAGGAGGTCGTACTGATAAGCTGAGGGCTCGTAATAACATAACTTTCTTGGGTGCGATGGAGTATACCCAGTGCGGCGGCGGCACCCACATCTGAGCGCAACAACGTCCAGCTAACGTGTTTGTTGTCCGGAGCTACAATAATCTCCGACCAGCGATGAGTTGTACGCGAATCATCAGAAATTTCAGAAGGATATTCTACGGGAACAAGCTGAGTGCTCTGGCAATCATCAATATTCGGCATACATTCCAGCACATAATCTCCCAGAATGAGTCTTGTGTTGTCTTGAAAGGGCATGTAGCGGATACCGTTTGCTTTGGGCTTGGTTGCGATAACATCCGAGAATATAACTTTAAAGTCAGTTCCATCTTCATTTAAAATGGCAAGATTATAAAAGTCGGCAATGTCAGGATCCTTATCCGTTGTATAGGACACAAATACTTTTCCAGAGTAAGTGTATGTTGCATAAACAACATGTACTTCATCCGATAAGGGAATTGTGTTTACTTGAATGCGTCCGATCCCCTCTGAATCCTGGTGATGATTTGTACCTTCGGGAATCACTGGTTGATTCATATGAATGGCCTCCTTGGTATGCGAATAGATCGCAATTGGATTTACTATAATTATTCTAATTGCAGCATAGGTCAGGCATCTATACGCAAGCCGACTTGTTGCATGCCATTTTGCCGACTTTTTCTAAATATCCTTGTATCACCCTTAAAAATATCCGACCAAAAGACCAATATTGCCCCATTGTCCTCTTATCGACACAACGTTATAGTTGTAATGAAAACGCTGTTTTATGTTATAACCAGTCTATTCACACAAAGGAGCGATATATTTGGCAATTATACATTTCCCTCAAAAGTTTCTTTGGGGAGCTGCAACGGCTGCTTATCAAATCGAAGGGGCTTGGGACGAGGATGGAAAAGGATTGTCTATCTGGGATACGTATACACGGGTTCCAGGGAATATCCGGAATGGGGATAACGCAGACACGGCTTGTGACAGCTATCACAAATATGAAGAGGATATTGAGCTGTTAAAACAACTTGGAGTACAAGTCTACCGGTTTTCAATATCGTGGCCGCGAATATTTCCGGGGGGTACAGGAGAGATCAATTCGAAGGGCCTCGATTATTATCACCGTCTTGTAGACAAGCTGCTCGAAAACGGGATAGAACCCTTTTGTACCTTGTACCATTGGGATCTTCCGCAAGTGTTGCAGGATGAGGGAGGATGGAAGAACCGTGCGACCATCGATGCATTTGTCCGTTATGCCGAGACCATGTTCACAGCTTTCCAGGGTAAAATTAAATATTGGGTGACCTTTAATGAGCCGTGGTGCTCTTCATTCAAAGCTCATTACATTGGGGATTTGGCTCCCGGCGAGCAGAATCTGCAGAGTGCGCTCGATGTTGCCCATCATCTTATGCTTGCTCACGGCAGAGCGGTTCAATCGTTCCGTAGTCTGAGTATTCCCGGACAAATCGGCTATGCTCCTAATGTTAGCTGGCGAGAGCCGTTTAGTCCCGGTCAAGAAGATTCAGAGGCTTGCCGACGCAGAACCGGCTGGATGGTGGAATGGTTCATGGACCCTATATTTAAGGGAACCTATCCTGAATTTATGAACGAGGCTTTTGCCAGGAAAGGCGCACATGTAAAGATATTGCCGGGTGACATGGAGGTTATCCGCCAGCCTATTGATTTTCTCGGGATAAACTACTATACAGGTTCTCTTGGACGATACAAGGCTGGAGAAGGATTATTTGACCTTCAGGATATTGATGAAGGCTATGAGCGAACTGATTTTAACTGGCCTGTATATCCTCAAGGTTTATATAAGGTTCTGGTCCACATTACAGAAAGTTATGGAACGGTTCCTATTTATATTACTGAAAACGGAGCGTGCTATAATGATATCTGTACCGAAGGGCAGGTTCATGACCCTAAGAGAATTGAATACCTTAAAAAGCATTTACTCCAATTGAGCCGTGTAATTGAATCCGGCGTGAATCTAAAAGGGTACATTGCATGGTCGCTCCTCGACAATTTTGAGTGGGCAGACGGTTACAGCCGGCGCTTCGGATTGATTCATGTGGATTATAAGAGCCTGATACGAACACCAAAGGACAGTTTCTATTGGTATAAAAAAGTGATTGGCAATGGTTGGCTTGAAGTGTAGTCACTTAGCTCTGTTTCGCTGGTATATTAACAATTTCTCAAACATCTCGTAATCAACTTCACAACATCTTCCCGTTAGAATGTACACAACGAGTGAGAGATCATTTGATTCGAGCATGGATGAACACAAATACTGTCTAATTGCTAACCTGAGCAGCTGGACTTCCGGGAAACAACGTTGCAGCTTCGCTGATTGCCCAATGCAAGCAAATACGGGCACTCTTCTGTGAATATTAAAATGATAGTAAGACTTCAAGATGAATTAACAGGGACAACCTATCATCCGCATGATTGGCCGAGTGAGTGCTGGCCGGTAGATATTCAATTGATTAAGGAAGCGGGCTTAATGATGCGTTTGGGCTATTTATGCTGGGATTGATTTGAGCCAGGTCAATACAAAACTAAGGGCGGCGCTTGAATCAGCGTCACCCTATTTCCATTGGTATCTTGTACAATTAATCCGATTAATTCTGTTGACACACGACTGAAAAGTGAGAAAAAATGGTGAGTACGCATCTACTTTTACTATCGGACAAATTGAAGAATATATTCATTTTGTGCTACCTACTGACTTAAAAATCAATGGAATTTATTCTCTATTTGAAATAATTAGACAAAGAGTACTTCAGTTCTATTTTTCGGATCCTGGTCTTGTCACCTATATCTGAAGAGTAGTTGGGGAGGGTACTCCTTTTTAATGTTAAAATATCTTTTAGATGTGAGCTTGAAATTAACATGAATAGATCAAATAAGTCCAGATGTACAAAAGTGGCATGGGACGCGAGATGTAGCCCGGTTCATTGAAAGTATGTTCGGCAGCCACTACTCTCCCACGACCGTTAGCAACATTACAGCTACGGTACTTGACGACATTCATCAGTAGCAGAAACGCCCGTTAAACAAACGCTACTCCGTCATCTACCTGGACGGCTTATATGTGAAGCTCAAGCGTAGCACCGAGAGCGGAGAAGTCGTTTATTTCGCCATGGGGATCGACCAGATCCTTGGCTTACGGAGGCGGTCAGGAGAGCGCAAACGGCTGGCGTGAAGTGCTCAAAGATATCTACGACCGTGGTGTCCAGGAAGTGTTGCTGGGTGTGTTTGATGGACTGCCGGGACTGGATGCAGCGTTCCGTGAAACCTATCCGAAGGCGGATGTGCTGCATTGTATCGTTCACAAAGTGCGTTCGAGTTCGACCTTTCCGAAAATTCGGGTTCAGTACAAGACGGAAGTCATTGAAGATCTGAATACTATCTACATGGCTGCAGACCAAGATCTGACCCGGCTGCGCTTGAAATGGTGAAGGCTAAATGGAGCAAGATCTACCCGAAAGAAATGCAGTCATGGGAAGAACAATTGCCAACGCTGTTGACCTTTTACAAGTTTCCGGCGCTCATAAAGGAAACCATCTACACATCCAATCCGATTGAAGCTACCGATCATCCTCCATGGAATGTGATCTCACTTAGATTCATAATGCAATCCATATTTATATTAACAATTCTCAAACATCTCGTAATCAATCTGACAACAACTTCCCGATAGAATGTATCCAACAAGTGAGAGATCATTTGAATCATGCTTGGAGGGAAATCTACTATGAAGACTAATACTATCTATTTATTGACCGGAGCAGCCGGACTGTTGGGAAACAATGTTGCCGCCTCTCTGATTGCCCAGGGTAAGCAGGTCCGGGCGCTTGTTCTGGAGGGAGATCCGGCAGCCGAACATATACCAGCCGGAGCTGAAATTGTTATCGGTGATGTGACGGATATGTCTTCGCTGGAGCGTTTTTTTACGGTACCGGAAGGCACTGGTCTGATGGTCATTCATTGTGCAAGCATCGTCTCGGTGTCCCCGCTGCCAAGTCTCAAAGTGTATGACGTGAATGTTACCGGTACACAGAATATCGTTGACCTTTGTATTTCCCGAAAGGCCAAAAAACTGGTATACGTGAGCTCGACAGGCGCTATTCCAGAATTGCCGCATGGGGAAACGATCCTTGAGCCGGAGATTCTGGATGCGGAAGCGGTTGTCGGATATTACAGTAAAACCAAAGCACTGGCGACCCAAATTGTCCAAAGAGCGGTAAAAGAGCATAATCTGGATGCGTCCATTGTTTATCCTTCAGGTATATGCGGACCTAATGACTATGCTTTTGGGCCGGTAGCGCATCTGATTATGCAATATTGCGACGGCAAAATGTCTGTAGGTTTTGAAGGCTCCTTCAACTCTGTAGATGTACGTGATCTGGCAGAGGGGGTAATCGCCTGTTCAGAAAAAGGAGCCAAAGGCGAAGGGTACATAATGAGCAATGAAATGGTGCCGATCCGCAGGATGTTTGACCTCATTAGTGCCGCAAGCGGTGCGCCGAGAGTAGAAACCATATTACCGGCGGATGTCATGATATCCAATGCTGCCCGGACTATCCCGGAGGGCCCGGATAGAGAGGTACAGCTGGAGACGCTAAAATTCAGTCTCTATAACATGACCCGCAATAACAACTTTTCCTCAGAGAAGGCACAGAGCGAACTCGGCTACCGCACGCGCTCCTTCGACGATACTATTACGGATGAAGTCCGGTGGCTTATCAGCATTGGCAAAGTGATTGACCGTAGAGCGGCAAACGCCTGATACTGTAAATAATAAGGAAGGGCAACGCAAATAGCGCTGCCCTTCTTTATTATTTGTAATTTTATGGGGGTTGCCGGAATACAAACAAAACTCTAACAACCTTATGATATTCTTATAAGAAAATAATGCACGGGAGCGCTGCTGATGTTTAAGATACTGGTTGTGGAAGATGACAAGGAAATTAACTATGCGGTTTGTTTATTTCTCAAACAGAGCGGATATGACGCAGTAGGCTGTCTTGATGCTAATGAAGCCTACAACGCGATGTATGCAGGGGCATTTGACCTGATTATATCCGATATTATGATGCCAAAGATTGACGGATTCGAATTTGCCGAAACCGTAAGGCGTTTAAATCAGGAGATTCCCATCCTTTTTGTGACAGCACGGGATGACCTGACCTCCAAGCAGAAGGGATTTCGCGCGGGCATTGATGACTATATGGTCAAGCCAATAGAACTGGATGAGCTTATTCTGCGAATCAAGGCACTGCTGCGCCGTGCCGGAATTGCCAACAGCAAACAGCTGACTTTAGGCGGGCTGGTCATCAATGAGGAAGAGCGTTCAGCCAGCCTGAATGGAGAAGATATCCCGCTGACGGTCCGTGAGTTCAATCTTCTTTTTAAAATGCTGTCTTATCCAAAGAAAACCTTTACCCGCTCCCAGCTGATGGACGAGTTCTGGGATGCCGAAAGTGGCTCCGGTCCGCGTGCGGTAGATGTCTATATTACCAAGCTACGGGAAAAGTTTGCGGCTTGCACTGATTTTGAAATTGTCACGGTACACGGTCTCGGCTATAAAGCGGTAGTTAAATGAAGGATTATAAATTTGATAAACGGGTAAACCGCAGCTTATTCAATTTGCGCAGCTATCTTTATTTTTTTCTGTTAGTTTCAGCCCTGGTATCCTGTTCTTTTTTAGTTTTTTGGAACAATATAGATATAAATTTTAGAGATGTGAGGGAAAATGCGCTTCTTACATTTGTTAACGTGTTAGTGCTGAGTCTTCTGTGCAGTGTAATTGACGGGTTCCGCAGAAAGTATACTGTCGAACGTCCGGTAAAGCGGATTTTGAATGCTACACACAGATTGACCAAAGGGGAATTTAAGGCCCGGATTGAACCGTTTCATAATTTGGGCAGAATGAATGAGTTTGATGTGATCATCGCGGACTTTAACCGGATGGCTGAAGAGCTGTCCGGCATCGAGACCTTGCGGTCAGATTTTATTGCTAATGTATCGCATGAGCTGAAGACGCCGCTCGCGGTTATACAGAATTATGCAACGTTACTGCAGAATCCGGCCCTGCCCAAGGAAAAGCACACAGAATACGCAAGAACGATCACTCAAGCTTCACGGAGGCTGTCGGAGCTGATTACCAATATATTAAAGCTGAACAAGCTGGAGAACCAGCAGATTTTCCCGGAGGCGCGGGAGTACCCCTTGGGAGAGCAGCTTAGGGAGTGTTTACTTGGATTTGAAGATGCCTGGGATAAGAAAGGGGTGACGCTGGTTACTCACATTGACGACACGGATATAAAAGCAGATGCAGAGCTCCTGGCTCTTGTGTGGAACAATCTCATCTCTAACGCCATTAAATTTACTGATCCAGGCGGTCAAATCACCGTCAGTCTACAGAAGTCAAACGGTGGAGCGACCGTGCAAATTGCCGATACCGGCTGCGGCATGAGCCCGGAGGTAGGACGCCATGTGTTCGAGAAGTTTTATCAGGGTGATAAGGCGCATGCTACAGAGGGGAACGGCTTGGGGCTTGCTCTAGTGAAACGTGTAATCGATATTGTAGGTGCAGATATAAAGGTGGAAAGTATCTATGGTCAGGGAAGTGTGTTTACTGTGACTCTATTCTAATGATAGCAGGAGGGGCTTGAAATGGAAAATAATAATGAAGCATTCAGCTTCACGTATTCCTCCAAGCAGCAGGAGGAGATTAGAAGCATACGCCAAAAATACCTTCCGCGCGAAGCGGATAAGATGGAACAGCTTCGCAGATTGGATAAACGTGCAGAAAGGTCAGGGACCATTCTTTCTATTACCGTCGGTGTAACCGGGTCTATGCTCCTTGGCCTGGGCTTAGCATGTATTTTGAGCTGGGAAGATTTCTTTATTCCCGGGATTATGGTCGGCGTTATTGGTCTTACCGGTGTGGCGCTAGCTTATCCTGTGTTCCTGATCCGAACCCAAAAGGAGCGCAAAAAACTGGCACCGGAAATAATGAAGCTAATTGATGAGTTGTCGCATAGCTGAATCCATTGCCCGAAAGGGCAATGGATAATGCCCTTTTGGACGATGTGGAATAGGAGCTGTGCCGTATAGAATGAGGATAATGATTCAGGTTAAAGGAGCAGCTTATGATGATTAAAGAGAAAATAAGCAAATGGACAATGGATTCAATCAAGTTCAAGCTTGTTCTGCCGGTTGTATTAGTCCAAATTTTCAGTGCAAATATTGGTCAGGTAGTAAACATGTTTTTCGACAAAGGGAAAGAAGTTATATCCGAGGCAGGCATTGATACGCAGTACATAGACGGGAACACGGGTTTCTATGTATCTTCCGGGTTAAGCATACTTATATCTGTATATATTATTATAGCTTTATATGACCGGCTTATTCTCAAAAGGCTGCAACGAGTATCCGGTTACACGAAGAATCTGGGAGAAGGAGATTTAACGGATGAGCTGAACTTTAGCGGTCACGATGATGTAAGCCGGTTAGGCCAGGCTCTGGATACAAGCTCAACTCATATCAAGCATTTGGTTCAGGAAATCAACACGGCCTCACAACAGCTGTATACTTCAAGTGAGCAGCTGATGGAAGCAACCGAGAGTTCAGCCTCCAGTGTGGAGAACATTCACTCTACCTCCTCTTTTCTTGCCCAAGGTGCAGCCAAATTAACGGAGTCTGCTCATCTTGCGGAATTAACGATCAATCATCTTCATCAGACGAATAATGTACTCAGCAGTAAAGTGGAGTTTTCTCTGTCCACCTCCAGTGCAATGAAAGTCAGAGCGGCGCAAATGGAGCTAGAGGCAGCTCAATCATTGGAAGGGGCCAACCGTACTTATCTGGAGAAACAGGAAAACCTGCAAAAGGCGATCCAGGCGGGAAGGGTTGTAGATGAAATCAATAACATTTCCGATAGTATTAAAGAAATCTCATCACAAACGAATTTGCTCGCACTTAATGCATCCATAGAAGCCGCCCGGGCAGGCGAGTATGGAAAAGGATTTGAAATTGTTGCAGAAGAAGTGAGGACGCTGGCCGGGAAGTGTGCAGCGGCTATAGCTCATGTAGAAGATATTGTTGTACAAGTAAAAGAGGCATTTCAGCAATTGGAGATTAGCTCCCGGGACATTCTCAATTACATTAATAAAGATGTAAAAGCCGATTATGAGCTGCTGATCAACACGGGAAGACAATATCAGAAGGATGCTGCAACAATCTATTCATTGTCGGAAGAAGTGAACTCAGCCACAGTCGTAATGGGCACTGCTGTTGGGGAGATTGGCGGAGTTATCCGGAGCGTAAAGGACCATTCACTTTTAACCTCGGACTATACCCGGAGAATAAATAGAAGCTTAGCTGAGATTAATCTGGTTATGCATCAAGCTGCAAATACGACTAAAGTACAGGCGGTGCTGTCGCAGCAGCTAAGAGGTTCTATCGGCAGGTTTAAACTGTAATCATTTATTATGAGAGAGGGATATTCTGTTGAGGGAGAAGAAGGATGGACTTGAGGTCATTAATGAGATATTCTCCACGAGAGTACCCGTACTGATCTGGTTAACGCTTGTATACGCTGGAAGCATTGTCCTGCAGTTTCTAGAGGACCCCTTAATTCTGCCCGGATTTATATTTACAGGATTGTTTACGATCCATGCTCTGCTCCATTGGGTATCCTATCGGGTTACTCCAAGACAATTCTGGATTTATTTTTCTATCCAGGGAGCTTTGATTTACTTGTGTGCCATCCTTATGCCGGGCGGGTATCAGGCGGTATTGATTGGACTGCTTCCGGTACTCATTGCCCAAAGCTTAGGTTTTTCTTTTCGCTTCAGGAGAGTGGTTTTTGTCTCCATCATTAGCATCATCATCTTTTTTGATTCTGCACTGACTGTTGACGATACAGGTGAACTGCTGATTTTCCTGCCTATCTTTGTACTGATGCTAATCATTGTAATTGCATATGCGATTACATTCTTCCGTCAAGTGCAGGAAAGGCTTAGAGTACAAAGCTTCTTGAGTGACCTTCAGGAGGCGCACCGGAAGGTAGAGGAGCTTACACTTTCAAATGAGCGGCAGAGAATGGCCCGTGATCTGCACGATACGCTGGCACAGGGGGTCGCCGGACTGATTATGCAGCTCGAAGCTGTAGACGCACATTTAACAAAGGGCAATACGGAACGTTCGCAGGAGATTATCAGGCAGTCCATGCAGCAGGCCCGCCGAACACTTGCGGAAGCACGCACGGCAATTGATAATCTGCGTTTAAAATCGGCACCTGAGCTGGATTTCAAAGAGAGCATAGAGGATGAGGCGCAGCATTTCAGGGAAGCGACCGGTATCCAGATGATCACTGATATTGACTGGAACAAGCGGCTGTCACGGGTCGTAATGGAACACAGTATCCATATTATTAAAGAGAGTCTCACCAATATTGCCCGTCATGCCCGTGCGAACATGGTGAAGATCAATGTGTATGGCGATGAGGACAGGCTGCAGATCAAGCTTAGTGATAACGGAAAGGGCTTTGACACAGAAGCCATCGGGAAGGAGCCGGGCCATTACGGACTGCTCGGTATTCAGGAGCGGGCTAGGCTAATCGGCGGAGAGATGGAGATATCCAGCAGTCCGCAAGGTACGACGGTAACCTTATCCATACCATATATAGAAGGGGCATAGCGATGAACACTTGTCAAATCATGCTTGTCGATGACCATTTTGTAGTCCGCGAAGGACTCAAGCTCATTCTTGAGACAAGTGAGCAGTATCAAGTGATTGGTGAAGCCGAGAATGGTCAGCAGGCGCTCCAGCTGCTCAAGACGCTTCAGCCTGATGTAATCCTGATGGATCTGAATATGCCCGTGATGGGCGGTCTGGATGCTATGCAGGTGCTGAAGAGTGAAGGAATTACAATCCCGGTCATTATCCTGACAACCTACAATGAGGATGAGCTTATGATCAAAGGATTAGCTTTGGGGGCCAAGGGTTATCTGCTGAAGGACACAAACCGCGACAATCTGTTCCGGAGCATTGAGTCTGCTGTGCGCGGGGATATGCTGCTGTCGGCAGAAATTATGGAGCGTGTTATTGCTGCCAGAACACAGCCGCCCGAGCTCCTACAGAAAGCTGAAGCAGCTCTGCTGAGCGACAAAGAAACGTATATTCTGCAGTGTGTGGCAAAGGGCTTCAAGAGCAAAGAAATCGCTAATGATCTGGCTATTGGAGAACGTACGGTCAAAGCCCATTTGACCAGTATTTATAATAAGCTGGGGGTAGATTCCCGGTCACAGGCCGTTGCTGCTGCATTGGAGCGGGGACTGCTACATCAATAATTTCAGTTTGCCGGCATGTGGGATGCATATCCTGCATGCTTATTTGTATTTTTGTGATTTTATTATTTCTGTTGTAATGCTGTAACTGTACTAAGGGCAGCCCAAAAGGGCAAGTAGCTGCTGCCCTTTCGGACGATGTTGTCCACTTATGTCTACTGTATCCTAAGAGAAGATCAAAGATACAGATAAGAGGAGACGATACTGTTATGGCTAAAATGTTATACCGGCTGGGCTTCTGGTCAGCCAAAAATCGAATCAAGGTAATTCTGGGAACGATAGCGGTCATGCTGATTTCTTCGATAGTGGCGATGTCCATGGGGCCGAAGCTTAACGAAGAAACGACGATTCCTGGTCTGGAATCCATCCAGACAATGGGACGAATGTATCAGGAATTCCCTTCCATGATTGGCCAAGGCAAGGAAACTCAGCTGGTAATGAAAGCGAAGGATAATGAAACCTTATCATCAGAGGCAAACAAGCAGCTGATTTCCGCCGAGCTTAAGGAAGTGGCGATGGACCCTGAGGTATCATCAGTTGTCAGTCCTTATGATAATCAATCATTGAATGCCGATGGCACTATCGGTTATGCAACGATTACTTATCGTCCAGGTGTTGAGGTTACAGATGTCTCGAAGGAATATGTGCTGGAAGCGGCTGAAGGTTTACGGAATGCCGGCCTGCAGGCGGAAGTAACCGGAAACGGTTATGTATCAATGGAGATCGGTGGAGCTACTGAAGGTATCGGCGTCCTGATAGCTCTTGTTGTTCTCACCTTTGCTTTCGGATCGTTCCTGACAGGGATTATTCCAATTCTGACAGCGGTCATTGGTCTGGGAACAGGTGTTATGCTGATCATAATGGGCTCCAACTTCTTAGAGACCCCTTCGTTCGCCTTATCGCTTGCCAGCATGATTGGTCTGGCAGTAGGCATAGATTACGCGCTGTTCATTATTTCCAGATACCGTCAGCAACTGGCCCAGGGCTTTGAGCGGAGAGAAGCCATTGCTATTGCCAACGGCACGGCAGGGAGCGCAGTCGTATTTGCCGGAGTTACAGTGATTATCGGTCTTGCCGGGATGAGTGTTGTAGGTATTCCGTTCCTTACGGCAATGGGGCTGGCTGCTGCACTATGTATTCTGGTAGCTGTCTTAATTGCAATTATCACAGTTCCTGCGGTTCTCTCCGCTATGGGCGGATTAATCAAGGCCAAGCGGGCTAAGCGTTCTGAAAGAAGCGTTACTCATCTCAAAAAGAAGAATCGCGGAGATAAATGGGGAAGACTGGTTACGGCACGTCCTTGGTTGACTGTCCTCTTGGGTACAGCACTGCTCGCAATCTTATCCGTTCCATTTATGCATATGGAGACGGGGACTATGGACGATGGGCTAAAGTCGACAACTATGACCGAGCGCCGGGCATATGATCTGATGTCAGAAGCTTACGGTATTGGTTATCATAATCCGCTAATGATTCTTGCCAAGACAGACGGCAGTCCTGAAGCTGAAGCTAATCTGGCCAAGACGGTAGAGCAGCTCAAAACCTATCCGAACATCGGCACCGTTACTCCGGCTGTAACAGGAGCCTCGGGAGATGTCTCGTTGATCAATGTTATCCCGGCTACCGGACATGCAGATATTGAAACGGTGGATTTGGTCAAGACGATCCGCAGTCATACAGCGGAAATTGCACAGCAGAACCATGTGGAGCTTAGTGTCACCGGCAGCACAGCCATTAATATAGACATTTCCCAGAAGCTTAATGAGGCATTGCCTGAATTTTGCCTAATCATAGTAGGTCTGGCATTTGTTCTGTTAGTGATGGTGTTTCGTTCGATTTTGGTTCCGATCAAAGCGGTTCTTGGTTTTGTTCTCTCTCTTGGAGCTACTTTGGGATTCATAACTTATGTTGTGCAGGACGGTCATTTCCAGAATCTGTTCGGCTTCAGCGGAGAATCACTGGTACTCAACTTTCTCCCTATAATGGTTGTTGGTATCCTATTTGGCTTGGCAATGGATTATGAGGTCTTCCTGGTCAGCCGGATGCGTGAAGACTTCAAAAAGAACGGGGATGCCAAAAAATCAGTTCTTGCCGGAATCCGTCACAGCGGCGGTGTCGTTACGGCGGCAGGTCTGATTATGATCTCGGTATTTGCCGGATTTATGATGACAACCGATCCAAGTATTAAAGTTATGAGTTTTGCGCTTCTTTTCGGGGTATTGTTTGACGCTTTTATCGTCCGTCTGCTTATTGTCCCAGGTGTGATGACACTGCTGGGCAAATCAGCCTGGTACCTGCCGAAGTGGCTGGACCGCCTGCTGCCGAATCTGGATGTTGAAGGTGAGGAAGTGATGAAGGAGGTGGAGAAAAAACATCAGCAAGCCACCCAATCTGCTACGGAATTCTATGAAGCCATTCAATAAAATACAAGGATATGATCAAGATAACGGCTGCATGCACAGTTAGCCTGCAGCCGTTGTCATTGTTGTCAGGCTGTGGGGTTAATCACTTTCTTAATAAGCTCAAAATCTTGAGGTGCATGTATGGGGAATATCCTGTCTTATTTAAAGTGGCGCGGGGATCTAAGTTTGAATGAGCGGCCTTTTAATGAAGTGGATAATTTAATATTGTCTGCATTATCCTACTTTGATCTGGAGGGAATTGTACCCGAATTAGGTCAGGGCAAGTCAATAACGGTAAAGGAAGCTTCTGAATTATATTTTAATCATCAGCATGAGAAAAATGCCGAACGTTTAAAGCGCCTGTCGATTATAGACCACGCGCTGCTTAAAGAAATGGCACAATCTGAGCGGTTCACAAATGCAAGGCTATCCAATTTCATTGATATTATGGACGATGCCAGAATGATGCAGTTTTCTGCAGTGTTAATTGAACTGGAAGATGATACGAATTATATTGCATATCGCGGGACAGACAATTCTATCTTGGGATGGAGAGAGGACTTTACGATAAGCTTTCAAACAGTGTCCGCCCAGCAATCGGCGCTGGCTTATCTTGAATCCGTTATTGTTTCTGGTGTGAAAAGGTATAGGGTAGGCGGGCATTCAAAAGGCGGAAATCTCGCGATGTATGCCTCAATGATGTGCGGAGAATCCGCTAGAGAGCAGATTCTTGAAATCTATAACAATGATGGTCCAGGCTTCTGCGAGGATCTTCTCTGGGCTGAAAATATGAAGAAAATACAAGACCGAACGCTTCAAATTATACCGGAGTTCAGTGTGATCGGAATGCTGTTTGCGTCAACCGACACTTCCCGATATATCATTGAAAGCTCGGCAACAGGATTAATGCAACATCATCCCATGACCTGGGAGGTGGAGGGCAGCGCCTTTGTGCGAAAGGATGATTTGACTCCACGCTGCAAACTGATTAATGAGATGGTTGATAACTGGATTGAACATGTTGATTTTGAGCAAAGAAAGACGTTTACCAATGACTTGTTTGATGCCCTGGGAGCAGGCGGTGCAAGTTTAGTGGTAGATCTGACAAGCGGCGGCGTCGACGGTTTTGAAGCGATATTGCTGGCATTAGGCAGGTCAGATGTGAAGACGAAGGAAGCTATATCAACATTTTTCAAATCTGTGATTACAGGCTGCCGCAAAATTGATTATATTGCTCTTCTTAGAACGAGTTCAATGATAAAAGGGGCATGTACCACGCTTCTTGGAATGTTTTTTATGCAGAAACCCGAATTTACTTTTAGAATACTCGGAGCCTTATTCTTTTTTTCTATTTTTTCATTCTCTGTGTACAAATATATCCGTCATCTTAAAAAAATTAAAAATCACATGCCTGTCTGGAAGCATACTTCCAAACTTTATTTTGCTCTATTGGGACTGTCATCAATGATTTTATTGAAGGGGGATGCCTTTTCTGTATCTACACATCTCCTGCTCAGCTTAGGGTTTGTATTTAATGCGTATCTGAACTTTAATCATTATCTGAAATCGGTGAACATAAAGAGGAAGAACTGGATACTGTTACCTAACTCTATTTTGTCATTTCTGCTCGGAATTGTTTCGTGGGTGACAGCCAATAATCTTGAAGTTACGTATATCTTCTTTATGTCAGGTTATTTGATTATTTCAGGCGTTACCGAAATGATTCATTCAATGATTGATAACGCTCAGAACAGACTTCGACTGGAGCTAAAACAAACGTCGCGATGAATGCTTATTCTTCTTCACGGCTGTGTATTCGAGGAGGGTTAGAATGTTTAATCCGCAATTCAATGAGGACAATAGAAGGATAAATAATAACAATAAGCTTCTTATTCTTTGTGCCATCTTGTTTGCATTGCTTGCATTGTATAATCCGGACATGGAAGATTTCGCAGAGTATAAATTAAACCATTCGGGTGTACATGAAGGGATCAAAAGCGGCTTTATAACAAGCTTTACGAATCTAATCAGTAAACCAATGCTAGCATCAACAACAGAAAGAAAAAATAAACTGTTTTATTCTATTTTCACGACCGCGGACAATACCAAATATATCGGACTATTTAAAGTTGTTTTCATTGAATTTTAGGATGCTTACTAACGGAATAGAAGGAGGCATCTTATGAAAAATGTGCGTGTATTTACGGATAGTATGACCACGCTTCCTGAGGAACTGAAAAAGCGATTAGGTATCCGAGTTATTCCTGTATATGTCGTCTTTGGCAATAACAATATTTACAAGCACAATGAAGATATTAAGACCGAAGATATTTACCGCCATGTCCTGGAAAGAGGTGTGATGCCTGGCATTGCAGCTCCTTCGGTTAATGATTTTTATGATCTTTTTAAATCCGTTATTGAGCAGCAAGAGAAGGTTTTGTTTATTAGTATGTCTGCTGAAATATCTAAATCTTACAAGAATGCAATGCAGGCGGCATTATTTTTTTCTAACGGAGATGTTACAGTAATGGATTCGTATGCCTTTTCCAGTGGAACGGGTTTGATGGTAGTCAAGGCTGCTGTCAGTGTCCCGAAAGCAGGATCTATGAAAGCTTTGCTTCAGGTACTTAATAACAGCAGAAAGAACTTAAATGAAGAGCTTATTTTGGACAAGATAAAGCTTGCAAACACGGCTGGAGAAGTATATGGCTTAAATAATCGAATCATTAGTCCGCTAAAGCTAAAACGGCAGATCCAGATACGATTTAAATCCTTTAACCTTAGCCAAACGGATCAGGATATTTGTATTCTGAAAGATATGCAAGTTCATTCCAGTAGTGCTGCTGGTGAATTACAACGCGAAATGACTCTGGTCTCGCAAACGATGGCAGCTGATCATGGGGAATACACAAAGATAAAGCTAACAGAGCGCTATGGATTTAAGCAAGTCTATTTGTCTTCTTGTCTTGCCGGCTTACTCAGCCGTAGAGCTCCGAGAAGCGTAGGTTTCAGCTATTTCGTAAATCAGAAAAAACTGCCTGAGAGGGCATAACGGTATACTACGAAATAAAGGGCTCAAACGGCATATAGTGCTGTTTATGCCCTTTTTTGCCCGAAAGGGCAAGTAGCTGCTGCCCATTCGGACGATGTGCCAATATCTTTCAAGCTGTACGATAAGGACATGACAAATAAATGAAAAGTCTACGACCTTACTCAGAGAGAAAATTGGAGGAGAGAACAGAATGGCAAAAATGTTATTCAGGTTAGGGCGCTTTGCAGGTACCAATAGTAAAAAGGTGATAGTGGCGTTTGTTTTGCTTATGGCTCTATTGGGCGGGCTAATCTTTAGTATGGGAACGGCTTTCAAAGAGGATGTATCCATTCCCGGTACAGAATCAGAAAAAGCCATGAAAATTCTAGCGGAAAAATTCACAGGCGGGGAACAGGACGGGCAAGTTAAAATCGTGTTTAAGGCTCCCGAAAACGAAGCCTTAGACTCAGCTGATAATAAAACGATCATTAGCGAGTTGCTCACTAAAATACAAGAAGATACAGCAGTAACCTCGGTTGCATCTCCATACGAGCTTGCGAACATCAATCCGGATAAACAAATCGGGTATGCAGTGGTAACGTATAGTTCTCCTGCAGACAGTGTTTCTCAAGAGTCCAAGGATAAAGTAGAAGACAGTTTAGCTATAACACGTGATAAAGGCATTGAGACCGGACTTAGCGGGACTGTAAAGTTTGAACAGACGGAAGCGGGTGGAGGCCCGGGCGAAATAATGGGTGTAATCTTAGCCTATGTTATTTTAGCTATTACCTTTGCATCCTTGCTTGTAGCGGGAATGCCGATCCTTATGGCCCTGATCGGTGTAGGTATCGGGGTATTGTTAATCCTGCTGGGAACTAACTTTTTTGATATCTCCTCAATCTCCCTCACTTTAGCAGGTATGCTCGGAATTGCCGTCGGAATTGATTACTCCCTGTTTATCTTCTCACGGTTTAAACAGCAATTGAAAAAAGGATTTTCTGTTCAAGAATCGATTGCCATCGCAAACGGGACAGCCGGTAATGCGGTTATCTTTGCCGGGTTAACGGTAATCATTGCACTGCTCGGACTCATGGTTGTGGACATTCCCTTTATGACTACCATGGGAATCGCGACCGCTGTAGTCGTATTGATGTCGATCATTGTAGCCGTAGTGGTTGTACCCGCCGTCCTGGGAATCATGGGACATCGCATCAGACCCGAGAAGAGCAACCGGTTTATCTCCATGCTGACGCGGGCCAACAAGAAAAAAGAGTCTGAGACGAATGCATGGAGCAGATTTGTAACGAAAAATCCATTGATCGTTGCTGTAGTCGGCATAGCTTTGTTAGCAGTAATGGCTACTCCGTTCTTTCATTTAAATCTGGGGCTTCCTGACGACGGGAATAAACAATATGAAACTTCGGAGAGACAAGGGTTCGATATGTTATCGGATGCTTATGGGGCAGGGTTCCATTCTACGTTAGTCGTAATTGCCGAACCTGTAAATCAGGAGGCGGCTTCTGCAGATCATTTGAAGGCTTTGTCCGAAACTATAAACGGACTCAAACATGTGCAAAGCGCCAGCCCTGCAATGCCGAACCAAACGAATGATCTGTTTCTCATGAGTGTCACACCGGAGGATGGACCGAATGCGCAAGAAACTAAAGATCTGGTAAACGAGATCCGGGCTCTTTCTGACAGCGGGAATATGAATATTCTGGTGACAGGAGCTACGGCCGTTAATATTGATATCTCTGATCAGATTATGAGTGCCATGCCAACCTTTGCAATTCTAATCGTGGCGTTTGCCTTTGTATTAATGATGGTTGTCTTTAGATCACTCCTTGTGCCGTTAAAGGCTGTGCTTGGATTCGTGCTTTCGATTGGAGCAACCTTAGGTTTTACCGTATTTATTGTCCAGGACGGCAACTTCCTTGATGTGTTCGGCTTCCCTGGTTCAAGTGCAATATTATTTTTGTTACCTGTCTTATGCATCGGCATTCTGTTTGGTCTTTCCATGGATTACGAAGTATTCCTTGTCAGCAGAATGCGTGAAGAATTTGCGCATACTGGTGATGCCAAAAAAGCAATTCATGCAGGGTTGAAGGAAAATGGAGCTGTCGTAACAGCGGCAGGATTAATCATGATATCGGTATTTTCAGGATTTATCTTCTCGCATGATCCAACCATCAAGCAAATGGGGCTGGCATTAGCCGTGGGCGTTTTATTTGATGCCTTTGTAGTGCGATTGGCCATTGTGCCTGCTGTAATGACATTGATGGGCAAGTCCGCCTGGTACTTCCCTAAATGGCTTGATAAAATTCTGCCCAACTTCGATATTGAAGGGGAGACCATCATGAAGGAGTACTCCAAGAAGGGTGAGGAAACGGAGGCTCTTGGTTCATCCAGGTTAAGCCGCAAGGTATTGTAAAGGAACTGGTAATATGAACGAATTAAGGGTATTAAAAAACAAGCCTATTTTGTTATTCAGCTTTATCCTGCTCCTGAAAAGTGCAGTAGCCTGGTATGTCGTGTTTGATGATGGTCTCAATTGGAGTATGGTTCTTACAGAGGTTCCTATTTTTATTATCATTTTCAGTCTAATTGAGTGGTTTGCGGCAAAACGCAAGGTGCTTTACTACATGATAGCGAATCTCTCGATCACACTGATCTATTTTGCCGTCCTGATGTACTACAAATATTATGGAGTCATAGCTACCTATCATGCCCTGAGACAGGTGAAGAAGGTGGCAAATGTGGGCGAAAGCACCTATTCACTGATTGCACCTTATTATTTGTTTATTTTTGTGGACATTGTGTTCTTTCTGCTCCTTGTCATTCGTCCCAAGTATATTAAGGGTTGGATGTCGAACACATCGGTCCGCATGAACCGTAAGATCTTGATTACTTTGACTGCCATCTCTCTCGGAATCTGCACCTTCAATATCTGGCCTCACCATGCCAGCATGAATGAGCATAAAAAGGCAGAAAGTATGGGCATTCTCGGCTATGAGCTGTACACAGTTATTGCAGATACAACTGAGAAGGAAGTGTTAATCGACTCTGATGAAATAACACAACAGGCTGTGAACAAGATAAAGGGCGTAGAAATCCCGGATAATCCGAAATATTGGGGAATGAACAAGGGGGATAATCTTATCGTTGTCCAAATGGAATCCTTGCAGAACTTCCTGGTCGGATTGACCATTAACGGACAGGAGGTAACGCCCAATCTGAACAAACTGGTTAAGGAGAATACCTACTTTAATAACTTTTATACAAATGCCGGGCAAGGTACGACCTCTGACGCCGAATTTGTTGTTAACACATCCTTTTATGCGCCTGAGAACAAGCCGGCAACTTCTTCTGATTATATGAATAAGAGGTTGCCCAGTCTGCCGCGCCTGTTGGGTAACAACGGCTACTTCACCGCCACTTTTCATACGAACAGTGTAGAATTCTGGAATCGGAGCGCTTTGTACGAGGCGATCGGCTTCACACACTATTATGACCAGTCTTTTTATGGTGATGAAGATCATATTGCCTTTGGAGCCTCTGACGAGGTCTTGTTTGCCAAGACAGCACAGGAGCTGTACAGGCTTGATGCCGAGGAGCAGCCATTCTATGCGATGGTCATTTCCATGAGCGCCCATCATCCTTTTCATATCCCGGAGGAAAAATATAAGATGGAGCTACCACGAAACTATGTTGATACCCTGCTCGGGGACTATATCAGAGCGCAAAATTATGCGGACTATGCTCTGGGTTTATTTGTGGAAGACCTACAGTCCAGCGGACTGTGGGAGGATAGTCTGATCGTATTCTATGGGGATCATCAGGGAATTCCGATGTATACGCTCAGTATAGAAGAGAAACAGCAGCTAAGTGCATTGATCGGGCATGAGTACGGGTATAGCGATATGTTCAACATTCCTTTCATTGTGCACTCCCCTGGAGGGGAGCTGCCTCCGCTTATGAGCGGCACCGGGGGGCAGGTTGACATTCTTCCGACGGTTGCCAATCTGTTGGGTGTTGTATCTGCAGAGAACCAGCTTCATTTCGGACAGGATTTGTTTAACCAGGACAGCAACGTGCTCCCGATCAGACATTTCTTACCGACAGGCTCGTTCGTTAATGACCAGAGTATTTATGTCACTGGCAATGGTTATGCGGATGGAGAAAATTACAGCTTAGAGGATAATGAAAGTAGACCGGGTGGTTCAACAGTGAAGCAGTTTGAGGCAGCACAGTGCCTGCTGGAGATGTCGAACAGCTACCTTTTGCAATTACCGGAAGTCAATTAATCGATTATTTCTTTGGAAAAGTCCTGCAGTGCAGGGCTTTTCATTTTGTCCAAGGGCTGCCCGAAAGGGCAGACAGCAGCCGCCCTTTCGGACGATGTTGACCAGCCGCTATTACTGTAAGATTGAACTATAACAAAGATACACCTAGCACTCGTTGAAATAGACTGAATCTAAGATGAAAGGAAATCTGATATGATATGAAACTAAAAATGATTATAAACCCGGTATCGGGACATATGAAGGCGCGGAATGTCGTTGCGGAAGTAACTAACCGCCTGCAAAGAAAACATGCATTAGGCCAGAATGATATCTTCTATACCTCACTGACAAGTAGACCGCCTGAAAAAGATTTTTTCAATTGTTGCGATGTTATTGTAGTAGCAGGTGGTGACGGAACACTTCATTACGCTGTTAATGCTATTAAACACCTCGGGATCGACAAACCCATTGCCTATCTCCCTACAGGGACGGTAAATGATTTTGGACACTGCTTGAGTTTGCCGTACACAGCGGAGGCATTCTGCGGGATGCTGGAAAATATGCATACCCAAAAAATTGATCTTGGCTTGGCCGGGGATGAGTACTTTCATTATGTTCTGGCAGGAGGAGCAATAAATGCAATCAGCTACACCACCAATCAGTATCTAAAAAATATGTTCGGTGAAAAAGCATACTATTTATCGGCTGTTCCTAAGCTTGTCAAAATCTTTCAAGGCACTCAAATCAAGATCGAGAGCGATGAGCTGCGTAAAGAGCAGGAAGCACTGCTATATCTGGTTACGAATTCATCTGTAGTAGGCGGACGCGAAGGAATGGTTCCGGGTGCAAAAATGGACGATGGCCATCTTCATGTGCTTGTGATAAAGAAAAGTTCGTTATTAAACACTTTACAGCTTTTACTAGACATTAAAAACGGCACGCATATTGATCGCCCGGATGTACTGTATTTTAAAACCAAAAAGCTAAGCATCACCCAATTCGACACGGAAGCGGCTCAGATTGGAATTGATGGCGAGAGGCGTAAAAGTGCAATAGTGAATATCGAGGTTGTCCCACAGGGACTTACGATTGTCGTTCCATCAAAAAAGATCGCTTAAGAATATAAAAGGAGGGGATGAGGCATGCAGAGTTTATTACAGTACTTTGGAATTCTATCGGCGGCAACTGTGGAAAAGGATAAAGATGAAGCTAGTGTGACAGCAGAGTCGAGCGAGCTCGAATTAAGTGAAGAGATGTTTTGTGATATTGGTTTTTTGTTATCCATGATTAACCTGAACATTTGGGTGAAGGATAGGAGTAAATAGCTTACTTGATTTGTTTTTCATTAGGTCTGTAATTTCTGATAAATACAATAATGCCTGTTATATATAATACGACACTGACAAACATACCTAAAGCAGCGCTGCTTTCAACAGCGTTCGCTGATTCGGTAAAAACGAGCAGGATGTATTGCGTAAAGACAAATGAAACAAGCACATCTGCAAAATTAAGCAATTTCAAGCCCAGGGCGAGCGTTTTTTTCTACCGGCTTGTTGCAATGGTTCCATAGATAGCAAAGCTAAGCTTTAGAAATGCTATTAACGCAACCTAAAAGCAAGATATCCGTCGTAAATAATGGTATGCAACTAGAATCAAAAGTGGACACTTCTTATTGGTACAAGGGATAATGAACCTACCAAAACTAAGAGGTGTCAAAAGATGAGCCAAAAACGCCAACGGTTTAACGAGACATTCAAACGTGAAGCAGCTAAATATGTGCAAGAGCAGACTGAAAAACAAAGCGTTAAACCAGGGAATAAAGTTGTAGACTAGCAAAGTGCTACATTAAATTAACGAACAGTTTAGTTCAGACCTCTTTATGATAATATAAGTAATAAACCAGCAAATTGAGTATTGAAATATATGAGCACAATCCTCAGGAAACGTATATCCTATGCAGCCTTTCGAAATTTTTCACTTATCCTTAACTTGATTTTTTAAAAAGACTATTTATACCCTGACGAGGTGGTACTGGATTATGATTAATGATCAATCATACACGATCGGTCACGTGTCACGGATATGCGGGGTTTCCGTACAGACGCTGCGATACTACGATAACGTTGGGCTGCTGTGTCCGAGCCGGACGGATCCCTTTACCCACTATCGGTATTATTCAAATATGGATATTTTGCTAGTGAAAATTGTTCGGGATTTGAAGAGTCTGCGATTTTCGCTGGAAGAGATCGGCAGCATATTGAAACAGTCAGGCCTAGATGGACTAACAGCAGCTTTGAAGAGCAAGAAGCAAGAAACATTGGAGGAGATCGAACATCTACAACAGGTGTATGCTTCTATAGAGAACCGGATCGGTCAGCTGGATAGCCTAAGAGACCTGAACGAGAAGCTTGATTTTGAAGGAGAGGGAGTCCTGATTGAATTGAAGCAGCTGTCTGACCGCATTATTGCCTTTGAGAGGAGGCGGGCGGTCTGCGGAATGGAGGCGTCTGTTGTTCGCTTCACTCATCTGTTTGATCAGTTGGAGAAGCATGGTTTGACGGCACAGGGTCAGCTTATGAGTATTTATCATGAGAATTTGCTAACGTTTGATCGAACCGATTCTGATATCGAGGTTAGTATTCTTTTGTCCTCGGATTCTCTTGAACACCCGTTCATACGGACATTAACTGGCGGCTATTATATTACTGCTACCTACAGCGGTCCTCCTAACGAGGAGTCATGCAAAAAAGTGTACCGTGATCTGTTAAGTTGGATGGGTCAGCATGGATACACCGAATGTGGGCCCGCTGTGGAGTTGTATGTCGTTGATTTGAGTCAAATTCGCGACCCGGGCGAGTTTATCGTGGAGCTTCAAGTTCCTGTGGAGAAGGTATTGACCCTATAGCCGCTGTAGGGTTTAAGCTGGTTTTATTCAAATGAAACCAGGGAGGGACAAAAGTATGCATGTAGTATTAGGTACAGGGCCACTCGGAAGATCGGTGATCAAGGAGCTGCGAAAGAGGGAGGAGCCGTATCGGGTAGTGAATTTCTCCGGGCGTCAGACTGAGTCCGAGGATGTAGTTGTCAGAGCCGATTTAATGGACCCGGATCAAGCGAAAGCCGCCATTACAGGTGCTTCGGTGGTATACCAATGCACTCAGCCTCCGTATAACCAATGGAAGGGGAAATTCGAACGGTTACAGGACAATATTATCAAGGCTGCGATGGTATCCGGTGCTATATTGGTCGCTGCAGAAAATGTATACATGTACGGGGACGTGGACCATGAGATTCACGAAGGACTGCCATACGCTGCGCGGACTAAGAAAGGTCGAATCCGCGCGAAGCTTGCTGAGCAGCTTCTTGAATTGCACAAACTTGGAAAGCTTCAGGTTGTCCTTGGCCGAGGGTCAGATTTCTTCGGGCCCGGCGTTACGGATTCTTCTGCTGGCGAAAGGCTGTTTAAACCTCTCGTAATGGGCAAAGCTGCCTCTATAATGGGGGATCCTGATAAAAAGCATACGTTTACGTTCATTGAAGACTTTGGGAGAGCACTTATAATGCTTGGACAATCAGAAGATACGTATGGAGAAGCTTGGCATGTACCGAATGCTGATGCGGTACCCATGACAAAATTTATAGAATTAGCCGCACAGCTTGCTGGTGTAGAAGCTAAGATAAAGCCAATGGGGAAGGGGACACTGCGTATTGGCGGGCTGTTCATACCAACAGCAAGGGAAAGCATCGAGATGTTTTATCAATTCGAGAAGGAGTTTGTTGTAAGCAGCAAAAAATTTACGGACCGATTCGGGCAGAGCTCAACACCACTGGAAGAGTCGCTGAAAGCTACAGTTGACTGGTATCGAGCTAGAAAAACCTAGTAGTGATCTATTGTCTTTCATAGGCATTTTTAGATTAAATCCAAAACATAAAAAATAACCAATTCGAAGCAGATATGATCGTAATTGGTTATTTTATTTGACATACTCTCGTGTCCATAACTTTAAAGGCGAGGACATGGAGGACCTCATTTCCTGCGGCACCATCGGGTTATTCAAAGCGATCGAGAGCTACCGCCCGAACAAAGTGACCAAACCCGCCACCTTCGCGGCCCGTTGTATTGAGAACGAGATCCTCATGTTTCTCCGCTCGCTGAAGAAGACCAAAGAATACGTTTCTGTGCATGACCCCGTGTTGCAAACATACCGGGCGCTGATCGGCCCCCTTTTGCTTGCACGCTATGGCATCCCATCTGATAATCCACTCGGACTAGTTTTAATACTTTTTTAAGAAAAACACAGTTCAGCATGCTTCTAAGCAATTCCTCCGAATTCCTCCTCTCAGCAGTCAACTACTATGGATTAATCAAAAAGCGATTTCTAAACTCACCGGGAGAGCAACCATGCTGCTTATGAAAGGTCTCCTAAAAGTGAGATCGGTTCGGGAAGCCAACCATCAACGCGATATTTTCAATGCTATATTTCTCTGTGAGAAGAAGATGCTCGGCCCGTTGGAGGTGTATTTTGGTCAGGCATTCGGTTTAGGTTTTACCGGTTGCCTTTTAAATCTCCTCATAAAATGCGAGGGACTGTGGTGGACCTGACCGCGGACTTCTTCAACGCTAAGCTTGCGGTTATAATTGCAGTCAATGTATTGTAGACAGGAAATAAGGCGATATAATCTGGGTTTGTCCCATCTCCCAACGAACGTTGTGTATCGTTTCGGATAATGAAGTTTAGCAGTTGCCTAATGTACGCGGGACACTGCAATTTCATACCCGCGTAAACGTGCATAAATTTCGTTCAAAATATTCTGAATTAACTGCGAAGTTTTATCGCGTTCAGAAGGCTGCTCTTCAAAAATATAGTTGACTCCATTCAAAGGACTGGTGATTTCCAGGAGGATGTGGGAGAATTTTGCGGTAACTGAATCAATATAGGCAGCCATTCCGAATTGTAAAACGATATAGCTGGTGGAGGAATCGGACCTGTCGTTTCCTTAAGTCAGAGTACAGGTGCTTAATTGATTTGTGTATCAGAAATCTTAACCTGGTTACGACCATTCCCCTTTGCATGATAAAGTGCAACGTCTGCCATTTTTATGGAATCTAGGTAATACCGCCCTTATATAGCGTGATGCCAATCGATATTGTAACTTTGCATATTCCATTATTAGACAAAGTGATGTCATTTCTAATTCTTTCAGCATTACATTCGTATACAAAGCCGATCAATGACCTCCATCGGGTTATCATTGGCGTGTTTCATGAAAGCAGCGACTTTGATGCGAATGTGGTAGAACTTCTTGTAAAATACGTTGTGAACAACGTCGCTTTTTAGCCATTTCCATAGCCCTTCAACCAAGTTGAGCTCTGGTGAGTACTTGGGCAGGAAAACAAACTGCAGCCGTGTATGCTTTATCAGGTAGGCTTGCACCTGTTCAGCATGATGAATCCGGCTGTTGTCCAGAATCATTACAATCCTTTCGGATACACTTTCCGGACAGCATCAAGAAACTGGATGAGTGCCGGAGTTTCGTATCGCTCGCCATCCCGGTAAAGGACGTGCCCCGTCTCGTAGTTCAGGACACCAAACAATTTTGTGCCTTCATGCCGGCCATACGTCGGCACCTTTCGCTGCTGGCCTACCGGAAACCAGGTATATTGCAGCGACTGATACGCCCGAATCATACACTCGTCTTCGAACAGCAAATGGTCGATTTCTTGGTTTATTAGCTTTTGTTTTGTGCTGGAAAGGTTTCTGACCTGAACGTTTCCTGCTCCGCAGGATCGGCCAGTTCCATGGTGTAGGTTGCCTTGGTATGGCTAAATCCGAGCCGGTGCAGCAAGACTGACATTCCTTTTTCCGTGTAGGTTTCACCGAATTCCCGCTCAACAAAGAGCATGGCCAGCTTAAGCGTCCAGGTATACTTGGCCTCGATGCCAACGTCAACGGGACGATTGGTTGAAACGGTATCCGCCAAAGTCTGCTCCTGCTGGTCGGTAAGTCGGCGTGGTTTGCCTGGTGAATGGCCCAGCGTAAGACCTTCGATTCCGTCACGCTCATAGCTACCCTGAGGAATAATCAAGTAAGAGGGAATTTCTTTTCTGGTTAATATCTTAGGGTTAACTCAAAACTAGGAGCAGCTTTTCCTAAACCCTTTAACAACAAAGTGTATTTTAACTTTGCTAGATTTTGAAAAGATATATGAAGGTGTTTGATTTAGAAGCTGTATTATGTATAGAGGTTTACGCAATGGGGAATTTCACAACAGTGGTGTGTGTATAATTGTTGCTTGTGTACTCATTTTTATAGTCTGAGCAAAGTTAAAAGAACGGCATTTAGAAGACGAAGCGATAGAGCCTACCCTGGTATTGATAGCAATTTACAGATTTCTTTAAAATATCGCACTGGGCCTATAAGGTTCGATTCTCTTAAGGTTATAAGAAGGAATGGGAGTGTTACAGATCCCACCTCCTCTAAACGATCGGAAGCTTTGATGAAAAATACGCTTATTCATTATGAACCGATTTACAAATTTTTTGTTCTTTCGTGCATGTTATATCCTTGTTTATTTTCACCATATATATAGAAAAGATAAAAGTAAACCAATCATTAATTTGATTGGTTTTTTTGTTATGAAGATTAATTTTTAAACATTATATAATAAAGGTTATTGTGACTGCAAAGTATACAACAATATTTTACGTATTTAGAAAGGATATTATGAATGTATACTATGCATAATACTGTATAATCCAAAAAAGTACGTTTTCTCATTTAAAATGAAACAAAAGGAGGGGAATAACTAGTGGGGCAGATTTTTATCATTTAAAATGAAACAGAGCTCCTTATTCTATAAGGATTTTCTAACAGTGAATTCTCATTTAAAATGAAACATCACAGTTTTGTGATGTGATTTTTCATTTTAAATGAGAATTGTTTCAGCTCAAGTGATAAAATGTTCCTTGAACACGACAACATGCTAATTATGTTGTCGTGTTCTTTTTTAACAAAGTTCAATTTTGATATTACAGTTTATTCCCATTTGTGTGGCGTCAGAATTAATGAGATTTTTTTCAAGTTTACTTCCCTAAATAGTGGATCTCATTGGAATAGGAAAATCAAGTATCTCGATTCCGGTCAAATAGGACGACGAATCGGAAGCAAGGAATAACACACCGCCTGCTCTAGCTGGGAGGGGTTCGATCGGGCGTGGAGCTGCCGACCGACGGCGGTTACCGTGCGAGATAATTACCTTCGGCAAAAAGTTGGTCCGTATTGGGTGCTATCGTCCGGATTGGGCCGGTTTTTTTTGCATTTTTCGCATCGCGTTTCTTATTTGTTCCAATGCTCTAGAGGCACTCCCGTAATG